>Ga0308171_1000361_pt1 | contig 106119 bp, 102 predicted proteins | sample PhyGR1_FD_202135 | JGI IMG/M metagenome (GOLD analysis project Ga0308171, IMG submission 202135) | Phyllosphere microbial communities from UC Gill Tract Community Farm, Albany, California, United States - DLSLSG.R1 | ecosystem: Host-associated > Plants > Phyllosphere > Unclassified | place...
CCATGTCGGGGTCTTCCCACCAGTTGTCCACCGGCACGGGCAGGAAGGTGACCGCGAGATTGTTCGTCCAGGTGACGCGCGAAGCGAAGTTGTTCGCCTCGACCACGAACGCCTCGGCATCGGACCGCAGATCTGCGAGGCGGGTGAGGATCGGCTGCACCGTCGTCACCCAGTCGGTGAGGGCGCTCGCGACCGCGGTCAGGTCGCCGCCGACGCGGTCGGAGGCGTCGCGCACGGGGTTCATCGCGACGTAGACCGACTCCGCGCCCGTCGACTCGTACGACGCGGGCAGCGTCGACCACGACGAGGCCACATCCGTCCCGGCCTGCTGGATCGAGCCACCGCGCGAAGAGAGGTCGGCGGCCGCCTGGCTCACGCCGGCGAGGTCGAGGTCGTGCCCCGGAAGCTTCGAGGGATCGATGAGACCGTGCGACATCAGTACGGCACCGATCCGCCATGGTGCGCGAAGGCATCGGCATCCGGGGTCCAGGCCGACGCGGCGAGAGCCTGCGTCGTCGTCGCCATCTCGATGTCCCCCGCCGTGACGGCGTTGGTCGCGTCGATGACGGCCTGCCGGGCACTCGGGATGCGCTGCTGAATGAGGGTGAGGTCGGCCGTCTGTGCCTCGACGAAGGCTTGCATCGCCTCGGCGACCTCGGCGGACTGGGTGCCGGCGACCGCCGCCGACAACTGATCGGACAGGCCCGTGAGCGCCGTCACGAGTGAGGTCGCCGCCGTATCGACCCCGGTGAGAACCTGCTGCACCCCGTCGGGGGATACACGCCATCCGGTCATCGTCCACCTCCGCTTTCGACCTCGACCATGATAGAAAACGTGGTCGATATGTCGAGAGACGCTCAGGGCACGTTCAGCCATCCACTGATCGACGAGATCGTGGAGGGCATCGCGGTGTCCGAGAGCAGGGCTCGTCTGCTCGCCCTGACCGCGACCCGCACCGACCTGCTCCTACAGGCCGGCAGGGCTCGGCATCCGCTCGTCTTCCTCACGGGAGACGGCACGCGCCTGACCGAGCCGATGCGCGCCGCGCTCGTGGCCACCCGCATCCCCTGGGTCGTGCGCACCGCCGGCGGTCTGCGCGACGGGCTCACCTGGCGTCCCCTCGCCGACCTCGCGTCCGCGTTCGACAGCGCGCCCGCCGCTCCCCACCCCGACGCCCTCTACCTCGAGCAGCCCACGACGCTGCAGCTCATCGCGTCGGTGTCGGTGCGCCACCGCGCCGACGCGTCGACCCGTCTGGGTGCCGCTCTCGAGGTCCTGGGCCGACCGGCCGAGGCGGCCCCGGCCGCGTGGGGGCCGAACGAGCCGGCCGAGTACGCGTGGGACCGCGACGCCCTCACCGCTTTCGCGAGGGCCCGGATGCCGAGCGACACCCGCCTCATCGCGACCGGGGATTCCGCGCGCCCGATGGTCGCAACCCTCACCGCACGCCGCACGGCGCGCGGCGTGGAGGAGGTCACCGAGGCCCTCGTCTCGCTCGGAGCCCTGGACGACCCGGCGACGAACGCGCGCGCCGACGCCGCGGTCGAGCTGCTCGACGAACTCGCCGTCACCCCGTGGCCCCTGATGGCGGCCCTCTTCACGCGACCCGGACGCGCAGACCTCACGACCTCGGCGTTCGTCGCCCCGATGCCCCGGCCCCTCGCGCTGTTGATCGGAGCTCCCGCGGTGCGCGACCTCGCGCTCGATCCGGCGGTCTGGGCAGGGCGGTTCGGTGCGCGCGTGGCCGGTCGCCCGCGCACGCCCGCTCTCGTCATCCCGCTGCGACGGTCGGAGGAGTCCGCCGAGATCGCCTGGAACCGGGTCGTCGAAATCACCGAGACCCTCGGGGTCGACCGCGTCGCAGAACTGACCGGGTTCCGCCTCGACATCGACGAATGGCGGAACCGCTGATGCCGCACGAGTACGTCCTCCTCACCCCGCGCGTGATCGGCCTGCGCGAGATCGCGCACGCCGTCGCCGCAACCGAGCCGTCGCTCACCTACCGCATGGACGCGGGCGGCATGCAGATCGTGCTCCTGGACGGGGATGCCACCGTGGTGACGATCGTGCACCCGGTTCCCGCGCGGCCGGTCGAGATGCGGCGGCTCCTCGGCGAGGACGCTCCGCCCGACGCCGAGCCGCGCTGGTGGGTCGACCTCGTCGCGCCGTGGGAAGCGGAGGAGCGCGCGGCGCGCGTCATCGCGGCGCTCACCGCGGTGTCGGGAGGAACGGCCCGCGACCTCGCGCCGGGAGGACGGGACTGAGGGCCGGGGCTCCTCGCTACGCGGGCGGACGCAGCTGCGTGAGCTTCACCTCGTGAACGGTCCAGACTGCGAGGGCGAGGAAGGGCAGCACGGCGATGAGCGGGAAGAACCCCGTCGCCGCGACGACGAGGTAGCCCGCCGCGATCACCGCGACGGTGACGACCGACACGACCTCGATCGCGCGCCGGCGCGCGAACAGCCACATCGCCCGCGCCACGGCGCGATCACGCAGAGGGCTCAAGGTCCCCACACCGATCACGACCGTGCAGATCAGTCCCAGCGCCGCTCCCACGCGGGAGCCGACCGGCGCGCCGAGGGCCTGCGCGAACATCGCGAACGTGAAGAAGGGCACGATCGCCGTCACGATCGTGACGAGACCGATCAGCTGCCGCACCAGCAACGCCGTGGCCACCTGCGCGAGATACGGCGGGGCGAGCGCAAGCGGGTTCTCGCTCAGCACCCGCCGCGCCGTCCGGATCGCCGCGGCACGCTGCCCGTTCATGACCTGCGCCGCGGCGAGCATCTGTCCCACCCGCGGATCCGTCGGGCTGATCCGGACCGCTTCCTCGGCGAGGCGGAGAGCCTCCGCGCGTCGCGGAGCGTGGACGACGGCGACCGACGCCGCCGTGATCAGCGCGTCGATCCGCTCATCGTCCGACGCGGCGGTCGCGAGCGCCGCTTCCGCCTCGATGCGGGCAGGTCCGTAGAGCCGACGTTCGCGCAGGATCCTCGCGAGAACGATCCGGAACTCGCTCCGGCCGGGATCGAGCCGCACGGCCTCGCTCGCCCAGCCCGTTGCCTCGACCGGGTCGCGCGTGATCGTGATCCGGGCGAGCAAGGCGGCGGCATCCGGTCGCCAATCGGCGTGCGCGAACGCGAGACGCGCATCGCGCTCGGCGGCTTCGAACTCTCCGCTCCTGAGGCGCGCGTGAGCGATCAGTATCAGAGCCGCCGCGTGGTCGGGCTGCTCCGCCAGCACCCGCTCGAGCACGTGCTGCGCTCTCTCCGGCTCGTCGAGCAGGAGGTACCGCCGTGCCTCGGCGATCGGATCGGGGGCCACGTCAGATGCGGTGACGCTTGAGGTACGCCCGCAGCTGGCCGAACGTGCCGTCGTCGATGCCGTACTCGAGCACCGGCTTGATCTGCTCGAACCACTCGCGCGTGGACGGCACCACCCGCGCCGCCGCCCTCTCCAGATCGGCGGTGCCGATCATGCGGGGGATCCCGGATGCCACGGACTCGGTGAACGCGGCCTCGATCGCCTGGTGCACGACGTAGGCGATGTCGGCGCCGGAGAACTCCGCCGTCCGTCTCGCCACCTCGCGCGCGTCGACCGCGGCCACGGGCTTGTCGCGCAGGGTGTTCTCGACGATCGCGACGCGCGCGGGCTCGTCGGGCGGAAGCACCAGCACGGTGCGGTCGAGGCGTCCGGGGCGACGGAGGGCCGGGTCGACGTCCCACGGACGATTCGTGGCCGCGAGGATGTAGATGCCGTCGTTGTCGGCATCCACCCCGTCCAGCTCTTCGAGCAGTTGGCTGGCGAACATCCGCAGGTACTGGGACGACGACCCGCCGGACGTCCGCCGCCCGCCGATGGCGTCGAACTCGTCGATGAAGATCACGCAGGGACGCGCGGCGCGCGCCGCCTCGAAGAGGGAGTGGATCGCCTGCTCGGTCTCGCCGAAGTGCGGGCGGACGAGGTCGGCGAGGGTCGCGTGCACGAAGTTCGCCTCGAGCTCACCCGCGATCGCCCGCGCGATGAAGGTCTTACCGCACCCGGGCGGACCGTACATGAGCAGGCTGCCGCGCGCGGCCTTGCCGAACATCCGCGCCATCTCGGGATTGCGCATCGGGAGGAGGAACGCCCCGTCGAGATGCTGCTTGACCTCGTCGAGGCCGGCGACGTCGGCGAGGGTCACGGCCGGACGCTCGACGTCCCACACCGGCTTCTCGACCTGCTCCGCGGAGACCCCGAGGAGGGGCGGGTCGCTCGGCGGGGTGTCGGGGGCGGCCGGGGCCGGCCCGGTCGCCGCAGCGGGCGGGGGCGCGGTGGGCGGCGTTGTGCCGGGCGGTGTCGCGGCGGCAGGCGGGGGCGCGGCGGGCGACGTTGCCCCGGGCGCGGGAGGCGGAGGCACCGAGGCCGGGCCGACCGGCGCCGCACCCGTCGCGCGCGCGTCGGGCGTGGCATCCGGAGCCTGTCCCGCGCGCAGACGCGCCGCCGCCCACCGGGCGCGCAGCACGTTCACGGTGGCCGCGTTCGCCCCCCGCTCGGCGACGCGCTCGATCTCGACGGCGGCTTCGTCGAGGTGATCCTGCAACAGCAGCTCGACGAGGTCGACGCGCAGACCGAGGTTTCCGGGGTCGGCCGCGACGGCCGCCCGGATGATGTCGACGAAGTCCTCGGAGCCCGTCATGACCCGATCAGGCTCCGCGCAACCGTTCGGCGAGGTAGCCGTGGAGCGCGTCGAGGCCGATGCGCTCCTGGCCCATCGTGTCGCGGTCGCGCACGGTCACGGCGTTGTCGTCGAGGGAGTCGAAGTCGACGGTGACGCAGAACGGGGTGCCGATCTCGTCCTGGCGGCGGTAGCGGCGACCGATGGCGCCGGCGTCGTCGAAGTCGATGTTCCACCCGGCCGCGCGCAGGGCGTCGGCGGTCTCGCGGGCCAGCGGCGACAGGCGCTCGTTGCGCGAGAGCGGGAGCACGGCGACCTTGACGGGCGCGAGGCGCGGGTCGAGCTTCAGCACCGTGCGGGTGTCGGTGCCGCCCTTGGCGTTCGGCACCTCTTCTTCGCGGTACGAATCGACGAGGAACGCCATCATCGCGCGGGTCAGACCGAACGAAGGCTCGATCACGTAGGGCGTGTACTTCTCGCCCGAGGCCTGGTCGAAGAACGTGAGCGACTGGCCCGACGCCTCGGAGTGGCTCTTGAGGTCGTAGTCGGTGCGGTTGGCGACACCCATGAGCTCGCCCCACTCCTTGCCCGGGAAGCCGAAGCGGTACTCGACGTCGATCGTGCCGGCGGAGTAGTGCGCGCGGTCGTCTTCGGGGACGTCGAAACGCTTCATGTTCTCGGGGTCGATACCGAGGTCGATGAACCAGTTCCAACAGGCCTCGACCCAGTGCTCGAACCACTCGTTCGCCTCGGCCGGGGGCGTGAAGTACTCGATCTCCATCTGCTCGAACTCGCGCGTACGGAAGATGAAGTTTCCGGGGGTGATCTCGTTGCGGAAGGCCTTTCCGACCTGGCCGACGCCGAACGGGGGCTTGCGACGGGATGCCGTGAGCACGTTCGAGAAGTTCACGAAGATGCCCTGCGCGGTCTCGGGGCGCAGGAAGTACAGCCCCGACTCGTCGTCGACGACGCCGAGGTAGGTCTTGACCAGGCCCGAGAACGACTTGGGCTCGGTGTACTGGCCCTTCGTGCCGCAGTTGGGGCACGGAATGTCGGCCAGACCGTTCTCGGCCTTGCGGTTCTTGCGGGCCTCGAAGTCCTCGATGAGGGTGTCCGCGCGGAAGCGCTTGTGGCAGTGCAGGCACTCCACGAGCGGGTCGGTGAAAGTCGCGACGTGACCCGACGCCTCCCACACGCGCTTGGGCAGGATGATGCTGGAGTCGAGGCCGACCATGTCGCCACGCCCGCGCACGAAGGTCTGCCACCACTGCCGGCGGATGTTCTCCTTGAGCTCCGTGCCGAGCGGGCCGTAGTCCCACGCGGAGCGCGAACCGCCGTAGATCTCACCGGCCTGGAACACGAACCCGCGATGGCGGGCGAGGGCGATGACCTTGTCGAGGCGGGACTGTTCGGCCACGGTGGCTCCAATGGTCGGGAAAGCTGTGGGATGCCGCGGATGACGCGGACCCCCAGTTTACCGAAGCGGCCCGTCGCCGCCGGGCCTCTCCCCCGCTCAGCGGGTGAGGCGCTCGCGCCGTACGGTGGCGGCGTCCAGAGCGGCCGCGTCGATCTCGACCCCGAGGCCGGGACCGGTGGGGACGCGCACGTGCCCGTCCTCGATGACCGCGGGCTCGGTGACGATGTCGCGCCGATAGAAGCGGGCGGATGCCGAGATGTCGCCGGGGAGCGTGAAGCCGGGGAGCGCGGCGAGAGCGGCGTTGGCCGCACGCCCGATCCCCGTCTCGAGCATGCCGCCGCACCACACCGGGATTCCGGCATCCCGGCACAGATCGTGCACCGCGACCGCCTCGAGGTAGCCGCCCACGCGCCCCGCCTTGATGTTGACGATCGCCGCGGAGCCGAGCGCCAGCGCGTCGGCCGCGGCCTTCGCCGAGACGATCGACTCGTCGAGGCAGAGGGGCGTGCGGATCGTTCTCGCGAGGCGCGCGTGGTCGACGAGGTCGTCTTCCTGCAGGGGCTGCTCGATGAGCAGCAGGTCGAAGCGGTCCAGTTCGGCGAGGGTGTCGGCATCCTGAAGCGTGTACGCCGAGTTCGCGTCGACCTGCAACGGGATATCGGCGAAGGTCCCGCGGACGGCGGCGGTGTCGGCGAGGTCGCGTCCGGGCTTGATCTTGATCTTGATGCGGACGTAGCCCTCGTCGAGGTATCCGCCCACGACATCGACCAGGGCGGCGGGATCGCTCTGGATGCCGACCGAGACACCCGAGGGCACCCGGGTTTTCTCGGCGCCGAGGTATGCGCCGAAGCTCCGCCCCTCGGCGCGCAGCGCGGCGTCGATCACCGCGAGCTCGAGGCCCGCCTTGGCCATGCGGTGCCCGACGAAGGGGGCCAGGATGCCGGGGACCTCCTCCGGCGCGAAAGTGCGGCGTTCGAGGAGGGCCGGCGCGAGGTAACGGCTGAGCACGTCCCACGCGCTCGCGGTGTACTCGCTGGAGTACAGGGGCGCGGCCATCGTCACGACCTCACCCCAGCCCACTCCGTCCGCGGTCTCCGCCGCGACGACGATCACCTCGCGCACGGCCTCGGTGCCGAACGACGTCGTGAACGGCGACACGAGGGGCAGGTGCAGGACGCGGAGCTCCACGGCATCCAGGGTCACGGGCGAGGCGGCGCGGGTGAGGGGCATGACGGCAGGCTAACCGGGCGACCGCGCGAGCCGGGGGCGCGCTCGCGGCGAGCCGGGGGGCGCTCGCGGCTGGCCGGGCGCGCTCGCGGCGAGCCGGGGCACGCTCGCGGCGGGCCCCCGGGGGGGCGGCGAGCGAAACTCCTGAGAGATCGGCGCTCGGGCCACCCCTCGGGGGCGGAGAGACCCGCCGGCGCCGATTTCTCAGGAGTTTCGCCCGCGCGACTGCCGGGAGGCGGGCCGCGACGCCGGGCGGCGGCGGGGCGAGCGGGGCCGCGCGGTTGCGGGGAGGCGGGCCGGCGCGACCGTAACGCCCGCGCCCGAGCCTGGCAAGGCCGACGCCCGCGCGGGTCCGCGCGCGTACGGTCGGGCGCATGAGCGACGACTTCACCCCCCGCCACGCGATCGTCACCGGCTCCGACTCGGGCATCGGCGCGGCCACCGCGCTCGCCCTCGCCGATGCCGGCATGGACGTCGCGGTCACCTACCACTCCGACAAGGACGGCGCGGAAGAGACCGCCGCCGCGGTGCGCGCCCGCGGATCCCGCGCGATCGTCGCGCAGTTCGACGCGACCGACTTCGACGCGGTCCCGGATGCCGTGAACGCCATGGCCGACGAGCTCGGCGGCCTCGACGTGTTCGTGAACAACGCCGGCGGCGGTATCGGCGGCTCGTTCCTCGACCTTGACTTCGACACCTGGCGCACCGACATCTCGCTCAACCTCGACGGCGCGTTCCTCACCCTGCACACCGCGGCGAGGCGCATGGTGAAGGCCGGCCACGGCGGACGGCTCATCGTCGTGTCGAGCGTGCACGAGCACCAGCCGCGCGTCGGATCCGCCCCCTACGTCGCCGCGAAGCACGGCGTCGGCGGCCTCATCAAGACCATGGCCCTCGAACTCGGGCAGTACGGCATCACCGCGAACGCCGTCGCGCCCGGCGAGATCGCCACCCCGATCAACGACATGTCGTCGGAGGATGCCGAGCGCACCCACCGCCCCGGCATCCCCCTCGGCCGCCCGGGCAAGCCCGAGGAGATCGCCGACGTGATCCGCTTCCTCGCCTCACCCTCGGGCTCGTACGTCACGGGTGCCAGCTGGGTCGTCGACGGCGGGATGCTGCAGATGGGCCCGCAGGCGGGCTCGCACATGGACTCGGACGCGTGGCGTTCGGCCGGAGAGTGAGGACGCGATGAGCGACGAGAAGAGCTTCGAAGAGAACCGTCACGACCAGTTGACGAGCGCTCCGAAGGCCACCGAGGAAGACGCCGCCCCGCGCTTCGACGTGACCGAGCACGACGGCGTCACACGCATCGATGTGCGCGATGACGCCGCAGTGCGCCCGGGTCCGGGTCAGGGCGACCCGGCTGCGGAGAAGGACGAACCCGTCTCGGGCGACTGACTCAGTCGCTGAGCGGGATGTCGGTGGTCATGGGATAAATCCCACACCTTTCCTTGTGGGAGAGATCCCACAAGAGGGGCCTTCTCACCCCGCAACGAGCAGGTACCCGCGCCCATCGACTCCGCCGACACGAAGACCGGATGCCAGGTGCCCCCGCAGCTCGTCCCGCACGCGGACGCGCCACTCGGCGGCCGCCGCCGGATCGGTCCGACGGAGAGCCTCGATGTCGTCGGGCACGGGCACGACGGCCACGATCTCAGCGTCCTCGAGCGTCGGGGCGGGCGGCTCGGCGAGCGCCCACGACACCATCAGCCGGTCGGACTCGTCGCCGCGGTTCACGTCGTCGGGCATCTCGCCGTACTGGTTGACGAGGTAGTCGGTGACGCGCGTGCCAAGCACGCTGAGGTTGAAGTGCGCGTTGCGCGCGATGAGCGGGTCGAAGGTCCAGGTGATGCGCCCGACACCCCGCTCGAGCGCCCACTCCCGCTGGTGGTTCTTCAGCTGTCGACCGAGGCCGCGGCCCTGGTAGCCGGGCAGGACGCCGGTGATGTGCGAGTGCATCGACCGGTCGGCGGGCGGGCCGAAGAAGGCCGCCGAGGCTCCGATCATGCGATCCCCGTCGAAGAGCCCGACGACGTAGTTGCCGGAGTGCTCGAGCGCCCGCAGGATGTTCGCCGGCATCGTCGCCCGATCTCCGACCCACACCGCATCGAACAGGCGCGAGGCTTCGTGGATGCCCTCGATCGTTTCGAGGGGACGGATGTCGATCTCGCTCATGCCCCGAGTCTGGCATCCGGCGACGGCGCCTGCGCCAGGCACCCTCGTCCCACTTCTGACGCTTCGTGTCCCACTTTTCGCCCGTTCGCCGCGACGCGACCCACCATAAGTGGGACAAGGGATGCCGCACCGGGGCCGGCGGGACGGAATCAGCCTCGACGCATGACGAAGGACCCCGTGGACTCGTCTCACCCGTGAGCGCCCGCGCCGCCCGGGCCCGACGAGAGGACGAGACGATGAGAGCCGGACGAATCACCACCGCCCGCCGCCCGCGGGGCGTCTTCGTCGCGACGGGGATCGGGGCGGGACTCGTCGTTCTCATCGCCCTGGGGCTGTTCCTTCCGCTCGTCGGCTTCCTCGCCGGGACCACCGCGTCGACCGCGGGGCTCATCCCCTTCCCCGCGCTGAGCGTGACCCTCGTCACACTGGCCGGCGCCGTCGTCGTCGCGGGGCTCCTCCTCCTCGCGCTCACCCGCCGTCGCACGGGCTTCGCGATCGTGTGGGTTGTGCTCGCCGTCGTCGTCGCGCTGGCGGTGGCGGTGTTCCCGCTCGTGGCCGTGGCATCCGGATCCGCGGAGCGCGCCTCCGACGTCGCTCCGCTCATCGGCGAGCTGTGGGGTCGGCTGACCGGCCGCGTGTGAGCGGTCAGCGGGGCAGCTTGTCGATCCCGCCGACGTGGCGGATCGTGCGCCCGCGCTCGACCGCGATCGCGATGCCGCCGAGAAGCCACAGCGGCACCTGCATGAGGAACGCCCAGCGGAAGGCATCCAGAGAGTAGGTGTCGGGGGTACCGGCTCCCTGCACGTCCATCGCGATACCGATGAACAGGATCGCGAGGAGGGCCGCGAGGAAGCCGCCGCCGTTCACGATGCCCGTCGCCGTGCTAAGACGGTGGCTCGGTGTGAACGTGCGGGCGTGGTCGAACGCGATCATCGACGCGGGGCCGCCGGTCGACAGCGCGAACATCAGCACGATCAGCAGCCACACGGGCGCAGGCCCCGGCCAGACGATGACGACGATCCACACCGCGGCCTGGAACACCACCGTCGGCAGGACGAGCCAGCGCGATCGCCGCGTCGGATGCCGGCTCGACAGCGCGCCGATCACCGGACCACACAGGATGCCGAAGAACACGAGCGTCGTCATGATGAGCGACGCGGTGGCCGGAGCCAGTCCTTCACCCGCGGTGAGGAACGGGAAACCCCACAGAAGCATGAACGCCGTGCCCGCGAACGGCGTGGCGAAGTGCGACCAGAAGCCCAACCGCGTGCCGGGGTGCGCCCACGACTCGCGGAATCCCTGCCGCAGGTCGGCGGACGACTTCACGACCCGGATCGCTCCGGTCTGCGTGTCGACGGAGGTGTCGACGGGGTCGGCCCGGCGTTCGGGAGGACGGTTGCGGATGATCAGGTACGTCAGAACGCCGAAGAGCACACCGAGACCGGCCACGCTGCCGAACGCGACGCTCCAGCTCGTCGCGTGCAGGAGAGCGGCGAGCGGTACGACGGCGATGATCTGGCCGAACTGCCCGATGATCCCGGTGAGCTGCACGAGCAGGGGCGCTCTCTGGGCGGGGAACCACGTCGCGATCACGCGCAGCACGCTCGGGAAGATCGCCGCGTCTCCCGCTCCGATGAGCACACGGGCCAGGATGCCGATCCCCACCGCATCGGCGAACGCCATGACGAGCTGACCTGCCGCCATCAGCAGCATGCCGATCGCGATGATCGGGCGCGCACCGAACCGGTCGAGAAGGAGGCCGACGGGGATCTGCATCGCGCCGTAGACGAAGAGCTGGATGACCGCGAACATCGACAGCGCCGAGGCGTCGGCGTGGAAGCGGGTGGCTGCGTCGACGCCCACAGCCGAGAGCGAGGTGCGATTCACGATCGACACGACGTACGCGAGGAGACCGATCCCCCACAGCAGCCACGTGCGCCACCCGGGGCGGTCGAGGCGCAGGGTTTCGGTCACGGTTCCAGGCTATCCGCGCCCACCGACATCGGGTCCCGCGGCTGTCCGGTGCGGACGGCACGGGGGCCCGGCCCGGGCGCCCCGGCGACGATCAGGCCGGGAGGTCGCCCAGTATGTCGGACATGCGCTGCCGGGCCTCGTCGAGATGGCGGGTCAGTGGCATCCGGCTCTCGTCCGCCAGCCAGCGCTCGAGGGCGGTCTGCAACAGGTCGACGGTGACACCCGCCACCACGCGCGCCGTGAGGGGATCGCTGCCCCGCGACACGCAGCCTGCGCGGATCGCCTCGCGCAGGTCGGCCTGCTTCTGCAGGTCGCGTTCTCGCAGAGCCGGCTCGGCCGCGATGATGCGACGGGATGCCGCCATCTGATCGCGCCGCGGTTCGAACCTCTCCGCGGCGAGCGCGTGGAGCCCCGTCCAGGCGATCGAGAACGGGGACGCGCCGGCGGGGGCAGCCGCAAGCGTGGCCGTGGCGAGGGCCGGGATCTCGTCGTCGCCGAAGAACACCTCGCGCTTGTCGCTGAAGTGGCGGAAGAACGTCCGCCGCGTCACGCCCGTCCGCTCGACGATGTCGGGCACGGTCGTCGCGCCGAAACCGCGCTCCTCGAAGAGCTCCAGCGCAGCGACGCGGAGACGCTCTCTCGTGTCCGGAGCCCATCTCGCCATGCATCCGAGCATAGGTGATGTCACCGAGTGTCATCGGGTCTATAGTGAAGACACCTCGTGTCATCACTGCGGAAAGGCCCCGATGTCCTCCCACGCTGCGGCGATCATGCCCGCACCCCGCGCCCGCCTGACCGCGACGACGCTGCCCACCCCGATCCCTGCCCCCGACGAGGTCCTCGTCCGCGTACGGGCCGTCGCGGTCAACCCCGTCGACTGGGTGATCCAGGGCACCAGCCGCGTCACGTACCGGTGGTTGCGCACCCCCGCCGTCCTCGGCTCCGACGTCGCGGGAGAAGTCCTCGCGATCGGCGCGAACGTCACGCGCTTCCGCGTCGGGCAGCGGGTCTTCGGCCTCGCGACCGGCACCGATCGCGGGCGTGATCCGCTCCGTGAGGGCGCGTTCCAGGATGCCACCGTGTTGAGCGAGCGACTGACGGCGGCGACCCCCGCATCGCTCACCGACGAAGAGGCCGCGGTCCTCCCCCTCGGCCTGTCGACCGCCGCCTGCGCATTGTTCCAACCCGCCCATCTGGGGCTCACCCTCCCCTCCCCCGGAACCGCGGAAGGCGGAGCCGGTGTGGTGGTGGTCTGGGGCGGGTCGACGAGCGTCGGGATGAACGCCGTCCAACTTGCGCGCGCCGCCGGCTACGACGTCGTCAGCACCGCCTCGCCGCGCAACGCCGATCTCGTGCGATCGCTCGGAGCCGACGCCGTCGCCGACCATCACTCCGCCACGGCCGTCGACGACCTCGTCGCCGCCATCGGCTCACGCCCCGTCGTCGGCGCCGTCGCACTCGGCGCGGGGTCGGCGGACGCGTGCGTCGATGTCCTCGCACGCACGGGCGGCACGCGACTCGCGCTGGCCAGTACCCCGTACTCGCTCGCCGGCCTGGTCGGCCGGCGTCGCCTGTTCCCCGCCATGATCCCGACCTTCTCGCGCATCGGGCTCGCGACGGCGCGGTCGATGCTGCGAGCCCGGCGCCGTGGCATCCACGCCGCCTTCGTGTGGGGAAGCAGCCTGCGCGACGACGCTCTCGGGCCGAAGCTGTGGGGCGAGGTGGTACCCGAACTTCTGGGCGACGGGCGCCTGCGCGCCCTGCCCGAGCCGATGGTCGTCGGCACCGGACTCGCGGCGATCCAGAACGCCCTCGACCGGCAGCGGGCGGGTGTCTCGGCGCGCAAGGTCGTGGTCCGGCTCTGAGCGCTGCCGACACGGGACGGGGCGTGGTCGGCGACGTCACCGGCGCACGGCAGAATGGTCCGATGGTCTCCGCGAGCCCCCACCTGCAGCCCGATCACGCGTGCCTCATCGTCCACGGCAGCGACACCCCCGGCATCATCGCCGCGGTGTCGGCGCTCATCGCTCGCCAGGGCGGCAACATCGTCGCCTTCGACCAGTACTCCGACGACCCTCACGGGGGCGCGTACTTCCAGCGGGTCGTGTTCTTCCGTCCCGACCTCGCCGCCGCCTTCCCCGAAATCGAGGCCGACCTCGCCAAGACCCTCGGCGACGGCTTCGAGCTGGAGTGGACGCTCACCGACCTCTCGACGCCCAAGCGCATGGCGATCCTCGCCTCGAAGCAGGACCACTGCCTCCTCGACCTGCTGTGGCGTCACCGACGCGGCGACCTCCCCGTCAGCATCCCCATGGTCGTGTCGAACCACACCACGGCGGCCGAGGACGTGCGGTCGTTCGGCGTCCCCTTCTTCCACGTCCCCTCGACGCCCGGCCCCGACAAGTCGGCATCCGAAGCCCGCATCCTCGAGCTGCTGGTCGGCAACGTCGACTTCGTCGTGCTCGCGCGGTACATGCAGATCCTGTCGGCCGACTTCCTCGAGAAGATCGGGGTGCCGGTGATCAACATCCACCACTCGTTCCTGCCGGCCTTCATCGGCGCCGAGCCGTACAAGAAGGCGAAGGAGCGCGGGGTCAAGCTCATCGGCGCCACCTCGCACTACGTCACGAGCGACCTCGACGAGGGCCCGATCATCGAGCAGGACACGGTCCGCGTGACCCACGCCGACTCGGCCGCCGAGCTCGCCCGCCGCGGTGCCGACGTGGAGCGCCAGGTGCTCTCGCGTGCCGTGCTGTGGCACGCCGAGGACCGCGTCATCCGCCACGGCAACCACACGATCGTCTTCTGACGGCCGCCGTTCCGTCGGGCGACCGGCCCCGCGAGCCGACATCACGCGTTCGGAACGAGGTCACACGGAGAAGCACGGCAGCGCCGTGTGATCTCGGCAGGATCGTGTCATCTCGGCGGGCGCGAACGCCGCCGGTGCGCCGCGATCAGTCCGGATCCGTCGCGTGGCTGAGTGGACCCGTTCCGCCGCGCGGAGGTTGCTTGCGCTGATCCGACAGCTCGCCGCCGACCCGTCCCCCGTACGGGCGGCCGTGATCGGCGAACTCCGCGCGAAAGTACGCCAAGCGCCAGTCGCCGAGTTCGATCCGTGCGCCCGTGCGCAGGATCCGGCCGTCGCCGCGGCGTCCCTCGACGGACGCCCCACCGCCCCCGACCTCGTCGAAGCCGTAGAGGACGTATTCGTCGTCACCCTCGTGACGGATCTCGGCGTGCACGGGCGCCAGCCCCGCCAGGCGCAGGTCAGCCTCGTCGCCCGAGCCGATGACCGTGCGCTCGGGCAGAAGGTCGAACTCGCGCGGTGGCTTGCCGTCCCAGGTCGCCGAGCCGACGGCGAAGATCAGGCGCGGCCGGCCGGAGCCCGGCGTGTAGTGCGTCGTCGTGACCCGTCGCCGCACCCTGCGGTTGACGGTGGGAACGAGAGGCAGGGGCGTCCCGGGCGGCACCGGCACCGAGGGGCCGCGATCCCGCCGCACGAGCAGCGGAGCGACGGCCGCGACCGAGCCGAGCCGGATGTGAGCCGAGCCGGTGACCATGCGCTGCAGGACGCTGCTGCGCACATCCCCGAGGTGCAGGATCGGGCCGTCCGGCCCTTCGACCCGCACCGAGATCCCGCGCGCGGCGAGCGCATCGGCCACGGTCGACAGCTCCGCGAGAGTGCGCCGGCCGTTGCCGGGCAAGCGTGACGGGTCGTTGATCACGACACGCACGTCCGACCCCGCGGCGGTGATCGTCCCCTCGAACCCAGGGATGCCGGCATCCGCCCCTCCGTCCTGTTCGGCGAAGGCGAGGTCGATGTCGAGGCGCACCATGTCGGCGCCGCCTCTCAGTTGCCGCGGTACGGGTCGGAACCCGCCGCGGTGTCATCGCTGGTCGTGACGCGGAGGGTGCCGTTGAGCTTCCACGTGGCACGCGGGGCGTCCGGGCCGATGTCGCGCGGTACCTCGATCGTCATGTCGACGAACGAGTAGTTCACGGCAGCGCCGCGGCCGGTCAGGTACGACCACATCTCCCGACCGAGGTCGGTCCAGTCGGTGATCGAGTGCCCGGACGGCCCCGCGGGGTCGGCGAACGGGTCGGTGGGGGCGGTGGAATCGGACATGACGGCATCCCTTCGGTCGATGAAGGGCACCAGAGTCGCACCGGAGACGGAACGCGAAGGAGGGATTGCGCTTCGCGTCCCGGTGAGGCAGCGGGCGTCAGGGGCTGAGGTGGTGCGCCCCGTCGGGGAGACGTCGACGACGCCACGAGCCGAGGATGTGCTCTTCCATCGCCACCCGGGCCGCCTCCGCGTTGCCCGCCTCGATCGCCTCGAACACGCGCTCGTGCTCGGCGAGCGTGCGGGGCACCGCGTCGACGGGGTTGTTGCCGTCCCACCGGGCGCTCTGGCGCGGGCGCACGAAGAACGAGCGCGCGATGGTCGCCGCGATCTGGTTCTTGGATGCCGCCATGACCGACAGGTGGAACTGCATATCCGCTTCGAGGAAGGCGGGGTTGTCGTCTTGCAGGCGCCGCATGTCGTGCAGGTGGCCCTGGATCAGCACCCGCGACTCGGGGCTCCCGGTGGCCGCGACCTCGCCGGCCATGACGCCCTCGAGCGCGGCGCGCACCACGCTCACCTCGTCGAGCACACCGAGCGACTCGTCGTGGCGCACGAGGGAGTCGAAGACGAGCGGATCGAGCACGTTCCAGTCGTTGAAAGGCCGCACGCGGGTGCCCCGCCCCTGGGCGACCTCGACGAGACCCTTCTCTTGGATCCTCTTGATGCACTCGCGGATGACCGTGCGGCTGACACCGAACTCGTCGCAGAGGGCCTGCTCGGGAGGCAGGTACTCCCCGATGGCGACCGCACCCGTGACGATCGACTCGACGAGCTCCTCGAGGACCCGCGCCCCGATCCGGTCGATCTGCCCGCGCTTCGGCACCCCGGCGCGCGGCTCGGTGGCGGGAAGCATGGAGAGCACTCTACTCCGCCTACCGCTCCACGCTCCGGCGGACGCCGAGCTCCAGGCCGGTCCGACTGTCACGCACGTGCGGGCCCTTCTCCCCGCCCCACACGAAGTCCGCCTCGCCCGCGTGGAGCGCTTCGTCGATCGCGATCCCTCCCCCGGGGAGATCACCGAGAACGAGGCCGCCGTCGGCCACCTCGTAGTCGACGGTGACACCCGTCGGCATCTGTGCGGTGGTGACCTCGGTCAGCAGGTGGTTGGGGATCGCCGTCGCCACCGCCATCGTCGACGGGTTGGACGTCATCCCGATCGGGCTGACCGGGAGATCCCTGGCGTGCGCGGCGACCGCGACACGGAGCGAGTGGGTGACCCCCCAGACGGCGGCCGCCTGGACGATGTCGACGGCCTCCGCGTCGAAGAGCTGTCGGTACTGCTCGAGCCCCGTGAGGTTCTCGCCCGTCGCGACGGCCGGGGAGATGGCATCCCGCAATCGGCGCAGGCCGGACGCGTCCCACCGCCGCAGCGGTTCCTCGACCCACGCGATCTCGACGGTCTGCTCGAGGTGCTGGATGTAGCGGATGGCCTGCGGGAGGTTCCACGACTCGTTCGCGTCGAGCATCACGAGCGGTTCGTCGGTCGCCTCGCCGAGCACGTCCCGCACGAGAGCGAGGCGCTCGGCGTCGTGGCGGTAGTTGCGCCCACCCTTGAGCTTGGCGGCGGTGAATCCGCGCTCGCGCATCGAGGAGTAGAACTCGGCGAGTCCCCCGGAGTCGAGGGCGATGTCGAGCCCCGACGCGTAGCCCGGGATGAAGCGATCCCGCCCCCCGAGCAGACGCCACAGCGGTTCCCCGAGGGCCTTCGCCTTGATGTCCCAGAATGCGCTGTCGAGCGCCCCGATGCCCCCGAACACGGCACCGCCGTGCCCGTTCTTGAACATGCGCGCGATCATCCGGTCGTAGAGCCACGACGTCGCCCGCGGGTCCTCGCCCTCGACGGCTTCGAAGAGCTGCGGGATGCCGTCGTGCATCCCCATCCCGACCCCCTCGATGCCCTCGTCGGTCTCGACGATGACGAGGGGCAGGGCCGTGACGCCCGAGGCGATGTAGCCGTTGACGTCGCCGACCGGACGACCCCAGTCGAGCGTGGTGTTGATCAGGCGGTATCCCGTGATCTTCATGAGTGAACCTCTTCCACCCGGGTGACCGGGGTCATTCCTTCGTCCCGCCCGCCGTCATTCCTTCGACGAGGAACCGCTGCGAGAACAGGAACACGATGAGGATCGGCGCGATGGACACGATCGTGGCGAGCGCCATCACCGGCAGATCGAGAGTGACGGATGCCGAGGAGGTGGGGTTGAACAACGGCACGTTCGACAGCAGCTCGGCGAGGCCCACCTGGATCGGGGCCTTTCGACCGGGCTCCATCACGAAGGGAAGGAAGTAGTTGTTCCAGTTGCCGACGAGGTTGAAGAAGCCGACCAGCGCGATCACGGGCGTCGCGAGCGGCAGCGCCACCGACCGGAAGACCCGCATCTCGCTCGCGCCGTCGATCCGCGCGGCGTGCAGGAGGTCCTGCGACACGCTCGTCGTGAAGTAGATGTACGTGAGGTACACCCCGAACGGGAAGAACGAGAACGGCAGGATGACGGCCCACGGCGTGCCGACGAGCTTGAGCGCGCTCATCTCGAGGAACACCGGCAGCACGAGCGCGGTGTTGGGGATGAGCATGACCACGAGCGTCAGGATGAGCAGCAGCCCGCGGAAGCGGAACCGGGTCATCGCGAGCGCGTACCCCGCGGGGATCGTCACGATGAGGGTGATGACGAGCGCCACTCCCGTGTAGAGCGCGGCGTTGCCGGTCCACTGCCAGATGATGCCGTTCTGGAACTCGCTCAATCGCGCCCAGTTGTCGGCGATCGTGGCGAAGGAGCCGAACGAGAACGGCGGCTGGCCGGTCAGCTCGGTGGACGACTTCGTCGGCGCCAGCAGGAGCCAGACGATCGGCATCCCGAAGACGAAGACGAAGACCAGGATGACGACGGTGACGAGTGCCTTCCCCAGGAAGGCCGCGGGGGTCACCGTGCGCGCGATCGCGCGGGACTTAGTCGCGTTCAAAGAGTCCTCCTCGGAAGACGAAGAAGGCCGCAAGACCGGCGGCGACGACCAGCAGCATGAGCGAGATGGCCGCCGAGCCGTTGAAGTCGTTCTGGCGGAAGGCGTAGAGGTAGGCGACCTGGTTCAGGGAGTAGTCGAGACCGACCACGCCCTTGCTGGCCTGCGAGAGCACGCGCGGCTCGACGAAGAGCTGGGTGCCGGCGGCCAGCGACATCACGGCCATGTACGAGATCCACTTCCGCAGCAGCGGGATCTGGATGTACCAGGCGGTGGCGATCGGGCCGGCGCCGTCGATGCGGGCCGCCTCCATGACCTCGACGTTGATGTTGTTCAGGGCGCCGTACATGATGACGATCCAGCCGCCTGCCCCGGCCCAGAAGGCGATGACAGTGAAGACGACGGGGAGGTTGCCCTCGTTGCCGACGACGTCGACGAACGTGTTGAAGCCGAGCGCCCGCAGCAGCCCGCTCACGGGGCTCACGGTCGGGTCGAGCATGAAGAGCCACAGCAGCACGCTCGACGCACCGGCGAGGGCCCCCGGGATGTAGAAGATGAAGCGCGACGCCGACGACAGCCACCGCACACGGATCGCGTGCACGATCACCGCGAGGATCACGACGATGATGACGAGGCTGGTCAGCCAGATGGCGATGAACGCCGCGACGTGACCGACGGCCGGGAGGAACCGGTAGTCCTGCACCGTCTTGAGGAAGTTGTCGAAGCCGACGAAGGCTCCGTCCTTGGTGAACGCCAGGTACGCGGCGTAGAGGGTCGGCAGGATGCCGAACGCCAGGAGCAGCACGACGTATCCGCTGACCATCAGGTAGCCGAACGTCGACTGGGCTCGACGCAGAGAGAGCATGCTCACGTCCGTTCTCAGGGGGAAGGGGCTGGCCGCATCCGCGGACGAATGCGGCCAGCCCGAAGGGGGTGCGGGTTACTTCTTGACGTCGTAGCCCTGGACCTGCGCCTGGTTGTCCATCTCGGTCTGCCAGGCCTGAGTGGCATCCGAGAGGGGCTTACCGGCGGTGATGACCGGGAGAGCAGCCTTCGAGAACGCGGCCTCGACGCTGAAGCTCGGGTAGCCCCAGCCCTGCCAGACCGAGCTGGCCGCGGTCGAGATGCTCGACTGCAGGTCGCCGGTGAAGAAGCCCTGCGCAGCCTGCTCCTTCAGCCACGCGTCGGCCGCGGACTGGTAGGCCGGCAGACCCGACGCGAGCTTGACGGCGTCATCGGAGCTGGTGGCGTACGTGAGGAACTTCTTCACGGCCTCGAGGTTCTTCGAGTGGCTCGAGGCGTACCAGACACCGCCACCGACGTTGCCGGTGACCTTGTCGCCACCCGACCACGAGAGCGGGGCTCCCGCACCGATGGTGCCGGCGGTGTAGTTCAGGCTCTTCTCGTTGTCGAACAGCGCGCCGGCGTACCAGGCGGGACCGGGGATGCCGACGAGCTTGTCCTTGTACTTGGAGACGAAGTCGGCGCCGAACACGCTGTCGGTCACGAGCGTGCCGTTCGCGAGCATGTGGTCGATGAGGTCGGTGGCCTTCTTCGAATTGGGGTCGGAGAAGTTCGAGGTGAAGGTGTTGCCGTCGACCTGGAAGATCGGGGCTTCGGCACCCCAGTAGTACACGTACGGCGCCTGGAACGAGTCGCCGACGGAGCCGAGGATGTAGCCGGGGTGCTCGGCGGCGATCTTGTCGCTCAGCGCCTCGTAGTCCTCCCAGGTGGTGGGGACGGAGTAGCCGAACTGGTCGAGCAGCGGCTTGTTGTACCAGAACAGCACCGGAGCGAGGTCGTTGCGGAGGCCGTAGACGGTGTCGTCGACGGTCATGGGGCCGAGAGCGCCCTTGGTGAAGCCGTCGAGGAAGCTCTGGTCGAAGAAGCCCTTGTTCAGCGGAGCGGCGAATGCCTGCTGCCCGTTGTTCTCCTTCGAGGCCCACGAGGTGTCGTTCTGCTGGGTCGAGAAGACGACGTCGGGCCAACCCTCACCGGACTGGTCGAACAGCGCGACCTTCTGCTGGAACGAACCCGAGCCGCCGGAGCCGCCGTCGTAGGTCTCGATGTTGATCTTCACGTCCGGGTTGGCCTTCTCGAACGCCTGCGCGAGGGGCTCGCGCGACGAGTCGACCCACACGGTGATGGTGCTGGAGGGGTCCTGCTCCGCGGCGGTGAAGCCGTACTGGTTGTCGGACTCATTGCCGCCGGTGCCGGTGCTCGGGCTGCACGCGGTGAGGGCGAGGGCGGACGCCACGGCGACTCCGCCCACGAGGGCGAGGCGACGATGAGCGCGAGAAACATGCTGCGTCATTGCGGAAGCTCCTGTCTTCTTCGACGAGGTCGGGTGACCGGATGCCAGCATAGGGCATACGTCATATGTTTGAGCAAGTGTCGAGACGAATTCGTGATGAAAGCGCGCGATCTCCGCGTGATCGCGCGGAATTCGTCGGGTGTTCGCGGGTCACGTCGCCGCTCGCCCACCCCCAAAGAAGCATTTGACGGTTCCTCGCGGACCGTTCACGATGACACCTATGGCATCGCTCGACGAACTGCGCGCCCTCGCACACCCGCTCCGACTGAGGTTGCTGTCGCTCCTCACGGCGACCGCTCTCAGCGCGGCGGATGCGGGTCGCGAGCTCGGGGTCTCGCAGGCCTCGGCCAGCTATCACCTCCGCGTTCTCGAACGGGCGGGGCTCATCCGCGTGGTGGAGGTCGAGCGCGTCCGCGGCGGCGACGCCAAGCGCTATCGACACGAGGCGTCGTCGCGGCGTTACGACGTCGACGCCCCGGCCGTCACGCGCTCCGCGGAGGCGGAGGCCGAGTACGTCGACGCGCTCTCCGACGAACTGCGTCGACGTGCGCGCCACCGCGTCGACGGGCCTGCCCTCAGCACCGACGCGGAGCTGTGGCTCGATCCCGCCGTCTGGCGCCGTGTCGTGCAGCACGTCGGCGAGGCATCCGCTCTGCTCCATGCCGCGGCGCAGCCGCCGCGCACACCGGGGACTCGACCCGTCTCGATGACGGCGGCCCTGTTCCCGCTGCGGCGGTCCCGATGAACGACACCGCACCCGGCCCCCTGGCGCACGCGCCCTTCCGGTGGCTTCTCGCCGCACGGACCACCGCCATCGTGGGCAACGCCGTCGCGCCGATCGCCCTCGCCTTCGCCGTGCTCGATCTGACCGGGTCCGCGGCCGATCTCGGCGTCGTGGTGGCCGCACGCTCCCTCGCGAACGTCGGGATGCTGCTGTTCGGCGGGGTGATCGCCGATCGACTTCCCCGCAACGTCGTCCTCGTGGGTGCGTCGCTCGCCGCGGCCGCCACCCAGGGCCTCGTCGCCACCCTCGTGCTCACGGGCACCGCCGCCGTCTGGTCGCTGGCCCTGCTCGGTGTCGTGAACGGAGCGGTCGCCGCCGTGAGCCTGCCGGCGGCGGCCGCGCTCGTCCCCGACACCGTGCCCGACGCGCTTCTTCGCCCGGCCAACGCCTGGCTGCGGCTGGGGCTGAACGCGGGGAGCATCATCGGGGCGTCGGTGGGCGCCGCCGTGATCGCCCTCGTCGGGCCGGGCTGGGGTCTCGTCATCGACGCCGTCGCGTTCGCCGGGGCGGCCGCGCTGTTCTCGCGCCTCCGGCTCGCCCGCACGCCCCCCCACTCCGCGCCGGGATCCTCGGTCCTGGCCGAGTTGCGCCACGGCTGGCGGGAGTTCTCGAGCCGTCGGTGGATCTGGATCGTCGTGCTCCAGTTCGCCGTCTTGAACGCCGCGTTCACGGGTGCCACCACGGTCCTGGGGCCCCTCGTCGCCGACGAGACGTTCGGACGCGGCGGCTGGGGCCTCGTGATCGCGGCGCAGACGGCGGGTTTCGCCCTGGGAGCGCTCCTCGCCCTGCAGTGGCGGCCGCGGCGCGCCCTGGGCATCGGCGTCGCGGCCATGGCATCCGCGGCTCTCCCGGTGGCGACGCTCGCTCTCGCCCCGACTCTCCCGGCGCTCGTCGCGGCCTTCGCCCTCGGCGGCTTCGCGATCGAGCTCTTCGCGATCGCTTGGGATCAATCCCTTCAGGCACACGTCCCCCGAGACGCTCTGTCGCGCGTGTACTCGTACGACATGGTGGGGTCCTTCGTCGCCGTCCCCCTGGGCGAGATCGTCGTCGGTCCCCTCGCGCACGCCGCGGGGACGGTGCCGGTGCTCCTCGGGTGCGCGGCGATCATCGTCGTCGCGACGGCGGCCGCCGCGAGCTCGCGGAGCGTCTGGAGCATCCGCGCCTGAGGGTCAGTACACGTACTCCATCAGCTCGACACCGAGCACCCGGAACGCGTCGTGGGCGCGCAGACGGTGCGAGATGGAGAGATCGTCGAAGTTGACGATGAGCGCGTACGCCACGCCCGCACGCGGTCCGCCGAGCACGCCCGCCTCGGCCCGCACGCCCGGGGCGCGGCCCGTCTTGTTGATGAACAGCAGGCCGTGCTGGTCGTTCTCGTGCGCGAACGGATCGAGCCCGGTGGCGGATGCCACGAGCGAGAGGTCGTGGTTCAGGCTCAACCACTCCGCCACCTGGGCGCTGACGCCCGGCGACACCACCGTCGAGTTCACGAGTCCCGCGAACAATTGCGCCATCTCGCCGGCGGTCGACAGGGCCACGTGCGGGGCGTCGTCGGGGCCGCGATCGTCGCGGAACCGGTCGAGCAGAGCCGTTCGCCGCAGCCCCAGCTGCTCCGATCGCGCCCGCACCGCCTGGAGACCGACGCGCTGGAGCAGAGCATTCGCCGCCAGAGCATCGCCCGCCGAGGCGGCGAGCACGGCGACGTCCGCGATCGGCAGCGCGGGGGCCTTCAGGTGCTGCCACATGCCGCCGACGGCCGCGCCGTGCACCGTCGAGCGATCGATGATCTCGAGCGCGTCGATCGTGCCCGCCTCGATGGATGCCGCCACCTCGACGAGGAGCGGAACGACCCCGAGCCCGCCCACGGGCAGCGTCAGGAAGTCGTCGCCCACCAGCACCTGCGCGCCACCGTCGAGGTCGTCGATGCGCACCGAGACGCGCGCCCCCGAGGCGGCGAGCTCGTCGAGGGCGCGCAGTGTCGCGGTGAACGAGCGGCGCCCGGCAGCCGCGCGCCGCGGGAGGCGCTTCGGCCCCTTCCGCCCAGCCCCCCGGAGGGCGGGCGCATCGCGTCGTGACGACTCGACGGACCCGCCGAGGGGCTCGGGGACGGCGGGCTCGGGAACCGGGGGCATGCCCACGAGCGTGGCTCCTTCCGGGTCAGAAGAGCAACAAACTCCGCCTCACCAAATGGTGACGCGCTGGTCGGCGTCGAGCCAGAGAGCGTCGCTCTCGGTGACCTCGAACGCCTCGTAGAACGCATCGATGTTACGCACGATCTGGTTGCAACGGAACTCGTTGGGCGAGTGCGGATCGATGGTGAGAAGGCGGATGGTCTCGGCATCCCGGCCCTTCTGCTGCCACACCTGCGCCCAGCTCACCAGGAGACGCTGGATGCCGGTGAGCCCGTCGACGACCGGACCTTCGGGGTCGAGACCCTCGGCCTCGAGCGAGAGGCGGTACGCCGAGATGGCGATGCCGAGTCCCCCGAGATCGCCGATGTTCTCGCCGATCGTCAGCGCGCCGTTGACGTGGTGCTCCTCGGACAGCCCCTCGGGGACGAGCGCGTCGTACTGCGCGATGAGGGCCTTCGTCCGCTCCTCGAACGCCGCGCGATCGGCATCCGTCCACCAGTCGCGCAGCGAGCCGTCGCCGTCGAATCGGCTGCCCTGGTCGTCGAAGCCGTGCCCGATCTCGTGCCCGATCACGGCACCGATCCCGCCGAAGTTGGCGGCGGCGTCGCGGTCGGCGTCGAAGAACGGATACTGCAGGATCGCCGCGGGGAAGACGATCTCGTTCATGAGCGGGTTGTAGTACGCGTTCACCGTCTGCGGGGTCATGTGCCACTCGTCGCGGTCGATCGGCTCACCGACCTTGGCGAGCTGACGGTCGTGCTCCCACACGTTGGCCCGACGGACGTTGCCGATCAGGTCGTCGGCGAGGATCTCGAGATCGCCGTAGTCCTTCCAGCGGACGGGGTAGCCGATCTTGGGCGTGAATGCCTCGAGCTTGGCCAGGGCGCGCTCGCGCGTCTCGGCGGTCATCCACTCGAGCGACGCGATCGAGCGTCGGTAGGCCTCGATGAGGTGGGCGACGAGTCCGTCCATCGCGTCCTTCGCCGCCGGGGGGAAGTGCCGCTCGACGTACACCTTGCCGATCGCCTCGCCCAGGGCGGCCTCGGTGAGGCTCACCCCCCGCTTCCACCGCTCGCGGTTCACCGGTACCCCGGTGAGCTGCGTGCCGTAGAACGAGAAGTTCTCGGCGACGAACGCGTCGGGGAGGAACGCGGCGGAGGCGTGCACGATCTTGAAGCGCAGCCAGGCCTTCCAGTCATCGAGACGCTCCGGCGTCAGCAGGGAGCCGAGGGCCTCCACGAAGCTGGGCTGGTAGACCACGACCTCGGCGAGGGCGGCCTCGTGCCCGGGCGCGACGCCGGCGCGCCACGGCTCCAGGTCGACGCCGGCGAGGGCGACCGTGTCGTCCCACGACTTCAGGTTGTAGGTCTTGACCGCGTCACGGCTGTCTTCGCGCGACCAGTGATGCGCCGCGATGTCGGTCTCGAGGGCGAACACCCGGGCAGCGGCATCCGCGGCGTCGGGAACGCCCGCGAGGTCGAGGATGCGCTCGATGTGCGCGCGGTAGGCGTCGCGGGTCTCGGCGAAGTTGTCGAGACGGTAGTAGCTCTCGTCCGGCATCGAGATGCCGCCCTGGTAGAGCACGGGGACGTAGCGCGTCGGATCGCCCGGGTCGGGCTCGACGAAGAGGGCGATCAGGCCGCTCATGCCCTCGCGCTCCAGCTCGCCCGTGAGACGGAGGAGGTCCGCGACCTCGTGAACGTCGTCGACGCGGCGCAGCTGGTCTTCGATCGGTGTGCGGCCCAGCTCGTCGATACGGGCGGTGTCCATGAAGCTCGCGAACAGGTCGCCGATCTTGCGGGCTTCGGTGCCCGGCTCGGCCTGCTGCGACTCCTCGACGATCGCGCGGACGTCCTTCTCGGCCTGCTCGGCGATCAGGTGGAACGCGCCCCAGCGCGCCTTGTCCTCGGGGATCTCGGTGCGCTCCAGCCAACGGCCGTTGACGTGTCGGAACAGATCGTCCTGCGGGCGGATCTCGTCGCTCAGCTCTTCGAGCGCGAGACCGGAACGGGGGGTCTCGGTCATTCAGCCAGGATAAATGCCCCATGTTCGGTGCGGGCTGGAGATGCCGAGATTGCGTGGCCCGCGAGCCGCCTGTGCCGGATGCCCCGCGGCGGATGCCTCGCGGCGGATGCCTCGCGCCGGAAGCTCCGCGGCGGTCCACCCGCGATGTCGGCGGGTCGTCCTAGGCTCGACGCGTGAGCACCCGACCGCCCGAGACGCTCAATCGGTCGATCCTCCGGTTGGCCGTCCCCGCGCTCGGTGCCCTGATCGCCGAGCCGCTGTTCCTCATCGTCGACGGCGCCATGGTCGGGCACCTGGGCGTCGCCCCGCTCGCCGGGCTCGGGATCGCGGGCGCGGTCCTGCACACCGTCGTCGGGCTCATGGTGTTCCTCGCCTACTCCACCACCCCCGCGGTGGCACGCCGCTTCGGAGCGGGAGAGATGGGGCGCGCCGTCTCCGTCGGCATCGACGGCATGTGGCTCGCGCTCACGCTGGGAGCCGTCCTCGCCGTCGCCGGGGTGTGGGCGACGCCGGCCGTGGTCGACGCGTTCGGCGCCGCACCCGACGTCGCCGAGAACGCCCGCGTCTACCTGTCGATCTCGATGTGGGGCCTGCCGGCCATGCTCATCGTCTTCGCGGCGACGGGCCTCCTCCGCGGCCTCCAGAACACCGTGACCCCGCTGTGGATCGCAGGCATCGGATTCGCGGCCAACGCGGTCCTCAACGCCGTCCTCATCTACGGCTTCGGGTGGGGGATCGCGGGTTCCGCGGCGGGCACCGTCGTGGCGCAATGGGCGATGGTCGGTGCGTACGTGGTCGTGGTGGGGCGGCTCGCGCGGCGGCACACGGCATCCCTTCGTCCGGAACGCGCGGGGCTCGGGGGGACCGCCCGATCAGGCGGGTGGCTGTTCCTGCGCACCCTGAGTCTTCGGGCGGCGTTCCTCGCCACGGTCACCGTCGCCACCCAGCTCGGCTCGGCCGAGCTCGCGGGGTGGCAGATCGCCTTCACGATCTTCTCGACGGCCGCTTTCGCGCTCGACGCCCTGGCGATCGCCGCCCAGGCGCTGATCGGCGCGGGTCTCGGCGCGGGGGATCAGGCGACCGTCCGTCGCGTCCTGCAGCGCACGGTCGCCTGGGGACTGTGGTTCGGCGTCGCGGTGGGAGCCGTCATCGCGGCGGCCTCGGGGGTGGTCGGGCTGCTCTTCACGGGCGACCCCGCGGTCGCCGCCCTGATCCAGCCGGCGCTCCTGGTGCTCGCCGTCGCCCAGCCGCTCGCCGCGGTCGTGTTCGTGCTCGACGGCGTGCTCATCGGCGCCGGAGACGCGCGCTATCTCGCGCTCGCGGGCGTGCTCAACCTCGTGCCGTACGTGCCCGCCCTCGTCGCGGTCGCCATGTGGGCCGGCGGGGGTGCGGGCGGATTGGCGTGGCTCTCCGCCGCGTTCTTCGGCGTCTACCTGCTCGCCCGGGTCGTCACCCTCGGCCTCCGCGTCCGCGGCCAGGCGTGGACGTCGGCGGGCGGCTGAAGAACCCGGGTCAGCTCCCGGGCTGGTTGGCGTACGACACGTTCACGCCCCGCTGATCGGCCGAGTTGGCGGACGCGGGCGAGTACCCGATCTGCGAGGTGACGCCCGCCGTCGGGTTGCCCTTGGTCCCGGCCGAGTAGGAGAGGGTGAACGAGAGGACGTCCTTCGCCGCGAGCGCGGACGACAGCGTCAACAACACCGACCGTCGCCCCCCGGAAACGGTGTTCTCGGCCACCGTCAGCAGCTTCGACACCGCTTTCCCGTTGACCGTGACGCTCTTCGGCGTGACGCCGCCGCCGATCGCGGCGTCGAACGAGACGCGGATTCCGTCCCCGGCTTTGATGGGGTTCGGACCGATCGAGGTGAGCGTCGCGGACGAGGGCCGGTACGCCGATCCATTCCCCGACGTGATCTTCGCCCACTTCACCTTCAACGCGCCGCCGAAGGGCTTGGCGCTCACGGGCTTGCCGGCCGTGATCTTCCACACGTTGTCGGAGGTGTCGGCGTCGTCGTTCGGAGTCTTCAACCGCCACGTGTACGCGGTGTCCGCGGGCGCGAATTTGTCGTTGGGATAGTCACCCAGGAACGTCGCCTTCGGCCGCACGAGGACGCCGGTGAACGGATCGGTTTTCGGCGCGATCGTCGCCGTGAAGGTCGCCGTATAGGTCGCGCGGTTGCCCGACATGGTGGGCCCGCTGAAGGTCGCGGCCGCGGATCCGGCCGAGGTGCGGGTGTCGTAGGTGAAGCCGGTCACCTTCCACAGGCGACTGTCGACCTCGAGTGTCAGGACGATGGTGCCCTTGTACGCCGTCGTCCCGGTATTGGCGATCACGGTGCCGGCCGGCTCGGAGGCGTCGAAGCGCTGCGTCAGAGCGGGGGTGAAGAGGGGGATGGTGCTGCCGAACTGGGGGCCCTGCAGGGCGAGGTTCACGGTCTTGGGCGTCGCCGCCCACGCGGGGGTCGCGGTCATCGCCGTCGCCGCGGCCATCGCGGGCACCGCCCACGCCCCCACCTTCAAGAACGAGCGGCGATCGAATCCGGGAGAGGCGGGGGACGAGGAGATCACGGGAGGTCCTATCCGTTCGGGGGGCGAGGAAAACGGCGTACCCGTCGATTCATCCGCACCGCGGCGGGGTTCTCAAGGACTTGACGGTGAGAAAACTCTCACGCCCAGCGGCGACACCACTCGTACATGACGACCGCGGCGGCCGAGGCCGCGTTGATCGAGCGCGTCGATCCGTACTGCGTGATCTCGACGACAGCGGATGCCGCGGCGAGCGCCTCGGGCGAGAGCCCCGGCCCCTCCTGCCCGAAGAGCAGCACGCAGGCCTCGGGGAGCTCGGCACGGTTCACCGGCACCGAGCCGTCGACATTGTCGATCGCGATGACCGGGAGCCCGGCATCCCGCGCCCAGGCGGTGAACGCCTCGACGTCCTCGTGGTGCCGGACGTGCTGGTAGCGGTCGGTCACCATCGCTCCGCGGCGGTTCCAGCGGCGCTTGCCGATGATGTGGACCTCGGCCGCGAGGAAGGCGTTCGCACTGCGGACGATCGAGCCGATGTTGAGGTCGTGCTGCCAGTTCTCGATCGCGACGTGGAAGGGATGCCGCTTCGCGTCGAGGTCCGCGACGATCGCCTCCATCGTCCAGTACCGGTAGACGTCGACGACGTTGCGGCGATCCCCCTCGGCCAGCAGCTCCGGGTCGTAGCGCGGGTCGTCAGGCCACTCCCCCGGCCAGGGACCGACGCCGTGGGTGGGGGTGGCCGCGGACTCGGGCGCGGAGCGCGTGGCATCCGTCGGGTCGGTCTCGACTGCGCTCTCCGGCGCCGGCGTGGGCTCGTCGGCATCCGTCACCGCCTCAGGCTACCCGCGCGTCCGGCCGCCCCGAGAGCACACGTTCCGCTCGAGGTCGCACGCTGTGCAGCGTGCGCGCCCTGCTTTCTCGACCCGCACGTGCGCTCTCGCCCGATGGCGGGTTTTCGGCCCGCCGAAAAATCGCTAAGGTTTCGGCATGCCGAAAACTCTGGATGCCGTCGACCGCCGACACGCTCCGGGCCGGGCCGCGTGGCTCCTGGGTCCCGCGATGGTCGCCGGTGTCGCCTATCTCGACCCCGGCAACGTCGCGAGCAACATGACCGCGGGGGCGAGCTTCGGCTACCTGCTCGTGTGGGTCGTCGTGCTCGGCAACGTGATGGCCTGGCTCATCCAGTACCTCTCGGCGAAGCTCGGGATCGTCACGGGCGAGAGCCTCCCTCAGATACTGGGTCGACGCCTGCACCGCCGATGGGCGCGCCGCGCGTACTGGCTCCAGGCCGAACTGGTCGCGATGGCGACCGACATCGCCGAGGTCATCGGTGGGGCCGTCGCCCTGAACCTGCTGTTCGGCATCCCGCTCGTCTGGGGCGGAGCGATCACGGGCGTCGTGTCGATGCTCCTGCTCGTCGTGCAGTCGCGCCGTGGGGCTCGGGCGTTCGAGACGGTGCTGATCGGCCTGCTCGTGATCATCGCCATCGGCTTCACGTTCGGCCTCTTCTTCGCGCCCCCCGACCCCGGCGGGGTCGTCGGCGGGCTCGTGCCGCGCTTCGAGGGGACGAACTCGGTCCTGCTCGCCGCCTCGATCCTCGGCGCGACGATCATGCCGCACGCCATCTACGCGCACTCCGCGCTCAGCCGCGATCGCTTCGCGCCGGGTACGCCCACCCCGGCCGCCGGTCTGGAGGATGCCCGCGGCATCTCGACCCCGCGCCTGCTGCGCGCGACGCGGTGGGACGTGACGATCGCCCTCGCCGTCGCCGGCACCGTCAACCTCGCGATCCTCCTCCTCGCCGCGGCCACCCTCGCGGGCGTCGACGGCACCGACAGCCTCGAGGGCGCGTATGCGGCGCTGCACGACGGACTCGGTCCGCTCGTCGCGACGATGTTCGCGGTGGGACTGCTCGCCAGCGGCCTGGCCTCGACCTCGGTGGGAGCCTACGCCGGAGCGGAGATCATGCACGGCCTCCTGCGCGTGCGCGTCCCTCTGCTCGCTCGCCGTCTGGTGACGCTGATTCCGGCCCTGGTGATCCTCGCGGTGGGCGTCGACCCGACCCTCGCGCTCGTGCTGAGCCAGGTCGTCTTGTCGTTCGGCATCCCGTTCGCCCTCGTCCCGCTCGTCGCGCTGACGGCCCGGCGGGAGGTGCTGGGCATCCACCGCAACCGCGCGCTCACGACGGCGGCGGGGATCGCCGCGGCGATCTTCCTGATCGCCCTGAACGCCGTCCTCCTGTGGCTGGTGTTCACCGGCGGATAGGCTGGCCCGCGTGGAATCGCCCGTAGCCGACGACTATCTCAAGGCGATCTATCACCACACCGAGTGGCAGAGCGATCCCATCACCCCCTCGCAGCTCGCCGCCGTGCTCGGGCTCGCTCCTTCGAGCGTGACCGAGATGGTGAAGAAGCTCGCCGCCCAGGGCCTCGTCACCCATCGCCCCTACGGCCCCGTCTCGCTGACCCCGGCAGGACACCGCCGGGCCGCGGGCGTGATCCGCCGCCATCGCCTCATCGAGTCGTGGCTCGTCCGCGAGTTCGGCTACGCCTGGGACGAGGTGCACGACGAGGCCGAGGTGCTCGAGCACGCCCTCAGCGACCGCCTGTTGGAGGGCATCGACGTCCGCCTCGGACGCCCGCGCTTCGACCCGCACGGCGATGCGATTCCGGATGCCACGGGTTCGGTCCACCGCGAACCCTTCGTGCTGCTCTCGGCAGCGGCCCCCGGGCACGCGGGGCGCGTGCTGCGCGTGAGCGACCGCGACCCCGAGCTGCTGCGCGCGCTCGTCGAGCGCGGAATCGACGTGGGACACGAGGTCGAGGTGGTCTCCGCGGCCACCGTGCGGGCCGACGGCGTCGAGGTCGAGCTGCCGGCCGGCGCGGCCGGCTCGGTCTGGCTGACGCGCTGACGCAGGGCGCGGCACACGTTCCGCGAGACCGTACGCGTCTTCCGAGACCGCACGCCTCAGGGTGCCATCGCCTGCGGCCTCGATCACTGAATGCGGTTTCGCGGGCGGTGCGGAGCCTCCGCCGTCCCCGCTACGCTGACCACACCGGCGCCCGGCCGGCCCGGCGAACGCGAGGCTCCATGACCACTCCTGCGAAGGCGCGCCGCCCCGTCGCGGTGACGGTGGCGATCATGCTCGTCTACATCGGCGGCCTCGTGAACACCGCACTCGGGGTGCTCGTGCTGCTCTCCCGGTACGAGGTGACCGCCGATCTGGTCCTCCCGGTCTCGCTGGTCGGCGCAGCGACCATCCTCCTGGGTCTCCTGACCATCGCCGGCGGGTCGGCCCTCTCTCGCGGCAGCCGCCTCGCGCGGATCCTCCTTACGGCATACCTGTCGGTGCTCGTCGTCCTGCAGGCCGCCGCGATGGCGCTCACCGAACTCGACGCGACCCTGGCCGCGGCCCTGATCGCCGCACTCGCGGTGATCGCGGCGTTGTGGATCCCGGGGAATGCGCGGCGCTACTTCACCCGCCCACCCGTCGAGGCACCCGCCACGCCCGTCATCTGAGGTGTCGCGGCGCGCGCGGCCCTCTGCGCGAGAAGCCGCCGGACGAAGCGGCGGTGCGCGAACCGCACGGCCTCGATCGCCGCGAGAGCGACGATGACGACCGCGGTGACCAACCACGCGCCGTCTTCGCCCGGGTCCTGCAGCTGGAAGAACTCTCCCAGCACCGGGATCGTGAAGATCGCCGTGAGTGCGATGAACATCGCCCCGACCACCAAGACCTTCACGCGGGTGATCGGACGCGACAGGACCGTCAGCACCCAGATCGCGACGATCGCGAGGATGATCGTCGCCCCCGTGCGCAGCTGCTCGACGGACAGGCCGAGATCCATCGCGAGCCGCGTGTAGACGGTCAATGACACCGCGATGACGATCCCCGCCGGGATGGCGAAGCTGAGCGAGCGTTTCAAGAACCCCGGCACGTATCGCTGGGTGTTCGGGAGCAACGCGAGGAAGAACGCCGGGATGCCGATCGTCAGGCCATCGGTGATCGACAGCTGACGCGGGAGGAAGGGGAACTCCATGACGAGCACGCCGAAGAGCACGGCGAGCCCCGTGGCGTAGACGGTCTTGGTGAGGAAGAGCATCGAGACCCGCTCGATGTTGGCGATCACCTGACGCCCCTCGGCCACGACCGACGGAAGGTGCGAGAAGCGCCCGTCCAGCAGCACGAGCCGGGCGACCGCCTTGGTCGCGGCGGCTCCCGAGTTCATGGCGATGCCGATGTCGGCGGTCTTGATCGCGAGGGCGTCGTTGACGCCGTCGCCGGTCATGGCCACGACGTGGCCCCGCGCCTGGAGGGCCGTCACGATCCGCTTCTTCTGATCGGGTGTCACGCGACCGAAGACGGTGTGCTCCTCCATGATGCGTCCGAGCTCGACGTCGTCCTCGGGGAGGCGCCGCGCGTCGTAGCCCTCGTCGACCTCGAGTCCGACCTCGCGCGCGATCGCGGCGACCGTGCGCGGGTTGTCGCCCGAGATCACCCGGACCCCCACGCCCTGTTCGCGGAAGAAGGCCAGGGCGCCGGCGGCATCCGGTCGGACCGCCTCGATGAAGGTGAGGACCGCGACCGGGACGGGGTCGTCGCGGAATCGCTCGGCCGCGACATCATCGTCGTCGAGCGCCGTTGCCGTGTGCGCGAGCACGAGCGTGCGGCGACCCGACGACGCGAGGCGCGTGACGGCCGCACCGAGCACGGTGGCGGGGTCGGCGGCCTGGTCGCCGAAGACCATCTCGGGCGCGCCCAGGATCCACGTCCCCTCGGCGCGTTCCGCGAACGACACCGCGCTCCACTTGCGCGCCGACGAGAACGGGATGCGCTGGACCGGGACGAGCGGGGCGTCGACGGGGAACGGCTCGCGCAGGCAGCGCGCGGTGGCGTTCGCGTCGTCGGCTGCGCCGTACCAGCCCAGCGTCTCGCGCCAGCCGGGGCGGTCGGTGAGGGCGAGAGCGTCGTCGAAGCGGATCTCGCCCGCGGTCAGCGTCCCCGTCTTGTCGAGGCAGATCACGTCGACGCGAGCGAGTCCCTCGACGGCGGGCAGCTCGTTCACGAGCACCTTCTTGCCCGCGAGCCGCGCCGCGCCGACCGCGAAGGCGATCGAGGTCATGAGCACGAGCCCGAGGGGGATCATCGCGGTGAGCGAGGCGATCGTGTTGACCACGGCCTGAGACCAGGTGCCCTGCCGGAAGGCCTCGGCCCACCCGCCGGCGACCATCATCTGCGCGTTCAGCACGAGCAGACCGACGGGACCGATCCCCCACCCGACCCATTTCAGGACGCGGTCGATCGAGGTGCGCAACTCGCTCGACACGAGCTGGAACTTCTTCGCCTCGCTCGCGAACGTGTTGGCGTACGACTCCGCTCCGACGCGCGTGGCGCGCGCGGTGCCCTCGCCGCCGACGACGATGGACCCGGACAGGGCGTCGTCGCCGGGCCGCTTGTCGACGGCATCCGACTCGCCGGTCAGCATGGACTCGTCGATCTGCAGGCCGCGCGACTCGACCACCGTGGCGTCGGCGGGCACCTGATCGCCCGCGCGGAGCACGAGCAGATCGTCACGCACGACCTCTCCCGGCGCGATCTCGGCGTCGACGCCGTCGCGCCGCACACGGGCGCGCGGAGCGTTGAGGAGGGCGAGGCGGTCGAGAGCCGCCTTGGCGCGGAACTCCTGCACGCAGCCGATCACCGCGTTCGACAGCGCCGCGATGCCGAACAGCGCGTCCTGCCAGCGTCCGAGGAGCAAGAGCACCAGGAAGCATGCCGCCACGATGCCGTTGAAGAGCGTGAAGACGTTCGCGCGCACGATGTTCCAGGCGCTGCGGCTCGTGTCCGCGGCGTAGGAGTTGGTCTGCCCCGAGGCGACCCGCTCGGCGACGGCGGCGGCGGTCAGACCGCGGACATCGTCGGCATCGGTTCTGTCGGCGGTCGCTCGGTCCATGCGATCACTGTAGAGGTAGCCCCCGACACGGACACCACGGACTCAGGATGCCGCGCGCCGCACCCGATCGAAGGGCCACCGCACGTGGGTCGCGGTCTCGCACGCGAGCCAGAGGTCGGCGCCGAGATCGGTCGCCCGCGCGCGGCGAGAGGGGGTCGCGGGACGCGGGAGACCGCGGGCCACGAGCGCGGGGCCGTACATCGTCCCGCCCTCGGCCGTCGGGTCGACGAGGGCGCGCACCAGCGACCACGCACCCTGCTCCTTCGACTGCGTCACGGGCGCCTGCAGGTTGTCGACGAAGCGCGACAGGCGGGTCGGTTCGTTGACCCCGCGGATGCCGCGCGTGCGGCCGCTCGTGGAATACCCGGGGTGCGCGACGAGGCTCTCGACCGGAACGCTGTGGGCGCGCAGGCGACGGTCGGCCTCGAGCCCGAGAGCCGTCGTGGCCGCTTTGGACTGCACGTACGCGCGCCACGGCGAGTAGCCCTCGACGAGCTCGGGGTCGGTGGGGACGTGGTTCCACAGGGAGGTCGACATGCTGCCCACCCAGACCATCCGGCCGCGCGCCGCGGCGAGGGGCTTGAGCATCTCGCCTGCGAGGGCGAAATGCCCCAGCACGTTCGTGGCGAAGACCAGCTCGTGGCCGCCCGCGGTCTCGCGCGTCTTCGGCGGGTGCACGATGCCCGCGTTCAACAGCAGTCCGTCGAGCCGGCCCCGGGCGCGCGCGGTGGCCGCGGCGGCCCGCACCGACCCGAGGTTGCTGGTGTCGAGGAGGAGCGTCTCGATCGAGGCATCCGGATTCGCCCTCTTCAGCGCCTCTTTCGCGGTCTGGAGCTTGTGCGGGCTGCGTCCGGTGAGCAGAACGTGAGCGCGCGCGGCGGCGAGTTGCTCGCACGCGAAGAAGCCGAGTCCGCGCGTCGCACCCGTGACGAGGTACGTCCGACCCGAGAGGTCGGGCAGGTTCCGGGGGTCCCACTCCGCGCGCGTCACCCTTCGACCCTAACCAGAAGCGGCGGCGGCGTCACGGGTGCATTCCGGATCCGGCATACCGATGCGCGAGAAAAAAACTCGGGCTTCGTGTGACGAATCCCCCGCTCGTCTCGTCTTCCCTGTGAGCGCACCCGCTCCGCCGCGTGACCTGACCGTTCCGCGACGCCGATACATCCCCGAAAGGAACCGATCATGGGTCTCGACGACAAGATCAAGAACGCCGCTCAGGACATCGTCGGCAAGGCGAAGGAAGCCATCGGCAACGCCACCGACAACGACCGGCTCGCGGCCGAGGGCAAGCTCGAGCAGACCGAGGCGCACGCCAAGAAGGCCGGCGAGAACGTCAAGGACGCGTTCAAATAAGCCGCACGAACGACGGGAGGGTGGGGTGGCGGCCCCGCCCTCCCGTCTGCTGTCCCGGTGGCGATGTCGGACGTCGAGGCTAGGCTGACCCCATGCGAACCCGTGCCGAGATCGAGTGCTGGCTCACCGACATGGACGGCGTCCTCGTCCACGAGAACACCCCTGTCCCGGGAGCCTCCGAGCTGTTGGCGCAGTGGCGTGCCGAGGGAACGCCCTTCCTCGTCCTCACCAACAACTCGATCTTCACGCCGCGCGATCTGAGCGCTCGGCTGCGGGCTTCCGGTCTCGTGGTCCCCGAGTCGTCGATCTGGACCTCGGCGCTCGCGACCGCCGACTTCCTCAAGTCGCAGATGCCCGGAGGGTCAGCCTTCGTCATCGGCGAAGCGGGGCTGACCACGGCGCTGCACGAGGCCGGGTTCATCATGACCGAGACGACCCCCGACTACGTCGTGGTCGGTGAGACGCGCAACTACTCGTTCGAGGCGATCACGAAGGCCATCCGCTTCATCCGCGGCGGTTCGCGTTTCATCGCGACGAACCCGGATGCCACGGGCCCCTCCACCGAGGGCGTGCTGCCCGCGACCGGGGCGATCGCCGCGCTCATCACCAAGGCGACGGGGCGCGAGCCCTACATCGTCGGCAAGCCCAACCCGATGATGTTCCGGTCGGCGCTCAACCGCATCGGCGCCCACAGCGAGAACACCGGCATGATCGGCGACCGCATGGACACCGACATCGTCGCGGGCATCGAAGCCGGACTCCACACCGTGCTGGTGATGACGGGCATCAGTGACGAGCGCGAGATCGAACGGTACCCTTTCCGCCCCGACGAGATCCTCGGTTCCGTCGCGGAGCTGGTGCGCGACGAGCCCCTCGAGAGCGACTTCGCCGACGGCGAGGATGGCCTCGCCGAAGGGCTCTAGGCCTATCCGAGAGGACGAACCCGTGGACGACCGCACGCTCTGGCTCATCTCGGCCCTGATCATCACGGCCGGCAGCCTGGTCGCCCTTATCGTGCAGTGGCGGCGTTCGCGGCGCGGCGGCGGGCGGCGTGACCCGTTCGACGGGCCGGGCCCGGGCGACGACGAACGGCACTGACGCCCGGCGTCCCGCGGCCGTCACCCGGCGCGGCATCCGGCGTCCGGCGCGGCGTCCGGCATCCGGCATCTGGCATCCGGCATCCGGCATCCGGCATCCGGCATCCGGCATCCGGCATCCGGCATCCGGCATCCGGCATCCGGCATCCGGCATCCGGCATCCGGCATCCGGCATCCGGCATCCGGCGATGTCACCAGAACAGGGGACGCCACCGGAACAGGGCGATATCCGCGTGAACGGCCTGTTCCGGGTGCATGGCCTGTTCTCGTGACGCGGCGAGGGCCCGTGACGCGGCGAGGGCCCGCGACGCGGCGAGGGCCCGTGACGCGGCGCTTACTGCGGCTGCAGCCCCAGGTCGTCGAGGTCGATGGATGCCAACCACTGCAGGCCCTCGGCCTCGATCGCGGCCTGAGCGCCGGTCTTGCGGTCGACGATGACGGCGACGGCCACGACCTCGGCTCCCTCGCGGCGGAGAGCCTCGACGGCCTTGAGCGCCGACTGACCGGTGGTCGAGGTGTCCTCGACGACGACGACGCGCTTGCCCTTCACGTCGGCGCCTTCGATCTGGCGGCCGCGGCCGTGATCCTTCGGCTCCTTGCGCACGACGAACGCGTCGAGCGGACGGCCGGCGTGCACCGACTCGTGCATGACGGCGTTGGCGATGGGGTCGGCGCCGAGCGTCAGGCCGCCGACGGCGACGACGCCGTCGAGGTCCTTGACGAGGTCGAGCACGAGGCGACCGATCGCGGGAGCGGCCCGGTGGTCGAGCGTGAGCTTGCGCATGTCGACGTAGTACGTCGCCTTCTTGCCGCTCGAGAGGGTGAAGTCGCCGTGGAACACCGCCTCGTCCTTGATGAGGCCGATGAGGGCCTGGCGGTCGGCTTCGAGCTCGGGCGTGGAGGCGGCGGTCACGGCGTCGAGTCTATTGCCCCGGCCGCGCGCGACCGCAGGATGGCGCGGGGCCGGGCTTCGGCATCCGTCCCGCGGAGTTCGTCGGTGACTCGCCGTGGCCGCGGCGCCGGGAGCGGCGCGCCCGCGGCGAACTCCGCGTGACGGCGCGGATACGACTCGTCGGGGACGAGAACCGGACGGCGATGTCGGCGCGCGAAAGTAGGCTGGATGCCATGCGCCTGGCCACCTGGAACGTCAACTCCATCCGCGCCCGCGTCACCCGCACGGTCGAGTTCTGCGTGCGGGAGCACATCGACGTGCTGGCGATGCAGGAGATCAAGTGCAAGACGGAACAGTTCCCGTATGCGGCCTTCGAGGAGGCCGGGTACCACGTCGCCGCGCACGGGCTGAACCAGTGGAACGGCGTCGCGATCGCGAGCCGTGAGCCGCTCGAGGACGTCGAGATCGGGTTCCCCGGCATGCCCGGGTTCGAGAAGGGCAAAGAAGGACCCGATCTGCCCCAGGAGGCCCGCGCGATCGGCGCGACGGTGAACGGTGTGCGCGTGTGGAGCCTGTACGTGCCGAATGGCCGCGGGCTCGACGACCCGCACTTCACCTACAAGCTCGACTGGCTCGAGAAGCTCCGCCAGTACACCTCCGACACGCTCGCGAACGACCCCGACCTGCCCCTCGCGCTGACCGGTGACTTCAACATCGCCCCGACGGATGCCGACAACGGCGACCCCACGATCGTGCAGGGCGCGAGCACGCACGTCTCACCCGACGAACGGGCGGCCTTCGCCGCGTTCGAGACCGCGGGACTCACAGACGTCGTGCGCCCGCTCATTCCGACGGGCTATACGTACTGGGACTACAAGCAGTTGCGCTTCCCCCGCAACGAGGGCCTGCGCATCGACTTCATCCTCGGCTCCCGCGCGTTCGCCGACGCCGTCCAGGGCGCCGAGATCCACCGCGACGAGCGCAAGGGCGAGGTCCCCAGCGACCATGTCCCCGTCGTCGCCGACCTCGACCTGACGGATGCCGAAGACGACGACGATCTGCCGATGATCTTCGGCTGAACGCCGGGGCGCGGCATCCGAGGGCGCTCCGTTCCCACCGGGCCGGGTCTTCGGCGATCGGCGGCCTCGGATCGCCCGCGTACACCGGCCGTTCCTCGCATTTGTGTGCGTTTCTCGCAGAAATTCGCGCCGATTCTGCGAGATTCCGACGATTCTGCGAACTGCGCGCCACGCCCCCACCCGCAGCTGCGCCGCCCCCGCGCCAGCCCCCACCCGCAGCTGCGCCCACCCCGCGCCAGCCCCCACCCGCACCTGCGCCGACCCCGCGCCAGCCCCCGCCTGCGCCGCCCCCGCGTCCGCCCCAGCCCCCGCCAGACCGCGCCGCACGCGCTCCGGCACGGCATCCGAAATCTTTCTCCCGCCCTGTCGATTCCGCCACCGCCCGTTCGACGCGATAGTAGGGGCAGGCACTCGCACCCCTCGGAGCAGAGAAGAGAAGAGACCATGACCAAGTACATGCTGATCATGCGCGGCACCGACGAGGCGTACGCGGAGTACAAGAAGATCCCGTTCGAGCAGATCATCAACGAGATGGGCGCGTACAACGAGTCCATGGTCGATGCCGGTGTGCTCGTCGCCGGCGAGGGCCTCGCCGAAGACATGAGCCAGAACTTCGTCGTCGAGTTCGGCGGTGAAGAGCCGGTCGTCACCGACGGCCCCTACGGCGAAACGCACGAGCTGTTCAACGGCTTCTGGATCATCGAGGTGTCGACCAGAGAAGAGGCGGTCGAGTGGGCGCGGCGCGCGCCGCTCATCGCGGGCAACAAGCTCGAGGTGCGTCGCGTGACCGACGAGACCGACTTCGCGGCGTTCGCCGACAACGAGTACATCCAGAAGGAGGAGGGCTGGCGCGAGGAGCAGGCCTCGCGGTGAGCCTCGCGCGAGCGCACGGCCCCGCGTCCGGGGCGACGGCGGTAGGCACCGGATGACGGGTTCCGACCAGGACGTCTCGCGACGCGTCGCGGCGATCTGGCGCATCGAAGGCGCCCGGATCGTCGCTACCCTCGCGCGCGTGGTCGGCGACCTCGCGACCGCCGAGGATCTGGCTCAGGATGCCGTGGCCGAAGCGCTCGCGCAGTGGCCGCGGGATGGCATCCCGAACAATCCGGGCGCGTGGCTCACCGCGGTCGCCAAGCGTCGGGCGATCGACGGGTGGAGGCGACAGCGGAACCTCGACGAGAAGTACCGGCTCATGGGTGCCGACCTGGACGAGATCACGGATGCCGAGTGGCAGCCGATCGATGACGACGTGCTGCGATTGGTGTTCGCGGCGTGCCATCCGGTGCTGTCGCGGGAGGCGCGGATTGCGCTGACCCTGAAGGTGGTCGGTGGACTCGAAACCGAGGCGATCGCCCGACTCTTCCTCGTGCCGGTGCCGACGATGCAGCAGCGGATCGTGCGCGCGAAGAAAGCGCTGACGGCGGCGCGCGTGCCGTTCGAGGTGCCGGATCCGGCGGAGTGGCCCGCGCGCCTCGGCGCGGTGCTCAGCGTGGTCTACCTGATCTTCACCGAGGGGTACGCCGCGAGCGGCGGCGACGCCGTGCTGCGCACCGAGCTCGCGCACGAAGCCGTGCGACTCGGACGCGTGGTCAATCGCCTGATACCGCGCGAGCCGGAGGCCCTCGGCCTGTCGGCGCTCATGGAGCTGCAGGCGTCGCGGTTCGGGGCGCGCGTCGATGCCGACGGGGATGCCGTGCTCCTGGCCGACCAGGACCGGCGGCGCTGGGACCGTTCGGCGATCTCGCGCGGGCGGGCGCTCCTCGATCGCGCGGACGCGCTGAGGAAGGGCCGGGGACCGTACCAGCTGCAGGCGGCGATCGCCCTGTGTCACGCCGAGGCGGCGAGCGTGGACGTGACCGACTGGGACCGCATCGTGCTGCTGTACGAGATGCTCGGACGGGTGGCGCCGAGCCCCGTGGTCGAACTCAATCGTGCGGTCGCCGTGTCGATGGCATCCGGCCCCTCCGCGGGGCTCGCGCTCGTCGATTCACTCGCGGCCGACGGGGCGTTGAAGGGCTCGCACCTCATCCCGTCGGTGCGCGGGGAGCTGCTGTCGCGGCTGGGGCGTCGCGCCGAGGCGCGCGCGGAGTTGCTCGAGGCCGCCGACCGAACCGGCAATGCTCGTGAGGCGGCCCTCTTGCGGCGGAAGGCCGACGCCCTCGGCGCCTGACCGGAGAGGGGCACAGACGGCTGAGCCCGTCGAAGCCGCCGGGCGCGGCTGTCTCGGGTCCCTTCGACAGGCTCAGGGACCTGAGTGTGGCGCATGCGCGGCTGTTTCCGGTCCCTTCGACCGGCTCAGGGACCTGGACGCGGCGTACTCGCCCGGCTCGCTTCGACAGGCTCAGGGACCTCGGTGCGGCGCGGTCCCGGCTGGTGCCGGTCCCTTCGACAGGCTCAGGGACCTGGGTCGGAGCCGCGCCGACGCACGGCGGCAGGGACGGCGGGGTCGGGACGAACCCCGACCCCGCCGTGAACGCGCGTCAGACCGCGGGGACCTCGGCGGGAGCGGTGCGCTGGATGAGCGTCACGAGCGCCTCGATAATCGAGCGGAGGAACGCGGCGGTGCCCTCGTCGGTCACGGTGCCGTCCTCCTCGAAGAGGCCGGGCGTCGACTGGATGTAGCCCTCGGGCTGGCCCAGAACGAGGGCGTTGTAGTGCAGGAGCACCGCGCGCAGGTGCTGCTGGCCCGCGGCGGTGGCGATGCCGCCCTGCGAGGTGCCGATCACGGCGGTCGGCTTGTCGTTGAACGACGCCTCGCCGTAAGGGCGGGCCGACCAGTCGAGCGCGTTCTTCAGCACGCCGGGGATCGAGCGGCTGTACTCGGGGGTCACGACGAAGACGCCATCGGCATCCTCGATCGCCTTCTTGAAGTCCTTCGCGACATCGGGGAAGTTCCCGTCGAAATCGGGCGAGTAGAAGGGGAGGTCCTTGATCGGGATCTCCTTCAGGGTCACGCCCTCGGGGGCGACCTTCTCGAGTGCCTTCGCCAGACGGCGGTTGATCGAGGTGCTGGAGATGCTTCCGACGATGTAGCCGATCGTGTAGTCGGTCACGGTGATCCTCTCTGGGATGACGGGGGCGCCGCGCGCCCGGGTTCGTTCTCGTGCAAGCATCGCCCGCGCGCGGGTATTCCCCGGGGACTCTTGACTCCGTCGCGCGGGGGATGCAGATGTCGGAGGTCGACCGTAGCGTGGAGGGATGCCACAGCTCACCCGTGCGCAGCGACGAGGCGACCTCGTGCTCGCTGTCGTCTTGTTCCTCGGCGGGCTACTCAGTGCGGTGCTGTCGGCCGTCTCGGGGCTCTACGGCGATCAGCAGGCCTCGCTCGCGCTCGCGGTGGGGTATGTCTTCGTGCTCGCCGTGCCGATCGCCTTCCGGCGGCGGTGGCCGTCGATCACCGCCGTCGTCGTGTCGTTCGCGTACTTCCTCGCGGTGACGCTGCGCATCCCCGAGATCTACGCGGGCAACATCGCGATGTTCATCGCTCTCTACACCGTGGGCGCGTGGGAGCAGAACCGGCGGCGCGCGACGATCGTCCGTGTCGCGATCATCGTCGGCATGTTCGCGTGGCTGTTCGTGATCATGTTCCAGGACGCGACGCAGCCCGTCGACCCGTCGGTCGAGGGCGCGTTCTCGCGGGTCGGGGCCTTCTCTCCGTTCGTCGCCTACCAGCTCCTCATGATCGGCGTGAACGCCCTGTTCTTCGGCGGCGCGTACTACTTCGGCAACCGTTCCCACCAGCAGATGACCGAGCGCGCGGCCCTCGAAGAGCGCACCGCCGAGCTCGAGGCCGAGCGCGAGGTGACCGCGGCCCAAGCGGTCGCCCTCGACCGGGTGCGCATCGCGCGCGAACTGCACGACGTCGTGGCCCATCATGTGTCGCTCATGGGCGTGCAGGCCGGGGTCGCCCGTGCGGTTCTGGCGAAGGACACCGAGAAGGCACGCGAGGTGCTGTCGGGCATCGAGGGCTCCGCCCGGGCGTCCCTCCACGAGCTGCGCCAACTGCTCGAGACGCTGCGGGCGCCCGGGAGCGACAGCGGCCCCGACACCGCCCCGACCACGCACGGATTGACCTCGATCGCGGCACTCGTCGACGAAGCCTCCGCCGCGGGCCTTCCCACCACCTTCACCGTGATCGGCGAACCGACGCAGGACCCGCCTCCCCTCGTCCAGGTGAACCTGTACCGCATCGCCCAGGAGGCGCTCACGAACGCGCGCCGGCACGCCGGCCCCCACGCGACGGCCGACGTTCGTCTCCGATTCGGCACGGACGCCATCGAGCTCGAGGTCGCGAACACGGGACGCTCCGGTTCGACGACGCCGGGACTCGGCCAGCTCGGCATGCGCGAACGAGCGGCCGTATCGGGCGGCACGATCGAGATCGGCCCGCGCTCGCGCGGCGGCTACCTCGTGCGCGTCCGCGTGCCCGCGACCGAGAGCGAGGTCGCCCATGTCTGAGCTGCGGGTGCTGCTGGTCGACGATCACGCGATGATGCGCGCGGGCTTCCGGACGATCCTCTCGCTCGAGGACGACATCACCGTCGTCGGGGAGGCCGCCACCGGCCGCGAGGCGATCTCCGCTGCGGCGGAGCTGCGCCCGCACCTGATCTGCATGGACGTGCAGATGCCCGACATGGACGGTCTGGAGGCCACGCGACTCCTGACCGCGGACCCCGACTCGGATGCCGCCATCCTCATCGTCACGACGTTCGACCGCGACGACTACCTCTTCGCGGCCCTGTCCGCCGGCGCGAGCGGGTTCCTGCTCAAGAACGCGGGGCCGGAGGAGCTCGTCTCCGCCGTGCGCATCGTCGGGGCAGGAGACGCCCTGCTCGCGCCGGAGGTCACGCGCCGGGTGATCGCGCGCTTCGCATCGGGAGGGGCGCCCGAGCCCGCGGCATCCGTTCGTCCCCCTCTCGCGGTCGCGGAGCCGCTGACAGAGCGCGAGTCGGAGGTGCTGAAGCTCGTCGCCGAGGCGCTGAGCAACGCCGAGATCGCCGCGCGGCTGTTCATCGGCGAGGCGACGGTGAAGACGCACGTGTCGAACGTGCTGCAGAAGCTCGGGGCGCGTGACCGCGTGCAGGCCGTCGTGCTCGCGCACCGGCACGGGCTGGCCTGAGCGCGACCGGTCCCTTCGACAGGCTCAGGAACCTCGACGCGAGGTGGCTGAGCCCGTCGAAGCTACCGGAAGCACGCGACTCGGGGGTCTCCTCCTCAGGGGGGAGGGGCACAACCCCACCGCGGGCGGAGGTGCGGGCACCCCTCCCTCCCTAGCGTGGAGGTACTGAGAAGAAGGGATGCACCGTGCTTCACCTGGACGGCATCACCAAGAGCTACGGCGGTCGCCGCGTGCTCGACGACGTGAGCTTCACCGTCGCCCCCGGCCGGCTGACGGGCTTCGTCGGCGGCAACGGCGCCGGCAAGACCACCACCATGCGCATCGCCCTGGGCGTGCTCGCGAAGGACGCCGGATCGGTCGAGCTCAACGGCTCTCCCGTGACCACGTCCGACCGGCGCCGCTTCGGCTACATGCCGGAGGAGCGCGGGCTCTACCCGAAGATGAAGGTCGCCGAGCACATCGCCTACCTCGCACGGCTGCACGGCTTCGGCAAGGCCGAGGCCACCGCGAAGGCGACCGCTCTGCTCGAGCGCCTCGGACTCGGCGAGCGCCTCGGCGACCTCGTCGAGACGCTGTCGCTCGGCAATCAGCAGCGGGCGCAGATCGCGGCATCCCTCGTCCACGAGCCCGACGTGCTCATCCTCGACGAGCCGTTCTCGGGCCTCGACCCGCTGGCGGTCGACGTCGTCGCCGGCGTCCTGCAAGAGAAGGCGGCCGCGGGTGCCGCCGTGCTGTTCTCGTCGCACCAGCTGGACGTCGTCGAGCGCCTGTGCGACGACCTCGTCATCATCGCCGGCGGGACGATCCGCGCCGCCGGAACCCGCGACGCCCTCCGCGCCGAGCACGCCACCCACCGCTACGAGCTCGTGTCGCGCGGCGATGCCGGATGGCTGCGCGACGAACCGGGCGTGACCGTGCTCGACTTCGACGGCGGCTACGCCCTGTTCGACGCCGACGACGACACCTCGGCGCAGCGCGTGCTGCAGGGCGCCGTCTCTCGCGGCGACGTCGTCAGCTTCGCCCCCCAGAGACCGACCCTCGCCGAGATCTTCAAGGAGGTCATCCAGTGAGCACCCCCACCCTCCGCAAAGCCCCCAGCGATCTGCAGAGCATCTGGCTCGTCGCCGAACGCGAGATCGGCTCGAAGCTGCGCAGCAAGGCGTTCGTCATCTCGACGGTGATCCTCGTCCTGGCCGCCCTCGCCTCGGTCGTCTGGGGCGGTTTCGCCGCGAACAACCTCTCGGGAAGTGGCATCCCGGTCGCCGTGACCTCGCAGACGCAACAGGCCGTGTCCGGTCTCGACGGGCTCGAAGTCACCGTGGCCGACAGCGACGACGCCGCCAAGGCCCTCGTCGAGGACGGGACGGTGGATGCCGCCCTGGTCTCGGGATCCTCGGATGCCGCCTTCGACTACACCGTCGTGGTGAAAGACAGCGTGCCTTCGACGCTTTTGCAGATGCTCAGCGAGACCCCGCCCGTGCAGGAGCTCGAGCCGGGGGCCGGCGCGGCGAGCGCGCTGCGCTACTTCATCGCCCTGGCCTTCGGGCTCGTGTTCCTCATCGCCGCGTCGACGTTCGGCGGCACGATCGCGCAGAGCGTGGTGGAGGAGAAGCAGACGCGCGTGGTCGAGATCCTCATCTCGGCGATCCCCGTGCGCGCACTCCTCGCCGGCAAGGTGCTGGGCAACACCGTGCTCGCGATGGCCCAGATCGTGCTGCTCGCCGCGGTCGCGGTGATCGGGCTGGCCGTCACGGATCAGGCCGGGGTGCTGAGCGCCCTCGGAGCTCCGATCGCCTGGTTCGCGATCTTCTTCCTGTTCGGCTTCGTGTTGCTCGCGTCGCTGTTCGCCGCGGCCGCGGCGATGGTGTCGCGTCAGGAGGACATCGGAGCCACGACCACCCCGATCACGATGCTCATCATGGCGCCGTACTTCCTCGTGATCTTCTTCAACGACAACCCCGTCGTGCTGACGATCATGTCGTACGTGCCGTTCTCGGCGCCGGTGGGGATGCCGCTGCGCATGTACCTCGGCGACGCGCAGTGGTGGGAGCCGGTGCTCTCGCTGCTGGTCCTGATCGCCTCGTGCGTCGTGGCGATCGGCATCGGCTCGCGCATCTATCAGAACTCGCTGCTGCGCATGGGGGCGCGGGTGAAGCTCGCGGAGGCGCTGAAGGGCTGAGCCGCCCAGCACGGCGGAGGCAAGGGGGGAGGGATGCCACGGCTTCGGCATCCCTCCCCCCTTTTCGTCGCGTTTCCGCGGGGCGATTAGGCTCTTTCGGTGCTTCGCCTTCTTGCCTTCGCCGCGTTGGGGGCAGCGATCGGCGGTCTCGTCGTCTCGCTGCTGGGGAACCCGGACCCGGGGATGCTCATCTTCGGCATCGCCATCGGGGTCTGCATCGCCGCGACCACCATCGCGCGGCTGGCCGGGGGACTCGCCGCCTCGCTGCCGTCCCCCGCGGCCGTCCAGCAAGCTCGTGATGCCCGGCGTCTCGGACGGGCGCGCATCGACTCGGTGCGCCAGAGCGGAACCTTCATCAACGAGCAGCCCGTATGCGACATCGACGTCACGGTCGTCGCCCTCACCGGTGAGGCGTGGGCGACGACGATCCGCACGCTCGTGCCCCTGACCGAGCTGGCGGCGTATCAGGCCGACCTCGAGCGCGATGTCGCGATCCTCCTCGAGGGTGGGCCGGAGATCGCCTTCGCCGACGGGGAGCTCTCGCCCACCGAGATCGACCGCCTGGTCGTCCCGCCGCGTTCCGAGGTCGAGGTGCGGCCGATTCCCCCCGGAACGCGTATCGAGAAGGGGCACCGCCGTGGACCGCTGATCGGCATCGGCCGCCGCGGACGACCCCTGCGCCTGGCCCTGTTCGCCCTCGTCGCCGTGCTCGCGGCTGCCGTCGTCGTTCTGCCGTTCCGCGAGGCGGCCGGGCTGACCCTCGACGCGTGGTCGGAGGGACGGTTGAGCGTCGACCTGCGGCATCCCGACGCACTCGAAACCGCCGAACGATCACTGCAGGAGGCGATCGGGCACGACCGGGTGGTCTCGATCACGGTGATCCCGGATGCCGTCATCGTGGACGCCCCGATCCGCGTCGGGGCCGTGGAGACGGACGAGTGGACCTATCGCGGCGGTGTCGTGAGGCACGATGGGGCCGCGCACAGCCAGCCCGAGCTCCCCGAGGAGCAGTTCTCGTGGTCGGACGTCGCTCTCGACCGGCTCTGGCCCGCGATGGAGGACGCGTCGGCCCAGAGCGGGCTTCCCACCGATGAGGCCATCGCCTTGATCGAGCGCGCCACCGACGACGACGTCCAGAGCCCGACGTTCATCCGGAATGTCGGGGTCCCTGAGATGTCCTTCGGCCTGCGCGACGACTATCGCAACGCGTACTTCCGCCTCGACGCGAACGGCACGAACCTTCGCGCCACGGGTTGAGACGGGCTCATCCCTCGAGGACGGCGAGGACGTTGCCCGCCGGATCACGGAACCAGGCGATCAATGGTCCGCCCTCGCGCATGATCCCGCGCGAGTCGGTCGGGAAGTCCGCGTCGTCGTAGATCTTCGTCTCGACGCCGCGCGCCCGCAGGTCGTCGACGGCCGCCTCGACATCGGCGACGGGGAAGTTCAGCACGGTGAATGACGCGGGCTCGTGATGCGGCTTGCCGTACACGAGCACGCTCCCGCCCGAACCGAGCCGCAACGAGAGGAAGCCGGTGTCGGCGGACCGCTCCACGGCGAGGCCGAGCGTGTCGGCGTAGAACCGGTGAGCGGCGTCGAGATCGTCGACGGCGAAGCCCGAGAAGGCACCGGCGGGATCGAACATGGACTTCTCCTTCGTTCAGCGCGCCACGAAGGCCGTGACGCTGTCGGACAGACGGATCGGGATGCCATCGACCCCCGACGAGACCGGCTCGCCGATCGCGACGGTCAGCGTCTTGTCGACGCCGAACACCGCGGCCCCGATCTGCGCTCCGCTCGCGCATCCGGCGGACCAGGGGCGGTTGTCGGTGGAGGTGAACGTCGCGATGCACCGCCCGTCGCCGTCGTCGGGTCGGGCGAGGTAGATGCGGAAGTCGCTCACGGTCGCGATGTAGCGCGTGCTGGAGGGGTCGATGCCGCTGTCGCTGAGGATCTCCGCGGAGATGACGTCCTCGACCGTCTGGGGGAAGGTGAGCTCGGGCAGGCTCTCCGCTGCGGGGTCAGGGGTCGCCGCAGTCGACGGCGGAGCCGCGAGGGTGGAGCCGAACGCGACGCCGAGGCCGACGAGCGCGACGGCACCGAGCGCGATGAGGGCGCCACGGAGCACAGGCCGACGGGCGGGCTGTGCAGTGACGTCATCGACGGGGGCCGGGGGCTCGGCATCCGGTACCTCCGGGGGCGGATCCCCCTCGGCCGTGGCGGGTCGAACGCTCTCCTCGAGCTCCGCGAGGCGGGCGATCATGGCCGGGGTTGCCTCGGCGCCGTCGACGCCGTACACCTGCTCGCGCAGGCGGCGCAGCTCGACGTCATCGTCCATGCGACGACTCTAGGGCTGCGCGGGAGGGGGAGGGGCGGCCTGACCGCGCGAGGTCCCCGAGCCCGTCGAAGGGACCGGAGGCTTCGACACGCTCAGCCACCCCCGCCGGGCGGCGGCTCAGCGTGTGCCCGTGGCATCCAGGGCATCGGCCGCGCCCACCAGCGCGAGGTGCGACAGCGCCTGCGGGGTGTTGCCCGCCTGCCGACCGGTCGTGGGGTCGTACTCCTCCGACAGCAGGCCGAGGTCGTTGGCGACCGCCGTGAGGCGCTTCATCAGCGCGACGGCGTCGTCGCGCCGCCCGCTGTGCGCGTACTGCCCGACGAGCCAGAACGAGCACGCGAGGAACGGGTGCTCGTCGCCCGTCAGCCCGTCGACCCCGGTCGTGCGATAACGCAACAGCCAGCCGTCGGGCATGAGGGTCTCCTCCATCCGCGCGACCGTGGCGAGCATGCGGGGATCGTCGTACGCACAGAAACCGACCTGCGGCAGGACGAGGAGCGAGGCGTCGACCTCGTCGGTGTCGAAATGCTGCGTGAACCAGCCACCCTCGTGCACGCCCCGCGCGTCGATGTCGGCGCGCACCTTGTCGCGCAGGCTCCGCCAGGTGTCGACCTCGCCCTCGTGACCGCCCTCTTCGACGGCCCGGATGCCACGGTCGAAAGCCGCCCACACCATCGCCCGGGAGTGGGTGAAGAAGTGCGGTTCGCCCCGCATCTCCCAGATCCCGAGGTCGGGCTTGTCGACCTCGCCCGCGAGCTGGTTCAACAGGGCCCGCTGCAGCGACCACGAGAACGTCGTCTCTTCGACGCCCGCGTTCCGCGCCGCTTCGAGCGCCACCATGACCTCGCCGATGACGTCGGCCTGGTACTGCGTGACCGCACCGTTGCCGATACGCACGGGCGCCGCCCCGCCGTATCCGGGAAGGCTGGTGATCTCGCGCTCGGGGAGGTCGCGCTCCCCCGCGATGCCGTACATGATCTGCACGTCGGCCGGATCGCCCGCGATCGCCCGGAGCAGCCACGTGCGCCAGTGCTGGGCGGCATCCAGGTATCCGTGATCGATGTAGGCGCTCAGCGTGAGCGCAGCGTCGCGCAGCCACACGTAGCGGTAGTCCCAGTTGCGGGAACCGCCGAAGGCTTCGGGCAGCGACGTCGTCGCCGCCGCGACGATTCCGCCCGTCTCGGAGTGCGTGAGCGCGCGCAGCACCATGAGCGAACGCGTGACGAGGGCCGCATGCGTGCCGGCCGACTGCACCCGGTCGGCCCACGCGGCCCACCACTCGCGGGTACGTTCGAGCGCCGCCTCGACGTTGAACGGCGCCGGGGCCTCCTGCCAGGACGGCCCCCACGACAGCACGGAATCGACGCTCTGCCCGGCTGCCGTGGTCCACCGGCCGCGGTGGGCGGTGTCGGCGGCGATGAGCCGCGGTCCCCGGACGACGACCGCATCCGGACCCGCGACAGCGAGGATCGCGTGCTCGCCGTCCTGCCCGATCTGCCGCACCCAGGGAACAGCGCGGGCGTAGTCGAAGCGCAACCGCACCTCGCTGACGAAATCGACCTCGCCCGACACTCCGACCACGCGACGGATCACCGCTTCGACGCCCTCGTCGACGGGCATCGCGTCGTAGACGTCCGCGACACCGGTCTCCGTCTCCCAGCGGGTGACGAGCACGAACGTGTCGCCGTCGTAGCGCCGGGTCGCGCGCGCCTCGGGATCGGCGGGCCGCAGCGACCACCTCCCGTGCGACTCGTCTCCGAGCAGCGCGCCGAGCATCGATCCGCTGTCGTAGCGCGGCAGACAGAGCCAATCGATGCTCCCGTCACGAGAGACCAGGGCAGCGGAGCGGCAGTTGCTGAGGACGGCGTAGTCCTCGATCGGAGTGGTCACCCTCGGATCATGGCAGCAAACACCGCCTCAGACCTATGTACCTCTTGAGCGGTCCGCCGCAAGGGCACGGTGACGTCGGAAGGGGTCGCTACAGTGAGCGGCATGGCGGCGGACACTACCCTGATCATCCTGGGCGCCTCGGGCGACCTCACCTCGCGACTGCTCCTCCCCGCGCTCGGGCAACTGCTCGCGCGCGAGCCGGGCCGCTCGGTACGCCTGCACGGTGCCGGTATGGACGACTGGACCGACGAGCACTGGCGCGATGTCGTGCGCAAGGCGTTCCAGACGATGGATGCCGACGCCGCCTTCGACCAGGTCTCGGCGACGACGTACTCGCAGGCCGACATCACGAAGGCCGCCGATCTGCAGACCCTCCTCGACGCGGCCGAGGGGCGCCCGGCGCTGTACTTCGCCGTGCCGCCCGCCGTCACCGAGAAGTCGTGCATCGCCCTCGCCGACGTGAACATCCCCGAGGGCACGATCCTCGCTCTCGAGAAGCCGTTCGGCACCGACGAAGCCAGCGCGCACAAGCTCAACCAGCGGTTGGCGACGCTCGTGCCCGAGAGCCAGGTCTTCCGCATCGACCACTTCCTCGGCCGTTCCACCGTGCTCAACCTGCTCGGCGTGCGGTTCGCGAACCGCCTCGTCGAGAGCGTGTGGTCGGCCGACGACATCGCCGCCATCACGGTCGACTTCCCCGAGAAGCTCGGCCTCGAGGGCCGCGCGGGCTACTACGACTCGGCCGGCGCGCTGGTCGACATGATCCAGAGCCACCTGCTGCAGGTCATGGCGTTCGTCACGATGGAGCCGCCGTCCTCGCTCGACCAGCTCGACCTGCGCGACGCGACCGCGGCCGTTCTCCGCGCCACGCACGTGCTCGACGACGACCCTGTGGCGAACTCCCGCCGCGCCCGCTACACCGCGGGTGACGTGGGTGACCGCCACTTCGTCTCGTACGTCGACGAGCCGGGCGTCGACCCCTCGCGCGACACCGAGACGCTCGCCGAGATGACCGTCGAAGTGCGCACCACGCGATGGCAGGGGGTGCCCATCACCCTGCGGTCGGGCAAGGCACTGGATGCCGGAGACCCGGCCGTCACCGTCACGTTCAAGCCCGTGCGGCACCTTCCCACCGGTTTCGTGGGCGAGAGCGAGCCGTCGAAGCTCGTCTTCTCGCTCGGTCCCGACACGATGAGCCTCGAACTCAACGTCAACGGCGCGGACGATCCGCTCGAGCTCGAGCGGGTGGCCCTCGCCGCCGATCTCGGCGAGGGCGCGCTCAAGGCGTACGGCGAAGTCCTGTCGGGCATCCTCGACGGCGACGCCATGCTCGCCGTGCGCGGCGACGCGGCCGAGCAGTGCTGGCGCATCGTGCAGCCGGTGATCGACGCGTGGCGCCAGAACAAGGTCCCCCTCGACGAGTACCCGGCGGGAAGCACGGGACCGACCTCCTGGCAGCGCTGACCGGCACGTCCCGCCGTTCGCGGCACCCGGGCTCGGAGTCCGAGTGGCCGGGCGACTCGGGCTCGGCGAGACGGGTGCGGCGGGGCGCGGCATCCTGAGACCTCGCTATGAGGCGACGACGCACGGCGTCACACGGGAACATCTTGCGCGCGAGTGGCGTTCACTGGTTCGGGTCAACGGCGTCCCGGCTCAGTCCTCGTTCTCAGGAGTACCCATGTCTCTCGTTCTCGACCGCACCGCCCCCACCGACGCCCCCATCCTCGACGTCCTCGCCGAGCGCTGGAGCACGCGCGTCTTCGATCCCGAGACGCCCATCGACGAAGCCGCCCTGCGCTCCGCCCTGGAGGCCGCCCGCTGGGCCCCCTCGGGCATGAACCACCAGCCGTGGCGCCTTCTCCTCGCGCGCCGCGGCTCCGACGCGCACCAGCGCATCGTGTCGGCCCTGATGGGCTTCAACCAGGCCTGGGCTCCCGCCGCGGGCGCCCTCCTCGTGGTGCTCGCCGAGACCGAGACCGCCGAGGGCGAGGCACGCCCCTGGGCGCTGTACGACGCCGGCCAGGCCGCCGCGCACTTCACCGTCCAGGCGCACGCCGAAGGCCTCGCGACCCACCAGATGGGCGGCTTCGAGGCGGACGCGCTCCGCGCCGCCTTCGACATCGAGCCCCGCTTCGTCCCCGTGACGGTCATCGCGGTGGGGACCCTCGGTGACGTCGATGCCGCCGAAGAGGGCCTGCGCCAGCGCGAGCTCGCCCCGCGCGAACGCCGCACGGTCGCGGACTCGCTGCTCGTCGACGCCTGAGACCGACACACGCTCGCCCCCGCACCCGCAACCGGGGTGCGGGGGCGAACGCGTCTCACCCCAATGGTTCCGTGGGAGCATCGCCGCGGCGCTGGGGCGTCCCGAGGCGCTCGCGCAGCATCAGCGGAAGGTGAGAGGCGATGCGCGCGGGCTCGCCGGCGAGAAGGTTCTGCGCCTGACCTCGGACATATCCCGGGACGTGGGCCTCGATGCTGTCATGAGCGGGCAGTCTTCGAGTCGCCTCGACCATCGCGGTGAGCGTCTCGTCCACCGCCGCCGTTGCGACGGCATCCGTCAGTCCCCAGGACCTGCCCTCGGCGACGAGATCTTCTCGCGTCACCTCGGGCAGGTGCTGCACGCCGTCGACCCACATCGACAAACGCGTCGTGGCACCGTACGCGAGGGCGAGCGGGGCGACGTCGCGGACCACCGAAGCACAGCGCGGGAGCCTTCTCGCGTCAGGTGGCCGATCATCGTGCCGTACAGCACGACCGGCACACGGTCGACAGTCACTCCGCAGAGCTCGAGACGACGGGTGCCGAGAACGTTGCGCGACCTCCCCTCTCTTCGCCTGCACCCCGCGGCATCCGCCCCCTCCTCGGCAACATCGCGTTCACGAGAGCGGCTTACCATCACTTCCGTGACGACCTCTCCGCCCGCCGAAGCCGGCGCGCCCGAATCACAGCCCCTCGCCCTCGCGCGAATGCGGCGCGGACGCCTGCGGTGGCGGCGCGTGCGTCGACTCAGCGTGGCGCTCGCCGTGGCGGCCGTGGCGATCATCGTGGCGGGGCTCCCCCTGTACGTCTTCCCTCCGCAGGGCGACCCGACGGATGCGAACCTCGTCTACGTCATCGGGCCGCCCCAGCAGCAGCGAATCGATCTCGGTGAGACCCTTCGTGACGCCGACGGCAACCTGCCGATGCTGATCTCCGTGTCGGGTTCCGCGAAGGGGCATGGCGACCGCGCCTTCGACGCCTCTGAGATCGACGCGTGTGGCGAACCCGGGGTCACCTGCAAGCGCCCGGAGCCGTTCACCACCGCCGGCGAGGCCAAACTCCTCACGGATTACGTCGCGAGTCATCCCAGCGAGAAGACGGTCGTGATCACCTTCACTCCGCACGTCGCCCGCACGCGCTACATCTTCCAGAAGTGCTATGCGGGCGATGTCACGGTGATGGGCGTCGACACGAACATGTCGCTGTACGACTGGGCCTTCCAGTACGCGTATCAGACTGCTGCGTTCGTCAAGGCCTGGCTCACGCCCTGCCCCTGAACCGGTCGGCCGGCGCGCGAACCGTGACGAAGACTGTCGCGCGCCGGCAGGTTACTCGACGATCTCCGCCTCGATGACGTCGTCGCCAGAGTCGTCGCCGGACTCCTCCGCCGCCGGGCCCGTGCTCACGAGCATGAGCGAGTCTCCGTCGCTGGCCACGTCGACACGGACGACGTCGCCGTCGCGCACCGTTCCGGCCAGGATCGCCATCGCGAGGCGGTTCTGGATCTCGGTCTGGATCAGCCGACGCAGCGGCCGGGCGCCGTACACCGGGTCGTAGCCGCGCTCGGCGAGCCACGATCGGGCGTCGGGGGTGACCGCGAGGCTCAGCCGGCGCTCGCGCAGACGCTTGTGCAGGGCGTCGACGGCGAGCTCGACGATCTGTGCGAGGTCGTCCTGGCTCAGGGCCTGGAAGATCACGATGTCGTCGAGGCGGTTCACGAACTCGGGCTTGAAGGCCTGGCGCACCAACGCCTGCACCTGTTCGCGCTTGGCATCCATCGACAGGGTCGGATCGATGAGGATCGGCGAGCCGAGGTTGCTGGTGAGGATCAGGATGACGTTGGTGAAGTCGACCGTGCGTCCCTGGCCGTCGGTCAGGCGACCGTCGTCCATGACCTGCAGCAGCACGTCGAACACCTCGGGGTGCGCCTTCTCGACCTCGTCGAGCAGCACGACGCTGTAGGGGCGCCGCCGCACGGCCTCGGTGAGCTGGCCTCCGGCCTCGTACCCGACGTACCCCGGAGGGGCGCCGACGAGGCGGGAGACGGAGTGCTTCTCGCCGTACTCCGACATGTCGATGCGCACCATGGCGTGCTCGTCGTCGAAGAGGAAGTCGGCGAGCGACTTCGCCAGCTCCGTCTTGCCGACGCCCGTCGGGCCGAGGAAGAGGAAAGAGCCGACCGGGCGGTTCGGGTCGCTGATGCCGGCGCGCGAGCGTCGGACGGCGTCGGACACCGCCTTCACGGCATCCTTCTGTCCGATCAGCCGCTTGCCGAGCTCACGCTCGAGGTGCAGCAGCTTCTCGGTCTCGCCCTGCAGGAGGCGCCCGACCGGGATGCCGGTCCACGCGGCGATGACCGCCGCGATGTCCTCGTCGGTGACCTGGTCGTTGACCATGCGGTCGCCCGCGGGCTCCTCGCGCTCGGCCACCATGAGCTCGCGCTCCAGCGCCGGGATCTCGGCGTAGAGCAGCCGCGACGCGCGCTCGAGGTTGCCCTCGCGCTGGGCGCGCTCGGCATCCACGCGGGCGGCGTCGAGGCGGGTCTTCAGCTCACCCACGCGGTTGAGCGAGGCACGTTCGCGCTCCCACCGGGTCTGCAGCTCGTCGAGCTTGGCCTGCTCGGCGGCGAGGGTCTCGCGGAGAGTGGCGAGGCGCTCCTTCGAGGCGTCGTCCTTCTCCTTCTTGAGCGCGAGCTCCTCGAGCTTGAGGCGGTCGACGTGCCGGCGCAGCTCGTCGATCTCGAGCGGGGCCGAGTCGATCTCCATGCGCAGGCGCGACGCGGCCTCGTCGATCAGGTCGATGGCCTTGTCGGGCAGCTGTCGCGAGGGGATGTACCGGTTGGACAGGGATGCCGCGGCCACCAGTGCCGCGTCGGCGATGGCGACCTTGTGGTGCGCCTCGTACCGCTCCTTCAGGCCGCGGAGGATCGCCACGGTGTCCTCCACCGTGGGCTCGCCGACGTAGACCTGCTGGAAGCGGCGCTCGAGAGCGGCATCCTTCTCGATGAACTCGCGGTACTCGTCGAGCGTGGTCGCGCCGATCAGGCGCAGCTCGCCGCGGGCGAGCATGGGCTTGAGCATGTTGCTGGCCGCGACCGAGCCCTCGCCGCCGCCCGCGCCCATGAGCACGTGCAGCTCGTCGATGAACGTGATGATGCGTCCGTCGGACTCGGTGATCTCTTTGAGGACGCTCTTGAGCCGCTCCTCGAACTGCCCGCGGTACATCGCGCCGGCGACGAGCGCCGAGATGTCGAGCGAGACGAGCTCTTTGTTCTTCAGGCTCTCGGCGACGTCACCCGCGACGATGCGCTGAGCGAGTCCCTCGACGACGGCGGTCTTGCCGACGCCGGGTTCGCCGATGAGCACGGGGTTGTTCTTCGTGCGCCGGGTGAGCACCTGGCTGACGCGGCGGATCTCGCCGTCGCGCCCGATCACGGGGTCGAGCTTGCCCTGGCGGGCCCGGTCGGTGAGGTTGATGCCGAACTGCTCGAGGGCGCTGCGCGCGTCCTCCTGCCCCGGCTGTTGTGTGGCGTTCATGGTGTCTCCTGTAAAGTCTTTCGCAAAGTTGAGTTGCGTTGACTCAAGTTTAGCAGCGCGTCCGCCGCAGGGCAATGGATGCCATCTCCCCCACGTCGTTCCCGCCTCGATCCCGCCCCGCACCGACGCCCGGCGCGCCGAGATCGCACGTTCGGCGCGAGACCACCCGTTGAGTCACCGCAGGTACGTGCAATCTCGACCCGATCGTGTGATGCGGGTACCGCCGCACCCCGCTCCCCCGACCAAGGCAGCCCGGAGCGGGCACTCAGGCCGGAACGGCCTCGCGGGGCGCCGCGGTCACCTCGTCCGCGCACGAGAAACGCGCGCGGTACGCGGTGGGGGTCAGCCCCAATGTGCGGGCGAAGTTCTGGCGCAGCACGGCGGCTGAGCCGAAGCCGCACTCCGCCGCGATGCGATCGAGGCCGAGGTCGGTCTCCTCGAGCAGGCGCTGCGCGTGCAGGAGGCGCTGCCGCGCGAGCCAGGCCGCCGGCGTGGCGCCCAGGTCGGCCTTGAAACGCCGGGCGAAGGTGCGCGGGGACATGTGCGCGCGGGCGGCGAGCTGATCGACCGAGAGTTCGGCATCCAGGTTCTGCAGCATCCATTCAGTGACCGGCGCGAGCGACATCGACGGCGCGGCCGGCAGCGGCGACGCGATGAACTGCGCCTGTCCGCCGTCGCGCTGCGGCGCGACCACCATGCGTCGGGCGATGCGGTTGGCGAGTTCGGCGCCGAGCTCCTGACGCAGCAGGTGCAGGCACGCGTCGAGTCCGGCGGCGGTCCCCGCGCTCGTGATGATGCGACCCGACTGCACGTAGAGCACGTCGGGGTCGACCTCGATCGAGGGGTACATGCGCGCCATCACGTCGGCGTAGCGCCAGTGGGTGGTGGCCCGCTGCCCGTCGAGGACGCCGGACGCGGCGATCACGAAAGAGCCGCTGCAGACACTCAGCAGCCACGCACCGCGGGCGTGAGCGGCGCGCACCACCTCGATCACGCGTGTATCGACGGCGCCCCACTGCTCGCGCGGGATCGGCGCCAGCACGACGATGTCGGCGTCCGTCGCCGCATCGAGACCGAACTCGACGTTGACGGAGAACCCGATGTTCGCCGGAACGACACCGGGGTCCGGCGCCACGATCCGGAAGTCGAAGTTCGGGATGCCGTCATCGGTGCGGTCGAGGCCGAAGGCCTCGCACGCGAGACCGAACTCGAAGGGCGCGAAGCCCGGCTGGATGACGACGGCGACAGAACGCATGTGCACCTCGAATGTGGCAGAAATCGAACGGATGCCGTCCATCATGCCACTCGCGGCACGATTTCGCGATGCGTAGCTTTTCTGCCATGGCTTACCTGATCGCTCTCGCTGTTCTCGCCCTCGTCGGCGTGGTCGCCACGGCGTGGCTCATCCACACCGACGGCTACGGCTCCGTGCCCACCGATCCCGCCCGGGCCGCGCGCGGCCGGGAGGACACCTCACCGCGGAGAGGTGCATCCCGGACGGCGCGGGGTCAGCGTCCGGCCGAGACGGCCCGCTGGTACACCGCGATCATCGCGGCGGTGCGCGACGACTGGCGGAAGCGCTCCGCGAGCGTCGGGTCGACCGCCACCGGACTGCCCGACGCGATGTCGTCGGCGGCGCGGCGGAGCGTGTCCGCGAGCGCCGAGGTCGTGGCATCCGGGACCGCCCAGACCCCCGCGCCCAGCTCGGCCGCGATGTCGGGGTCGCTCACCACGGCGGGCGTCCCGAGCGATGCCGCCTCGAACACCGTCATGCCCTGCGTCTCGAAGCCGATCGAGGTCTGCACCACGGCGTCGGACGCGGCGAGCCGCGCAAGCGTCTCGGCGTAGCTGAGCCGTCCCGAGAACACGACGGATGCCACCGGCCTCCGCTCCGCGACGAGCTTCTGCGCCGCGCGGAGTTGCGCTCCCCCGCCGATGACCTCGACCTCGGCGTCGATGCCCGACGCGGCGACCGCCTCGAGGAAGGGAAGGAGCCGCTTCTCGGGGCTCATGCGGCCGAGCCAGACGAAGCGCGGCCTCCCGGGGCGGCGGGCCTCGACCCCGGCCGCGAGGGCGGCGTCGAGGATGTCGTCGTCGATGCCGTTCCAGATGACGTCGACGGCCGCCCCCGCCGGCGAAACACCGTGGTCCTCGAGACGGCGCGCGAAGTGGCCGGAGGGCGCGGTGATCGCCCGCGAGAGTCGCGCGAAGCGGCGGAGGTAGGCCCAGCCGTCGGCCGGGCCCGTGCCGCGGGCGGCGGGACCGGCGGGGGCCGCGGGCGTGGCGGCTGCTGGGCCCGCTGGAGCGGCGGGGGCCGCGGGCGCGGCGGCGGCGGGCGCGGAGGGTACGTCAGGTGCGGCCGACGCGGGTCCGGCCGGTCCGGCGTGCGCGGAGCTCGCAGAATCGCGTGAATCTCGCAGATTTCCCCGCACAGACTGCGAGATCGACGCGTTCCTCCGCGTTTCGGCACCGCGCAGCGCGCGCCGAGCCCACCCGTTCAGCACGCGGAGGACGAGCGTCGGGAAGGGCGCGGTCGCCTCGATCCCGACGTCGACGCGATTGTGCATCGTGTGCACGACGGGGAGGCCGTGGCGTGCGGCGTAGCGGTGTCCGATGAACGCGCCCCAGAAATCGGCCTGCACGTGCACGACGTCGACGGGGAGACGCGCGCCGAGTTCGGCATCCACGAATCGATCCGTGCGCGCGCCGGGCCAGGTCAGGGCGTACTCGCGATCGGGCGTGATCGCGATCGAGGGCAGATCGACATAGGCGGCGTCATCGGGTGCCGGGCGGTGCATCCGCGGCGCGACGACGGTGACGACGTGACCCGCGCGCTCGAGGAAGCGCTTCTGCAGCCGCATCGACACCTGCGCCCCCCCGAGGGACTCGAGGTGCTGGTCGGCGAACATCACCACGTGCACGTGGTCACTCCGGGATCGGTTGTCCGCGGTACAGCGCCTCGAAGGTGTCGAGCGTGCGCCCGATGTCGTGCACGATCACGCCGTCGAGCGAGGCCTGCTGCATGCGCCGGCGCTCCTCGGGGTCGGCCGTGAACACGTCGGTCAAGCGCGCCGCGAGCTCCTCGGCGTTGCCGGGTTCGAACAGGTACCCGTTCTCGCCGTCGTGCACGAGGTGCGGGAGGGCGACGGCGTCGGCCGCGACGACGGGGAGACCGGATGCCATGGCCTCCATCGTCGCGATCGACTGCAGTTCGGCGATCGAGGCGATCGCGAACACGCTCGCGCGCGTGTAGAGCGCGCGCAGCTCCTCCTCGGAGGTGTGACCGTGGAAGGTCACGCGGGACGAGAGGCCGAGCTGCTCGGCGAGTTGCTCGAGGGTGCGGCGCTGGTCGCCTCCGCCCACGATGTCGAACGAGACGTCGAGGGCCGGGTCGAGCATCGCGAGGGCGCGGAGCACGACGTCGATGCCCTTCTCGGTGGTGAGGCGACCGACGAAGAGGATGCGGTTCGCGTCGCGCGGCTCGAGGTCGGGCGTGTAGTTCGACCGGTCGATTCCGCACGAGATCGGGATGACGCCGTCGATGCCGATCGTGGACTCGAGGAAGTCGGCAGCGCGACGCGTCGGGGTCGTGACCGCGCGGGTCATTGCGAACGTCCGCGCGGCGTCGGCCCACGCGAGCTTGACGAAGATCCGGTCGAGGAAGTCGGGGAGCGTCGTGAAGTCGAGGATGTTCTCGGCCATGACGTGGTTGGTCGCGACGACCGGGATGCCGCGCTTGCGCGCCTCGCGAGTGAGACCGCGACCGATCACGATGTGCGACTGGATATGGACGACGTCGGGCTTCACCTGGTCGAGCACCTTGCGCGCGTAGTGCTTCGCCCGCCACGGCAGCACGAACGTCAGCCAGTCGTGCGGGAGGAAACGGTACGCCGGGAGCCGGTGCATCGTCATCGCCTCACCCTCGATCACCTCGGTGAAGGTGCCGGCGTGGCTGTGCCCGACGCTCGGAGCGGCCACGTGGACGTCATGCCCGCGGGCGACGAGTCCGGCGGCGAGGCGCTCGGCGAAGCGGGCGGCACCGTTGACGTGCGGGAGGAAGGTGTCTGCTCCGATGAGGACGGTGAGCGGTCGTTCGGCGGGCGTCGAGTCGGAGGGCGTCGAGTCGGGGGGCGTCGCAGGAGTGGTCACGGGTGGTGAGGCCTATCTGAGCGGCGGAAGGGGCACGCGGGGCGGGTTCGCGGGGCGCGTCCACTGTACCCGAGGGGGTTTCGGTCTCCCCGGATGCCGCCCGGGTGGAAGCGCGCGACCTCGTCGAGCGTGCTCAGGACTCGACGCCCTCGGAGACCTCCCGCACCTCGGCGTCCTGGTCGGTCGCAGCGTTCTGGAACTGCGACTGGTACAAACGCCAGTAGGCACCGTGCTGCGTGATGAGCTCGTCGTGGGTTCCCTGCTCGACGATGTCGCCGTGCTCCATCACGAGGATGAGGTCGGCGTCGCGGATCGTCGAGAGACGGTGCGCGATGACGAAGGAGGTGCGCCCCTCGCGGAGCGCCGCCATCGCCTGCTGCAGCAGCAGCTCGGTACGGGTGTCGACCGAGGAGGTCGCCTCGTCGAGGATCAGCACCGAGGGTCGGGCGACGAAGGCGCGCGCGATCGTGATCAGCTGCTTCTCGCCGGCGGAGACGTTGGCCGCGTCCTCGTCGAGGACGGTGTCGTAGCCCTCGGGGAGCGAGTGCACGAACTGGTCGACGCGCGTCGCGACGGCGGCCTCGACGATCTCGTCATCGGTCGCACTCTCGCGGCCGTACCGGATGTTGTCGCGGATCGTGCCGGCGAAGAGCCACGGATCTTGCAGCACCATGCCGGTCCGTGAGCGGACGTCGTCGCGGCGGAGGTCGGCGATGTCCTGCCCGTCGAGCAGGATGCGCCCGCCGTCGAGCTCGTAGAACCGCATGATGAGGTTGACCAACGTGGTCTTGCCCGCACCGGTGGGCCCGACGATCGCGACCGTCTGCCCGGGCTCGACGCGGAACGACAGGTCGCTGATGAGCGGACGCTCGGGCGTGTAGGCGAAGGCGACGTTCTCGAACGCGATGACGCCGCGCCCGTCGACCGGTTCGGGCGCGTCCGCCGCATCGGGGTCTTGCTCGTCGGCGTCGAGCAGCGCGAACACGCGCTCGGCCGAGGCGGTGCCCGACTGGACGACGGCAGCCATGCCGCCCAGCTGCGACAGCGGCTGGGTGAACTGCTGCGAGTACTGGATGAAGGCCTGCACATCGCCGAGGCGGATCTGGCCGGCGGCCACCATCAGCCCGCCGAGCACGGCGATGCCGACGTAGGTGAGGTTCCCGACGAACATCATGCCCGGCATGATCATGCCGGAGAGGAACTGGGCCTTGAAGCTCGCCTGGTACAGCTCTTCGTTCTCGACCTCGAACTTCTCGCGCGCGTCTTTCTCGCGGCCGTACACCTTGACGAGCGCGTGACCGGAGAAGGACTCCTCGACGCGGGCGTTCAGGCGACCGACCTTCTTCCACTGCGTGCCGAATGCCTTCTGCGACTTCGGACCGATCACGCCGAAGATGATCGCCATGAGCGGCAGCGACACGAGGGCGACGAGCGCGAGCTGCCACGAGATGGTGAACATCATGATGAGCACGCCCACCACCGTCAGCACCGACGTGAGTGCGCTCGAGAGCGACTGCTGCATCGTCTGCGTGATGTTGTCGATGTCGTTGGTCACGCGCGAGATGAGTTCTCCGCGCTGGACCTTGTCGAAGTACGACAACGGCAGGCGATTGATCTTGGCCTCGACGTCTTCGCGCAGGCGCCACATCGTGCGGACCATGATCACGTTGATGACGTAGCCCTGAATCCACGACAGGAGCGACGAACCGACGTAGATCGCCAGTACCGCGACGATGACCAGGCGCAGAGCGTCGAAGTCGACGCCCGCGCCGACCTGGAACGAGTTCATCGCGCCGATGATGTTGGCGAAGTCGTTCTGTCCCGCCGCGCGGAGCGCGTCGACGACATCGGCCTGCGAGGTGTCGGCGGGGAACTGCGCCGCCAGCCCCTTGGAGACGACGCCCTCGAAGATGATGTTCGTCGCGTCGCCGAGGACGCGCGGAGCGAGCACCGCGAGGACGACGCCGAGGGCGCCGAGAACCGACACGAACGCGAACGCCACGGCATGCGGACGCAGGAGTCCGATCAGCCGGCGGAAGCTGGGCCCGAAGTTCGCGGCCTTCCCGGGCGCGACGCTGTCCCAGTCGCCGGAGTTCAGGCGCGCCTGTTCGGCGAGCTCGAGTTCGGCCCGCTCTTCTTCGGTGAGGGCGTCCGGCGTGCTCATGCTTCGACCCCCAGCTGCGACTCGACGATCTCGCGGTACGTGTCGCTCGTCTGCAGCAGTTCGTCGTGCGTGCCGAGGCCGACCATGCGACCGTCTTCGAGCACGACGATGCGGTCGGCCCCGGTGATGGTCGACACGCGCTGGGCGACCACGATCTTGGTCACCTCGGGCAATTCGTCCCACAGGGCCTGTCTCAACCTCGCGTCGGTGCTGAGATCGAGCGCCGAGAACGAGTCGTCGAAGACGAGCACGGCGGGGCGGTGGACGATCGCGCGGGCGATGGCCAGGCGCTGACGTTGCCCGCCGGAGACGTTCGTGCCGCCCTGCGCGATGCGTCCCTCGAGCCCGCCCTCCATCGCCTCGACGAAGTCGCGGCCCTGCGCGATCTCGAGCGCGCGCCAGAGTTCGTCGTCGGTGGCGTCTTCACGCCCGAAGCGCAGGTTGGAGGCCACGGTGCCGCTGAAGAGGAACGGGCGCTGCGGAACGAGACCGATGCTCTTCCACAGGCCGTCGAGATCGGCCTCGCGCACATCGACACCGCCGACGCGGACGGCACCGCCCGTCACGTCGAACAGGCGCGGGATGAGCGACACGAGCGTGGTCTTGCCGGCACCTGTCGATCCGACGATCGCGACGGTCTCGCCCGGCCGGGCCGCGAAGCTCACGCCCGACACGACCGGCGACTCGGCACCGGGATAGGCGAAAGCGACATCGTCGAAGGCGACCGCGCCCGGCTCGGGGAACGCGGTGACCGGGTGGGCTGGCCGTTCGAGGGTGGAGTGGCTGTCGAGAACCTCGCCGATGCGCTCGGCCGAGACGGCGGCGCGCGGGATCATCACCGTCATGAAGCTCGCCATGAGCACCCCCATGAGGATCTGGGCCACGTACTGCATGAACGCGAACAGCGTGCCGATCTCGACCGCGCCGCTGTCGACCTGGATGCCGCCGAACCAGATGACCCCGACCACGGTGACGTTCAACACGAGCATCGCCAGGGGGAACAGCAGGACGAACAGCGATCCGACCTTCCGGCCGACGATCATGATGTCGGTGTTGGCCTCGCGGAAGCGCTCTTCTTCGATGCGCTCGCGCACGAACGCGCGCACGACGCGGACGCCCGTGAGCTGCTCGCGCATGATGCGGTTCACGGCGTCGAGCTTGGTCTGGTAGCTGCGGAACAGCGGCACCATGCGGGCGATGATCAGGCCCGCGGCGATCAGGAGGGCAGGCACCGCGACGGCGATCAGCCAGCTCAGCCCCACGTCTTGCTGGAGCGCCATGAAGATACCGCCGATGGCGAGCAGCGGAGCGCTGACGAGCATGGTCGCGCCCATCATCGCCAGCATCTGCACCTGCTGCACGTCGTTCGTGTTGCGCGTGATGAGAGAACCCGCGCCGAACTGCGACAGCTCGCGCTCGCTGAACCCGCTGACCTTCTCGAACACGTCGAGACGGATGTCGCGACCGGCCGCCATCGCGGCGCGGGCGGCGAAGTAGGTCGCGATGACCGACGCCGTGATCTGGCCGAGCGAGATCACGAGCATGATCATGCCGCGCGACCAGATGAAGTTCGTGTCGCCGCGGGCGACCCCCTGATCGATGATGTCCGCGTTCAGACGCGGGAGATACAGGGATGCCATGGCCGCCGCGAACTGGAAGATCAAGAGCGCGAGCAGCAGCCAGCGGTACGGCTTGAGGTAGCGGATGAGGAGCTTGGCGAGCACGGAGCCCTCCGGAAATCAACGGATCACGGTCGCCATGACCGCAGCTACAGCCTGGCACGGACCTCCGACATCCGCGCGAATCCGGGGCGGAAGCCGGTAGCGCTCACCGCGAACACCCGCGAGCCCGTCGGGTCGCGGCGGGAACTCAGCGCGCGACGAGCGGTGCCGCCACGCGGCGACCGTCCTTCCACACGCCCGCCGTCAGCGGCATCCCGGGCCGGTACGCGAGGTGCGTCGCGGACGGCGCGTCGAGCAGGTGGAGATCGGCGCGGTGGCCGACCGCGATCGATCCGACGGCACCGTCGCCCGAGGCGCGACCGAGCGCGATCGCCCCTCCACGCGTCGCCGCGCGCACCGCCTCGGCGACGCTCAACCCCATCTGCAGCACCGCCGTGGCGACGCAGAACGGCATCGAGGTCGTGTACGACGTCCCCGGGTTGCCGTTCGAGGCGATCGCCACCTCGACCCCGGCGTCGAGCAGCCGCCGAGCCGGAGCCAGAGGAGCGCGGGTCGAGAGGTCGCACGCCGGCAGCACCGTCGCGACGGTGGATCCTCCCGCGAGCGCGTCGAGGTCGGCATCCGAGACGAAGTTGCAGTGGTCGACGCTCGCCGCACCCAACTCGACGGCGAGGCGGATCCCCTCGCCGTGGCCGAGCTGGTTGCCGTGCACCCGCAGCCCGAGGCCCGCGGCCTGCGCGGCCGCCAGCACCTCGCGCGACTGCTCCGGCGTGAACGCTCCGCGCTCGCAGAACACGTCGGCCCACGACACGTACGGGCGCACCGCCTCGAGCATCGGTCCGCACACCTCGCGCACATAGTCGTCGGCATCGCGGCCCGCGGGGACGAGGTGTGCGCCGAGGAAGGTCACGTCGTCGACCCCCGCCGCGGCGATCCGCGCGCTGCGCTCCTCGCTCGCGACGTCGAGTCCGTAGCCCGTCTTCGTCTCGATCCAGGTCGTCCCCTGCGCGTGCGCCTCGCGGACGCGCGCCGCGAGAAGTGCGGCAAGGCGGTCGTCGGAGGCCTCGCGAGTGGCGTCGCTCGTCACCGCGATCCCACCCGCGGCGTAGCTCTGCCCGGCCATACGGGCCTCGAATTCGGCCGTCCGATCGCCGTCGAAAACGAGGTGGGTGTGCGAGTCGACCCAGCCGGGAAGCAGCGCGCGGCCGTCGGCATCCACCCGCTCGTCGGTCGCGGGGGCGTCCACAGCCGCGCCGATCCAGGCGATGCGGTCGCCGTCGATCACGATCGCGGCGTCGCGCAGGACGCGCTGTTCGTCGTCGACGGTCATCAGCTCGCCGATCCGGGTGATGAGAGTGCTCACGATGCCATCGCCTTTCGCAACAGGTCGCCGACGGGTCCGAGGTCGGTGTGCGCGCCGCGGGCGGCTCGCTCGCGTCCCCCGATGATCACACGCGTCACATCGGTCGCGGTGGCGCTCAGCACGAGCTGGTCGGGGTCGCTCCCCGCGGTCCGCGGGCTGGTCTCGTCGACGACGAGGAGATCGCAGGGCTCCCCCACGGCGATCCGTCCGATCGACCGCCCCACGGCCGCGGCGCCACCCCGCGTGAGCGCGGCGACGAGCTCGGCCGGCGAGAACCGCCCGCGACGGCCCGATGCGAGACGCTCGCCGTGCTCGAGCGCGCGGGCCTCGAGCAGCGGGTCGACGACAGCGTGCTGGTCGGTGCCGAGCGCGAGCCGCGCGCCCGCATCGGCCAGGCGGCGAGCGGGGCCGACGCCGTCGCCGAGGTCGGCCTCGGTCGTCGGGCACATGACGATCGTCGCCCCCGCCGAGCCGAGAGCGCCGATGTCGTCGTCGGTCAGGTGAGTGGCGTGCACGGCCGACACACGCGGCGACAGCAGGCCGCTCCGCGCGAGCAGCGCGGTCGGGGTGAGGCCGGTCGCCTCGAGGCATGCCGCGTTCTCGCCGGGCTGCTCCGACAGGTGCACGTGCAGCGGGATCGTGGGATCGAGCTCGGCGCCGATGCGCTCGAGGGCGTCGACCGGGACCGCGCGTACCGAATGCACGGCCGCGCCGACGACGACCTCGGGGTGCTCCTCGGCGAGGGCCGACCGCAGCGCCGACAGCCGCGCGAGCCAGGCACCGGCATCCGCGTCTCCGAAGCGCCGCTGCGCGGGTTCGAGGGGCTTCCCGAAGCCGCTGGAGAGGTAGCACGTGTCGAGCAGGGTGAGCCGGATGCCGGTGGCCCGCGCCGCGCGCGCGAGCGCGCGCTCCATCGCGTGGGGAGGGTCGTAGGGTGAGGCGTCGGGCGCGTGGTGCACGTAGTGGAACTCGGCGACGGAGGTCCAGCCCGCGGCGACCATCTCGGCGTACACCGCCGTGGCGACCCGCTCGTACGACACGGGCTCGAGGCGTCCGGCCTCGCGGTACATCAGCTCGCGCCAGGTCCAGAAGCTGCCGCCGTCGCCGTGCGTGCGTCCGCGCAGCAGACGGTGGAAGGCGTGCGAGTGGGCGTTGACCGCGCCCGGCAGCACGAGGCCGTCGAGGCGCTCGTCCGCGGCATCCGGGGTCGTCCCCGTCTCGACGGAGGAGACGAGACCTCCGGATGCCGTGATGCGCACGTCGTTCGCCACGGCGTCGCCGATCCACGCCCGCGGCGCCCAGAAGCGCGTCACGCGAGCAGCTCCTGCAGGACGTCGGCGAGGGCAGCCGCCGAGGCGTCGGCGTCGGCGTCGACGACGTGCTCCTCGGGCGAGTGCGAGATGCCCGAGGGGTTGCGGACGAACAGCATCCCGGTGGGGACGGCGCTCGAAAGGATGCCCGCGTCGTGCCCAGCGCCCGTGCGCAGGTGCGGGGCGTCGCCGAGGGCCGCGCCGAGGCGGCGGGCGAGCGAGGGGTCGAAGCCGACCGTGGGGCTCCACGACTCCTCGACGAGCGCGGCCTCGCACCCCCGCGCAGCGGCCAGTTCGACGCACGAGCGCTCGATGTCGGCGACGAGGCGCCGGGTGACGGCGTCGTCGGGGTGACGGGCGTCGATCCAGAAGTCCACCGACGACGCGATGACGTTCGTTCCGCCGGGCACGGGCTCGAAGCGGCCGACGGTCGCGCGGGCGTCATCGATCGCGCCGGCGAGCTCGGCGATCCGCCCGACCATGGCGGCCGCGGCGACGAGGGGGTCGCGGCGATCGGCCATGAGCGTGGTGCCGGCGTGGTTGCCCTCGCCCCGCACCGACACCTTGAAACGGCCGTGGCCGAGGATCGACTCCGCGACGGCGAAGGGGCGGTCGAGGTCGATGAGCCCGCGTCCCTGCTCGACGTGCAGCTCGACGAAGACGCCGATGCGCGCGAGCGTCTCGGGGTCGGGGCCGATCCCCGCGGGGTCGATGCCGCCCGCGGCGAAGACGTCGGCGAGCGTGTCGCCCTCGCGGTCGGTGAGCCGACGCGCCGCGTCGGGTGAGAGCGCGCCGGTGAGCAGCCGCGAGCCGAGGCACGCGACGCCGAAGCGCGAGCCCTCCTCCTCGGGGAACACCGCGATCGCGAGCGGTTTCGCCGGCTCGACCCCGCGCGAGCGCAGCACCTCGACGGCGGCGAGCGCGGCCGCGATCCCGAGCGGACCGTCGAACGCCCCGCCGCCGGGCACCGAGTCGAGATGGCTGCCGGTGACGACGGCGCCGGGGCCCGGCATCCCCCACCAGGCCCACAGGATGCCGTTGCGGTCGACCTCGACGTCGAGTCCCCGGGCCTCGGCCTCGCCGAGGAACCACGCGCGCAGGTCGCGCTCGGCGGTCGAGAACACGGGTCGGGCGTACCCGCCGCTGCGGGGCTCGCGGCCGATGCCCGAGATCGCGTCGAGGAGGGTGGTGACGGCGGTCATGAGTCGAGCATCGGCACGCGCACCCCGCGCTCGCGGGCGACCTCGATCGCGCGGTCGTATCCGGCATCCACGTGTCGGATGACGCCCATACCGGGGTCGTTCGTCAGCAGGCGCTCGAGCTTCTCGGCCGCGAGCGGCGTGCCGTCGGCGACCGAGACCTGGCCGGCGTGGATGGAGCGACCGATGCCGACACCGCCGCCGTGGTGCAGCGACACCCAGGTGGCACCGGAGGCGGTGTTGAGGAGGGCGTTGAGGATCGGCCAGTCGGCGATGGCATCCGATCCGTCGGCCATCGCCTCGGTCTCGCGGTAGGGCGAGGCCACGGAGCCCGAGTCAAGGTGGTCGCGCCCGATGACGATGGGCGCGGAGATCTTGCCCTCGGCGACGAGCTCGTTGAAGCGCACGGCGGCCTTCGCCCGGTCTCCGTAGCCGAGCCAGCAGATGCGGGCGGGGAGCCCCTCGAACTCGACGTGCTCCTGCGCCGCGGTGATCCAGCGCTTCAGGCCCTCGTTCTCGGGGAAGAGCTCGAGGATCGCCTGGTCGGTGACGGCGATGTCGGCGGGGTCGCCCGACAGCGCCACCCAGCGGAACGGGCCGAGGCCCTCGCAGAACAGCGGTCGGATGTAGGCCGGCACGAAGCCGGGGAAGGCGAACGCGTCGGCGTAGCCGCCCTGGCGCGCTTCGTCGCGGATCGAGTTGCCGTAGTCGAACACCTCGGCACCGCGCTTCTGGAACTCCACCATCGCCTCGACGTGGCGGGCCATCGACTCGCGCGAGCGCACGGTGAAGCCCTCGGGGTCGCGGGCCGACTCGGTGCGCCAGTCCTCGAACGCGATGCCCGCGGGGAGGTAGGCGAGCGGGTCGTGGGCCGAGGTCTGGTCGGTGACGATGTCGACCGGCACCTCGCAGCGCAGCAACTCGGGCAGTACCTCGGCACTGTTGCCGACGAGGCCGACAGAGAGCGCACGGCCCTCGGCCTTCGCGGCGAGCACGCGCTCGAGCGCGTCGTCGAGGTCGGTCGTGACCTCGTCGAGGTAGCGCTTGCCCTGGCGGCGGCGCAGGCGCGTCTCATCGACGTCGACGATGAGCACGACCCCGCCGTTGAGCGTGACCGAGAGCGGCTGGGCACCGCCCATGCCGCCGCAGCCGCCGGTGACGGTCAGGGTGCCCGCGAGGGTACCGCGGAAACGCTTGCGCGCGACGGCGCCGAACGTCTCGTACGTGCCCTGCAGGATGCCCTGCGTGCCGATATAGATCCACGAGCCGGCCGTCATCTGGCCGTACATCATGAGCCCCTCGGCCTCGAGACGGCGGAACTCCGGCCAGGTGGCCCAGTCGCCCACGAGGTTGGAGTTGGCCAGAAGCACGCGCGGCGCCCACACGTTCGTGCGGAACACCCCCACCGGCTTGCCCGACTGCACCAGCAGCGTCTCGTCGTCGTCGAGATCGGCCAGGGTCGCCACGATCGCGTCGTAGCTCGCCCAGTTGCGGGCGGCCTTTCCCGTGCCGCCGTAGACGATGAGGTCTTCGGGGCGTTCGGCGACCTCGGGGTCGAGGTTGTTCATGAGCATCCGCAGCGGGGCCTCGGTCTGCCAGCTCTTGGCGGTGAGCGTCGTCCCTCGCGGGGCACGGATCTCGCGGCTTCCGGTCATGTCGTTCGGTCTCCTTCGACGTCGGACGGCGCTCCGATCGAACGGCTCTCAGCGAGGAGCACGCGTCCGATCTCGGCGGTTCTGGTTTCGGTGGTGCGGTAGCTGGGGACGACGACGGAGAGGGATGCCACGACCCGCCCACCCACGAGGATCGGCGCCGCGATCGCGGTCACGTCGGCCTCGACGCCCTGGGTGACGACGACGTAGCCGTCGGGGCCTGCGTGCCCGGTCAGCACGGCACCGGCGGCCGACCCGTGCAGGGGGATCGTCCGCCCGACCCAGCTCGCGTGGCGGATGGAATGGGTGCCCTCGACGATGGCGATGTACACGGCCGTCTCGCCCGCGCCGCGGACGGCCAGGTAGCTCGACTCCCCCGTACGGGCAACGATCCGAGAGAGAGCGGGCTCCGCGAGCGAGACGAGCGAGTCGTTCGAGAGCGCGCGTGCGCCGAGCTGCACCAGGCGCACGCCCGCGACATATCGGCCGTCGTCTCCGCGGCGCACGAACTCCTGGGCCTCGAGCGTGCGCAGCAGCCGGAGCGCGGTGCTCGCCGAGAGATCGGCCGCGCGCGCGGCATCCGCCAGCGTCAACGGACCCCGGTCGCACACGGTCGCGAGAAGCGACAGGGCCCGGTCGACGGTGCGCGTGGGAGATTCGGTCATGTCATTCAGTGAAACGCATATTCCACTGAATGACAAGAGGTACGGCCTTTAGGCTGGACCTATGACCCGACTGCAGGCCGACGCTCCCGCCGACCGCTGGGTGCCCGTGACAGGCTCCCTCGGATTCCGTGGCCGCCGCCACCGCAAGGCCGCCATCGGCATGCTGCTGAGCCAGGCGAACACCGCCGCGGGCTCGACGCCCCGTCCCGGCGGCGGGGCTTTCGCGTGGATCCTCAGCCAGGCCGCTCCGCTGCTGATGCGCCGCGCGGCCGGGCGAGTGCTCGTGTGGGTGTGGAAGAGCGACCCCGAGCTGCTCGTCGTGATGGCGCAGCTGCAAGAGGCGACCCCGCAGCTGCGCACCGCCCGGGCGATGATGCCGATGGAGTACGACGACACCGAGTCGTTCCGGAACCCCTTCCTCGGGGTGGGCGAGAAGCTGGCGATGCCGCTGCCGACCGACCCGAAGACGCCGCCGTTCGCCACGTACACGTGGGACACCGGCTCGCACTTCGTGACGGTCACCGCGGTCTGCTCCGACCGCGAGCGCTTCGGCACGATCATCGGCGCCGTCGATGACGTCGCGCGAACGGTGCGGATCGTCGATGATCTGAAGCTCGGCGAGTCGCCGACGGTGCTGAGGCTCGACCCGGCCTGACCCGGCCGAGGTGGCTGGCCCCGCCAGAGTGGCTGAGCTCGTCGAAGCCACCCGCCACGCCTACCGAGGTGGCTGAGCCCGTCGAAGCCACCGGCGCGTCGCGGCATCCCGGTCCCTTCGACACGCTCAGGGACCTCGCGTCGCGCAGGGGCGGCCTCAGTCGTCGTGCACGTCCCGCGGGCGCCACAGCACAATGTCGGTCGCGCGACGCACGCGCGCTCCGTGGCGCAGCGTCACGACCGAACCGGTCGCACCCGCGGCGAACACGCGCGCCCCCGGACGTGACTCGCGCTCGGCCATCAGCTGCCGTTCGAGTTCGTTGACCCGGCGCGACAGGTCGTGCACCTGCCGCTCGAGGGTCAACAGCCGCGCGATCGCCGGAAGGCTCATGCCCTCGCTCGACAGGCGGGCGACCTCGCGCAGCTGCTGCACGTGTCGACTCGAATACCGGCGCGACCCGCCCTGAGTCCGCGCGGGAACGACGAGACCGAGCCGGTCGTACTGCCGCAGGGTCTGCGGGTGCATGTTCGACAGCTCGGCGGCGACGGCGATGGCGAAGAGGGGGGAATCCTCATCGATCTCTCGGTCGGCCACGTCTTCTCCTCTCGCTCGTGCCGTTCGCCGGGGTCCCGGCATCCGTTATTCCGGATGCCGAGCCCCGGCGTCGTGGTGTTATCGCGCCTTGGCCATCAGGTCGGCGCGGGGATTCTCTTTCGGTTCGAGCTCGTGGAACCGCTCGAGGGCCTCGCGGGCGGCGTCGTCGAGGTGCGTGGGGACCGCGACCTGGACCTCGGCGAGCAGGTCGCCCGTGCCCTTCGAGGTCTGGATGCCACGCCCCTTGACGCGCAGCACCCGCCCGGACGGAGTGCCCGGGGCGACACGCAGCCGCACCGGGTCGCCGCCGAGGGTGGGGACTTCGATCGTCGCGCCGAGCGCCGCCTCGGTGAAGGTCACGGGCACCGTCAGCCGCAGGTTGAGGCCGTCACGCGTGAAGACCGGGTGCGGACGCACCGCGACCGTCACGACGATGTCGCCGCTCTCACCGCCGTCGGGTGAGGGACGACCGCGACCCCGCAAGCGGATCTTCTGCCCATCGGAGACGCCGGCGGGGATCTTCACCTTGAAGGGCTTGTTGTCCTCGCCCTGGAGGGTGATGGTCTCGCCCTTCGCCGCGGTGACGAAGTCGATCGTCGTGCGCGCCGTGACGTCCGATCCGCGCTGCGGACCGCCGTACCCGCGGTATCCGCCCGTCGTCTGGCCGAAGCGTCCGGAGCCGAAGCCCCCTCCGCCCTGGTCGAACATCGAGAAGAAGTCCTCGAAGCCGGCGGGACCGCTGGTCGACCCCCCGCGCTGCTGACCGAATCGGCTGAAGACGTCGTCGAAGCCGCCGCCGCTCGCCCCCGGAGCCGAGAAGCGCGCCCCCGAGCCCATGGCCCGGATCTGGTCGTACTCCTCGCGCTGCTCGGGATCGTTGAGCACCGAGTAGGCCTCGCTGATCTCCTTGAAGGTGGCTTCCGCCTTCGCATCGCCCGGGTTCGAGTCGGGGTGATACTGGCGCGCGAGCTTGCGGTAGGTCTTCTTCAGATCAGCCGCGCTGACGCTCTTGTCGACACCGAGGACTTTGTAGAAGTCCTTGTCGAACCAGTCCTGACTCGCCATGTGTCCTCCTCTTAGGCCGGCACGGCGACGACGACCTTGGCCGGTCGCAGTTCGACCGAGCCGAGGCGGTAGCCGACCTCGACGACCTCGAGGATCGTCGTCTCGGTCACGCCCGGAGTTGGGGCCTGGAAGATCGCCTCGTGCTGCTGCGGGTCGAACACGTCGCCGACGGCGCCGTACGACACCACGCCGAGGCGCTCGGCCACGGCGCGCACCTTCTCGCCGATGGCCGCGAGGGGGCTGCCCTCGACGAGGTCACCGTGCTTGGCGGCCCGGTCGAGGTCGTCCATGACGGGCAGGAGGCCCTTCACAGCCTCGCCCTTGGCGCGCTCGATCTCGCGCTCGCGCTGCTCTTCGGTCCGCCTGCGGTAGTTGGCGTACTCGGCCTGCAGCCGCTTGAGGTCGATCAGCAGGGACGCTTCCTTGTCGGAACCGGCTCCTTCTGCGGCGGCCTCGGGGGTCTGCTCGGCGCCGAGGATGTCGTCGATGGTCAGGCCCTCGGCATCCGCTTCGGACTGCTCGCCCGACGGCGCGGGGCCGGAGGTGTTCTCCTCCGGCCCCGTCTCGTCAGGACCGGCGCCCGAGCCCTGGGGCTGTTCGTCGTCCTTGTCAACCATGTTCTATCGCTTACTTCTTGTTCTCGTCGGTGTCGTCGTCGACGACCTCGGCGTCGATGACGTCTTCCTCGGGGTTCGGCGTCTCGCCATTGCCCGGCTGACCCACGTTGGGGTCGGCGGGCTCACCCGCGGCCTGCGACGAGGCGTAGATGGCCTCGCCGAGCTTGCCCTGGCTGGCGTTCAGCTTGTCGAACGCGGTCTTGACCGCGTCATCGTCGTCGCCGGCGAGAGCCGTCTTGAGCGCGTCGACGTCGCCCTGCACCTCGGTCTTGACCTCGGCGGGGAGCTTGTCCTCGTTCTCCTTGATCAGCTTCTCGATCGAGTACGACAGGGTCTCGGCCTGGTTGCGGGTCTCGGCGGACTCGCGGCGCTTCTTGTCGTCGGCCGCGTTCTCCTCGGCCTCGCGCACCATGCGCTCGATGTCCTCCTTGGGCAGCGACGAGCCGCCCGTGATGGTCATCGACTGCTCCTTGCCGGTGCCCTTGTCCTTCGCCGACACGTGGACGATGCCGTTCGCGTCGATGTCGAAGGTGACCTCGACCTGCGGGATGCCACGGGGAGCCGGGGCGATACCGGTGAGCTCGAAGGTGCCGAGCGGCTTGTTATCGCGGGTGAACTCGCGCTCGCCCTGGAAGACCTGGATCGCGACCGACGGCTGGTTGTCGTCGGCGGTGGTGAAGGTCTCGCTGCGCTTGGTCGGGATCGCCGTGTTGCGCTCGATGAGCTTGGTCATGATGCCGCCCTTGGTCTCGATACCGAGGCTCAGGGGGGTGACGTCGATGAGCAGCACGTCCTTGCGCTCGCCCTTGAGGACACCGGCCTGCAGGGCTGCGCCCACGGCCACGACCTCGTCGGGGTTCACGCCCTTGTTCGCGTCCTTGCCGGTCTCCTTCTTGACGAGCTCGGCGACCGCGGGCATGCGGGTCGAGCCGCCGACGAGCACCACGTGGGCGATGTCGTCGACCTTGACCCCGGCCTCGCGGATGACGTCGGAGAAGGGCTTGCGGGTGCGGTCGAGGAGGTCCTTGGTGAGGTCCTCGAACTTGGCGCGCGTGATCGTCTCGCTCAGCGACACGGGGCCGGAGTCGGTCAGCGACAGGTACGGCAGGTTGATGGAGGTCGAGGTCGAGCTCGACAGCTCCTTCTTGGCCTGCTCGGCCGCCTCCTTCAGACGCTGGAGGGCGATCTTGTCACCCGAGACGTCGACACCGGTGGTGTCCTTGAACTGCTTGATGAGGTACTCGACGACGCGCTGGTCCCAGTCGTCACCACCGAGGCGGTTGTCGCCGGCGGTGGAGCGCACCTGGATGGTCGAGAAGTCGTCGTCCTTGCCCACCTCGAGCAGAGACACGTCGAACGTTCCGCCACCGAGGTCGAACACGAGGATGAGCTCGTCTTCCTTACCCTTGTCGAGGCCGTACGCGAGGGCCGCGGCAGTGGGCTCGTTGATGATGCGCAGGACGTTGAGGCCCGCGATCTCGCCGGCTTCCTTCGTGGCCTGACGCTCGGCGTCGTTGAAGTACGCGGGCACCGTGATGACGGCATCCGTCACGCTGTCGCCCAGGTACTCCTCGGCGTCGCGCTTGAGCTTCTGCAGGATGCGGGCCGAGATCTCCTGCGGCGTCCACTTCTTGCCGTCGACGTCAAAGGTCCAGGTCGTGCCCATGTGGCGCTTGACGCTCGAGATGGTGCGGTCGACGTTGGTCACGGCCTGGCGCTTGGCGGTCTCGCCGACGAGCACCTCGCCGTCCTTCGTGAACGCAACGACCGAGGGGGTCGTGCGGAAACCCTCGGCGTTGGCGATGACCTTGGGCTCGCCGCCCTCGAGGACGCTCACGACGGAGTTGGTCGTACCGAGGTCGATTCCCACTGCACGTGGCATATGTGTCTCCTTGCTTGCGAGTCCGACCGGTGCCGAACTCGTGGTTCCGATGAAGTCTTCTCGCGGGTTGAGCCGCGATGACTCAAGGTTATCGCAGCCCCTCCGAGGCGTCAAGGAGAGTTGATATGAATTGGCTCAACTTCGGGATGCCGCCCCGCATCCGCGACCGCGCGCGCCCCCGCCCGCGCGACTCGGGGCGCGCGAATGACGCCGGGGCCACCGGAGAGCGTTTGGGGCGCGGATTGGCGTTCGGGGCGCGGGATACCCGCCCCAAACGCCACAATCTGCCCCACACCCACGTCCTCCACACCTACGCGACGCCCCACACTCCGCGCGGTTTGGGGCGCGATACGCAGTTCGGGGCGCAAAAATCACGCCCCGAGCGGCAGAACCCGCCCCGAACCCGCGCCCTCCGCACCCACGCGTCGCCCCGCGACCCCGAAACGTTCGTCGCCCCGCACCCTCGAGAGGGAACGGGGCGACGAACGGATGCCGCGGACTCAGTCGCGGTCGCGGTCCCGGCGCTGGGGCCGGTCGCTGCGCTTCGCCGAGCGCCCACCCTGGTCGAGGCGCAGGTCGATGAGCTGGCCCGAGATACGGGTGTCGGCGAGACGGTTGATCGTGTCGCGCGAGAGATCGGCGGGCAGCTCGACGAGCGAGAAGTCCTGGCGGATCTGGATCGCCCCGAAATCGTTGCGGCGGAGGCCGCCCTCGTTGGCGAGCGCGCCGACGATCTGGCGCGGTTCGACGCGCTGGCGACGACCCACCGCGATGCGGTACGTCGCGAAGCGACCCGAGCTGTCCCGGCGCGGACCGCTGTCGCGCGAACCGCCGTCGCGGGAATCGCGCGAAGAGCGGTCGGGGCGGTCGTTGTCGAAGCGCTGCTGGCGCAGCGTCTCCTCCTCGAGCAGCAGCGGGGTGTCGCCCTGGGCGACCACGGCGAGGGCCGCGGCCACGTCGGCCTCGGGCACGTCGTGGTGCTCGACGTAGTGGGCCACGACGTCGCGGAAGGTCGCGATCGCGGCGGTGTCCTCGAGGGCCGCGGTGATCGCGTCGTCGAAGCGAGTCAGACGCGTGGCGTTGACGTCGTCGACGCTCGGCAGCGACATCTCGGTCAGCGGCTGGCGCGTGGCCTTCTCGATCGCCGTGAGCATGCGACGCTCGCGCGGGGTGACGAAGCTGATCGCATCTCCCGTGCGGCCGGCGCGGCCGGTGCGGCCGATGCGGTGCACGTACGACTCGGTGTCGATCGGCAGGTCGTAGTTGACGACGTGGCTGATGCGCTCGACGTCGAGGCCGCGCGCGGCGACGTCGGTCGCGACGAGGATGTCGAGCTTGCCCGACTTGAGCTGGTTGACCGTGCGCTCGCGCTGCACCTGGGCGATGTCGCCGTTGATGGCGGCGGCCGTGTAACCACGGGCGCGGAGCTTCTCAGCGACCGTCTCGGTCTCGTTCTTCGTGCGGGTGAAGACGATCATGCCCTCGAAGTTCTCGACCTCGAGGATGCGCGTGAGGGCGTCGATCTTCTGCTGGTACGACACGATCAGGTAGCGCTGCGTGATGTTCGCCGAGGTCGTGGTCTTGGTCTTGACCGTGATCTCTTCGGGGTCGTTGAGGTACTGCGCCGAGATGCGGCGGATCTGCGCCGGCATGGTGGCCGAGAACAGCGCGACCTGCTTGGTCGAGGGGGTGTCGGCGAGGATCGTCTCGACGTCTTCCGCGAAGCCCATCTTGAGCATCTCGTCGGCCTCGTCGAGCACGAGGAACTTCAGCTCGCTGAGGTCGAGCGTGCCCTTGTCGAGGTGGTCCATGATGCGACCGGGCGTTCCGACGACCACGTCGACCCCCCTGCGAAGCGCCGACAGCTGCTGGCCGTAGCCCTGACCGCCGTACACGGGGAGCACCGAGACGCCCTTGATGTGGGCGGCGTACTTCTCGAACGCCTCGCACACCTGCAGCGCGAGCTCGCGGGTCGGGGCGAGCACGAGGGCCTGAGGGTTCTTGTGCCCGGTCTCCATCTGCGACAGCACCGGCAGCGCGAACGCGGCGGTCTTACCGGTTCCCGTCTGGGCGAGGCCGACGACGTCGCGACCCTGCAGCAGCACGGGGATGGTGGCGGCCTGAATGGCCGAGGGGGTCTCGTAGCCGACGTCCTTCAGAGCCTTGAGCACGTTGGCATCCAGACCCAGATCGGCGAAGGTGAGCGTTTCGGGGGCGGTCTCGGCTTCAGCGGAGTCGACGGGGTTTTCGGATGCCATGACTCCACGGTAGTCCGCTCCGCCGCCCCGCGCGGGCCTGAGGATAACCTGAACGCGCGCGCCGACGTCGGCGCGGCAAGATCCCGGGATCACCGGGAGTTCATCGGAGGACCCTACCGTGACCGACATGCCGCACTCCGCGTCGTCCTCCTCCCCCATCTCCCCGCCCACCGAGGGCCGCCGCCCGGTCATCGCCTGGGCCCTCTGGGACTGGGGCTCGGCGGCGTTCAACGCCGTCGTGACGACATTCGTGTTCAGCACGTATCTGTCCAGTCAGCTCTTCGTCGACCCGGCGATCGTCGCCGCGGCGAACGGCGACGACAAGGATCCCGCGCTCGTCCGCGCCCTGGCCGAGAACGCCAGCCTCGTGGGCCTGGCGCTGATGTTCGCGGGCATCGTCGTCGCGCTCGTCGCCCCCGTGCTCGGTCAGCGCTCCGACGGAACGGGCCGCCGCAAGCTCTGGCTCGGCGTGAACACGGGCCTCGTCGTGTTGGCGATGGCCGCCATGGTGTTCGTGGAGGGCACGCCCGGCTACCTCGTGCTCGGCGCGACGCTGCTCGCCGTCGGCAACGTCTTCTTCGAGTTCGCGAGCGTCAACTACTACGCGATGCTCACCCAGGTCTCGACGCGCGAGAACATCGGTCGCGTCTCGGGCTTCGGCTGGGGCATGGGCTACGTCGGCGGAATCGTGCTGCTGATCCTGCTGCTCGTGCTGTTCATCCAGAGCTTCGGGGATCCGGATGCCGGCGGCCTTCTCGCCGTGTCGAAGGACGGCGGTCTGAACATCCGCCTCGCCGTCTTGGCATCCGCCCTCTGGTACGGGGTGTTCGCGATCCCCGTGCTGGTGCGCGTGCCGGAGATCCCCGCGCAGCGGCGCGAGGTGCGCGTCGGCTTCTTCCGCTCGTACGTCGTGCTGTGGAACACGCTGCACTCGCTGTGGCGCGACAGCCGTCAGGTGCTGCTGTTCCTCGTCGCGAGCGCGGTCTTCCGCGACGGCCTCACCGGCGTCTTCACCTTCGGGGCGATCATCGCGGCGCAGGTCTTCGGCTTCAGCTCGACCGAGGTGCTCTACTTCGCGGTCGCGGCGAACGTCGTGGCGGGGGTCTGCACGTTCCTGGCCGGTCGCCTCGACGACCGCTTCGGACCGAAGCGCGTGATCTCCACGTCGCTGATCTGCTTGATCGTCCTCGGCGCGACCATGCTCTTCATCGGGACGTCGCAGACCGGCTTCTGGATCGTGGGCCTCGGGCTGTGCGCGTTCGTCGGTCCCGTGCAGTCGGCCAGCCGGTCGTTCCTCGCGCGCGTCGCGCCGCAGGGCCGCGAGGGCGAGATCTTCGGCCTCTACGCGACGACCGGACGCGCGGTGTCGTTCCTCGCACCCGGCCTCTTCGCGCTGTTCGTCGGGCTGACGGGTGACACACGTCTCGGCATCCTGGGGATCGTGCTGATCCTCGCCGTCGGGCTGGTGCTGCTGCTCCCGGTGAAGACGAAGCCGGCCGCGATCGTCTGACGCGGCGCGCCGCGGCGGTGGGCGGCGCGTCGTGGTGGCGCGCAGCGCAGGGCGGCGCGGCGCGTTGCGGTCGCGCGCGGCGCAGGGGGTGGCGCGTGCGAAACTCCTGACTTTTCGGCGTCGCCGCCCCGGACGTTCGCGTGATCTCGCGGCGGAGGTCAGGGGCGCACGCGAACTCTCAGGAGTTTCGCCCGCGCAGCGGCGACGATTCCGGATGCCGCGGACTCAGTCGCGCGGCCACGCCTCGGCGAACTTCGCCAGCAGACGCGCGAGATCGGCGCGCTCGGCGTCAGTGAACGACTCGAGCGCGGAGCGCACGGCATCCCGTCGCCGTCCCCGGAAGCTCGAGATCAGCCTCTCGCCCTCGGGGGTGAGGCGCACGCGCGTGCGGCGGGCGTCGTCGGGGTCGGGTTCGCGGGCGACCAAACCCATCTGCGTCGACTGCTGCACAAGGCGCGAAGCGCGCGGCTGATCCACACCTACTGCCTCGGCGATCTCGCTGACGGAGAGGGCATCGGATGCCGCGACCAGAGCGTCGAGCATGCGCAGGCGCGCGGGCCCGCCGAAGCGTCCGTGCGCGGGATCCGCCCACGGCGGCGCGCCTCTCCCCCACGGGCCGCCGTGTCCGTGCGAGTGGTGGGGGTGATCGTCCGGGCCGAACGGCGGACGCGGGCGTCGACCGCGCAGCTTCGCGAGAGCGGCGGCGATGTCGTCGGCGGGATCGGAGGTCACGAGGGAATTTTACATGTCGCTTGACAAGCATCAGGAATACATGTCACAGTACATTCGTTGTCACATGACATACATCGGCGGATTCCCCGCCCACGAAAGGACACCCCATGAACACCTCTTCTTCTCTTGATGCCCGCAACCTCGCCCATCGCCTGAGCGCGGTGAGCCATGCGCTGCACCACCGCCTGTTCGAGCAGCTCCGCGCGAGCGACCTCGACCCGCGGACCATCGCGATCCTCAGCGTCATCGATGGTCGCCTCGACGCCCCCTGGGTGAGCGACCGCATCGCTCGCGGCGGAAAGCGCGTCGCCGCCCTCGCCGAGCGCGGCTGGATCGTCCGCAGCGACGACGCCTGGGCGCTCACCGACGAGGGTCGCTCGATCCTCGACCGGGTCGACGCCGATCGCGCGTCCCTGCTCGCCGACCTCCCCGCCGACGAGCTGGCCCAGCTGAACGCCTCCCTCGACGCCGTCGCGGACGCCCTCGGGGTGGATGCCACGGACTCCGGGCCGCGCGGATTCCGCGGCGGACGCGGGGGTTTCGGGCCTGGGTTCAGGCCTGGATTCGGGCCGGGCTTCGGTCCGGGCTTCGGTCCGGGCGTCCGTGGGCACGGCGACCACGCCGGGTTCGAGCGCGGCGAGCACGCTGAACGCGGCCATGGCCGGCAGGGGCACCGCGGCGGGTTCGAGCGCGGCCACGGCCGGCACGGCTACGGCGCGCACCACGACGGCGAGCACCGCCACGGCGGTTCCCATCGCGGTCACCGTGCGGCGCAGCGCGCTTTCGAGCGCGGCTTCGACGCCGGGTTCGTCCGCGGCCGCGAGACTTCGGCATCCGGTGAGCCCTCGGCATCCGAGTGATCAGCGATAAACGCTCCCCGCAACGGGAAACACGCGGACGTCGTGTTTCTGTGCATGGATCGCGTTTATGGCGCGGCGCGCGCCGCGAAACGAACAGCCCCACCGAGTTCGACTCGATGGGGCTGTTCGCGTGCGGGTCAGCGTCCGGCGGAGCCCGCGTCGGTCGAGCCGACGTCGGTCCGGTGGAAATTCAGGGCGGAGCGCGAGGCCGTCGGCCCGCGCTGACCCTGGTAGCGGTTGCCGTAGGGGCCGGAGCCGTAGGGGTTCTCGGCCGGCGAGGTCAGGCGGAAGTAGCAGACCTGCCCGATCTTCATGCCCGGCCAGAGCTTGATCGGCAGCGTCGCGACGTTCGAGAGCTCGAGCGTGACGTGGCCCGAGAATCCGGGGTCGATGAAGCCGGCGGTCGAGTGCGTGAGCAGGCCGAGACGCCCGAGCGACGACTTGCCCTCGAGGCGCGCGGCGACGTCGTCGGGCAGCGAGACCCGCTCGAAGGTGGAGCCGAGCGCGAACTCACCCGGGTGGAGGATGAACGGCTCGTCGGGCTCGACCTCGATGAGGCGCGTGAGCTCGGGCTGGTCTTCGGCCGGGTCGATGAAGGGGTACTTGTGGTTGTCGAACAGTCGGAAGTACCGGTCGAGGCGCACATCGACGCTCGAGGGCTGGACCATGGCCGGGTCGAAGGGGTCGAGCCCCAAGCGTCCGGAGGCGAGTTCGGCTCGGATGTCGCGATCGGAGAGCAGCACGAGGCCAGCCTAGAGCGCCGGGTCCGGCCCGTGTCGCGGGTCGTCCCCCGTCGCGGCGGCGCGACCTCTGCACCGAGACCGCACCCGTTTGCCCAGAACGCGTCCGCCGACTTCCGAATGCCTGCGGTCTCGCGAATCGCGTGCGGTTTCGGCGAGGGATGCCGGTCGGCACCGCCGGCACGCGGCGCGGACGCTGTTATGCTGGCCGGGTTGCCGCATGGCATCCGGGGCTGTAGTTCAATGGCAGAACTTCTGCTTCCCAAGCAGACAGCGCGGGTTCGATTCCCGTCAGCCCCTCCATAGAAAAGACCCGGTCAGGGTCGATTCTGTGGGCGGTTTGGAGTGAGCTAGGACCCTCCGAAATTGCCCGGCGTGCACTCACGTGCACTCCGGCTGTCTCGGAGTTACCTGACATGACCACCCATGCCCCCTCACAGCGGCGCCTCTTCGGAGCCGGTGCACGCATCGAACTGGCCCGTATCCGCGCGAACGTTGGCGCCCCGACGCTGCCCGCCGACGCACGCGCGTCGCGTCTACGATCGCTGCACCCGGAGCAGCGGGACCGCGCGTTCCGCGTCGAGCGGATGGACGCCTGATGGCGACCCGGAGAGCAGGCCGCGCGACCCCCGCGCAGTGGGGCACGACCCGGCAGCTGCCGTCCGGTAGGTGGCAGGCGTCCTACCGCCTCGATGGGCGTCGCTTCGTCGCCCCGCGCACGTTCACAACCCGCGCTGAAGCGCTCGCCTGGCTCGCTGGCGAGCGAGCGGATCGGGCACGCGGCGCGTGGCGCGACCCCAACGCGGGACGTGTGCGGTTGGCGGACTACGCCCATGACTGGCTCGCCTCCCGCCCCGACCTCGCCGCGCGCACCGTCGACACCTATCGCCGTGCGCTCGATAGCTGGGTGCTGCCCCGTGTGGCCGCTCCCGGCAGCAGGGGCGTCGAGCTAGGCGCCCTCGACGTCGCAGACCTCAGTCCCGCAATCGTGCGTGCCTGGTACGCCGCCGTCTATGAGGCGGCACGGCTGCGCGCCCGCTCCGTGCAACACCGCGACACCGCCGCAGCCCCCAGGGGATCAGCGACACGGCACCGCGAACACCCGGCGCGCACGTGGGCGCGTTCAGTCGGGCGTGATCTTCCTGCTGCGGGGCGGATGCCTCGCGACGTCCTCGCAGCCTGGGGGGCTGCGGGCAGGCCGGCGGTTCCGGTCGCTCCATCCGCCCCGACTCCGCCGGGAGTGACGCGCGAGTGGCAAGCGCGTCGGTGGGCCCTGGTGACAGGCCGTGACGTCCGGCCCACGGGGCGACTCCCGCAGGCCGTAGTGGCCGCTTGGGAGGCCGCGGGGGCCCCCGTCATCGCTCCGGCTGAGACGCGCCCGGTCGTTCCTCCCGAGGTGGCCGGTAGAGCGACCGCCGCCCGCGCGTACGCGACCCTGAGAGCCGTTCTGACGGTGGCCGTCCGCGATGGGCTCCTGCCGTCCAATCCATGCCAAATTCCGGGCGCCGCGAGCGCTCAGCACCGCGAGCGAGGCACAGCAACCCCGGCCGAGGTCGCCGAACTGGCTGCGCACATGCCCGCACGGTATGCCGCCGCGGTGTGGCTCGCCGCGTGGTCGGGCCTCCGGTACGGAGAACTGTTCGCCCTCGCCCGGAAGCACGTCGATACGGAGACTCGCACCGTCCGAGTAGAGCGGGCACTGATCAACGTGCCCGGGCAGCCACTCCACTTCGGGCAACCGAAGACCCGCAAGAGCATGCGCACGGTCCGCATCCCGTCCACCGTTGCGCGGTTGCTTGCGGAGCACCTAGATGAGCACGTACCGCTCGATCCCGACGCTCTCGTCTTCGCACTGCCGGACGGTCGCCCCGTGGCGAATGTGCGGGTTTCGGCCTGGTTCCGTACAGCGCGAGCGGTCATTGGGCGTGAGGATCTGACTTGGCACGATCTGCGCCACACCGGGGCCATGTTCGCGTATCGGGCTGGAGCATCGGTGCCGACGGTGCAGGCGCGCCTGGGCCACACCACCATGCGGGCCGCGATGATCTATGCACACGCAGCGGACGACTCGGACGCAGTGCTCGCCGATGCTCTCGAGGAATACGCGTCTGCCGCGATGGGTGCCCCTCACCTGCGGGCGGTGTGACGGTGCGCCTGCTGTCATGTCCGTTCCTCTCGCCATACTGTGATGCACGATGACCGACCGATGGGTAGAAGGAGCGCGATCGCAGTTGAGCGCGCGCAGTTTCGCGAGCGTCATCGGCGCCCGTCTTCCCCTCGATCGACAGTGGGCGAGCAACATCCTCGAAAAGCCCCTGAGCGGGTCGCTGCCTGATGGCACGCGTTTCACGACTGCCACCTCGATCTCGGGGAGTGTGCACCCGATCGAGACGGTCGCCGATGCGCTCGGTGACGAGCTCGGCGGCATCCGGAGGGCGGATCTTCCGTCACCGCCGCTGCCGACGACGCCGCCCGCTGAGCCGGATGACGCCGCGAAGCCTGCAGTGAGCCATCCCACCTTGCTGGTGCGCTCTCCGCGTGCGCCGGGGCGTCCGGTGCGACGCACGGCGTAGCACGGCACACGACCGGCCCACGGGCGACACCGGCCTGCGCGATCTGATCGACACGATCCCGCACAGCCGCCCGCGCGTTGCATCCCAGACGAACCCTCTGCGGTTCCATCCGTCGCCCTCGCAATCCAGTGAGGGAACCCCATGCTTCACAACACCCCATCGACCCTGTTGACCTACGAGGCCGCCGCACGGCATCTCGGAGTGTCACCCCGTCTCGTGCAGCGACTGGTGTCCACGCGCGCGATCGCCAGCGTCAAAATCGGTCGTTGCGTACGGATCACGCCGGAAGCCTTGGCGAGCTACATCGCCTCTCAGACGCAGGGAGGTGCGCTGTGAGCGCCACGGCCACGGCCACGGCACTGCCGCCCGGTGCACCGCTCGCCGCACAGTACGTCGCGGCCCTGCGCGGCGCTGTGCCCTCCGATGTGCAGCACCTTCCCGTCACATCGCCCAGGCACCGCGAGGCTCTGCACCGCGCCGCTGCGGCCGCAGGGTGGCCGTTACGCCCCAGCCGCCGCGAACTGGCACGCGGCGCGGCGTACCTCGCGGCAATCGAGGCTGATCGATGAGCAGCTATGCCATGAGTCGAGTGGCCCTAACGGTGCCGCTCAAAGCCGTGCCTCGCGCCGCCATCCGCGTCTTGATGATCTACGCCCACGCAGCCGAGACAGACGGCAACTGGCGCAGCCACGCAGCGTTATCCCGGCGCTGGATCGCTCAAGTTCTGGACTGCTCCCCCGCCACAGTGGACGAAGCTATTCGCGACCTCGTGGCCGCAGGACTTCTCGTCAAAGCCGCCCCCGCTCACCGCTCCGGTTCCGAATGGGCGTACACGCTCTACGAGGTGCATCCCGAGGAGGTGTACCCGCGTGGGACTCCGGGCAAGTGAATGGGTCGCCTACCTGCCCTTGGATCGTTGCCCGCGCGCGTCCGCACGCGCAGTACTCAGCATCCTGGCCGTCCGCAGCACCGATCCGGGGTATGCCGCGTATCCCAGCATTACGACGATGGCCGACGCGCTCGGGGCCAGCCGCCGCACCATTCAACGCTGCATCGCTGACCTGATCGCTGAGGGTTTGATCCGACCGGGCGACCAAGCGGCTACACGCAATCTGCGCCACGATCGACGCCCGGTCGTATACGACGTACTCACCCCCGAACTACTGCGCGACGAAGAACGGAAGATCGCGCGCGCGAGGGGGGTCGCGTGATCGCCGGCGACGCCGTGTGCTGCGTGGACGCGTGCTCGCAGCCTCTCTACCAAAGCGCCCACTATTGCGGTGCGCACCGGGCACGGTTCTACCGCTACGGAGACCCCGTAGCGGAACCGAAGCCCTGGCGCCAAGATCTCACGGGACAGCGGTTCGGCGCACTCACGGCACTCGAATACGACCTACCTCAGCGTGCGTGGACTTGCCTTTGCGACTGCGGGGCTAGGTCTCTGGTGCGAGCGTGGTCGCTGACCTCGGGCGGCACACGTACCTGCGGTCAGAGAAGGCGCCATCTGACCCCGAGGACGTATCAGCAGGCGCACGACTACGTGCGGGCAACACGCGGTCGTGCCGCTGAGCACGCGTGTGTGCGTTGTCTTAGGACCGCGCAGCATTGGGCGTACAAGCACGCGACTGCTGGCCATCGCATCGAATCGAGCTACGGCCCGTGGTCGCCGTCTCCGCAGGACTACGAACCGCTGTGCGTGGCATGCCACAAGCGAGCCGACCTTCACACCCTCGAAGTCGAGCGGGCGACGTCGCACGGACTCCACCCCCTGTTCTAGCCACCGCCGTCATGCTCGCGCACCCAGAGCCCGAGTTGTCCACAGCGGGGCGACAGCAGGTGTCAGGCCGTGAGGCCGTCACAGCGCTACGGGGCGACAACAGGTGTCACGCCGTAAGAGCACGGGGTGACATCTAATGTCACGTCGCGCGCCGCGGGGTGACACCTACCGTCACCCCGCCGCCATCACGAGGGGACAGCTGCTGTCGCGAACGGGGCGACAACTGCTGTCGCATAACAACCCCCTTACAACCCCTATAGAGACTTACGTAGTTATCTACCGTTGGTAACCGCGCGCGCGAACGTCACTAGGCCACCCCCCACCCCTGTTTTTCCCGCGCACATGCGCGGGAAGCCCCGTGACCACCGTCCCCATCTCCCCAGGTCAGGCAGGAAAAATAAACTGATGACGCCGCGAGGCCGGCCTGCGGACTCGACCGTATGAGGCGGTGATCGGACGATCGGAACGCTCCAAGGGCGCTCAATCGTCACAATCTCGGCGCGAATCGCCGCAATATTGGGAAATTCCCAACTTGAGCCGCTAGCATCCCGATCATGGCTGACATGATCGGGATGCGCGTGCGCGAGCGCTTGAGCGAGTTGCACCCGACCAAGACGCAGGCCGAGGTGGCGGCGGCAGTCAAGATGACCCCCGACGCTTTGTCGCGAGCGCTCAATAATCAGCGACAGTTCGCAACGCTTGAGCTTGTGCGCCTTGCGAACTACCTTCAGACCTCCATGCACTGGCTGGCAACCGGAGAGCCCGACCCCGCGGCGACCCGTGTGGCCGCGCGCCACACCTTCGATGCTCAGGCCCTTCGTCACGAGACGGTCGACTGGTCGAATGAACGCACCGCAATCGAGACAGTTGCCGCAGCTTTCACTCAGGCCTTCCGTGAAGCGCCCCCGCGCGCGTTACCTCCCGTGCCCGTCTCCCCCGCTGAGGCGCGCGCGATGCTGTCCCAGCACAATGTCGACTTCGTGCGTTCGTTCGCCGAGTCGGTCGAGGCCGTCTTCGGCGTGGAAGTCGTGCGCATCCCGGAAGCCACACGCCCCTACTCGATCGAGGTGGTCGGCCGCAGACTCATCGTCGTCCCACCCCACGTGAATTGGTTCCACCAAAACTTCTCGATTGCTCACGAGCTGGGCCACTTTGCGACCGGGAATCTCGAAGCAATCGAGGCGGCGCCGGCCGCCTCCTGGCAGGCGGAAGCCTCCGCGAATGCGTACGCCATTGAGTTGCTACTTCCCGCAGACACGATGCGGTCTGTGGATTGGTCGTCGATGGCCGCAGCCGACATTGCCAATAACCTCTGGCACTGGGGAGTGTCTACTGACGCAGTGAAGCGTCGTCTCGCATTTCTCAGCATCATTCCCGGAGACGAGGTGCGGGAAGTGCTGAACATGACCACCCAGCGGGCTCTGCGGCGCCACTGGACACACAATGACTCGAGCATGTGGGTCGATTCCATCACGGACCGAATGGACCGGGCGAATACCCGCAGGTTCCCAACGGAACTGATCCGGGCGCACATGGAAGGGGTCGCAGACGGTCGCCTTCGCCCCACCTATCTCGCCTGGATACTCGGGACGGACCCCGCGGAACTAGAAAGCGAACTGAGCCCAGGTGATGATAGCCCCGACCTCGATTGGCTCATGGGCGAGGTTGGCCTGCAGCAGCAGTCGCCTTTGACTCAATCGTGACACGACTGCTATTTGCAGATACCACTGCGCTCATAAACTTTTGCCTGGTCAATCGACTTCCGATGCTGTGGCAGACGATGAACGGCAATGGCGCGTGGAGCGCGACCGTGGAAATCGAATGTGCAGAATCCGCGACATACCCCGGATGCTCTGCGCTGTCGACAGTGAGCTCGGTCCTAGGTCCGGCTCACGCACCCGCAAACACCGATGAGCGCGATGCGGTTTTGGAGGCGTGGGACTTCCTGCGCAACCCCGGAGATGGTCCCGAAAAGCACCTCGGGGAGGCAGAGACCATAGCGATCATCACCTCCCGAGGGCTCGACTCGATCGTCATTACCGACGACACCGGCGCCATGCGACTTGCACACCGCCACGGGATACCGGTCGCCACCACCGCCGAACTATTCATCCTGGCGACGCGGGCTGGATTCATCACCGCGCAGGCGGCGTGGGACCACATCTTGGAGTTGCAGACCACCCACGGGCGGTTCCTCCCCAGGGCACCCGCTACATTCGCGATCTTCCTTGCGCGGTGCGGGATGGTGCAGCCGGCCCCGCCGGCTCAGCCGGCCCCGCAAGCCCCGCAGGCCCCGCAGGCCCCGCAGGCTCAGCCGACCCCGCCGACCCCGCCCGGAGTCTGACAGATTGGGTCCGCCGAGGCCCCGAGTCAAGTCGCGAACCTGGTGCCTCGCACCCGTCCCGTGAAGAGTGACCAAAGGCCTGTGGATAACTCCAGCGGCGCACGGTCATTGTGCGCGCGGCTAGGCCACATATCGTCAATCACTTTTCTTCCCGAGTCCGCCCCTGTTCCTGTTCGCGTCTGGGCGCAGGGACGCATCGAGAACTTCGAAGTTGTCGCCGAGCCGGTCATGTGGGCCGACGAACTTTGGGTGCGCATCGCGCCCTGCGAAACAGGGGGGCCAGTGTTCACATTGGATGTCGCTAGCAGCCGCCGGCTCGCTGCGGCGCAGGGGTCAGTTCGTCACGCGTTGGCCCACTCACGAACCCGACTCGCGGCACGCAGGGACTCCAGCGCGAAATCGCGAAGCATCTCGTCTTCGGCGAATGCGAGCAGTTCCTTCGGGTCCGGAGCCTGTGCGTGGAGCTCCTGGTATGCCGCGTAGAGGGCTGTCTGGGTTCTCTTGGCGATGTACGCGTACGTCAGCGCGATGATTCCGGTTACGGACTCGGAGTAGCCGTAGTGGTAGAGGGTCTTTCGCCGGTCGTTTAGCTGCTCCAGCGCGGTGATCAAGTCTTCCGGGAGAGCGGACCGGTAGAAGCCGATGAGGCGGCCGAGCCCCCATCTGTTGAAGTCCTGTGGGCCGGACTCCCCGCGGCTCTGCCAGTGGGCAGCACGCACCATGAGATCCCGCTCGCAGCTTGCGTGAGCGGTGATGATTGCCGCCACGTCGACGCCCTCGGCGTATGAGCGGAAGGCGCTGGACAGGATGAGCCCACCCTCGACGTCAGCGATGAGTCTTAGGAAAGAGGGGTTCCCCATCTCGCTGATTACATGATCAATGTCGTCCTGCCGGGAGTCCGCTGGCGTTGGCGAAGCAGGGACACTCGGTGCACCATCGGTGTCGGACACGTCAAAAGTCTAGGGAGTCGAGATTCACCCGTAGGCGGTTTCGGTCACTTCAGGCTGGCTCCAACCGAGGCAGCAAAGAAATTGCGGCCCGGACGTCGGCTGCGTCCGGATGCACGTACTTGTGGAGCGTGCCGAGCGTTGCGTGGCGCATCGAATGTTGCACGGTCACAGCGTCCACACCTGCTCGGATCAGCTCGGTGGCGTGCCAGGCGCGGAGTTGGTGAGGACGGTGACCCTCAATTCCTGCGCGGCGCATGGCCTGACCGATGGTGGCGGAAACGCTGCGCCCGTCGATGTGGGGCCGACCGTTCCCGGGGAACCAATAGCCGTCCCGGGGAAATCCCGCCGATGTGGCGAGCACCGCAGGATGCAGCGGGCGACGGAGAGACGTGCCTCCCTTGCCCTCCGGCACGTGCAGCGTGCAGTCGATTACGTCGCGCCCGTGCACACGGGCAATCTCGGCCGCGCGCAGGCCCTGGTACGCCGCGAGCAGAATCATCATCTGAGTGCGGCGCCTAACTCCACTCCCGAGCAATCGGTTGATCTGATCGGTACTTAAGGGATTCGGCTCGGAGTACGGCACGCGCGTGCGTGGGAGACGACTGGCGGGGTTCACGGGGACAAGGCCCGTCTGCGTCGCCCATTCATAGAAGCTCACGAGGGTCGTTCGGTAAGTCCGTCTGGTCAGAGGCGACCACCCCTCCGTGCCGAGGTAGGCAATCAGTTGATCCCTCGTGACACTGAGTAACGGCGCGGGTGCGACCCGGCGCGAGAAGCTGAGCACGGTGCTGGTCATGACACTCACACTCTTGGGGCGGCATGCTCGCGCCCGGAGATCGGCGGCCCACCGTTGAACTAGAACGCCCGCATCCCCTCGAACGGTTGCATCCGGCGCGCCCGCCTGAACTGGCTCGATCTTGACCCAGAAGGCTCTCGGCGAGCGAGCGCGCCCGCACCCGCCGCATTCAAGCAGAGGACCGTCGAGCACGAACGCCACCCGGCCCGCGCACAAACGCATGACACCAGCCGTCCCGCACTCGCAGGCGTATTGGACCGCCCAGCGCGCTGGCCCGCCGTCGTGACCCTTGCCCCCGTGGCGGTGAGCCAGCCCCTCACACTGCGGCGTCACCGCCACCGATGCTTCTGCGATCGTCATGCGCCGCACCGTAGCGGACGGTCGAAGTGGTCGCGAGGAATGTGCCACGGCGTGCACTCGCGTGCACTCACGCGGTGCGTCTCGGTGCATCTCGGTGCACTTCGGTGCTATCTTGAATGAGCGCCTGACCGGGGAAAAGCCCGGAATCTCGCGGGCGTCGGAGAGGTCCTGAGCGGCGTTCCCAAGCAGACAGCGCGGGTTCGATTCCCGTCAGCCCCTCAAAGCCCTCACGGGCGGCCGCAGGCCGTTCGGGAGGGCTTTCGTGTTGCCGTGAATCGAAGCCTTGGGTGGGCCCACGCCGCCAGAGGCTCCGCGCGCCGCAGAGCGGTGCGTGGAGGGGCGGTGGGGAGGCCCCTGCCGCCGGAGGCTCCGCGCGCCGCGGAGCTCCCCGGAGCGGAGGACGATCCGGCACGGGAGGACCAGCGGGGCGGCATCCGGCCTCCGCTCCCCGAATCTCCTCCCTTCCCGCCCCGCACACGTCACGCGCCCTCCGCCTCGCGATGTCAGACCTTCGCGCTACCCTCCGAACACACCCGCTGACGAGGAGGCGCCCGTGGCCGACCCACCCGAACTCACCGTCGCCGACGCCGCCCACTGGCGCGAATGGCTCGACGCGAACGAGGGTACGAGCGACGGCGTCTGGCTCGTCCTGGCGAAGAAGGGCACGACCGAGCCGACGTCGCTCACCTACGCCGAGGCCCTCGACGAGGCTCTCTGCAGCGGATGGATCGACGGGCGCAAGCAGTCTCGGGATGCCGCGACCTTCCGCCAGCACTTCACCCCGCGGCGCGCGCGGTCGATGTGGTCGACGCGCAACGTCGACATCGTGGCCGGCCTGATCGAGACGGGGCGGATGCGCCCGCGCGGTGCCGACGAGATCGCCCGCGCGCAGGCCGACGGGCGGTGGGACCGCGCGTACGCAGGGTCCGCCACGATCGAGGTCCCGCCCGACCTGCGGGCAGCACTGGATGCCGATCCCGCGGCGGCCCGCACCTTCGAGGCGTTGAACAAGTCCGAGCGTTACTCCGTGCTGCACCCGGTGGTCACGGCGACGAGCGACGCCCTGAGGGCGAAGCGGATCGCCGCGCACGTCGCCCGGCTCGCGGCATCCGTCGATCCGAAAAGCTGAGGTCGCCGAAGCACCGCCCGCCACGTGGGGGCACACGGCCCCGCACCGAGTCGAGTCAGGGGAAGAGAGCCGCCCGCGACCGCAGCGCGCAGAAGATCAGGAGCGCGACACCGGCTCGGGCGGGTGAGCTCGAACCCGCCACCGGCTCAGCCCCCACACGCCCGTCGCCGCGAGCATCAACAGCGCCAGGATGCCGATCACGTGCGCCGCAAGCGAGACCGGACCGCGCTCCGGCAGCAGGAAACCGTAGGGCACCCAGCCGTCTGTCTGCCCGCGCACGAGGACGACCGCGAGCCAGAGGCACGGGTACGGAAGCACCCACCACAGCGCTCGCCAACGCAGGCGCGGACGATCGGGGGCCGAGGCGAAGTCGAACACGACGAACACCGGGAACACGATGTGGAGGATCACGCTGACCCACGGCGGGGCCGACCCCGTTCCGGGCACGAGGGTGTTGTAGACGATCGCCACGACGACGAGGCAGGCAGTCCCGACGCCCCAGGCGACAGCGAGAGCCTCGGGAGCCCTGCCCCCACGGAGCTGATGAAGCACCACGGCAATCAGCACGAGCGCGGTCAGACTGCTCGTCTGGTTCGTGAAGTATCCGAAGAAGTTGAAGGGATTGCCGTCGCCGACGGCGATGCGGAGTCCGTACGCGATGAACACGACGACGAGCGCGATGCTCGCGGCGACGAGCCGCGTCATCGCACGAGCACGCCGCGAGGTCACTCCGCGACCCTAACGCGACCTCTCCACCCCGCGCGGGCGAACGGGCCGCGGCCGCGGTTCACCCCGTCGACCCCCGCACCATCAAGCGCGTCGGCAGCTCGATCGTCGTCGGCTCCCCCGCGGGCGGCGGATGCGCGAGCAGCTCCACCGCGGCCGCCGCCATCTCGCGGATCGGCTGACGCACGGTCGTCAGCGCCGGGCGGAGCCAGCGCGCGCCGCGGACGTCGTCGAAGCCCACCACCCGCACGTCGTCGGGGATGCGCAGCCCGAGGTCGGCCACGGCCGCGTACACGCCGGCGGCCATCTCGTCCGAACACGCGAAGACGCCGACCGGGCCGTGGCCGGGCAGTTCGGGCAGGACCGCGCGGACGACACGGCGGGCGCCGCTCGCGCTCCACCCGGTCGCGACGCGGCGGAGCACAGCATCCGGAACGCTCTCCACGAGCGCGGCACCAAAGCCCTCGACGCGCGCGCGACCCCAGCGGTACGAGGGCGCGCCGTCGACCACGATGAAGCGCCTCGCGCCGCGGTCGAGCAGGTGCCGGGCGGCCTCGGCACCGCCCGTACGGTCGGTCGTGCGGACGTTCGGCAGCGGCACGCGCGACTCCGACGAGGGCTCGAACAGCACGAGCGGGATGGCCGCGGCCTCGAGCATCGCGCGCTGCCGCGCCGTCGGGACGGTCAAGCCCAGCACGACCCCACCCGAGCCGCGCGCCGCGATTCGTGCGGGCCAGTCGTCGGCCGGATCCTCCCTCTCGGCGGTGAGCACGAGGTCGTACCCGAGGCGCGTCGCCGCCTGGCGCGCGCCGACGACCACCTCTTCGCTGTACGGACCGTCGTACCGCCCCATCACGAGGTCGATGAGACGCGCCGTCCCGGCGCGCGGACGCCCGGAACCTGCGCCGCCGTATCCCAGCGAAGCCGCCGCTTCGCGCACGCGGGCGCGCGTCGTCGGCGAGATCTCGCCCCGCTCGCGCAGCACCCGCGACACCGTCGCGACGCTCACGCCCGCGGCGTCCGCGACCTGGGCAAGGGTGGGACGGGACACGACCCCAGTGTGCCGGATGCCACGGGCTTTTGCGCAAAACCTCGGCTCCCGCCGCACGGGCCGTGGGAGGGTGGCATCCATCCACAACGAGGAGGACGCATGAGCCAGCGACGAGCACTCGTCGTCCGCGGCGGCTGGGACGGCCACCACCCGGTCGAGGCCACGGAGTTGTTCCTCCCGTTCCTGCGCGAGCACGGTTTCGACGTCCGCGTGAGCGAGACGAACGAGGTCTACGCCGACGCCGACGAGATGGCCGCGACCGACCTCGTGCTGCAGTGCGTCACGATGTCGGAGATCTCGCGCGAGGCGCTGACGGGCCTGCGTGCCGCCGTCGAGAACGGTATGGGTCTGGCCGGCTGGCACGGGGGTATCGCCGACTCGTATCGCGCGTCGTCGGATTATCTGCAGCTCGTCGGCGGGCAGTTCGCCACGCACCCGGGGCGGCATCCCGATGAGCGACCGGGGACGGAGGAGGACAACTTCCTCCCCTACCGCGTCGAGCTCACCGACCTCGGTCGCGCGCACGAGATCACCGCGGGCCTGGAGGACTTCGATCTCGACACAGAGCAGTACTGGGTGCTGACCGACGATCTCAACGACGTCCTCGCCACCACGACACACCCCGTGCAGCCGTATCACCCGTGGCACCGACCGATCGTGTCGCCGGCCGTCTGGACCCGCGAATGGGGAGCGGGACGCGTCTTCGTCGCCACCCCGGGTCACACCCCCGACATCCTGCGTGTGGAGTCGGTGCGCACCATCATCGAAAGGGGACTGCTGTGGGCCAGCCGCACGGTATCGGAATAGTCGGACTCGGCGTCATCTCGGCGCAGTACCTCGCCACCCTCGGCGAGCACCCCGACGTGCGCATCGTCGCGACCGCCGACCTCGATCACGCGCGCGCCGAAGAGATCGCGAGGGGGATCGACGGATGCCGTGCCCTGAGCGTCGATGACCTCGTCGCCGACCCGGCGGTACAGACCGTGCTGAACCTCACGGTTCCCGCCGCGCACGCCGAGATCGCCTCGAAGGCCCTCGCCGCCGGCAAGCATGTCTTCGGCGAGAAGCCGCTCGCGGCGACCCTCGCGGACGCGCGGCGTGTCGTCGCGGCGCGTGGCGGCGCGTGGCTCGGCTGCGCCCCCGACACGGTGCTCGGCACGGGCGTGCAGACGGCGCGCGCCGCCCTCGAGGCCGGGACGATCGGGCGACCGGTGGCGGCCACGGCGACCTGGGTGTCCGCGGGCCACGAGGCGTGGCATCCGCATCCCGATTTCTACTACCGCGAGGGCGGTGGACCGCTGCTCGACATGGGGCCGTACTACCTCACGACACTGTTCCACCTGCTCGGGCCGGTCGCCCGGGTGTCGGGGGCGTCGTCGCGACCGCGAGACACCCGGACCATCGCGAGTGGGCCGCGCGTGGGCGAGGTCATCCCGGTCGAGGTCGACACCCACGTGACGGGGGTGCTCGAGCACGTCGGCGGTGCGGTGTCGACGGTGACCTTCAGCTTCGACGCGCCGGTCAGCGATGCCTCCCCGATCGAGGTCTACGGCGAGACGGGAACCCTGTCGGTCCCCGACCCCAACCTCTTCGACGGCGAGGTGCGCGTCCGCGCGGGCCGCCAGGACGAGTGGCACGCCGTGACCCAGCGGGCCGGGTACGAACACGCGGGCCGGGGGATCGGCATCCTGGATCGCGTCCGGACGGGATCGGATCGCACCGACGCGGTCATCGCGCTGCACGTCCTCGAGGTGATGACGGCCCTGCAGGAGTCGGCGCGTACCGGCGCACGTGTCGAGATCGAGACGAGGCCGGCGCCGCCGCCCGTCGTCCCGTTCACGGGCGAGGAGCAGTGGCGCACGGGGTGATTCAGCGGGGGTTCGCGCTCCGCGCGCGGAACCACACCGTCAGCTCGCGCAGGGCGCGCGCCGTGATCGTGTCGTCGCCGGAATCGAGGTCGTCGAAGGAGTCGCGGAAGCCCTCGGGCGCGGCCTCCTGGGGGACTCTCAGGGGCTCGTAACCCATCGTCCAGTCGGCGAATCGACGCTCGTCGATCTCCTCCTCCACGAGGATCCGCATGTCGCGGTGCCGCGGGTCCCGGCGGATCCGGTCGACGAGGTCGCGGACGGCCGACTCCGGGCCTTCGAGTACCTGGAGGAATCGATTCCCCCGGAAGAGGAGCATCCCGGACAGGTCGCGGGCGAGGTTGGCCGCACGGCTCGAGGTGAGGAGGTCGGCGAGTTCATCCGCCCCGAAATCGGACACGGCCATGCTGGAGTAGGTCACCGCAATCAGTCGCTCGGCCATCAGAGCACCGCCGATCCGGGGCGCTCGCGATCGGATCGCACCTGGCGGAGGACAACCTCCTCCTCCGGCAGAGCGGGCGGTCGCGTCTCGATCGTCGCAGACGTGACAGCCGCCATTCCGGCGACGAGCGTGGGGAAGCGCCCGACGAGTCGGGAACGTCCGTTGTAGGCCAGGTAGCTGCCGTCGGCTTCGCGGTCGAGGTAGCCGAGGAACACGCCGTTGCGGCTGCCCACGTGGAATCCCTCTTCGACGCGTGCCCACACCACGCCGGCGCCCGGGCGGTTCGTGTCGGTCATCTCGAGGCTCCTCTCCCACGGAGGATCCGCAGACTTACGACGGTACCCATTCCGGAGAGGCACCCGCGCTCCTTGACAGCACCGCGCAGAGCCGTTCGCTTCAGACCAGTTGCGCGTGGATCTGCTCGGCGTCGTCGGTTCCGGATGCCTCGACGATGCGCCCGCGTTCGAGTCGGTACATCGCGAACGCGGCGATGTTCACGCGTCGCCGCGTGGCCGGGACATGCTGGAAGGCCCCGGTCTGCATTCCCGACCCTCGCAGGTGCACCGCGAGACGGTCGTCTTCGACGATGAGTTGGATTCGCTTCCACTGCCAATCCGGGAAGGCGTGCAACAGTTCGGCAGCCTCGGCGATCCACGCTTCGGCGCCGGCGGGACGGTGCGCGCGGCGCACGCCGGGGTCGAGGAACTCCCGGACCGCCTCGAGATCGTGGCGGTTCTGGGCGTCGAGGAAGTCGGCGAACCAGTCACGCGTTTCCCAGGTCTCCACCGTTCCATTATCCGGCGGGGTCATCGGGGGTCGGGGCGGGGTAGGGCTCCGGCGGCCCCCGCAAGTCAGGCGCCCGCAGACGCCCCGAGCTCCGCCGCGAGCTGACGCGCCCCGCGCACGGCGATCGCGACGCTCGTCAGGGTCGGGTTCATCGTGTTGGCGGTCGGAATCAGGGCGTTGCCCCCGACGACGAGATTCTCGAAGCCCCACACGCGCGAGAAGGGATCGGCGACCGAGGTCTCGGCATCCGTCCCGGCCCGCATCGTGCCCATGAAGTGCAGGCTCGATCCGTTGGGCAGAAGGCGCGGCTCGGCGACGAAGGTCCCCAGGGCGGCGCCGGCGCGGCGGAGGCGCTCGGTCGCCTCGGCGATCTCCTTCTCCTCGCGGTCGGTGAGGGCGTACTCGATCGTGAAGTTGGGCAGGCCGCGGTAATCGAGCTCGTCGTCGGAGAAGGTCACGCCGTCCTCGACACGGGGGAACTTGCGGATGCCGAAGCCCATGTTCACGTATCCCCAGCGGTTGCCGTGGGCGGGATGGTCCGCCGCAAGCGGGAAGGGCGGGGTCTCGGCGTACATGATCTGCGCCGAGTAGGGGTGCCCGGGCTCCGAGAACGGGATGCGGTTGACCGCGGCCACCGGATCGCTCGGGTTCGCAGCGCGGCGGGTCAGCTCGGCCTCGAGCTCGTCGTCGGTGACGAGCGCCGACATGCGGTCCTCGTCGAGCGCGACCGTGCTGATGACCACCTGGTGCTCGGTCAGGTACCGGCCGAGCGGGGCGGGACGGATGCCGGAGGCCCAGAGCAACTGCGGAGAGCGGAAGGCGTCCGCGGCGACGACGACGGCATCCGCGGCGACGAACGACTCCTCCCCCGTCCGCAGGTCCTCGACGACCAGACCGCGCACGTGCGCGCCGTCGTGGTCGATGCGGCGGACGAGCGTGAGGTCGCGGAGCTCGAAGCGCGCGGCGGTGTCGGTTCCGGGTTCGATCAGCGACCCCAGCACGGTGTCGGCGCCGGCCCAACGCATCGAGCCGTCGGGCTGCGGGTCGCCGGCGACGGGGAGCGTGCTCACGCCGTAGCCCTCGGGCAGCTCGGCGCCGAACTCGCGGTCGAGGAGCGTCCGGATGGCGGCGCCGACCGGGGAATCCGAGAAGGCGGCGCTCTGCTTGTGCAGGAGATCCTCGGCGGTGGAGATCAGGTCCTCCCACTCGTCGTCGTCGATGAAGTCGAGCTTCTCGCTGAAGGCCGGGCGCGGGATGGCGCACGTCCAGTGCGCGCCCTGGCCGCCGACGTTGGTCGCGGCGGCCGCCGCGGGGAAGGTGGCCGCGTGCGCGGAGCCGTCGCCGCCGAAGTCGTAGAGGTGGGTGCCCTGCCGCGCGGTGAACATGCCCTCGACGACGGTTCCGCCGGGGATGCCGAGCGACTCCCGGTGGGTGCCGGCCTGCGGCCCCTGGGAACGTTCGCGGGCCCGGGCCTTCTCGTCGGGGTCGGCGATGTTGCGCACGCTCTCGCCGGGACGCTCGGTGATCTGCGGGCCGGCCTCGAACATGATCACGCGGGCGGTGGACAGGGTCTCCAGCAGCACGCGGGCATAGGCGGAGCCGATGGGTCCGCTGCCGACGACGGCGATGGTGGGGGTGTCGGACATTTCTCTCCTTCGAGATCAGGCGTGCTGGGGGCGGGCGTCGGACGGCACCGGGGCGGGTGCCTCGTCGGAGAGCCGACCGGCGGGGAGGAGGAGCGCGATGACCACGCCGCAGGCGTAGACGGCCGCGAGGCCCAGGAAGACGGGGGCGAAGACGTCGTGGTAGACGACGGCGATCTCGTCACGCACGCTCTCGGACGCGGCCCGGGCCGCGGCGGGCGTGAGGGTGTTGGCATCCAGCCCCGCAGGAAGGCTCGACGCGACCCCGAAGCCCACCACACCGCCGACGATCGCCGTGCCCACGGCCGAGCCGATCTGGCGCACGAGGTTGGTGGTCGCGGTGACCGCGCCGAGGTCGGAGCGGGCGGCGGCGCTCTGCACGACGGCGAAGATGAGGTTCGTGAACGACCCCGTGCCGATGCCCACGACGGCCATGACGGCCATGGGCACCCACAGCGGCGTCCCGACCGGCAGCGCTGCCATGACGGTGAGCCCGAACGCGCCGAGGGCCGTGCCGATCACCGGGTAGGCGCGATAGCGACCCGAGCGGCTCACGAGCCACCCGGTGAGCAGGTTGCTGACGAGCATGCCGAGCACGGTCGCGATGGGCACGAGTCCGGACACGGTCGCGGTCGTGCGGAACGCCATCTGGATGTAGGTCGGCACGTAGGCCACGATCGCGAACAGCCCGGCGCCGACGACGAGCGAGAGGCCGAGACACACGAGGATCGTGCGGTGCCGCAGGATGCGCGGCGGCAGGATCGGTTCGGCCGCGCGCCGCTCGATGACGACGAGAACCGGGATGCCGATGACCGCGGCGCCCGCGCAGATGATCGCCGCGGGACGCAGGGCGTCGTCGCCGATCCAGGTCACGGCGAGGACGAGGGCGACGAGGGTGCCGGTGAAGACGATCGATCCGGGGATGTCGAAGCGGGGATGAGCGCCGCTCGGCAGGCGGGGGATCGCGACGAGCGCGAGGGCGAGGGCGACGAGCCCCACCGGGAGGTTGATCCAGAACACCCACGACCACCCCCAGAAGTCGGTGATGAGACCGCCGACCACGGGGCCGACGACGATCGCGACGGGGAAGGCCGCGCCGATGATCGCCATGAAGCGCGGGCGCTGACGGGGGCTCGTGACCCGGGCGATGATCGTCTGCGACATCAGCTGGAGTCCCGCCGAGCCGAGGCCCTGCACCACGCGCGCGGCGATGAGCCAACCGAGGTCGGGCGCGAATCCGCACGCGAGCGAGGCGATGAGGAAGAGCACGAGCGAGACGAGGAACACGCGACGCGGGCCGACGACGTCTCCGAGCTTGCCGAGCACGGGCAGCATCACGGTGGCGGCGAGGGTGTAGCCGACCATGATCCAGCTCATGTGCTCGAGCGCGCCGAGGTCGCCGGCGATCGTGGCGAGCGAGGTCGACACGACGGTGTGGTCGAGAGCGCCGAGGAACGACACCGTGAGGAGGGATGCGACGAGGACGCGCAGGCGCGCGGGAGAGAGAGTCATGCGTGGGGCGCCCGTACGACCGGGCGATCGACGCGACCGTATGTGCCGCTCCGGCTCCCTCACCGGGCGAACGGACCCGAGAGGCCCCGACGTCCCGTTCATCATACCCGACTTATGTCGAATTTCAACATTAGAGCCGGAGGGCATTCGCGAGGACCGTCGCCGCCCCGGACAGCGTCTGTCCGCCGTCGACGGTGATCTCGGCGCCCGAGAGGTAGGCCGCGGCATCCGACAGCAGGAAGACCACCGTGCTCGCCACCTCGGCGGCCTGTCCCCCGCGCCCGAGCGGAACGATCGCCTCGTTCGCGGCACGGAACGCGGGCGGGGCACTCTCGGTCATCGCCGTGTGGATGTAGCCCGGGTGCACGAGATTCACCCGGATGCCCCGGGGCCCGAGCTCCGTGACGCAGGCGTGCGTGAGGCCTCGGAGCGCCCACTTGCTCGCCGTGTACGCCGCCGTGTAGTGACCCGTGAGTCCCGCGACGGAGCCGATGTTGACGATCGAGGACCCGGCATCCATCAGCGGAAGCAGAGCCTGGATGCCGAGCATCGCGCCCGTGACATTGACCGCGAGAACGCGATCCCAGTCGGCGCGCTCCAGGTGCCCGATGCGGGCGCGGTGCGTGATGCCGGCGTTGTTGACGAGCCCGCGGACCCGGCGCGCCTCGAGAGAGGCGGCGAGCGCGCGCCAGTCGTCATCGGACGCGACGTCGAGACGCCGGTACCGCACCGAGCCGGGCAGGTCGTCCGCACGCGCGAGGAGGTCGGGGGCCTCGTCGGCCAGGTCACCCGCCACCACATCGGCTCCCTGCGCGGCGAGCATCAGGGCCTCTTCGGCCCCCTGGCCGTTCGCCGCGCCCGTGACGACGAAGAGCTGGCCGAAGAGGTTCATCGCTCGACGGATCGGGCCCGGGGCCGCACCCGCGCCCGCGGCACGGGCGGCGCCGCGACACGCTCGCCCACGACGTTGACGACCTCGCCGACGCCCTCGATCACCAGACGCACCTCGTCGCCGGGTTCGAGCGGGCGCGGGTCGAGCCCGCCGCGGCGGCCCCACAGTTCGCCGAGGCAGCCGCCGTTTCCGACGGTGCCCGAACCGAGCACATCGCCCGGCACGACCACCGAGTTGCGCGCCGCGTAGGCCACGAGCTCGGGGAAGGGCCAGCCCATGTTCGACACGAGGTCGTGGCCGATCAGCTCACCGTTGATGAAGAGCTCCGCGCGCACGGCGAGGAAGCCCTCGGCGTCGAGGAACGGCTCGAGCTCGTCGGCGGTGACGATCCACGGTCCGAGCGTCATCGCGAAGTCCTTGCCCTTCGCCGGCCCCAGTCGCACCTTCATCTCGCGCGACTGCAGGTCGCGGGCCGACCAATCGTTCATCACGGTGTAGCCGAAGATGTGGGATGCCGCGGTCTCGGCATCCACGTTCTCGCCGTCGGAGCCGGGTACCGCGCCGATCACGACGGCAAGCTCCAGCTCGACGTCGAGCCGCTGCGTCTCGGGGATCGCCACCACGTCACCGGTCGCGCGGACCGTGTGCGGGTTGGTGAAGTAGAAGGTCGGCGCTTCGTACCACTCGGGCACGACCTCGCTCTTGCCATCGACCGACGCGCTCACGCCCTCGACGTGCTCCTCGAACGCGACGAAGTCGCGGATCGACGCGGGCACGAGCGGGGCGAGCAGGCGCACCTCTTCCAGGGGTCTCGCCGCAGCAAGGTCCCGCCGTTCGAAAAGCGCTGCGGCCGCCGCCAGCCCCTGAGCGAGCACCTCGGCGACGCGCAGTCCGTCGGGGAACGGCACGACCTCGGAGCCGACGACGAAGCCCTCACCCACGTCGGCCCCGTCGGCCCAGCGCGCGATCCTCACGCGTGCACCCGGGTGCGCAGCAGTTCTGCGGCGTTTCCGCCCAGGATGCCGGAGGTCTCGGCATCCGTCAGCCCCGCCCCTCGCACGAAGGCGATCGGATCGTCGAGACCCATGTCGAAGGGGAAGTCGCTGCCGAGCAGCACCCGATCGGCGCCCGCCACCTCGACGAGCCAGCGCAGCGCCCGTTCGTCGTGCACGACGGTGTCGAACCAGAGCTTCGAGAGATAGGTCGACGGGGCATGGGCGCAGCCACGCGCCTCGGGGCGCACCTTCCAGGCGCGGTCGGAGCGGCCGATCGCGGTCGGCAGGTATCCCCCGCCGTGCGCGGCGATCAGGCGGAGCCCCGGATGCCGGTCGAGCACGCCCGCGAAGATGAGGTGCGACAGCGCGACGGCGTTCTCGGTGGGCTGGCCGACCGTGTTGGAGAGGTAGAAGCGGTCGAGGCGTTCGTCGAGGGAGCAGCCGAACGGGTGCAGGAACACCACCGCGCGTAACTCCGCCGCCCGCGCCCAGAAGGGCTCGAGGCGCTCGTCGCTGAGTTCGACGTCGCCCGCGAACGACGAGATCTCGACCCCCGCGAGACCGCGCCCGAGTACGGCGTCGTCGAGCGCGTCGACGACGAGGTGCGGGTGCTGCAGAGGCACCGTGCCGAGGCCGACGAGGCGGTCGGGAGCCTGGGCGACGTGTTCCGCGATGAGGCGGTTGGCCTCGCCGGTCGTCCAGGTCGCCAGGCCCTCGTTCGCCCAGGGGTAGAAGTGGTTCGGCGACGGGCTGACCCACTGCCGGTCGACACCCTGCGTGTCCATGGCGTCCAGGCGCGCGCGCACGTCGGTCAGGCGCGGGAAGCGCTCGCCGATCATGCGGCCCGAGGCCTGCAGGCTCGCGAGGCCGTTGCGGCGCAGCTCGAGGTCGGCCGCGGCCTGCACCTCGTCGGGCACGCGGCGCTCGACCTCGGCGTGGAGCCCCGGCATGAGGAGGTGGGCGTGGACGTCGGTGACGTCCTGCCCCTCGCGCGAGGTCATGCGCGGGCCGCCGTCAGCTGGGCCACACCGAACATCAGGCCACCCATGTCGGCGTCGCGGACGCCGTCGAGCTGCCACTGGCCGAGCTGGACGGAGGCGTCGACGATCGCCTTGGCGCGCGCCACGCGGCGCTCGTGGAACGCGTCCCACAGCGCCTGGTCGACGGCATCCCGGTCCACGAGGAGCTCGCTCAGGACCGCCGCATCCTCCAGACCCTGGGCCGCGCCCTGGGCGATCGTGGGCGGGCAGCTGTGCGCGGCGTCGCCGATCACGACGACGCGGCCGCGGTTCCACGGGGCGTCGACGAGGTGGCGCGTGAACCAGGTGTAGTTCGCGTCGGCGCCGGCTTCGATGTCGGCGCGGATGTGGTTCCAGGGACCGTCGTACGCGCGCGACTGCTCGACCATGATGCGGCGGGCCTCCTCGGGCGCGACGTGCGAGCGGTCCTGCGCGGCCTCGACGAGGAAGGCGTACATGGTGTCGTCGCCGGTGGGCGTGTAGCCCGCGATGTACATCGGTCCGCCGTAGTACAGCTCGCTGCGGTCGACGTCGGGCGGCAGCGACACGAAGGTGCGCCAGATGCCCATGCCGGTCTGCTCGGGAGAGACGTGGATGCCGATCATCTCGCGGACCGCCGAGTGCAGGCCGTCGGCGCCGACGAGCAGGTCGAACGTGCCCGCGGGTGCGCCGTCGACCTCGACGGCGACGCCGTCGTCGGTCTGCGAGACCCCGGTCACACGCATGCCGAAGTGGACGCGCGCGCCGTGATTCTCGGCAGCGGCCAGCAGGATGCGGGCGAGGTCGGGGCGCGACATGCCCATCGTGGAGGGGTAGTCCGGCCCGCCGGTCTTGAGGTCGGGCAGGGCCGCGACCACGGGGGCACCGGGGCCGGGGGCACGCAGGTTCAAGCCCTCGAAAGCCTTGCCGGCGGCGGCGACCTCGTCCCAGACGCCGAGCTCGTCGAAGACCCGCAGGGCGTTGCCCTGCAGCGTGATGCCCGAGCCGCGCGTCGACAGTGCGGGTTGGGCGTCATAGAGATCGACCTCGACCCCGGCCTTCGCAAGGAAGATGGCGGTGGCCAGGCCCGCGACGCCGGCTCCGGCGATCGCGACTTTCTGAACGGCGGTCATGTCAGAACCTCTCTGTTCTGGGACGGGTGAACGAATTACAGCAGAGCGACGGGGTTCACCGGAGACCCGACGGCCCCGGTGATCGGGAGGGGCGGAGCCGAGAGCAGGAACTCCCAGCGGCCCGCGGCGGCGCAGTGTTCGGCGAGCGCATCGAGGTTCCACATCTCCCCGATCGTCAGACCCATGTTCGGGATGACGACCTGGTGCAGCGGCTGGAAGGCGGGTACGTCGAACTCGTTCGGACGCACCTCGAAGCCCCAGGTGTCGGTCGCGATGGCCGCGATCTCGGTGCGGTGCAGCCAGCCGGCGGTCGTGAGCGAGAGCCCGGGAGCCGGGCCGCCGGCGTAGTCGCCCCAGCCGTCGCGGCGAGCGCGCGTGTAGTGGCCGGTGCGCACGAGCACGATGTCTCCGCGCCCGATCTCGACGCCCTCGGCGGCGGCACAGGCCTCGAGGTCTTCGACGGTGATCGCGTACCCATCGGCGAGTTCACCGGTCTCGGGAGCGAGGTGGCGTCCGAGGTCGAGCAGGACGCCGCGCGAGACGATCACGTCGGCGGCGTGCTCGATGCCGGTGACGAGGTCGCCGTCGCTCGTGACGACGTCGCCCGCGCGACGGCCGTTCCACGCGAAGCCGTGGTCGAAGATGTGGCCGAGCCCGTCCCACTGCGTCGAGCACTGCAGCGGCATCGAGATGACGTCGTCGGCGCCGCCGATGCCGTGAGGGAAGCCCTGGTTGCCGCGCTCGGCATCCGTCCCCGTGTCGGTCATCGTGTGCACCGGGTTGGTCCGCCGTCGCCACCCCTTCTGCGGGCCGTCGGTGTCGAACGGCTGCGAGAGCGAGATCGAGACGCCGTCGCACACGAGGGCCGCGGCCTGACGGCGCTTGTCGGCGTCGATGAAGTTGAGGGTGCCGAGCACGTCGTCCTCGCCCCACCGCCCCCAGTTGCGGAACGCCTCCGCGCGCGCGCCGATCTCCGCCTCGGGGTTCTGCCGGTCCAGGTCGGCCGGGTCCTCGGAGGGGAGGCTCACGACGCCTCCCCTACGCACCGCACGACCTGTGTACCGAGCGCCCCGATCGTCCCGGTCATGACGTCGCCGTCGCGCAGGAACCTCTTCCAGTGCTGCCCGTTGCCGGCGGGGCTGCCGGTCAGCAGCAGGTCGCCGGGGAGCAGGGGGTGGGTCTGGGATGCCGCCGAGATGAGCGCCGGCACGTCGAACAGGAGGTCGGAGGTGTTGGCATCCTGCATCACCTGCCCGTTCAGCTCGAGGCGCACCGACGTGTCAGCCGGATCGACGAAGTGCGCAGGAACGAGCAGCGGACCGGTTGGGAGGAACCCCGGGGCGTTCTTGGCTCGGTACCAGTCGGTGCCGATCTCTTTCATGTCCTTCCGGAACACGAGGTCTCGCGTGGTGACGTCGTTGACGATCGTGTAGCCGGCGACGTGATCGAGGGCGTCCTCGCGCGAGACGCGGAACGCCTCGCGACCGATCACGACGGCGAGCTCGAGCTCCCAGTCGTGCACCTCGCTGTAAGCGGGGAGAACCAGCGGCACGTCGTCGCCGACCACGCACGCCGTCAGCCCGATGAAGAAGTACGGCTCGCCACTGCGCGCGCGCTCGTCCATCATCTCGGCGGCGAAGGCGTGCGCCTCCTCGGGCGTGCGGTCGGTGTTCTGCGTCAAGCCCGCGGCCACGAGCTGGATGACGTGCTCGCGGTAGTTGGCGCCGGTCTGCAGCACCTGCCGCGGCTCGACGGGAGCCGTGAGGGTGACGTCGGAGAGTGGATGCCACTCCCCCGGCGTCTCATCCTGTGCCGAGATCAGGGCTTCGAGGCGGTCCCAGTCGGGGGCGGCGAGGAAGGCGTTCAGACCGCCCCCGAGCTCGTCGGCGGTCAGCGCACGGATGCGCTCGCCGGCCACGAGGCCGACGCGAACGGCATCCCCGTCACGGAAACGGGCGAGAGCGTAGGGGGCGGTCATGACGTCAGCCCCGGCCCTGCTGGGCGTAGGGGTTGAGCAGGGCGTCCTTGATCTCGTCGGGCACGCCCTCTTCGGTGGCGCTGGGGCCGTCGGCGGGCGGGAACGACTCGGTCATCGACATCGGCATGGCACCGTTGCGGTACATGTTGTTCGATCCGAGCGACGGCTTCCAGGTGTTCGCCTCCCAGTCGGGCACGTAGTTGCGGTACCCGCCGGTGTTCAGCTCGATCCGGAGCGTCGAAGGCTCGCGGTAGTAGAGGAACGTCTGCTCGCCGATGCCGTGGATGTTGGGGCCGTACTCGATCGGCACACCGTTCTCCATGAGGGTGTCGGCGGCGATGAGCAGTTCTTCGCGGGTGTCGACCCAGAAGGCGTAGTGGTTGATACGCCCGGCGCGGCTCGAGCCGTCGAGAACGACACCGAGGTCGTGCGACTTCTCGTTCGTCGTGAGCACAGAGAACACCGAGATGGGCGCCTCGTCGAGCACGGTGCGGGCCATGAAGCGGAAGCCGAGCGTGTCGACGTACCACTGCACGAACGAATCGACGTCCTTGGTCGCGACCGTGACGTGGTCGAGCTGGCGCGGGGCGCCGGCGACGCCGCTGCGCTTCTCGGGCCGGTCGGGGAAGATCGAGGCGGTGTGCGGCTCGGCGCGGTGACGCTCGACGTCCCAGTGCAGGGTCATGTTGTGCCCCTGCGGTCCGGTGAAGCGGAACGCGCGGCCGATGCCACGCCCCTCGAACCATTCGCCCTCGATGCCGGCGGCCTGCACGCGCTTCGCGGCTTCTTCGAGCGCCTCGGCCGACGAGGTCCGCCAGGCCATGGTCTCCATCCCCGGCTCGTCGCCCGGAACCACGATGACGGAGTACGCGTAGTAGTCGCCCCAGCAGCGGAGGTAGACGCGGTCGTCTTCGCGGGCGACCTCGGTCAGGCCCACCTGGTTGACGTAGAAGTCCACCGAGGCCTCGACATCAGGAGTCGTGATCGCGACGAACGACAGATGAGAGAGAAGCTTGATCATCTTCGATCCTTTCGGTGAATCGGGTCGTTCCGACTCT
>Ga0308171_1000362_pt1 | contig 105910 bp, 94 predicted proteins | sample PhyGR1_FD_202135 | JGI IMG/M metagenome (GOLD analysis project Ga0308171, IMG submission 202135) | Phyllosphere microbial communities from UC Gill Tract Community Farm, Albany, California, United States - DLSLSG.R1 | ecosystem: Host-associated > Plants > Phyllosphere > Unclassified | place...
CGTCGCTTGGGCTAGGGTTTGCCGCATGTCAATACGGCGTCTGCCTCCCCATCTCGTCAATCGTATCGCGGCCGGTGAAGTGGTGGAAAGGCCCGCCAGTGCGTTGAAGGAACTGGTCGAAAATTCGATCGACGCCGGGGCCACCCGGATCGCGGTGGCGATCGGGCAGGGCGGGATCGGCCGGATCGAGGTGGCCGATGACGGATGCGGCATGTCGGCCGAGGACATGGCGCTGGCGCTGGAGCGGCACTGCACCTCCAAGCTGCCCGACGAAGCGATCGAATCAGTCGTAACCCTCGGATTTCGCGGCGAAGCCTTGCCCTCGATCGCCAGCGTCGCGCGGGTCACGATCGAAAGCCGTCCGGCGGGCCGCGATGGCTGGAGCCGGGTCGTCGACAATGGCGAGGTGCTGCGCGACGGTCCCGCCGCCGTGCCGCCGGGCACCCGGATCGTGGTCGAGGACCTGTTCGCCCGCGTCCCCGCCCGGCGCAAATTCCTGCGTTCACCTCGCTCGGAATATGCCGCCTGTCTCGACATGGTGCGCCGCCTGGCGATGGCCCGGCCCGATATCGCCTTCACGCTGGAGCATGACGGGCGACGGGTGCTGACCGTGCCGGGTGGCGAGGAACGGCCCGGCCGGGTCGCCGGGCTGACCGACCGGGCGCTCGCGGAGAATTCGGTCGCGATCGACTGGGTGCGCGACATGGTCTCGCTAGGGGGCGTGGCGGGGCTGCCGACCTTCAACCGGGGCATTGCCGACCATCAATATCTGTTCGTCAACGGGCGGCCGGTGCGCGACCGCCTGCTGATGGGCGCGATCCGCGGCGCCTATGCCGAGATGCTGCCACGTGATCGCCACGCGGTCGTCGCATTGTTTTTGGATATGCCGCCTAGCGAGGTCGATGTGAACGTCCATCCCGCAAAGACCGAGGTGCGCTTCCGCGACCCGGCACTGATCCGGGGAATGATCGTGTCGGGCCTGCGCCGCGCGCTCGACGAGGCGGGGCATCGCAGCGTGCAGCGCCCGCCGGACTCCGCGCTGGCGATGTGGCAGAGCGAGAGCGTTGCGGCACCCTTGGGCTCGGCTCCACCCGCCGACGACTGGACCCCCGCCGCGCCCGAAGCGCGGGTGATGGAACGCCAGTCCTTGTTCGCGCCGCGCCCGGGCTTTTCGGCGCCCCCGCCGCTCGCCCGTGCCGAGGCCGCCTTCGCAGCCCCGCCCGAGGTCCGGCAATATCCGATGGGCGTCGCACGCGGGCAGGTGGCCAAGACCTATATCGTCGCCGAGGCCGAGGACGGTCTGGTCCTGGTCGACCAGCACGCTGCGCATGAACGCCTGGTGCTGGAGCGGATGCGCGCCGCGCTGACCGGCGGGCGGGTGGCGTCGCAGGCGATGCTGATCCCCGAGGTCGTCGAGCTGGACGAACCCGCCTGCGACCGGCTGGAGGCGCGGGCGGAGGAATTGGCCGATTTCGGGCTTGATCTCGAACGTTTCGGCCCCACCGCGATGCTGGTCCGCTCCACTCCCGCGCTGCTCGGCCAAAGCGATCCGAAGGGGCTGGTCGCCGACCTGGCCGACGAACTGGCGGCGTTCGACCAGGCGCTTTCGCTGCGCGAGCGGCTGGACCATGTGGCCGCGACCATGGCCTGCCACGGCTCGGTCCGGGCTGGCCGCATCCTGTCAGTCGCCGAGATGAACGCGCTGCTCCGCGAGATGGAGGTCACGCCCCATTCCGGGCAGTGCAATCACGGCCGCCCGACTTGGGTGAAGTTGCAACATGGCGATATCGAGAAGCTGTTCGGGCGGAAATGAACAACTTGGCGTCATCCTTTGAGGCGCGTTATGACTTAAACGCTCCGTGATTGGATGAGTGACGGCTTCCGTCCAATAGCGGACTTTCCTACAGCCGCACTTCTTCCACTGGATCACCTCGTTCGAATTCCCAGGTGATCGCCATGTTCATTACGTCCTCGAACGGTTCGTCGGGATGGGAAGTGGTGCAGAGAAAGCGAGTTGGATCGCTACCGTCGCCGACGACAATCTCGTCGATAACGTCCTCGACCCGCGAACAGTCAGGCCCAACAACGGCAACCAAGGAAACGCCATCGTGAAGGCATTGCTCAACGAAAGCGTCGAGAAGCGCTTCGTCGGAAATTGGCGCGTGCAGGATGATTTTACGGGCAAGCGGCATGGTTACAGCCTAGCGGTACCGACGACCGCTTTCCACCCAATCTCAGCCATTCAGTATGGTCGTTATACAGGTCGACCCGGGTGAAGTTGCAGGATGGTGATATCGACAAGCTGTTCGGGCGTAGGTGAAAGTGGCGGACTGCCTATGCCCATCGCTGGCTGATCTCGCGCATATTCCGATGGGGGACCATGAGCGGCGCGATGAGCAGTTTCTGGCTACGCTCGATATTGTGCGGGAAGCGGGCGATCCGCAATGGTGGCTTTATCTCGGCCGCTGTCATTTGTGCGGGCAGCACTGGCTGGTGGCGCAGGAGGAGCGAATTTATGACGAGCACTTGCTGGCCCGGCTGGCGCCCTCACAGACGAACGATATTCGGACGATCGGCCACTGGCCGGATATTTTCACGACCTATGAGGCCGTTCTGACCGTCGCTCGCCAACTTTCGCATCCCGGCTTTTTTATGGAGGCCATGGCTGATCCGCTCTTCTGTACGGTGGAGGATCTGCGACGCGAGCGGCCGGAAATTTCCGGGGAGGAGATGGCACGGCTCCTGGGGGTCAGTCAGGGGCATATGCGAAAGCTGCTGGCGAAGACGGCGTCTCGGCCAGTGGAACATCGGCTGAAGCGGCTGCTGTCATGGCTTGGCGTTGGCTGAGCACGCTGGCACGATCACGCCATGTATATCATCATCGTTCGACGGCCGATCGGCGAAGCGCCGGAATGGGTACGGGATGCCTGGATCGGGATGACGCTGCCTTTGCTCGTGCAACAGCGTCGCGACTGGCGGGGCATCGGCGTGCTGTCGGGGCCTTCGCGGGTTCTGCCACAGCTATGGGCGATGATCACGGGCAGGAGCTTTACGGTGGATGGCTTCGTCGTTGGGGCGCGGGATGCCATCGAGCGGCTGGAACAGCACAATCCCGATGCAGCGCAGTGGTGGCGGACACACGCGCCGCATATGATGCGCAGGCGGGCGAGTTTCATCTTCGATGCCGGCGCCTGTGAAACGGTGTCCTGAGCATTTCCGGCGTGTCGATCCCGGCGCAATCGACCTGATGCAGAATAAACTGGCCCTTGCCGTGACGATGAACCGAGCCCACAGGGCGATGAACTGAAAAATATTGCATTGCGGCGTTCATCGCAACGAAACTTTTGCACTCAGCCGTGTATTTAATAGTCATTGGATAGGCTGGGGCAGTTCGACCATGAAACATATTATGCCGCTGATTTTCGCACTGATCCCGCTGGCCGCCGTCGTCAGCGCCTGCGTCGCCTGTCCATGAGATAAGCGCCCCCGCCACGGGTGTGGTCGTTTACCGTCTCCCAAGACGCAAAAAAGGGCCGCCCGGACATGCCGGACGGCCCTTTTCCTTATCGGCGACAGGCCGAAGCGCTGGAGATTAGCCCTGCGCTTCTTCCTCCTCCGGCTGAGCTTCGGCGGTGGCGCCGGGCTCTGCGTTGGGATCGTAATCCTCGGTGAAGCCGGCTTCGTCACGCTCGAACATCGAGGCCATGACGTCGACGCCCTTCGCCTGCATTTCGGCTTCTTCCGGCGAGCGGGCGACGTTGACCTTGACGGTCACGGCCACTTCCGGGTGAAGCGCGACACGCACGTCGTACAGGCCGATCGCCTTGATCGGACGGTCGAGCACGATCTGGCTCTTGTTGACCTTGTGGCCATCGGCGACCAGCGCGTCGACCAGGTCGCGAACCGCGACCGAGCCGTACAGCTGGCCGACGTTCGACGCCTGACGGATCAGGGTGACGGTGGCGTTCTCGAAAGTCTTCGATTCGACCTCGGCCTCGGCGCGACGGTTCGCGTTCTCGGCTTCGATGCGGGCGCGGTTGGCCTCGAACACCTTCTTGTTGGCTTCGTTGGCGCGCAGCGCCTTCTTGCGCGGCAGCAGGTAGTTACGGGCGAAGCCGTCCTTTACCGTGACCACGTCGCCGATGGCGCCGAGCTTCTCGACGCGCTCAAGCAGAATAACGTTCATCTGTAAGGATCCTTACTTCACGACGTAGGGCAGGAGGCCCAGATGACGGGCGCGCTTGATCGCCTGAGCCAGCTCGCGCTGCTTCTTGGCCGACACGCTGGTGATGCGCGAAGGCACGATCTTGCCGCGCTCGGACACGAAGCCCTGAAGCAGACGGACGTCCTTATAGTCGATCCGGGGCGCGTCCTTCGCGGAGAAGGGGCAGCTCTTGCGGCGACGGAAAAACGGGCGGGCCATTATGCGGCTTCCTCTTCACGATCACGACGGGGGCGGTCAGCGCGGTCGGGGCGTTCGCCACGATCGGCACGACGCTCGCGGTCGCGCTCCTGCTTGCGCATCATCACCGACGGACCTTCTTCATGGCCGTCAACCTTGACGGTCATGTAGCGGATCACGTCTTCGTTGATCTGGGTCTGGCGCTCCAGCTCGGCGACGACACCCGCGGGGGCGTCGATTTCGAGCATGACGTAATGCGCCTTGCGGTTCTTGGCGATCTTGTACGCCAGCGAACGCAGGCCCCAGGTCTCGGTCTTCACGACCTTGCCCTGATTGTCCTCGACGATCTTCGTGGCGGCTTCCGCCAGCGCGTCCACCTGCGCCTGTGCCAGATCCTGGCGCGCAAGGAACACGTGCTCGTAAAGAGCCATGCAGCTTACCTTATGTTGGCCGATCGCTGACGCCCACCCCATGTGGCGCGCCCCTCCGGCTGTCTTCCATACTTCAATACCGTCACGCCAAAATGGCATGAGGGCGGGTGAAGCAGGTGCTTCCCGCCCAATGGTGCGCTGGCTCATAGCGGATCGTGGCCAAAAGGCAAGCGCGGAAGGGGGCGTGCTCTTGCCAGCCATGCCGGACCTTTCTACCGCGCGGGCCATCCTATTACTGTTTGATGGCAGATACGAACATGCGTGCATTCATCTTTCCGGGCCAGGGCAGTCAGGCCGTCGGCATGGGCAAGGCGCTGGCCGAGGCGAGCCCCGTCGCCCGCGAGGTGTTCCAGGAGGTCGACGAGGCGCTGGGCCAGCATCTCTATCGCCTGATGGTCGAAGGCCCCGCCGACGAACTGACCCTGACCGAGAATGCACAACCTGCGATCATGGCCAACGCGATTGCGACCCTGCGCGTGCTGGAGAAGGAAGGCGGCGTACGCTTGTCCGAAAAGGCCGATTTCGTCGCTGGCCATTCGCTGGGCGAATATACCGCGCTGTGTGCGGCCGATGCGATCGACCTGCCGACGACGGCACGCCTGCTGAAGCTGCGTGGCCGGGCGATGCAGGCGGCGGTGCCGGTGGGCGAGGGGGCGATGGCTGCATTGCTTGGCGCGGACCTGGAAAAGGCGAAGACCATCGCAGGTGCGGCGGTCGATGCGATCCTGGCCGAGGGGGGCGAGGGACTGGTCTGCACAGTCGCCAACGACAATGATCCGTCCCAGGTCGTTATCTCCGGCCACCGTGCGGCGATCGAGAAGGCGGTGGCGCTGGCCAAGGACCTGGGTGCCAAGCGTGCCGTCCTGCTGCCGGTGTCGGCGCCGTTCCACTGCCCGCTGATGCAGCCCGCCGCCGATGCGATGGACGCCGCGCTGGCCGAAGCGACGATCCGCGCGCCGCTGGTGCCGGTCTACGCCAATGTCGAGGCGGCGCCGGTCGCCGATCCGGGCGCGATCCGCGCGCTGCTGGTGGCGCAGGTGACGGGCATGGTCCGCTGGCGTGAATCGGTGCTGGCGATGCAGGATGCGGGCGTGACGCAGTGCGTCGAATTCGGCGGCAAGGTGCTCGGCCCCATGGTCAAGCGTATCGCGCCGGACGTCGATGCGGTCAGCGTGGTGACGATGGACGATATCGAAGGGCTTCTGGCGAAACTTTGATTTCGCGCGGAGACGCGGAGGCGCGGAGATGCAGGATATAGACGAAATCAGTGGAGCCGTTCTCGATGTTGCGCTGCATATGCACCGCGATTTGGGGCCGGGGCTGCTTGAGAGCGTTTATGAAACTGTTCTGGCGGGCAAGTTGGGGCGAATGGGATTTCGGGTTGCGCGACAGCGGCCGGTAGACATTCATTTTGACGGCATGACCTTTGACGCCGCTTTTCGTATCGATCTCCTTGTTGACGAGCGACTGCTCGTCGAAATCAAATCGGTTGAGCGGCTTACCGCCGCTCATGCCAAGCAATTGCTGACCTATTTGAGACTGACCGGGCAGCCGGTCGGCCTGCTGATTAACTTTGGCGGCGCAACGCTGAGAGAAGGGGTGCGACGGATCGTCAATTCCCACACTCCCTCCGCGTCTCCGCGTCTCCGCGTGAACCAAAGAATCGGAGAATGAGCATGTTCGACCTGACAGGAATGACCGCCCTCGTGACCGGCGCATCGGGCGGCCTGGGTTCCGCTGTGGCGAAGGCGCTGGCGGCGCAGGGGGCCAAGCTGGCGCTGTCCGGCTCCAATATCGACAAGCTGGAGGCGTTTCGCGCCGAACTGGGCGGCGATCATGTCACGGTGCCGTGCAACCTGTCCGACCCCGCCGCCGTCGATGCGTTGATCCCGCAGGCGGTCGAGGCACTGGGCGGCAAGCTCGACATCCTGGTCAACAATGCGGGTGTCACCCGCGACAATCTGACCATGCGGATGAAGGACGAGGAGTGGGACCAGGTCATCAGCGTCAACCTGGAGGCGACCTTCCGCCTGATCCGTGCCGCCGCCAAGCCGATGATGAAGGCGCGCTTCGGCCGCATCATCTCGATCACCTCGATCGTCGGCGCAACCGGTAATCCGGGCCAGGCCAACTATGCCGCGTCCAAGGCGGGCATCGTCGGCATGTCCAAGGCGGTGGCACAGGAACTCGCCAGCCGCAACATCACCGTCAACTGCGTGGCGCCCGGCTTCATGCGCTCGGCGATGACCGACGTGCTGCCCGAGGCGCAGAAGGCCGCGCTGCTGGGCAAGATTCCGACGGGTGACCTGGGCAAGGGCGAGGATATCGGGGCCGCCGTCGTCTATCTGGCGTCGAAGGAAGCGGGCTATGTCACCGGCCAGACGCTGCACGTCAACGGCGGCATGGCGATGCTCTGAGCCCGCAAAAAGGGCTCGAATGATCCGATCCTACACCAAGTCCGTCGCTGGACGGGCTTGCCAGACTAGGGCGCGCGTTCTACGTGCGTTCAGCAAGTATCAACCCCCGATGAATTACGAGAAGGGATTACCATGAGCGAGACCGCCGACCGCGTGAAGAAGATCGTCGTCGAGCATCTCGGCGTCGAAGCCGACAAGGTGACCGAGGACGCGAGCTTCATCGACGATCTCGGTGCCGACAGCCTCGACATCGTCGAGCTCGTCATGGCGTTCGAGGAAGAGTTCGGTGTCGAGATCCCGGACGATGCCGCCGAGAAGATCACGACCGTCAAGGACGCGATCACGTACATCGACGAGAACAAGGCCTAATACCGGGGCCTCGGCCCGCAGATGATGCGGGCCGAACGGGCCGCAAGGCCAGGTTTCAAGCGGCTCTCCGACCCCGACATAGTGGGCGGGGAGCCGTTTTTCGTTGTGGAATGGAGTGCAATATGCGGCGCGTCGTCGTTACCGGACTGGGTCTTGTCACGCCTCTGGGCGCGGACGTAGAAACCGCCTGGGCCAATCTGATCGCTGGCAAGTCCGGTGCCGGTCCGATCACGCGGTTCGATACCACGGGGCAGAAATGCACCATCGCGTGCGAGGTGAAGCCCAAGGACCATGAATATGGCTTCGACCCCGACAAGCGCGTCGACCACAAGGTTCAGCGCCAGGTCGATCCGTTCATCATCTATGGCATCGACGCCGCCGGGCAGGCGCTGGAAGACGCCGGCCTGACCGAGCTGGACGAGGCGACGAAGCTGCGTGCCGGCGTGTCGATCGGTTCGGGCATCGGCGGCCTGCCGGGCATCGAGATCGAATCGGTCAACCTGCACGAGCGCGGCCCGGGTCGGGTCAGCCCGCACTTCGTCCATGGCCGCCTGATCAACCTGATTTCGGGTCAGGTCAGCATCAAGTACGGCCTGATGGGCCCGAACCACTCTGTCGTCACCGCCTGCTCCACCGGCGCGCATTCGATCGGCGATGCAGCGCGGATGATCCGCGACGACGATGCCGACATCATGCTGGCGGGCGGTGCGGAAAGCACGATCAACCCACTGGGCGTCGCGGGCTTTGCTCAGGCGCGCGCGCTCAACATGAGCATGAACGACCGCCCGACCGAAGCGAGCCGACCCTATGACAAGGACCGTGACGGCTTCGTGATGGGCGAGGGCGCGGGCGTCGTCGTGCTTGAGGAATATGAGCACGCCAAGGCGCGCGGCGCCAAGATCTATGCCGAGGTCGTCGGCTATGGACTGTCGGGCGACGCCTATCACGTGACCGCGCCGCACCCCGAGGGCAAGGGCGCGGAGAATGCGATGCGCATGGCGCTGCGCAAGGCAGGCATGGAGCCGTCGGACATCGACTATATCAACGCGCATGGCACCTCGACCATGGCCGACACGATCGAACTGGCCGCGGCCAAGCGCGTGTTCGGCGACGACCTGTCGGGCGCGTCCATGTCGAGCACGAAGTCGGCGATCGGCCATTTGCTGGGCGGAGCCGGTGCGGTCGAGAGCATCTTCTGCATCCTGGCCCTGCGCGACCAGATCGTGCCGCCGACGCTGAACCTCGACAATCCGGACGAAGGCACCGAGGGCGTCGACCTGGTCCCGCACAAGGCGAAGAAGCGTGAGGTGAAGGCGGTGCTGAACAACTCGTTCGGCTTCGGCGGCACCAATGCCTCGCTGGTGATGAAGGCGATCTGATCGTCACCCGGTGTTCGTGCCGGGCGGAGTTGGTGGTCCGAGGGATTCAGGTTGAGGCTTGGGCGCGTACTTCGACTTCACTCAGTGCGAACGGAGGGAAGGCCCTCTGAAGAACGACCCCGGCGATGACCGGGCCCGCTTGCAAAACGGTCAGGCCCGCGCCATCGGCCACATCGCAAGCGGACCCGGACCATCGTCGGGGTCGTTTCATGTCCGGGCCCAGCGCCCTAGTCAAAACCGGGTGAGATATGCGCAAGGTCGGCTGTATCGGATTGCTGCTGGGGCTGATCGGCATCGCCGTCTTCGCCTGGATCGCACATGACTGGGCGGGCAGCGGGCCTGCGGACAAGCCGGTTGCGGTCGTCGTGCCCGAGGGGGCGAGCCTGGCGCGCGCCGCCAACGCACTCGAACGGGCGGGGGCGATCCGTTCGGCCAGTCGCTTCCGCCTCTATGCCCGGCTGTTCGGGGACGGCGGCGCGATCAAGGCGGGCGAATATGCCATTCCCGAACAGGCTAGCGCTTCCGACGTCCTGACCCTTCTCCAGGAAGGCAAGGTCCGCCAGCGACTGGTTCCCGTGCCGGAGGGGTATCCCTCGGTGCTGGTCCATGACGCGCTGATGCGCGCCGACGGCCTGACCGGCGACGTGCCGGTGCCTGCCGAGGGATCGGTCCTGCCCGACAGCTACGCCTATCAAAAGGGTGACACCCGCGCCGCTGTCGTTGCGCGGATGCAGAAGGCGATGAAGGACTATCTCGCCCAGGCCTGGGCCGATCGGAAGCCCGGCATCGCGGTCAAGACGCCGCAGGAAGCGATCATCCTGGCCTCGATCGTCGAGAAGGAAACCGGCAAGCCGTCCGAACGGCGCACGGTGGCGGCCGTCTATGGCAATCGCCTGCGCATCGGAATGCCGCTTCAGGCCGATCCGACCGTGATCTATCCTATCACCAGGGGGCGTCCGCTGGGCCGCCGCATCCTGCGCTCCGAACTGCATGCCAAGAATGGCTACAACACCTATGCCAGCCCCGGCCTGCCGGTCGGGCCGATCGCCAATCCCGGCCGCGCCTCGATCGATGCGGTGCTGAACCCGGCGGACAGCAAGGCGCTGTACTTCGTGGCGGACGGATCGGGTGGCCATGTCTTTGCCGACACGCTGGCCCAGCATAATGCCAATGTGCAGAAATGGTACGCGATCCGCCGCCAGCGTGGGGAGATGTAAGGCTCGGCGGATAACCACACCCGCGTAACATCCCGGTGGCGGGCAGAGACTCCGAAACGGGAGAGTTTTGCTGCTGGTTTCCCTGCTTCTCGCGGTTGCCGCACTGCAAGCCGACACCGTGCTGCAGCCTGCGGCAGCGATTGCGCGTGCCAATGCGACGCCCAGCCGATGTGTGAACGCGACGTTCGAAATGAAGGTCGCGATCGCCGCTCGGACGCTACCGGAAAAGCTGGGGGGCGGACCCCGCGATGGCGCTTATCGGACGTACCGTAGGGGCGAAGGGTTCGCTGCGTTTGGTGCCGATCGTCAACACGATCAACGGCACCATTCGGAGCTACAACCGGGTTCAGCATGGGGTGCTGGTCCGGTCGCCGGACAAGCTGACCGTCGAGTAAATCGACGGTGCGAGGACCGGTCAGCGGACTTCGTCGAACAGTCGCTTTGCCAGCGCCCGTCGTGACGCATCGGCATAGGCCCGGCAAGCGCCTGGTGCGGTCAGGAACCGGTCGGTCGCGCCATCCTGGTCGGCATGGGCGGTGATGAGGATGTCGCAAGGAAGCGCGCGCATCGCCGCCTGCCCGCGGGCAAAGGCGGCGACCACCGGCGCGTGTGCGGCGGCGGAAAAGCGGTAATCGTCGGTCGATACCGGGTTCAGACTGGCGGCAAAGACGATCGCCTTGCAGCGTTTGTCGTCACAGGCGCGCCAGCTCCAGCTCATGCTGCCCATGGTATGACCCGGCGTCGCGCGCGCCGTCACCATGGTGTGGCCCAGCCTGAGCTGCTCGCCGTCGTGGATGACCCGTACCGAGCGGACCGGCGGAAAGCGGCTGTCATAGCCGCGTTGCGGATCGTTCTTCGCCAGGCGGCCAGTGCGCAGACCCTCAGCGCCCTGCGCGCTGGCGATCACGGTGGCGCCGGTATCGCGGGCGAGCGCGGCAATCCCGCCTGCATGGTCGAAATGCGGCTCGGTGCTCAGAATATATTTGATGTCGGTCGGGCGAAAGCCGAGCTTGCCGACATTGGCCAAGATCGCGGGTGCGCCCTGTGGCAGGGCGCCGTCGATCAGGATCAGGCCGGCGCCCGTGTCGATCAGCGCGACATTCAGCCCGCCGAAACCGACCAGATAGCTGTCGCCGAACACCCGCACGGGCGGGCGAGGGGCCAGCCATTCGCGGGTATGATCGGTGACAATCGGGCGAGTCAGCGGGTCGTCTCGCCGCGGGGTGACAGCGGTAAGGGCGAGTGCACAGGCGGCAAGGGCGGCCAGACGGCAAAGCATGGGTTCGGTCTCCTTGCACGCAGGATGCGGAGAAACCGGGGCGAGGGCAAAGCATCTTCCCTCGACAGAGCCATGAGCGAATTTCATGATAGGCCCTGGACCGAGCCCAACTGCCCCTGAACGCCCTACGCGCGTTCGAAGCCGCCGCGCGGCATCTGAACTTCACCCGCGCGGCGATCGAGCTGTGTGTCAGCCAGGGGGCGGTCAGCCATCAGGTCGCAGGGTTGGGACAGCGGCTCGGCGCACGGTTGTTTCACCGGCTGCCACGCGGGTTGGCATTGACCGATGACGGGCAGGCGCTGGTGCCGGTGCTGGCCGAGACGTTCGACCGGATCGGGGCGACGCTCGACCGCTTTGCCGATGGGCGATTTCAGCATGTGGTCAATATCGGCGTGGTGGGCACGTTCGCCACCGGCTGGCTGCTGGCGCGGCTGGACGATTTCACGGCGACCCATCCGCACATCGACCTGCGCGTGTCGATCAACAACAACCGTGTCGATTTGGCGGGGGAGGGGCTGGACGGCGCGATCCGCTTTGGTGACGGGGCGTGGCATGGAACCCATGCCGAGCCGCTGATGGCTGCGCCGTTGACCCCGCTCTGCGCGCCACCGGTTGCGGCGCGGTTGCGGGCGCCGGGTGATCTGACGCGTGAACGACTGTTGCGGTCTTACCGGGTCAGCGAATGGGAAGGCTGGTTTGCCGTCGCAGGCATTCCGCCGCCGCCGCTGCGCGGGCCGATGTTCGACAGTTCGGCGCTGATGGTCGGGGCGGCGATGACCGGACTGGGGGTGGCACTCGCCCCGAAGGTCATGTTCGGGCACGAACTGACGACCGAGCGGCTGGTGCAGCCTTTCGCCATCGAGGTGGATGCCGGGCGGTACTGGCTCACGCGGTTGCTGTCGCGCAAGGAGGGGCTGGCGATGATCGCGTTTCGGCAGTGGTTGGCGGGGGCGGTGGGCGACTCTGCCCCGCCGCCACCGTTTCGCGGCGGTCCCCCTCCCCAAGCATAGCTTGGGGAGGAATGGGTCTCCAAATCCGCCCCATTGTAGATGGGGAGAGGGTGTGCGGGCAAAGCCCACACCCGCATCAGCGATGGTGGAGGGGCATGGCCCGGACTGACCGAATGCGGATCAGCCGCGCAAAGCCGCCGCCGCACGCGCCTTGGCCTCGACATCGGCCATCGAGCCGCCGGTCACCCAGCTGCCGCCGACGCACAGCACGCGGTCAAAGGCCAGCCAGTCGGGCGCGCTCGCCTCGGTGATGCCCCCGGTCGGGCAGAAACGCGCCTGGTAGAAGGGGGCGGCCAGCGCCTTCAGCGCCTTCAGCCCGCCGCTGGTCTCGGCCGGGAAGAACTTGAAATGGGTCAGGCCCAGGTCCAGCCCGCGCATGATGTCGCCCGCATTGGCGATGCCGGGCAGATAGGGGATGCCGCTCTCGATCACCGCCGCGCCGAGGCGATCGGTCAGGCCCGGCGAGACGATGAACTCCGCGCCCGCATCGGCGACGTCGCGCAGTTGCGCCTCGTTGACGACCGTGCCGGCGCCGACGATCGCGCCGGGGACCTTCTTCATCTCCGCCATCGCCTCCAGCGCGGCGGGGGTGCGCAGCGTCACCTCCAGCACCTTCAGGCCGCCTGCGACCAGTGCCTCGGCCAGCGGACGGGCGGTGGCGGCATCGTCGATGACCAGCACGGGGATGACCGCGCTGGTGCGCATGATGGTGGCGATGTCGGTCATGAATGCTCCTGAGCGAAAGCCGCAGCCGCGCCGAACAGGCCGGGCTGGGGATGGGTGATCAGCTTGACGGGGATGCGCGCCATCAGCGACTGGAAGCGCCCCTTGGCGACGAAGCGCTGGTCGAAGCCGGAGCGCAGCAGCTTGTCCTTGATCCGGTAGCCCAGGCCACCCGCGATGACGACGGTCTTGGCCCCCTGCGCCAGTGCGAAGTCGCCCGCGACCGCGCCCAGCGCGAGGCAGAAACGATCGAGCGCGGCGAGCGCGATGGAGTCGGTGCCCTCCAGCGCCTCGGTCCAGATCTCGCGATCGTCGCGGCTGGGCACCGCGCGGCCCTCCAACGTCGCCAGCGTTTCATAGATGGCGACGATGCCGGGGCCCGAGCATATCCGCTCGCACGACACGCGAGTATAGGTGCGGCGCAGTCGCTTCAGGATCGCATCCTCGATGCCGTCGAGCGGGGCATAGTCCATATGCCCGCCCTCGGTCTCGATGACGTGATAACGCTGCGGCGTCATCAGCACCTGTGCGACGCCCAGGCCGGTGCCGGGGCCGCAGACGGTGACGACGCCCTGTTCGGGCATCGGCTCGTCGGGGCCGCAAATGTGAAGGAAGTCCTCCGGCGGCACCTGCGCGACGGCATGGCCGACCGCGCCGAAATCGTTGATGACGGTATAGACATCCGCGCCCAACCGCTCCGGGATCAGCGAGGGGCGGATGACCCATGGGTTGTTGGTCATGCGGATCACGTCGCCGGTGATCGGCGAGGCGATGGCGAGCGAGGCGGCCTTGGGCAGCGGGCGGCCCAGATGCGCCTCGAACGCCTGCCACGCGGTCTGCAGCGAGGCGTGCTCGGCGGTCTTCTGGGTGCATGGCTCGCCCAGCTTGACGACGCGGCCATTCTCGACCTCGGCGATTGCGAAGCGCGCATGCGTGCCCCCGATATCGACGGCTACGATTTCCATGATGCCCTCCCCCTTATCGCTTTACAGACCAGCCGCGGCGAGAATGGGCGAGGCGCCCTTCTCGGCTTCGTCGGCGGCCTGGCGGAACAGCGCGAACAGCTCGCGACCCATGCCCTGTGCCGGGGCAGGCGTCGCCGCCAGCGCGCGCGCGGCCCATTCTGCTGGATCGACCAGCGCATTCAGCGTACCCTCGACCGCGTCGAGCCGGACGATGTCACCGTCGCGGATCAGGCCGATCGCGCCGCCACCGATCGCCTCAGGGCTAAGATGGATGGCGCACGGCACTTTGCCGCTGGCGCCCGACATGCGGCCGTCCGTGACCAGCGCGACCTTGAAGCCCCGGTTCTGAAGCACGCCCAGCGGCGGGGTCAGCTTGTGCAGCTCGGGCATCCCGTTGGCCTTTGGCCCCTGGAAGCGGACCACGACGACGACGTCGCGTTCCAGCTCGCCCGCCTTGAACGCGGTCTGAACCTCGGACTGGTCGGAGAAGACGCGGGCGGGGGCCTCGATGACCCAGCGTTCGCGCTCGACCGCCGACACCTTGATGCAGGCGCGGCCGAGATTGCCCGACAGGATGCGCATCCCGCCATCGGCCGAGAAGGGCGCGGCAGCGGGGCGCAGGATCGTCTCGTCGCCGCTGTCGCCGACCGGGGTCCACGCCAGCTTGTCGTCCGCGATCACGGCGGTCTGGCCGTAATCGGACAAGTCCTTGCCTGCCACCGTCAGGATGTCGCGGTGGAGCAGCCCTGCCGAGAGCAACTCGCGGATGACATAGGGCATGCCGCCCGCCGCCTCGAACCCGTTCACATCGGCCGAGCCGTTGGGATAGACCCGCGCGATCAGCGGCACGGCGGCCGACAGGCGGTCCATATCCTCCCAGTCGATGACGATCCCCGCCGCGCGCGCGATGGCGGGCAGGTGGATCAGGTGATTGGTCGAGCCGCCGGTCGCCAGCAGGCCGACCGCCGCGTTGACGATCGCCTTTTCGTCGACACAGCGACCTAGCGGGCGATAATCGTCGCCGCGCTGGCCGATGGCGGCCAGCCGGTGGACGGCGGCCCGGCTCAACTCCTGGCGCAGCTTGGTGCCCGGATTGACGAAGGCCGCGCCCGGCATGTGCAGGCCCATCACCTCCATCATCATCTGGTTGGTGTTGGCGGTGCCGTAGAAGGTGCAGGTGCCCTTCGAATGATAGGCCGCGATCTCGGCGTCGAGCAGTTCCTCGCGTCCCGCCTTGCCCTCGGCAAAGGCTTCGCGCACGGCGGCCTTCTGCTTGTTGGGCAGGCCGGTGGGCATCGGGCCGCCGGGCACCAGGATCATCGGCAGATGGCCGAAGCGCAGCGCGCCCATCAGCAGGCCAGGGACGATCTTGTCGCAGATGCCGAGCAGCGCGGCCCCCTCGAACGTGCCGTGGCTCAGTGCCACCGCCGTGGACAGCGCGATGGTGTCGCGGCTGAACAGCGAAAGCTCCATGCCCGCATAGCCTTGCGTCACGCCGTCGCACATGGCGGGCACGCCGCCCGCCACCTGCGCGGTAGCACCCACTTCGCGCGCCCACACCTTCATCAGTTCGGGATAGCGGTAATAGACGGCGTGTGCCGACAGCATGTCGTTATAGGCCGACACGATGCCGATGTTCATGCCGCGATCCGCCTTCATGGCGTCGCGGTCTTCCTCGGTCCCGGCATAGGCATGGGCGAGGTTGGCGCAGCCCAGATTGGGGCGGCGCACCGCCGTCTCGGCCTCGTGCGCGATCAGGTCGAGATAGGCCTGACGGCCCGGACGCGAGCGTTCGATGACCCGGTCGGTGACGGCAGAGACGGCGGCGTTGAGGCTCATTGCTCGCTCCAGTGGATGTCGATCGGCAGTTCGACCTCGGCCAGCACGCGGCCGACCGGATAGGGCGACGATGCGCCTTCCTTGATCGCGTCCTCCAGCACCTTCTTCTTGGCCGGACCCGAAATGGCGAACATGATCGAGCGGGCCGAGACGATGCCCGCACGGCTGAGCGTCACGCGGGCAACCGGCGCTTCCGGCGGCAGCGGGTCGGGCATCAGGCCCAGCGCGCGGCGCTCCTTGGGACCGTTCAGCGCTTCGTCATAGTCCGGGCCGGGGAAGATCGAGGCGGTATGCCCGTCCGCGCCCATGCCCAGCAGCACCAGGTCGAGCGGCCAGTGCAGTTCCTGCATCAGCGCATCGGCCGAGCGCCCTGCGGCCTTATAGTCCGACGTCGCCTGCGGCACGATCGGCATCACCCGCGCGCCCTTGGGCAGGAAGATCTTGCCGATCATGGTCACGTTGGACAACGGATCGCCCAGCGGCACGATACGCTCGTCGGCGGGGACGATGGTCACGCGCTTCCAGTCGAGCTTGGCCTGGGCCAGCTTCTCATAGACCGGGATCGGCGTCTTGCCGCCCGACAGCGCGATCACCGCCGCGCCGCGCGCCTCGATGGCGCTTTCGATGATGAACTGGATGTCGCCCGCCAGCGCGTTCGCCATTTCGGTGGTGTCTTCGTAATCCCACCATTCGATTTCGTCGGTCATGGTATCTGCGTCCTAGATGGTCGGGGCAAGGCCGATCCGCCGCCTTGGGGCCAGCGGACCCGTGCCTTGCCGATAATGTCACACGTCCTCTGATCGGACGGCGAAGGTCAGTCGTCCTGCCAGTGCACCCCGTCACGCTCGGTCAGCGCGATGGCGGAGGACGGCCCCCAGCTGCCACTGGGATAGGTCTTGGGCTTGACGTCGTTGGCGTCCCAACCGGCGCGGATGGCGTCGATCCAGGTCCATTGCGCCTCCACCTCGTCGCGGCGAACGAACAGCGTCTGGTCGCCTTCGATCAGGTCGAGCAGCAACCGCTCATAGGCGATGCGGCGGCGGGTGCCTGCGAACTCGGCGTCGAGCGACAGGTTCAGCGGCACTTCGCGCAGGCGGATGCCGTCGCGGTCCAGGCCCGGCTCCTTCGCCATGACCAGCAGCTGGATATATTCCTCCGGCTGCAACCGGATGACCAGCGTGTTGGGCTGGAGCAGGCCACCGCGCCCGGCAAACATCGAATGCGGCACCGGCTTGAACTGGATGGCGATCTCGGAGCGTCGCGCGGCCATGCGCTTGCCGGTGCGCAGGTAGAAGGGCACGCCCTGCCAGCGCCAATTGTCGACATGCGCCTTGATCGCGACGAAGGTCTCGGTCTTGGACGGCTTGCCCAGTTCATCGGCATAGGAACCGACGATCTTGCCGCCGACCGCGCCGTCGGCATATTGGCCGGTGACGGTGTTGTTGGGCACTTCCTCGGGCGTCATCAGGCGCAGCGAGCGGAAGACCTTGGCCTTCTCATCCCGGATCGCCGTTCCGTCATAGCGCGCGGGCGGCTCCATCGCGATCAGGGCGAGCAGCTGCAGGATATGGTTCTGCACCATGTCGCGCAGCGCGCCCGCACCTTCGTAATAGCCCGCGCGATCCTCCAGCCCGACCGTCTCGGCGATGGTGATCTGGACATTGTCGATGCCATGGGCGTTCCAGATCGGCTCGAAGAAGAAATTGCCGAAGCGCAGCGCCAGGATGTTCTGTACGGTTTCCTTGCCCAGATAATGGTCGATGCGGAAGGTCCGCTCCTCGGGGAAGCCGAAGGCCACCGCGTCGTTGATCTCCTTGGACGAGGCGAGGTCGTAGCCGAGCGGCTTTTCCAGGCCGATCCGCACCGTCTCGCCCGCCAGGCCGACCGATTCGAGGCCCTTGATGGTGGACTCGAACAGGCTGGGCGCGGTCGACAGATAGATGGCCAGGCCGTTCGACACGTCGCCGACCTTTTCCGCCAGCGCCGGGAAGCCGTCGGTCGAGGAGGCGTCGAGCGACTGATACTGCACCCGCTCCAGGAAGCTGGCGATCGTGTCGGCGTCCTTGCGGTCGTCGGGCAGGAAGGTGTCGAGCGCTTTGGCCGCGAACGCGCGGAAGCTGGCATCGTCATGATCCGACCGCGCGGTGCCGGTAATCGTCAGCCCCTCGGGCAGCAGCCCGTCCGAATGCAGGTTGAACAGCGAGGGCAGCAGCATCCGCTGCGACAGGTCGCCGGTCGCGCCGAACAGCAGCAGCTTGCCAACGGGATTGCGCGTCATGACGTCTCCTTAGAGCACGAGGCCAGCGGTCGGGTCGAGCCCGGCCATGATGTTCAAATTCTGGACCGCCGCACCCCCGGCACCCTTGCCCAGATTGTCGAGCGTGGCGATCAGTCGCGCCTGTCCCGTGGCCGCATTGCCGCACACGCGCAAGGTCATCCGGTCGGTTCCGGCATTTTCCTCGACATTCACCGCCGCTACGGCATCCGCCGAAAAACGCACGATGCGGCTGTCGGCGTAAGCGTCGGCCAACACCTGCGCGACGGTGTCGAGCGAGGGCGCGCCGGGCAGGGCGTAAAGGGGCAGGGGTACTTCGACGACCATGCCGCGATAGGTGTCGACGACGGACGGAGCGAAGATCGGCGCGTGGGTCAGGCCCGAATGACGCTGCATCTCCGGCGCGTGCTTGTGCGCGAGGCTGAGGCCATAGGGGCGGAACGCGCGCTCGGTCGCGGACTCATATTCGGCGATCATCGCCTTGCCGCCGCCCGAATAGCCCGAGGCGGCGTTGACCGTCACCGGGAAGTCCGCCGGGATGATACCGGCGCGCACCAACGGGCGGACAAGGGCGAGGAAGCCGGTCGGATAGCAACCGGGATTGGACACGAAGCGGGCGGCGGCGATCCGCTCCTGCTGCTCGGGCTCCAGCTCGGCGAAACCATAGACCCAGCCCGCGGCGGTCCGGTGCGCAGTCGAGGCGTCGACGACCCGTGTCCGGTCGTTGGCGATCAGCGAAACGGCTTCGCGCGCGGCATCGTCGGGCAGGCAGAGAATGACGAAATCAGCATCGTTGATCGCCTCGCGACGGGCATCGGCATCCTTGCGGCGATCATCGGGCAGGATCAGGATCGACAGGTCGGGGCGACCCGCCAGCCGGTCGGCGATCTCCAGCCCGGTCGTGCCCGCGCCGCCATCGATGAAGACCGTCTTCGTCACTGCACCCGCTCCAACAGTCCCGCATCGCAATAACCGACCAGCCCGAGATGGGGCGCGATGCCCCAGGCATGGCCACCTGCCAGTTCCAGCACCTCGAACGTCTCGCCCGACCGCAATTCGGCCAGGACCGTGCTGTTCGTGGCACGTCCCTCACGCAGTGTCACCGGTGCGCTGCTTCTATAGGGCAGGGGGGCTGCATAATGGGGCGCGAATACGTATTCAGCCAGCCGGACATCGGCCAGATCGGGACGAACCGCGTGGGTTCGCGGATCGAGCTCGACGGTGCGCCCCTGCAGGGCGAAGCTCTTACGCGTTGGCCCGCTGGAGGGCTGGGGCGTCGCCAGCGCCGATGAAATGTCCGAATTCTTCAAGAAAGTCCGCCCCTTCAGGTGTCCTGGCGACAAAGATGTTACGCTTGTCGCTATCATCGCGTTGGCGGCGCAGATAGCCCAGCGTTCCCAGTCTATTCAAGGCGCGGGTAACGACAGGTTTCGAGACGTTCAAGGCGCGCGCCAAACCGCGTACCGTATGCGGGCCGGGACGCAGGTATACGACGAGCAGCAACGCCATTTGCCGGTTGGTCAGATCGGGCTCGCCCGAACGGACATAATCGACAAGGGCGCTCATCCAGGCGAACAGCGACTGCGGGTCGTGCGGATTGGACACGGCGGCGATTCCAATGGCTGTGCCGGGCTTTGCCGGGCGTTGTTTCGTTGTCATAACGCCCTTTATCCGTGGTGGTTTCACTCCTGTTCCGACGAGATGAACAACTTGTGGCAGGGATTTTTCGGAACCTTTTCAGTGCATGGACGGGCGGGGAAGGGAACTCCGATCCGCCGCACGGTTGATCCCGCCACGCACGTCGCCTATGTGCGCCCCTTCGCACACCCCTTGTTCGGGATCATACGCGCCTCATGTTCGCATTTCTGCTCGTCATCCACGCCATCATCGCCGCGACCCTGGTCACGGTGATCCTCATGCAGCGGTCGGAAGGCGGCGGTCTGGGCATGGGGGGCAGCCCGTCTGGGCTGATGTCGGCGCGCGGCGCGGCAGACTTCCTCAGCCGTGCGACGGCGGTGCTGGCCACCGCGTTCGTCGGCTTCTCGATCCTGCTGGCGGTGCTGGCCGCGACGCGCGGCGCGCCCGCCATCGACACCTCGCTGGCCCGCACGCCCGCGACTCAGGCACCGATCACCCAGCCCGCGCCCGCCCCGGTCCCGACCGGCGCTGCTCCTGCACAGGCGCCTGCGGACAATTCGGCGGTTCCGCTCGCCCGCTAAACCGCGTTTCCATCGCAGCATAGGCCAACGCGCCGCCGATATTTTCCGGCGGCGCGCATCTTTGCTGTTGTCGTATCCACCCCATCCAAGCTAGGCGATTCTTCCCATGGCGCGGTATATCTTCATCACCGGCGGCGTGGTTTCGTCGCTCGGCAAAGGCCTCATGGCGGCCTCTCTTGCGGCTCTCTTGCAGGCGCGCGGCTACAGCGTGCGCATCCGCAAGTTCGATCCCTATCTCAACGTCGACCCGGGCACGATGAGCCCGTATCAGCACGGCGAAGTCTATGTGACCGACGACGGGGCCGAGACCGACCTCGATCTGGGTCACTATGAGCGGTTCACCGGCGTATCCTCGCGCCAGTCGGACAATGTGACCTCGGGCCGCATCTACAAGACGATCATCGAGCGTGAGCGGCGCGGCGACTATCTGGGCGCGACCGTCCAGGTGATCCCGCACGTGACGGACGCGATCAAGGCGTTCGCTAAGGCCGACACGCTCGACGAGAACGGCAAGGAAATCGACTTCATCCTGTGCGAGATCGGCGGGACGGTCGGCGACATCGAATCGCTGCCCTTCATCGAGGCGATCCGTCAGCTCAAGAACGAGCTGGGTCGTGGCAAGTCGATCAGCATCCACGTCACGCTGGTCCCTTACATCGCGGCAGCGGGCGAGCTGAAGACCAAGCCGACCCAGCATTCGGTGCGCGAGATCGCGGCGCTGGGCGTGGCTCCCGACGTGCTGGTCTGCCGCTGCGAGCATCCGCTGCCCGCCTCGGACCGCGCCAAGATCGGCCTGTTCTGTAACGTACCGCCCTCGGCGGTCATCCCGGCGCTGGACGCCAAGAGCATCTATGCGGTGCCGCTCCAATATCATGCCGAGGGTCTCGATTCGGAAGTGCTGCGCGCGTTCGGCATCGAGCCCGAGGGCGCGCCCGACCTGTCGCGCTGGACCGAGATCGTCGACCGCCTGGTCAACCCGGAAGGTGAAGTGACGATCGGCGTGGTCGGCAAATATGTCGGCCTGCAGGACGCCTATAAGTCGCTCAACGAAGCGCTGGTCCATGGCGGCATCGCCAACAAGGTAAAGGTCCATATCCGCTGGATCGACGCCGAACTGTTCGAAGGCGATGAAAGCGAGATCGCGCAGCAGCTCGAACCCTGCCACGCGATCCTCGTCCCCGGCGCGTTCGGCGAGCGCGGTGCGCAGGGTAAGATCGAGGCGGTCCGCTTCGCCCGCGAACGGCGCGTGCCTTATTTCGGCATCTGTTTCGGGATGCAGATGGCGTGCGTCGAAGGTGCGCGGAACCTGGCGGGTATCGCCGATGCGTCCTCGACCGAGTTCGGCCCGACCTCCGAGCCGATCGTGGGCCTCATCACCGAGTGGATGGGTCGCGACGGGCTGGAGAAGCGCGAAGCGAGCGGCGACATGGGCGGCACGATGCGGCTGGGTGCCTATGACGCCAAGCTGGCGGGCAACAGCGTCGTCGCATCGATCTATGGCAGCGAGGACATCTCCGAGCGGCACCGTCACCGCTATGAGGTGAACACCACCTATAAGGAAGCGCTGGAAAAGGGCGGCCTGGTGTTCAGCGGCATGTCGCCCGACGGCACGCTGCCCGAAATCGTCGAGCGGCCCGACCATCCCTGGTTCGTCGGCGTGCAGTTCCACCCGGAGCTGAAGTCCAAGCCCTTCGACCCGCACCCGCTCTTCGCCAGCTTCATCGAAGCGGCGGTGAAGCAGAGCCGGTTGGTGTGATGGGAAACCCCGCCTCTAGATAATGGAGGCGGGGTTTTTCTTTTCCCGGAAGGCACAAACCCTCCGTTCAGGCTGAGCGAAGTCGAAGGCCAAGGGAGGGCTTATCCTCTTGGCGGATGTTCGGACATGGGCTTCGACTACGCTCAGCCTGAACGGAGGTAGGGAGAAAACCAAAAGGCGCCCGGACCCGTCGGCCCGGACGCCCCGCGACGTCTTTAGGGAGAATAAGACGTCGAACCGTTTACGCCGCCTTGGCCTCGTCGGCCTGATGTTCCACCGCGGCGAGCGGCTGGCCCGTCTTGATCGCGATCGTCTTGGGCTTCATCGCCTCGGGCACCTCGCGGACGAGGTCGATGACGAGCAGGCCGTCGTTCAGGCGCGCATCCTCGACGAACACGAAGTCCGCCAGCTCGAAGCGCCGCTCGAACGAGCGATTGGCGATGCCGACATGCAGGAAGTTGGGCGCGGTCGCCTTGTCATCCTTCTTGCCGGTGACGAGCAGCATGTTCTGCTGCGCGGTGATCTCGATCTCGTCGCGGGCGAAACCGGCCACCGCTAGGGTGATGCGGTAACGGTCCTCGGCCAGACGCTCGAGATTGAAGGGGGGATAATTCTCCGCCGAAGCGCCGCGCGAATTGGCCTCCAGCAGATCGAACAGCCGGTCGAAACCGATGGTCGAACGGCGATACGGGGTCAGGTCGATACGCATGTCAAAACCTCCATCAGAAGCGAATTGAAGAGGATCGGCCCACCCGTCGACCAGACGGGCGAGGCCGCTCCGTGCGGCCCGTCAGCGGCACCGCACGCGAACCGATATGGTTCGTGTTTCATATCCTTCAAGAGCCCCTGCGGATCGAGAAGCAAATCTTCCAGCAGCCCAAGCCGGTCCGCGCTTGAATGCCCAGTAAATCGATGTGTGAATAGGAGGTGAAATCAAAAGGGGAGCTTCCATGTCCTTGACCCTGGCACTCATGCTTGCTGCCCAGACGGTGGCGGCCACGTCCGATCCACAGACCGCCACGCCGCCCGAGCCTGCCGCCCGGTCGGGGCGCGAAGAAGGGCGGCTGGGCACCGCGCAACAGGGCGGGGGCGACGTCGTCGTCACCGCGCGCCGCCGCGCCGAGACGATCCAGTCGGTCCCCATCGCCATGTCGGTGATCGGCGGCACCGCATTGGCGGAGACGGGCACCTATAATGTCAACCGGCTGACCCAGATCCAGCCGACGCTGCAATTCTATTCGACCAACCCGCGCAATTCGGCCGCCAATATCCGTGGGCTCGGCGCGCCGTTCGGGCTGACCAATGACGGGATCGAGCAGGGCGTCGGCATCTATGTCGATCAGGTCTATTACAGCCGCATCGCCTCGGCGACGTTTGACTTCACCGATACCGAGCGGATCGAGGTGCTGCGCGGGCCGCAGGGCACGCTCTATGGCAAGAACACCACGGCGGGCGCGATCAACATCATCACCCGCCCGCCCAGCTTCACGCCCGAGGCGCGGGTCGAGCTGAGCGGCGGCAATTACGACTTCTTCCAGGGCAAGGCGTCGGTGTCCGGCCCGCTGGTCGACGACAAGGTGGCGGTGCGGCTGTCGACCTCGATCACCACGCGGCGCGGCACCGTCTGGAACACCCGCCAGCAGGAATGGCAGAACAGCCAGGACAATCTGTCGCTGCGCAGCCAGTTCCTGTGGCATGCCACGCCCACGCTCGACCTGACCCTGTCGGGCGATTATGCGCGGCAAAACCCCAATTGCTGCGTCCAATATTATGCGCGAGTGGGCGCGACCCAGCGTCCGCTCAATCGCCAATATCCGGCGCTGGCCGCCGCGCAGGGCTATAGCGTGCCGTCGACCAACGCCTTCGACCGGCTGACCGATGTCGACACCGATCTGCGCGCCAAGCAGGAACTGGGCGGCCTGTCGCTGGTCGCCAACTGGGATGTGGGGGAGGCGACGCTGACCAGCGTGTCGGCGTGGCGCTTCTGGCACTGGGACCCGTCCAACGACCGCGACTTCATCGGCCTGCCCATCACCACCGTCTCGGCCAATCCGTCGCAGCAGAGCCAGGTGACGCAGGAAATCCGCATCGCCTCCAACGGCAAGCGGGCGCTCGATTATGTGCTGGGCGCCTTTTATTTCTGGCAGTCGATCGACACGCAGGGTTTGCAGGTGCAGGGCCCGGCGGCGAGTGCCTTCCTGCTCAATCCGACCGGCTCCGCCGGGCGCAACCCTGCGACGCTGAACGGGCTGACCGCGCGCAACACGATCGGCTTCACCAACACCTCGGCGGCGCTGTTCGGCAAACTGACCTGGCATGTCGACGACCGCCTGTCGGTGTCGCCCGGCCTGAGGCTCAATTACGACCGCAAGGATGGCTCCTATGTCTCGGTCGTCACCAATGGGGCGGGTTCGACCAGCCTGACCAGCGACCAGCGCGGGGTGCTGGCGCCGCAGAATTACACGCCGTCCTTCACCAACTGGAACCTGTCGGGCGATCTGACCATCGCCTATGAATTCAACCCCAATGTCCATTATTACGCGACCTATGCGCGCAGCTATAAGTCGGGGGGCATCAATCTGTCGGGCCTGCCGCTGGATGCGCAGAACAACCCGATCCTGGCCACCCAGACGGTGAAGCCGGAAAAGGTCAATCATTTCGAGCTGGGGCTGAAGACCCAGTTCGCCGATCGTCGCGCGACCGTGAACATCGCGGGTTTCTGGACCGAGATCGGTGATTATCAGGCGACGGTGAACAATCTTCAGGTCAATGTCCTGCGTGGCTATCTGGCGAATGCCGGGCGCGTGCGGACGCGGGGGATCGAGATCGATTCGGCCTTCCGCCCGACCGAACGGTTCAACGTCTATGCGAACGGCGCCTTCACCGATGCGCGCTATACCCGCTTCACCAACGCGCCATGCCCGCCCGAGCTGTCGGGCGGCACCGCGCTGCCGGTGGTCAACGGCCAGATCGTCGGCACGCCGGCGGCGGCGGGGACGTCGGGCAATTCGCTGCCCTATTGCAACATTTCGGGCCAGTGGTTGCCGGGCGTGTCGCGCTGGGCCTTTTCCTACGGCGCGGAATATGACCTGCCCGCGACTGTGGCGGGGACCGAGGGGCAATTCTATCTCGGCTATGACGGCAGCTATCGGTCCAAATTCTCGTCCAACCCGTCGCGCTCGGCCTATACCGACATCAACGGATATAGCCTGTCCAATGTGCGGGCGGGGTTCAAGGCGCCGGGCAGCTGGAACGCGTTCGTCTGGGTCCGCAACCTGTTCGATCACAATTATTACGAGCTGTTGGCGACCCAGTCGGGTTCGACCGGGCTGATCGTCGGCCAGCCGGGCGATCCGCGCACATACGGGTTCACCATTTCCAAGTCGTTCTGATTCCTCCCATCGGAGGTGGGGAGGATCGAAGGGGACGAATCACAGGATTCGTCCACATTCGGTTCATCTTGATCTGGTATAGCGACAGTCCCGTGAACGGGCGCCGGGCCGGCATCTGGAAACGGAGTTTGGAAGCTCCCCGTTTCTCAGCCGGTTCCGGCGGCTTTTCGATGGAGCGATGCGCGACGAGGCCCAATGACAAACGCCCGGACCGTTTCCGATCCGGGCGCCTGCGTGACGATCGCTCGTCAGCCCCCTTTTCCCGCTCCCGCATCAACCTCTTTGGGTGAGCGTTGGAGCAATCCCCGAACCACGGCCGTTGCTGCCTGTGTCTCAGTAAGAGTGTGTTACGGTACGGCAGGGGCGCTTGTCATCCCTCTTGCGGCATCGATGCTACGATTGGCTGACTTGTGTGGCGCGCGAGCAACAATTGTCGCTTTGGGCGGTTTCTACGCCCGCGCCGCGCGCGGCATTGCCACCGCCGGGTGCCGCCCGTACAGCCGCGTGGCTTAACAGTGTTTCTCCACGGATCGATCGGACCTGCATGATCCTGTCTCGTTATGAACGGATGATCGCCCGGCGCTATCTGCTGCCCGGCAAGGGGGAGGCGTTCATCTTCCTCGTCGCCTCGATCAGCCTGGTCGCGGTCATGCTGGGCGTCGCCGCGCTCGTCATCGTCATGAGCGTGATGAACGGCTTTCGGGCCGAACTGTTCGACAAGATCGTCGGGCTGAACGGTCATGCGGTGGTGCAGGGTGTCGGCGGCCGCCTGCCCGACTGGCGCGACATCGTGCGCGATGCGCGGGCGACGCCGGGCGTGACCAGCGCGGTGCCGATGATCGAACAGCCGCTGATGTCCAGCTATAACGGCCGGGTCGAGGCGGTGCTGGTGCGCGGGATGCGGCTGGCCGACATGCGCGGCAATTCGGCGATCCGCTCGAAGATCGTGATGGGCAGCCTGAACAGCGTGACGCCGGGCAGCGGCCGCATCGCGATCGGCAGTCGCCTGGCCGAGGCGCTGGGCGCCAGCGTCGGCTCGGAGATTTCGCTGATCAGCCCGCAGGGCCAGACGACGCCATTCGGCACCGTGCCGCGTATCGTCAGCTATACGGTCGGCGCGATCTTCGAGATCGGGGTGTACGACTATGACAAGGCGTATGTCATCATGCCGATCGAGGATGCGCAGACGCTGCTCCTGATGGGCGATACGGTCGGCATGGTCGAGTTGCAGACCGTCGATGCCGACCGGGTCGGCCAGATTCTGGCGCCGCTGGCCGACAAGCTGGGCGGGCGCGCGGTCATCGCCGACTGGCGGACGATGAACGCGCAGCTGTTCGAGGCACTGGCGGTCGAGCGGGTGGCGATGTTCACCGTCCTGTCGATCATCATCCTGGTCGCGGTCTTCAACATCCTGTCCTCGCTGATCATGCTGGTCCGCGCCAAGACGCGCGACATCGCGATCCTGCGCACGATGGGCGCGACGCGCGGCGGGCTGATGCGCATCTTCATGACGGTCGGCACGATCATCGGCGCGCTGGGCACTGTCGCCGGGCTGGGGCTGGGGGCGGTGTTCCTGTTCTACCGCCAGGCGGTGGTGAATTTCGTCCAGTTCGTGACCGGCCAGAATCTTTGGGACCCCTCGATCCGCTATCTGACCGAGCTGCCGTCCAAGCCCGATCCGGTCGAGATCGTCGTGATCGCGTCGATGGCGCTGGTCTTCTCCTTCCTCGCCACGCTCTACCCCGCCTGGAAGGCGGCGAGCACGGACCCCGTTCAGGTGCTGCGTTATGAATGATCCGATCATCCGCATGGGCACGACGCGGCCGCCGCGCGCCGCCGAGCCGGTCCTGGAGACGCGCGAGCTGTCGCGCAGCTTCACCCAGGGCGATCAGACGATCGAGGTGCTGCGCGGTGTCGACCTGGCCATCGCGCCGGGCGAGATCGTCGCCCTTCTCGGCCCCTCCGGTTCGGGCAAGTCGACGCTGCTCCAGGCGGTGGGCCTGCTGGAGGGCGGGTTCTCGGGCTCGATCCGCATTGCGGGCGAGGAGGTCTCGAAGCTCGACTCGCATGGCCGCACGGTCGCGCGTCGCGACTATCTGGGCTTCGTCTATCAATTCCATCACCTGCTGCCCGACTTCAATGCGATCGAGAATGTCGTCCTGCCGCAGCTGGTGAAGGGCAAGATGCTCGCCGATGCCGATGGGCGCGCCCGGGCACTGTTGACCGCGCTCGGGCTCGGCCACCGGCTGACCCATCGACCCAGCCAGCTATCGGGCGGCGAGCAGCAGCGCGTGGCGGTCGCCCGCGCGCTCGCCAACCAGCCGCCGCTGGTGCTGGCGGACGAGCCGACCGGCAACCTGGACGAGCATACCTCGCAAATCGTGCTCGATGAATTCCTGCGGCTGGTCCGTGGCGAGGGCTCGGCGGCGCTGGTCGCCACGCATAACGAGCGGCTGGCCCTCAAGATGGATCGCGTGGTGCGTCTCCACGAAGGCCGCCTGCAATGAGCGCCTGGACCGAGACGCCCACGCTGACCGGTCGCCATGTCACGCTCCGTCCATTTGTCGAGGCGGACCTTCCCGCGCTGGTCGAGGCGGCGCGCGAAGGCGACCTCTGGGACATTTTCTACGCCAATGTGTCGATGATGAAGGCGCCCGAACGCTGGCTGGCGGCCGCGCTGAAGGAGCGCGACGTCGGCCGTGCGCTGATCTTCACGGTCGAGACGCCGGGCGGCGAGATCGTCGGCACCACCCGCTATATGCGGATCGCAGCCCAGCATCGACGGCTGGAGATTGGCGGCACCTTCTACGCCACCCGCGTCCAGCGCACGGGGGTGAATACCGAGGCGAAGCGGATGCTGCTGACCCATGCCTTCGAGGTGATGGAGGCACAGGCCGTCCAGATCCGCACCGACGCGCTCAACAAACGCAGCCAGACGGCGATCGAGCGGCTGGGTGCGAAGAAGGACGGCGTGCTGCGCGGGCATCAGGTCATGGCGGATGGCCGTATTCGCGACAGCGTCGTCTATTCGATCATCGACCGCGAATGGCCGGGCGTGCGGGCCAATCTCGATTATCTGCTGGGGAAGCACCGATGAACGCGGTTACCGATTTCACCGTCCGGGCGGCGGATGGCCATGCTGTCGACCTGTCGGGCTACGCAGGACGGGTGCTCTTGATCGTCAACACCGCGTCGAAATGCGGCTTTACCCCGCAATATGAAGGGCTGGAGGCGTTGCACCGCCAATATGAGGGACGGGGGCTGACCGTGCTGGCTTTCCCCTGCAACCAGTTCGGCGCGCAGGAGCCCGGCGACGCGGCGGAGATCGCCAGCTTCTGCTCGCTGACCTATGACGTCAACTTTCCCGTAATGGCGAAGGTTGAGGTCAATGGCGACGGTGCCGATCCGCTGTTTCAGTGGCTGAAGGCGGAGGCACCGGGTGTGCTGGGGACTAAGGCGATCAAATGGAACTTCACCAAGTTCCTGGTCGATCGCGCGGGCAAGGTGGTTGGTCGCCATGCCCCTACCACCAAGCCGGAGGATCTCGCGAAGGATATCGAGGCGCTGCTGTAATTACGCCTCCATCCGGCTTAGCGCAGTCGAAGCCCACGCGACCACGCTCAAAGCGCAAACGCGCTCGCTCCCTTCTTGTGATCCAGCGCCGACGCGATCGCCGTGATCCCGCCGAACAGGAAGCTCAGGCCCAAGATATAGCCCGGCAGCGTCATCGCGCTCCATGGCAGCGTGGCCAGCACGACCAGCGCGAGCAGGATGTTGAGCACGCCCAGCCCGATCATCCAGCCGCGCCGCCGCCGCATCCGCGCGCCCAGGCCGATCTCCAGACCGCCCCGCAAGGCCAGCCAGACCGCGACCAAAATCGTCAGCGAAATCGCCCCCGTTGCGGGTTCGAACGCCATGATCAGGCCGATGACCAGCGACAACAGGCCGAACCCGATCGCATAGCCCCGGCCCTCATGCCCCTTGCCGAAGATACCTGCCGCGATCGACACCAGGCCGGCGGCGATGAAGAAGGCACCGATGACCAGCGTGGCGGCAAGCGTGGCAGGCACCGGAAACAGGAAAGCGGCCAGCCCCAGCAGGGCGGACAGCACGCCATAAGCCAGGATCCAGCCCCATCCGGCACCGGGGCGCAGGGCGGTCGCAAAGCTGCGGTCGGTATCGGTCATGGTCATCTGCTTTCGCTCAGGTCCTTGTGCTGGCGTAACGGATCGTCTCCGGGCCGGTTCCGCCCCCGGTGGCTTCGCCATGCCGCTGGCGAGGGTTCGGCGCTGGTCGAATCACGCACAGTGGCGTAGGGACGGGCGATGCATTCCGGATATGTGCCGCTCCGCATCTTTTCCTCCTTCACGATGCTCGATGGCGCGATCGACCCCAAGGCGATTGCGACGCAGGCCAAGGCGAACGCCTTCCCCGCCGCGGGGCTGACTGATCGCAACGGCCTGTACGCCGCCATGGCCTTTTCCGACGCCGCGAAGAAGGCGGGCGTGCAGCCGATCATCGGCACGATGCTGGGCATCGCGCGCCCCGACATGCCCGACACGGTCGGCGCGGTGGTCGACTGGATCGCGCTCTATGCGCAGGACGTGACCGGCTACGACAATCTGTGCGCGCTGGTGTCGGCGGCGCATCTCGACCGGCCGATCGAGCTGGCCGCACATGTCAGCTTCGATACGCTCCAGACATTCAGCCAGGGCCTGATCGCGCTGACCGCCGGCGGCGAGGGCGGCATCGCGCGGCTGTTCGCCGAAGGCCAGCCCGACCGCGCCAAGGCCTATGCCGACCGGCTCCAGGCGATCTTCGGCGACCGGCTCTATGTCGAACTCGCCCGCCGCGACGACGCGATCGAGATGGCCGCCGAGCAGGAGCTGATCGACCTGGCTTATGACCGCGAGCTGCCGCTGGTCGCAACCAACCCCTGCTGCTTCACCGACAGCGGGTTCCGTGACGCGCATGACGCCATGCTGTGCATCGCCAATTCGACCTATGTCGAAATGGACGACCGTCCCAAGAGCTGCCCCGAGGCCTGGCTCAAGCCCGCCGAGATGATGAAGCAGCTGTTCGCCGACTTGCCCGAGGCGATCGAGAACACGCTGGTCGTAGCGCAGCGCTGCGCCGTGATGGCCCCGTGGCGCAAGCCCATCCTGCCCAGCCTGGCGGGCGACCGCGAGGGCGAGGCAGCGATGCTGCGCCGCGACGCGACCGCCGGTCTGAATGCTCGGCTCGACCGCATCGCCGAGCTGGAGGGCGAGGGCGAACCCGGTTGGCGCGAGGCCTATCACGAGCGGCTGACGTTCGAGGTCGACATCATCATCCAGATGGGCTTCCCGGGTTACTTCCTGATCGTCGCCGACTTCATCAAATGGGCCAAGGATCATGATATTCCCGTGGGCCCGGGCCGTGGTTCGGGCGCGGGCTCGGTCGTCGCCTGGGCGCTGACCATCACCGATCTCGATCCCTTGAAGCTGGGCCTGTTGTTCGAGCGCTTCCTGAACCCGGAACGCGTGTCGATGCCCGACTTCGACATCGACTTTTGCGAAACCCGGCGTGGCGAGGTCATCCGCTACGTCCAGGAGAAATACGGCCGCGATCAGGTCGCGCAGATCATCACCTTCGGTAAGCTGAAGGCCCGCGCGGTGCTGAAGGACACCGGCCGCGTGCTCCAGATGAGCTATGGCCAGGTCGACCGCCTCGCCAAGCTGGTGCCCAACCACCCGACCGATCCCTGGGACCTGAAGCGCGCGCTGAACGGCGTGCCGGAGTTGGCGAAAGAATATTCCAACGACAACCAGGTCCGCCGGTTGCTCGACCTGGCGACCAAGCTGGAGGGCTTGCCACGCCACTCCTCGACCCACGCAGCGGGTGTGGTCATCGGCGATCGGCCGCTGGCGCAGCTGGTGCCGCTCTACCGCGATCCTCGCTCGGACATGCCGGTGACGCAGTTCGACATGAAATATGTCGAGGGTGCGGGCCTGGTGAAGTTCGACTTTCTGGGCCTGAAAACCCTGTCGGTCCTGCAAAAGGCGGTGCAGCTGCTCGCGAAGCGCGGGGTTGAGGTCGATCTTGGCGCGCTGGCCTGGGACGACGAGGCGACCTACGCTTTGCTCCAGAAGGGCGATACGGTCGGCGTGTTCCAGCTGGAATCCGAAGGGATGCGGCGCACCCTGTCTGCCGTGCGTCCGTCCAATTTCGGCGACATCATCGCGCTCGTGTCGCTGTACCGGCCGGGCCCGATGGACAATATCCCGAGCTTCGGCCGCCGCAAGCAGGGCACCGAGGAGATCATCTACCCGCACCCGCTGCTCGAACAGATATTGTCCGAGACGTACGGCATCTTCGTCTATCAGGAACAGGTGATGCAGGCCGCCCAGATCCTGGCGGGCTATTCGCTGGGCGGCGCGGATCTTCTACGCCGCGCGATGGGCAAGAAGGTGAAGGCGGAGATGGACGCGCAGCGCGCCATCTTCGTCAAGGGCTGCCAGGAGGTGAACGGCATCCCGGCGCAAAAGGCCAACGAGCTGTTCGACTTGATCGACAAGTTCGCCGGGTACGGCTTCAACAAGAGCCACGCGGCCGCCTATGCGCTGCTCGCCTATCAAACCGCATGGCTGAAGGCGCATCACCCACATGAATTCTATGCCGCGTCGATGTGTTACGACATGGCGCTGACCGACAAGCTGGCCATCTTCGTCGATGACGCACGCCGCATGGGCGTGACGATGCTGCCGCCGTGCATCAATGCCAGCCAGGCCGAGTTCGACGTCGAGGCGCATGAGGATGGCCTGGGCGTCCGCTATGCACTCGGCGCGCTGAAGTCAGTCGGCGAGGGCGCGATGGAGAAGCTGGTCGTCGAGCGGGGCGGGGGCGGGGGCTTCACCTCGCTCGATGCGCTGGCCAAGCGGGTCGACCCGCGCCTGATGAACAAGCGCCAGTTGGAAACGCTGGCCTCGGCGGGGGCGTTCGACGGGATCGAGACCAACCGCGCGGGTATCCACGCGGTGGCCGAAACCATCCTGGCGATCGCTGCGCGTACCCATGAGGGGCGGACCAGCGGACAGGGCGGGTTGTTCGGCGAGACCGAGGTGGCGGGCGACGCGATCAAGCTGCCGACTGGTGCCCGCTGGACCCTGTCGCAGCGGATGGAGCAGGAAAAGGAAGCATTCGGCTTCTATTTCTCGGCGCATCCAGTCGACCGACATGCCCATATCGCCAAGATGCACGGCGCACGCACCTATACCTCGCTGACCGAGCTGATCATTCCCGATGACGGCGCGCGGATCGGTGCGACCATGGCGGCTTTGGTCGAGGATGCGCGCTGGCGGACCTCGGCACGCGGCAAGCGCTATATGATGGCGCAGCTGTCGGATGCCACGGGCCAGTTCCTGGCGACCTGTTTCGACGACTCGGTCGCGGCCGATCTGGAAAAGGCGGCCAAGGAGGGGCACTGCGCGCTGATCACCGTCGAGTTGGACCGCCGCCCCGGCGAGGAAGCGCCGCGGGTCAGCGTGAAACGGGTGCAACTGTTCGATGGCCTCGCCAGCACCGCGAAGTTCGTGGTCGAGGTGACGGTGACCGACAGGATCGCGTTCAAGGCGCTGCACGCCATGCTCGACCCCTTGCGTAACGGGCGCGGTGAGGTTCGGGCGCGGATAAAGGGTGCCGAGGGCGATACGCTGCTGACGTTGGGACGGAATTTTTTGCTCGACGCCGAATTGGCCAGCCATATCGAGGATTTGCCGGGCGTGAAGGCGGTGGAGATGAAGTCGTCCGAGGCGCGGCTGGCATTGGTTGGATAGGGCCAGCCCAGGTTGATTTAGGGCGGATCGGTACTCAATCCATCCCTCCCCTGTAAGGAGAGGGTGTGCTGTCTTTGACGTGCCCCCGGCACATCAAGATGGTGCCTGGGAGTACCATATCGCCCGCACACATCCGTAGGATGGTGGAGGGTGTCACCGGTTGTGAGCTTCGACCCATCTCGCAAACCGGAACACCCCTCCGTCAGGCCTTTGGCCTGCCACCTCCCCTTCCAGGGGAGGAACGGTATGAAGGTCGATTGGCCCTGGAATGTTGATCCGCTCCGAAGCGTCGCTCGCGCTTTTCGCAGGGTGGAGCGCTTCGAGCGTGATCAGCCGTCGTCGCTCTGTCGATCCCGCTGGGCATCGTCCGCGTCGCCGTGATTGCCGTAGCCCGCGCCGGAGCTGTCGGCTTCGTCCTCGTTGGGGATCTGATCGGGCTTGGTGGTTTCGGGATCCTGGATCATCGTCTCTCTCCTTCGCAGTCCTAACGCATTGGCTGACAGGGTCGATCCTCAGAACAACTCACCCTGCGGGCCCTTCGGCGGGCGGAATCGGCTGGTGTCGAGCAGCGGTCGGTCCTGGTTGAGATTGTGCAGGCGGCAGGCGCGGTGGAAGCGGACGCGCAGCAGTTCCGCCCATGGGCCTTGCCCCTTCATCCGCGTGAAGAAGTCGGGGTCGTTGTCGCGGCCACCGCGTAGTGACTGGATGATCGCCATCACCTTGCCCGCCCGGTCGGGAAAATGTTCGGCCAGCCAGGCGCGGAACAGCGGCGCGACTTCGTGCGGCAGGCGGACCGGGATGAAAAAGGCATGGCGTGCACCCGCCTGGGCCGCGCGCTCCACCAGATGCTCGATCTCATGGTCGGTGATCGCAGGAATAACCGGCGCGATCGAGACATAGGTCGGGATACTTACTTCGGCCAGTTTGGTCACCGCCGCCAGCCGCCGTGCCGGTGTCGGCGCGCGCGGCTCGATCGTCCGTGCGACACCGGGATCGAGCGACGTTACCGATACACAGACGGTCGCCAGCCCCTTGGCCGCCATCGGCGCAAGAATGTCGATATCGCGCACGACCCGGTCCGACTTGGTGGTGATCGCCACGGGATGGTCGGTTTCGGCCAGCACTTCCAGGATGGCGCGGGTGATCCGCCATTCCCCCTCGATCGGCTGATAGGGGTCGGTGTTCGTCCCCAGCGCAATCGGCGCAACGCGGTAGCCGGGCTTTGCCAACTCGGCGCGGAGCAGTTCGGCCGCATTCGGCTTGGCGAACAGGCGGCTTTCGAAATCGAGGCCCGGCGACAGGTCGTGATACGCATGGGTCGGCCGCGCGAAGCAATAGATGCAGCCATGCTCGCAACCCGCATAGGCGTTGATCGACTGGCTGAACGGCACGTCGGGCGAGGTGTTGCGGGTCAGGATGGTGCGCGGCGTCAGCACGGTCACGCTCGTCCGCAGCGGCGGCGGCGCGCCGTCGACCAGTGACTGCGCGTCGAGCCAGTCGCCGTCCGCTTCGCGCTCCGGCAGGCGGAAGCGCTGGCTGGTCGCGTTGTGCGTGGCCCCACGGCCGACCGCCTTCACCATGGCGATGCGATTGCGCTGGCGGGCAGGCAGGTCGGCCGCTTAACGATCGCCATGGCCGTCGGAACCGATGCAGACCGGGTCGGGCCGGGGAAGCGAATCTGCTTGTCCATTGGCAGATGCTATGGAATCTAGTGGAACGTAGCAAGAACAAAGGGGTTGGATAATGGCGCGTCTGGAGTATCTCGAACTACCGGTCGGCGACCGGGTGGCGGCGAAGCGCTTTTATGCCGAGGCGTTTGGTTGGAGCTTTACCGATTTCGGCCAGGACTATGCCGCGACCATGAGCGGGGATACCGACTTGGGCCTGGACGCCGCGCCCGACAAGGTGCGGGCGCCGTTGCCGGTGATCCGGGTCCAGGATATCGAGGCGACGCAAGCCGCGGTCGAGGCGGCGGGCGGGACGGTCGTCGTGCCGATCTTCGCCTTTCCCGGCGGTCGGCGCTTTCACTTTCGCGATGTCGACGGGCATGAGCTGGCGGCGATGCAGCCCGGCTGATCAGCGCTCGAGCAGGCGCGGCATCAGTTCGACGAAGTTGCAGGGGCGGTGACGGCTGTCGAGCTGGTCGCGCAATATGCCGTTCCACGCATCCTTCACCGCACCGGTCGAGCCGGGCAGCGCGAAGATATAGGTGCCGCGCGCGACGCAGGCACAGGCGCGCGACTGGATGGTGGAGGTGCCGATCGTCTGGAAGCTCAGCCAGCGGAACAGCTCGCCAAAGCCGGGGATCATCTTGGTCGCGACCCGCTCGACGGCCTCGGGGGTCACATCGCGCCCCGTCACGCCGGTGCCGCCGGTGGTCAGGATGCAGTCGATGCTGGCGTCCTCGATCCAGCGATCCAGCTGTGCGACGATCATGTCGGCATCGTCGCGCAGGATATTGCGGTCGGCCAGTTCATGGCCCGCGTCCGTCAGCAATCCGACCAGCGTGTCGCCCGAGCGATCCTCGGCGAGCGAGCGGGTGTCGGAGACGGTAAGGACCGCGATGCGGACCGGGGTGAAATGGCGGGTGGTGTCGATGGGCATGGCGGGGTCAACGTCCGATCGAATGTTTTGGGGGCGATTGGTGGCGGTGGGGCGTGGCCTTCGACTTCGCTCAGGCTGAACGGAGGGGGCCTATGACTTTGGCGCACAACTCCTGTGTCGGCGTGGCCTTCGACTTCGCTCAGCGTGAACGGAGGTTGGGGTAAGCCCAAAACCCCCGTTCAGCCTGAGCGAAGTCGAAGGCCAAGGGAAACCCTGGCCCCAAAATTCCGCGTCAGTTTGCTTGTGGCATCGCCGTGCTGGATTGCGGGCTGACCGTCGCGTTCAGCGCGATCGTGGTTCGGGGCGCGACATGCGCCTGCGCAACGCTCGGGCGTTGCAGGCGGATGGCGGAGGCACCGGGCAGGCCGGGGAAACGCGGCCACAGCCCCTGGGCCAAAGCGGCGCGGCTGGGCGACTTGGCCTTGCCGACCTGGCCCTCATACATCCAGTAATTGCGCAGGACCATGGTGACGTAGCCGCGTGTCTCCCAATAGGGAATGCTCTCGATATAGAGCAGCGGATCGCCGCCGTCGCGGACCAGGCTGTTCCACTCGCCGACGGGCTTGGGCCCCGCATTATAGGCCGCGATCACCTTGGGCAGCAGGCCGCCGGTGACCCCGGTCATGTCGCGCAGCCGCTCCAGATGGCGCTGGCCGATATCCATGTTGGTCGATGGTTTGGTCAGCGCCGATCGGTCGATCGACACGCCGCGCTCGCGCGCGAAATCGGTCGCGGCGGCAGGCATGATCTGCATCAGGCCATAGGCGCCCGCCGGGCTGATCACCTTGTTGCGGAAACCGCTTTCCTGAAGAGTGTGGGCATAGACCAGCGCCTTTTCGACGCGCCAGCCGCTGTCGGGCGCCCAATTCGGCGTGGGATAGCGGGCCTCGGCCGTCGCGGTGACGCCTGCCGGACAGTTGTGCGCCAGCCAGACGGTGGTGGCGGGCAGGTCGAGCGATTCGGCCAGACGGACGAGGGTACGGAATTCGGTCGGCTGGCCGATCCGGGCCTGCTGGCGGATCACCTGATCGGCCAGGTCGGTTTCACCAATCTCAACAAGCGCGGCAGCGACCAGAATGTTGGGGCGACGATCAAGCGCGGCCCAGTCGGTCGCGACTAGCTGCCCGCGCGGTTCGCGGTCGCCGCGCATCCCCAGCGCCTGGCGGGCGAGCTGGCCGTAGAAACTCTCGCGGAACTGCGACGCGGAGCGAAGCCGCCCCTCGATCTTGTCGGGACGGCCACAGACCATGTCGGCGCGCGCGGCCCAGTATAGGGCGGCGGCGCGCAGGTCGACATCGGTCGCGCGCGCGGCTGTGCCCTCGAACGCGGTGGCGGCGGCCTGGCAGTCATTCTGACGCCAGGCGCTGAGCGCGACGGTCCAGCGGCCCTGGACCGCCCAGTCGCCATAGCCATCGGCGGCCTTGGCGGCCATCGCGCGGGCGCTGGCATCGTCGCCCATCAGGAAATAGATCCAGGCGACCTTCTGCTGCCACTCGGTCAGCGCCTCGGGCGACAGGCCTTGCGTCGATTCGAGCAGTGCCTGCGCACCGGGGCCGTCATCGGCCTTGACCAGCGGCTGCATCCGCGCGGCGAGGTCCGCGGCGATCTGGTCGCTCTTGATGCTCTTGGCGCGGACGCGGCGGGGGGCGCCGTCCTGCCAGATCAGGTTGTGCGCCTCGGGCAAGGGGGGCAGGTCATGCGCGCCGCGCGACTTGGCCAGCCGGGCGAGCTGTTCGGCCTGGGGCAGCTCGGGGGCTTCGTTCAACAGGGCGACCAGCCGTTCGACCTCGACCTTGGGCGATCCCTTGGCGGTATAGAGTTCGGCGCGGGCGATGGCATGGAGCGGGCCGGGCTTCAGCGCGTCGAGCCCCAGCTGCGCGTCGGTCCAGCGGCTTTCCCGGATCGCCGAGAAGACGCGGGCGTAGCCCGCCTTCTGGTCGGCATCGAGAAGCGCCGGAATGCTCGGCGGCGCGCGAAGCGCGGTCGAGCGGACGTCGGGGGTGGCGGTCGGTTCGGCGGCGATGGCGGCACTCGTGCCCGCCAGCAAAGCCCCGATGGTCGCGCCTCGTGCGATCGCCCGGCTCAGCTTCATGCGTTCAAATCCCCCATGACCCTTTGCAAATCCTTCCAGCTTTCCGCCTTGGCCATCGGCTTTTCGATGAGGAAGCGCGGGTGAAAACTGGCGACGGCGCTGGTTTTGCCGCTTTTATGGTCAACAGGGTGTGAATGTCCGCGTGCCGTCATGAGTTCGGTCCCGAGGACGGCACGGCTCGCCGCATTGCCTAGCAGCAACAGGCTGCGGGGGCCGACCAGCCCGACATGATGCAGCGCGATTTCAGCCAGTCGGGTGTCCAGATCGGCGGGCGCACGCCCCGCCAGCGGGCGGCGGGTGCAGACCGAAGCGATGTGAACCATGTCGCGCGACAATCCGATCGCGGCCAGCATCCGGTCGAACAGCCGCCCTGGCGCGCCGGACAGGATCTGCCCGCCCTCGGCATCGTCGCGGTCCGGACAGTCGACCAGCACCATCAGGCGCGCATCGGCTGGCCCCGTGGCGGTCAGCGAGGCACCGTCCCAGCTCGCCTCGGGCGTGGCGTCGGACAGTCGCCAGGCCAGGAAGGCCTCCAGCGTGTCCGGCAATTGCGTGGCGGGGGCGGGGGCGACGATCCCCGCACCGGGCTTGGGGCTGATCGCGGCGGGGGCAAAAACGACCGGGCGCGAGGGCTCGGGCGCCATCCAGTCGCGGGCCGCGTCCTCGACCAGCAGGTCGACGCCCGCATCGTGCCACCAGTCGAGCGCGCTGGCGGCCAGGGCACCATCGAACGGTGCGGTGTCGAACGTCGGAAGAGCCCCCATATGGGAAACGTCCATGCTGCAAGGTTGACGTGCGCGTCAATCTGTCGGATCGGCTGTCAGGACAAGATGTTTACCGTCCGCGCCCGGACGAGCCCGTAAAACGGGACGCTACGGCAGCGGCGCGGTTACAAAGCGAGGATGCCATGACGACACGCGAATCGATGCCCTATGACGTGGTGATCGTCGGCGCAGGTCCGGCGGGCCTGTCGGCGGCGATCCGCCTGAAGCAGTTGGCGACCGAAACCGGCGGCGAGCTGTCGGTCTGTGTCCTCGAAAAGGGCTCGGAGGTCGGCGCGCATATCCTGTCGGGCGCGGTGATCGACCCGATCGCGCTCGACGAACTGCTGCCCGACTGGCGCGAGGATGGTTGTCCGCTGGCCGAGGTGCCGGTGACCGAGAACCATCACTGGATCCTGACTGCGAGCAAGCACCGCAGCGTGCCGCACGCGCTGACGCCGCCCTTCATGCACAACAAGGGCACCTATACCGGCAGCCTCGGCAATCTGTGCCGCTGGCTGGCGGGCAAGGCCGAGGAACTGGGCGTCGAGATCTTCCCCGGCTTCGCCGCCGCCGAAATCCTGTTTCACGAGGACGGCCGGGTAAAGGGCGTCGCGACCGGCGACATGGGCGTGGCGCGCGACGGCACCCACAAGCCCGACTATCAACCGGGCCTGGAGCTGCACGCGAAATACACCTTCTTTGCAGAGGGCGTGCGCGGCCATCTGTCCAAGGAGATCATCCGCCAGTTCGATCTCGCCCACGACAGCGATCCGCAAATCTATGGCCTGGGCATCAAGGAACTGTGGGACATCGACCCCGCCAAGCATGTGCCGGGCCGGGTGATCCATACCCAGGGTTGGCCGCTGGGCCATGACGCCAATGGCGGCGGCTTCATCTATCACCAGGCGGGGGGCCAGGTCGCGATCGGCTTCGTGACGTGGCTGAACTACACCAACCCGTACATCTCGCCGTTCCAGGAGATGCAGAAGTGGAAGACCCATCCCGAGATCGCCGAACTGCTGAAGGGCGGCAAGCGTGTCTCCTATGGCGCGCGCGCGATCAATGACGGCGGGCTCCAGGCGATCCCGAAGCTGACCTTCCCCGGCGGCGTGCTGGTCGGCTGTTCGGCGGGTTTCCTGAACGTGCCGCGTATCAAGGGCACGCACGGCGCGATGAAGTCGGCGATGCTGGCGGCCGAAGCGGCGTTCGCGGCGGTGCAGGCGGGTCGCGAGGGCGACGAGCTGACCGCCTATCCGGAGGCGTTCCGCGCGTCGTGGCTCCACAAGGAGCTGTCGGGCGTGCGCAACGTCGTGCCGCTGGTCAAGAAATATGGCGACACGCTGGGCTCCGGCCTGGCGGGTGTGACGATGTGGGCCGAGCATTGGGGTATGAAGATGCCCTTCACGATGAGGCACAAGCCCGATCACGAGACGCTGTGGCGCAAGGATCAGGTGAAGAAACCCGATTATCCCAAGCCCGACGGCGTGCTGACCTTCGATCGGCTGTCTTCGGTGTTCCTGTCGAACACCAATCACGAGGAGGATCAGCCGGTCCACCTGACGCTGAAGGACGCGTCGGTGCCGATCGCGCACAACCTGCCCTTGTTCGACGAGCCTGCGCAACGCTACTGTCCCGCCGGTGTTTACGAGGTGGTGGGCGTGGAAGAGGGCGATCCGAAATTCGTGATCAACGCCCAGAACTGCGTCCACTGCAAGACGTGCGACATCAAGGACCCGACCCAGAACATCAACTGGGTCGTGCCCGAGGGCGGCGGAGGACCCAATTATCCCAACATGTAAGCGTGTTTCGTTTCGTCTGCTGACCGGCACATTGCTGGTCGCGGCGTGCTGGTCCGCGCCGTCCCGGGCGGCGATCGCGCCGGGCCGGTCGCCCTTGTCGTCCTACCTCGCTGCGCGGGTCGCGGCAGCGGAAGGGCGCTCGGCCGCGGCGAGCGGGGATTATGCGATCGCGCTGACCGGCTGGCCCGACGATCCTGCCGTCGCGGTGCGCGCCTATCGTGAGGCGATGATCAGCGGTGACGAGGCGCTGGCGCTTCGTGCGGCGCGGGTGATGGAAGCGGAACAGGTCGCACCCATTGATGTCGCGCTGCTCGATCTGGCGATCGCGGCGCGCAAGCACGACCGCACCGCCTATGACGCGGCTTTGGTCCGGATCGACGCGGGTGCGCTGCGTATCGTCGCCCCCGTGCTGCGCGCCTGGGCGGCGTGGGACCGCAGGCAGCCGGTCGAGGCGGCGCTGGACAGTGCGGGCAAGGAGCCGGTCGCGCGGCGACTGGCCGACGAGCATCGCATCCTGCTGGCGCTCGCCGCCAAGCGCATGGACAGCCAGAGCACGCTGGTGCTGCTCCAGGCCATGTCGGCCGCCGCCGACACGCGGATCGCTGCGGCGCAGATCATGGCGGGGCGCGGCGACGAGGCCCAGGCGAAGGTCCTGCTGAGCGATCCCTTGGTGTCGGCGGACCGGCGCGCGCTGGGTGCCAAGCCCGATCTCGCGTTCGGCGTATCGCGCCTGCTCGTGCGGGTGGCGGCGGAACTGGTGGGTGAGGGGCCGCGTCCGCTGGTCATCGCGCTGACCCGCACCGCGCTGATCGCCGACCCCGGCAATGACCGCGCCCGGCTGCTGATGGCCGAGGCGCTGTCCCGCGACGAAGCCTGGGACGCCGCTATCGCCGCGATCCAAGGCGTGGCGCCGCGCGGCGCCTTCGCCCACCGCGCCGCCGTGGTGCGCGTCGGCCTGCTGGCGTCGGCGGATCGCGCCGGTGAGGCGCTGATGCTGGCCAGGGCGCTGGCGACCGCGAAGGATGCGACGGTCGACGATTGGCAGATTTACGGCGATCAGCTGATCGCCGCCAAGCGGCCCGCCGATGCCGCCATCTGGTATGAGCGGGTCACGCGCGCCGACCCGCCCGTGCCATGGGCAGCCTGGTTGCAATATGGCGGGGCGCTGGACCAGGCGGGCCAAAGCGAATTGGCCGATGCCCCGCTGGCCAAGGCGGTCGAGCTTGGCCCCGACGAGCCGTTGGCGCTCAACTATCTGGGCTATGCGCGGATCGAGCGCGGCAAGGCCGACCCGGCTTCGCTTGCCCTGTTGGAAAAGGCGAGCAAGCTGGCGCCTGACGACGCTTCGATCACCGACTCGCTGGGCTGGGCCTATCATAAGGCCGGGCAGACCAGGCGTGGTCTGCCACTGGTCGAACGCGCCGCCATGGCCGACCCTGCCAATGCCGAGATCGCCGATCATCTGGGCGATATCTATTGGGCGTTGGGTCGCTTGTACGAGGCGCGCTATTCCTGGCGTGCGGCGGCGTTGACGGCGGACGAACCGCTGGCCGGTCGCCTTGCGCACAAGGTGACGCTCTGATCGGGCTTGCCGCGTCGCCCCATGCGCCGCATGGGGCGGACATGACCGTCATCGTCGAGACCGCCCCGGCCAAGATCAACCTCGCGCTGCATGTGCGCCGTCGTCGCGACGATGGCTATCACGAGCTCGAGACGCTGTTCGCCTTCTGCCGCGACGGCGATGTGGTGACGGTGGAGCGCGCGCCCGCGACGACGCTGGCCCTGACCGGCCCGTTCGCGGCCGTGCTGGCGGGCGAATCGCGTGAGGACAATCTGGTCGTCCGCGCCGTGCGCGCGTTCCAGGCGCGTTTCGGCGTTGGTGACGACTATGCGATCACGCTCGACAAGCATCTGCCGGTGGCGTCCGGGATCGGTGGCGGCTCGGCCGATGCGGCGGCGACCTTGCGTGCGCTGGCGCGGCTGCATGGCATCGCCGTCGACCACGCCGATCTCTTTGCGATCGCGGGCGAACTCGGCGCCGACGTACCCGCCTGCCTGCTGGGCGAGACGTCGCGCGGCGAGGGCAAGGGGGATGCGTTGCAGCGGCTGGCGCCCTTGGGCGATCGGCCCGTGTTGCTGGTCAATCCGGGGGAGGGCGTATCCACCGCGGCGGTGTTCGCCCGCTGGGACGGGGTGGATCGCGGCGCGCTGGGGCAGGGCGAGGTCCTGACGGTCGCCAAGGCCGGACGCAACGACTTGGAGCCTCCCGCCCGCGCCATCGCCCCGGCGATCGATGCGGTGCTGGCCCTCCTGGCGGCGGCGCCCGGTGCCGTCATCAGCCGCATGTCGGGATCGGGTGCGACCTGTTTCGCGATTTTTCAGGATGTCGCCACGCGCGACGCGGCGGCGGCTTCGGCGCGCGACCGGGGCTGGTGGGTGCTGGCGAGTTTTTTGCGATAGGCTTTTGTTCGCATCTTGTTCCCGTGGAACAAAACACATACATTGCAGATGCGTTGAATGGACCACCATGTTGGTCTAGCGAGGGAAGCATCTGATGGCCGCCAATCTGAAAGTGATCGAAACAGGCATGGCAACCGCAAACGCAGACCGGCAAAAGGCGCTCGACGCCGCGCTCGCTCAGATCGACCGGGCATTCGGCAAGGGCTCGGCGATGAAGCTGGGGCAAAAGGAGGCCATGCAGGTCGAGGCGATCTCGACCGGCTCGCTCGGCCTCGACATCGCACTCGGCGTCGGCGGCCTGCCGCGCGGCCGCGTGATCGAGGTCTATGGCCCTGAATCGTCGGGTAAGACTACGCTGGCGCTGCACGTCATCGCCGAGGCGCAGAAGATGGGCGGCACCGCCGCCTTCGTCGACGCCGAACACGCGCTCGACCCCGTCTATGCCAAGAAGCTGGGCGTCAACATCGACGAACTGATCGTCTCGCAGCCCGACACCGGCGAGCAGGCGCTGGAGATCACCGACACGCTGGTCCGCTCGAACGCGATCGATGTGCTGGTGGTCGACTCGGTCGCCGCGCTCGTGCCGCGTGCCGAGATCGAGGGCGAGATGGGCGACAGCCATGTCGGCCTCCAGGCCCGCCTGATGTCGCAGAGCCTGCGCAAGCTGACCGGCTCCATCAGCCGTTCGCGCTGCATGGTGATCTTCATCAACCAGCTGCGCATGAAGATCGGCGTGATGTACGGCAACCCGGAGACGACGACGGGCGGCAACGCGCTGAAATTCTACGCCTCGGTCCGCCTCGACATCCGTCGTACCGGCGCGATCAAGGCGGGTGACGAAGTGACCGGCAACGCCACCCGCGTGAAGGTGGTGAAGAACAAGGTCGCCCCGCCGTTCAAGCAGGTCGAATTCGACATCATGTATGGCGAAGGCATCTCGAAGATCGGCGAGATCCTCGACCTGGGCGTGAAGGCCGGTCTGGTCGAGAAGTCGGGCAGTTGGTTCTCCTACGACTCGGTGCGCATCGGGCAGGGGCGTGAGAACGCCAAGACCTTCCTGCGCGACAATCCCGACATGGCCGACCGCCTGGAACGCGCGATCCGCCAGCGCACCGAAAAGGTGGCCGAGGAGATGATGACCGGCCCGGATGCCGAAGACGACATCTGATAGGACAGGAAACGGCTCGCCAGCGATGGCGGGCCGTTTTTGCATGGGGGGAGCGAAACGATGACCAGCGGCATGGACTGGCGCGGTCGGGTCGGCGATGTCTGGGCGGCGGAATGGCGACGCACCGACCGCAGCCTGGCGGACCTTTCCCGCCATCTGGACGTCGCGATTGCCTCGGCTGCACCGGATGTCGGAACCGCGCTCGATATCGGCAGCGGCGCGGGCGCGACCAGTCTGGCTTTGCGTACGGCACGGCCGAGGCTTTGCGTTACCGGCGTCGACCTGTCTGCCGAGCTGGTTGCGGTGGCGCAGGAGCGCGCCGGGTCGATTGAAGGTAATAGTTTGCGCTTCCTGTGCGGCGATGCGCTGACGGTGGCAAGGACCCAGGCGCCGTTCGACCTGCTCTATTCGCGCCACGGCGTCATGTTCTTTCCCGATCCGGTGGAGGCGCTGAGCATCCTTCGCCGCGCGGCACGGGACGGGGCACGGCTGGTCTTTTCGTGCTTCGCCGAACGTGCCGCGAACGGTTTCGCGACGCTGGCCGATGGGGCGATCGGCGCTTCACCGTCGCCGGACGCAAGCTACGCACCCGGCCCCTTTGCCTTTTCCGACAAGGAGCAGGTGGCGGCATGGTTGAAGGAAAGCGGCTGGCAACCGGATGACGCTACACGCGTCGGTTTCGACTATGTGGTGGGGGAGGGCGGCGATCCCGTCGAGGACGGACTATCCCTCCTGTCCCGGATCGGCCCGGCGGCGCGGGTGCTATCTCAGGCGGCATCGCCCGAACGCGACCGTATCGAAGATGCGATGCGCGCCGGTCTGGAGGCCAGTCGGCTCGGTAACCGCATTGCACTCCCCGCGACGGCCTGGATCTGGCAGGCAACGGCCTAAGGTCAATCGATGGTCCTGTCGTTTACTCCCTCATCTCTCGTAGAGGGGAGAGGGGTGTACAGACTTGGTCGAGGCTGTGGGTGGGGGGTGGCCTCTCGCTTGGCGAGCGCAAAAACCAAAGCCTTGCCAAGTGCTTACCTAAAAATCGGTCCGAGCGCTAATTCCTTCTGTGTAGGGGGAAGGGGACCATGCGAAGCATGGTGGAGGGGTGTCCCGGTCGTGAGCTTTGCCCCACTCTCCCGCCGGAACCCCCCTCCGTCAGACCTTCGGCCTGCCATCTTCCCTTTCAGGGGAGGAATGAAAGGAATGTCAGTTGGCCCTGGTGGCAATTCGAGGATGTTCACATCGAGGCCGGACGGTGACGCTCAGGTAATATCGGTGTCAGCCCCAGCACGGGACCCCGTGAAGTTTTCCTCGGTTCAGGGCGCCCCACCAGCAGTTGGATACCCTGTGGCTTCATCGACAACGCTGCACCCCGGCACGCCGCTGGCGCGTTATCGGCCCGGAAATTTGGGGAACCGTCATGACGATCATCGTCCATCACCTGGAAAACAGCCGGTCGCAGCGCATCCTGTGGATGCTGGAAGAGCTCGACCTCCCCTATGAGGTCAAACGCTATGAACGCGATCCCAAGACGATGTTGGCGCCGCGCGAGTTGCGGGCAGTCCACCCCCTCGGCAAGTCGCCGGTGATCGAAGATGACGGGCTGGTGATCGCCGAGACGGGGGCAATCATCGAATATCTGGTGGGCAAGGGCGATGGTCGCCTGGGTCCGCCCGCGCATCGCGAGGCGATGCAGCGCTGGCGCTTCTGGCTGCACTATGCCGAGGGATCTCTGATGCCGCCGCTGTTCGTGCTGCTGGTGCTCAGCCGGATCCCCGTGATGGGCAAGGTGGCGATGAAACGCTTCCAGCCGATGGTCGACCGCCACCTGGATTATATCGAAAGCGAACTGGCGCGCTCGCCCTGGTTCGCGGGCGATCAGATGACCGCCGCCGATATCATCATGAGCTTTCCGCTGGAGGCCGCGCGGGCCAGGGCCGGGCTGGACGAGCGCCGCCCCGCCACGATCGCCTGGCTGGAGCGGATCCACGCCCGCCCCGCCTATCAGGTCGCGCTCGCGAAGGGCGGACCCTATGCCTATGCCTGAGCGCCACTGACCTCAGGGATAGGGGGATCAGTGCCCGCCGATCTTGCGGAAACTGTCGGGGGCGTCCGGTGCGGGGCCACCCGATGGTGCATGGAGCGAGGACATGTCGACCGGCTCCGGCGCATCGAGCGGTCCCTCCCATTTTGCGATCACCGCGCTCGCCACCGCATTGCCGATGACGTTGGTGGCCGAGCGGCCCATGTCGAGGAAATGATCGACTGCCAGGATCAGCAGCAGCCCGGCCTCGGGGATGTTGAACATCGGCATCGTCGCCGCGATCACCACCAGCGAGGCGCGGGGTACGCCCGCAATGCCCTTCGACGTGACCATCAGGACGAGCAGCATCGTGATCTGCTGCCCGATCGACAGATCGATGCCGTACGCCTGCGCGATGAACAGCGACGCGAACGTCATGTACATCATCGAGCCGTCGAGGTTGAACGAATAGCCCAGCGGCAGCACGAAGCTGGCGATGCGCGGCGGCACGCCGAACCGGTCCAGCCCCTCCAGGATGCGGGGATAGGCGGCCTCGGACGAGGCGGTCGAGAAAGCCAGGATCAGCGGCGCGCGGATATGCGCGATCAGCTCGCGGATACGCGGCCCGATGAACAGCGCGGCGACGCTCAGCAGCACGCACCACAGCAGCAGCAGCCCAAGGTAGAAGCTGCCCATGAAGATGGCGAGCTTGCCGATCACCGACGGGCCCTGCTCGGTCAGCGTGCCCGCCACGGCGGCGAACACCGCGATGGGCGCGACGCGCATGACGTAATCGGTCACCTGCAACATCACCGCGACCAGCGCGTCGACCGCGCGGACCAGCGGCGCGGCACGCTCCCCGACCGCGGTGATCGCCACGCCCAGGAACAGCGATCCGATGACGATCTGCAGCACCTCGTTGGTCGCCATCGCCTCGATCAGCGAGGCGGGGACCAGGTGGGTGACGAATTTCTGAAGGTCGAACCCGGCCTTCACCACGCCGCTATCGGCGCTGACGGGCGGCAACGGCAGGTTTAGGCCGACACCGGGATGGAGCAGGTTGACCAGCAACATGCCCAGGCTGAGCGAGACGAGGCTGGCCGAGAGGAACCAGGCGAGCGAACGGAAACCGATCCGGCCCAGCGCCTTGGTATCGCCCATCTGCGCGATGCCCGACACCAAGGTCGCGAAGACCAGGGGCGCGATGATCATCTTGATCAGGCGCAGGAACAGCCCGGTAACGATCGCGAAATACCCGGCGATCGACTTCAACTGCGCGGTCGCCGCCACGCTGCCATCGTCGAGCGACAGGTTGATCGAAAGCCCGACGATCAGCCCCAGGACCAGGCCGATGAAGATGTACAAGGTCAGCCGCTTGGCCATGCATACCCCAATATAAGTTCCGCGCGCGAGCCAAGGGCATTGCGGCGCTCAGGTCAAGAATTCTATCGTGCCCGTCATGCAGACCCTGTTGTCCCGCCGCACGCTGATCGCGGCCGCCGCCCTGCCACTCCTCGTCCGGCCGGGGCTGTTGCGCGCGGCCGAGCCCGACCTGTCGGCCTTGCGCGATATCACCGGCGGCGCGATGCCGATCGGCCCGGACGAACGCGCCCGGCGGCTGGCGCGGGCACAGGCCCTCATGAAGGCGAACGGCATGGCTGCGATCCTGATCGAGCCGGGGTCGAGCATGGTCTATTTCACCGGCGTCCGCTGGGGGCGGAGCGAGCGACTGACCGCCGCGATCCTGCCGGTCGAGGGACAGCCGTGCATCGTCACGCCGTTCTTCGAGGAACCCTCGGTCCGCGAGACGCTGGCCGTGCCCGCCGAGGTGCGGGTGTGGCAAGAAGATCAGAACCCGCTGGCCGTGGTCGCGGGGTTCCTGCGCGATCGCAAGCTGACCGGCCAGCCGGTGGGGATCGAGGAGACGGCGCGCTTCTTTGCCTTTGACGGATTGCAAAAGGCGCTGCCCGGGGTCCGGCTGGTCTCTGCCAATCCGGTCGTGCGCGGATGTCGGATGGTGAAGACGCCTGCCGAAATCGCGCTGATGCAACTGGCGACCGATGTGACCATGGCCGCCTATCGCTGGGTCCACCCCCGTGTCGAGGCGGGCATGACCGGTGCGGAGATCGGCGCGTTGATGAGTGCCGCCACCCGCAAGCTGGGCGGCAGCCCGGAGTTCAGCATGGCGCTGGTCGGCGAAGCCTCCGCCTATCCGCATGGCAGCAAGCAGGTCCACAAGGTTGCGGATGGCCAGGTCGTTTTGATGGACTGTGGCTGCACCGTTCAGGGTTATCAGTCCGACGTCTCGCGCAGCTGGGTGCACGGCACCGCTTCGCCCGAGCAGCGCAAGGTTTGGGATATAGTCGCGAAGGGTCAGCAGGTGGCGCGGGCCGCGGCGAGGATCGGTGCGCCGGCGGGCAGCATCGACGATGCGGTCCGGCGTTTTTACGAGGCGGAAGGCTATGGTCCCGATTATCGCCTGCCCGGCCTGTCGCATCGCACTGGGCACGGCATCGGCATGGACGGGCACGAGCCGGTCAATCTGGTGCGGGGCGAGGCGACGCCGCTGGCTCCTGGCATGTGCTTTTCTAACGAGCCGGGGCTCTATCTACCAGGCAAGTTCGGTATTCGGCTGGAGGATTGTTTCCATATGACGGAAGGAGGGCCGGTCTGGTTCTCGACGCCGCCGCGCAGCATCGAGGCACCGATCGGGTGAGCGCGGCGCTAGACGTCCAAGGTTATGCGCAGTGGCGGTCGCGGCTGGACGCGGGCGAACTCGCCGAACTGGCGGCACTGTTTGCCGATTGGCCTGCGGGGCGTCCCGGCCAGCGGATCGACCCGGCGCGTGCTGCGGCCCTGTCCGGCGTCGGGCGGCTGATCGCCGATGGGGTCCCGACGATGCACCCGGTCCGCGCGTTGCTGTTCGACAAGACCGATGGCGGCAATTGGGCGCTGGCCTGGCATCAGGATCGCACCATCGAAGTGGCCGAGCGGTGCGAGGTCGCAGGCTTCGGCCCCTGGACCGTCAAGCAGGGGCGAATCCATGTCGCGCCGCCGGTGGCCTTGCTGGAGCGCATGGCCACGGTTCGGCTTCATCTGGACCCCGTCGATGCAGACAATGCGCCGCTTCTGGTCGTACCGGGGTCGCACCGGCTGGGCCTGATCGCCGAGGATGCGATTGCTGGCGTGGTCGACCGGCTGGGTGAGGAGGTCTGCCTGGCGGAGGCGGGAACGGTCTGGCTGTATCGCACGCTGATCCTTCATGCCTCGGCCCGCGCCAGGCCGGGGCGGCATCGGCGGGTGTTGCAGATCGACCTGTCCGCCGATGACTTGCCGGACGGGTTGCGATACGCCGCTGCGGCAACATGAGGGAGGCATGACGATGGCGTTGTGAACGGGTTTTGCCAATGGTGCGCTGGGCGTGCTGATCGTGGCGATGGGCAACCGTTGGCTGCTGGAGCGATTTGCGCGGGGTGGCGATATTCGTCCGGCGGCGTTCCTCTTCACCCTCGGGCTGACGCTCGGGCGGCTGGGTGCCGCGACGCAGCTGGGCGATGTGGGCGGGCGGATTCTGGGCATCGGGCTGGGCCTGGCGGCGATCGGCCATCTCTGGTGGTCCAAATCGGTGTCGCCGACCGATGCGACGGAGCGCCCTTGATCCGCGACGCTTGAGCGGGGACAAATCCTCGCCTAAGTCGCATCCATGACCTCGACCAACGACATCCGCCGCGGCTTTCTCGACTATTTCGGCAGCGAGGGGCACCAGATCGTGCCCTCCGCGCCGCTCGTGCCGCAGAACGACCCGACGCTGATGTTCGTGAATGCGGGCATGGTGCCGTTCAAGAACGTGTTCACCGGCCTGGAATCGCGGCCTTATGTCACCGCGACCAGCTCGCAGAAGTGCGTGCGCGCTGGCGGCAAGCATAACGATCTCGACAATGTCGGCTATACCGCGCGGCACCATACCTTCTTTGAAATGCTGGGCAATTTCTCGTTCGGCGACTATTTCAAGGAACAGGCGATCACCCATGCCTGGACCCTGCTGACCAAGGTCTGGGGCATCGATCCGAACAAGCTGACCGCGACCGTCTATCACACCGATGACGAGGCGTTCGACCTGTGGAAGAAGATCGCGGGGCTGCCCGAGCACAAGATCATCCGCATCCCGACCAAGGACAATTTCTGGGCGATGGGCGAGAACGGGCCGTGCGGCCCGTGCTCCGAAATCTTCTTTGATCACGGCGACCATATCTATGGCGGCCCTCCCGGCAGCCCCGAGGAGGACGGCGACCGATTCGTCGAGATCTGGAACCTGGTCTTCATGCAGTTCGAGCAGGAAGCCAATGAGATCGTCGGCGAACTGCCCAAGAAGTCGATCGACACCGGCATGGGGCTGGAGCGGATCGCGGCCGTCCTGCAGGGCGTGCACGACAATTACGACACCGACACCTTCAAGGCGCTGATCGCCGCGTCGTGCGAGTTGACCCACACCAAGGCCGAGGCTGGGCAGAAGGCGTCGCACCGTGTGATCGCCGACCATCTGCGCTCGGCGGGCTTCCTGGTGGCGGACGGCGTGCTGCCCGCGAATGAGGGCCGTGGCTATGTGCTCCGTCGCATCATGCGCCGGGCGATGCGTCACGCGCATCTGCTGGGCGCCAAGGAGCCGTTGATGCACCGTCTGGTCCCGGCGCTGGTCGCCGAGATGGGTGCGGCCTATCCCGAACTGGTCCGGGCCCAGCCGTTGATCGAAGCGACGCTCCGCCAAGAAGAAACCCGTTTCCGTCAGACGCTCGACAAGGGGTTGAAGCTGCTCGACGAGGCGACGGCGGGCATGGCGCCCGGCGCGACGCTGGCGGGGGAGACCGCGTTCAAGCTCTATGACACGTTCGGCTTCCCCTATGACCTGACCGAGGACGCGTTGCGCGCGCAGAACCTGGCGGTCGACCGGGCGGGCTTCGACGCCGCCATGGCCGAGCAGAAGCGTGCCGCGCGGGCGGCCTGGAAGGGCTCTGGCGCGAAGGCGTCGGACGATGTCTGGTTCGACATCGCCGAGGAAACCGGCTCGACCGAGTTTCTGGGTTACGCCTCGGACACCGGCGAGGGCGAAGTCCTGGCGCTGGTCAAGGACGGCGCGCGGGTCGAAAGTGCCGCTGCGGGCGAGAGCGTCGCGATCATCGTCAACCAGACACCTTTCTATGGCGAGAGCGGCGGTCAGGTCGGCGATAGCGGGACCATCTCCAGCGATACCGGGCTGAAGGCGGTCGTCACCGACACCTCCAAGCAGCTCGGCCGCGTGTTCGTGCACAATGCCGAGATCCAAGAGGGCGGGATTAAGGTGGGCGACAGCGTAAGGCTGACCATCGACACCACCCGTCGCGCCGCGATCCGCGCCAATCATTCGGCGACCCATCTGCTGCACGAGGCGCTGCGCCAGCGGCTGGGCACTCATGTCGCGCAGAAGGGCTCGCTGGTTGCGCCGGAGCGTCTGCGCTTCGACTTCTCGCAGCCGGTCGGCATGACCGCCGACGACATTGCCGAGGTCGAGACGAAGGTGAACGAGCAGGTGCGCGGCAACGGGCCGGTCGTCACCCGCCTGATGACCCCCGACGAAGCGATCGAAATGGGCGCGATGGCGCTGTTCGGCGAGAAGTACGGCGACGAGGTTCGCGTCGTGTCGATGGGCGAGGATGCGGACGGCACCTATTCTCTCGAACTCTGCGGCGGCACCCATGTCAACGCGCTGGGCGAGATCGGCGTGTTCAAGATCGTGTCGGAAGGCGCGGTGTCGAGCGGCGTGCGCCGGGTCGAGGCGCTGACCGGCGAGGGCGCGCGCGCCTATCTGTCGCACCGTGACGACATGCTGAAGGCCGCCGCCGCGACGCTGAAGACCACGCCCGACGAAGTGCCCGCGCGCATCACCGCGCTGGTCGAGGAGCGTCGCCGACTGGAGCGCGAACTGGCCGAGGCCAAGAAGGCGCTCGCCATGGGCGGTGGCGCGGGCGGTGCGGCGGCGGGGCCGGAGCAGATCGGCGACGTGGCCTTTATCGGCCAGGTGCTGGACGGCTTCGAGGCCAAGGGGCTGCGCGGCGCGGTGGACGATGCCAAGCAGCGCCTGGGCGGATCGGGCGTCGCGGTGATGGTCGCGATCAACGACGGCCGCGCCTCGGTCGCGGTCGGCGTCACCGACGACTTGACGGCCAGGCACAATGCGGTCGAGTTGCTGCGCAAGGCGGTGGCGGCATTGGGCGGGCAGGGCGGTGGGGGCCGTCCCGACATGGCCCAGGGCGGCGGCCCCGACGGCACCAAGGGCGCCGAAGCGCTTCAGGCGGTGCGGGACGCGCTGGCTGGCTGATCATAAAGAAGGGGGCAAGCGATGCGAAAAACGGTTCTTAGGGCTTTCACATCGCTTGCTCTTTTCCCGGAGGGATCAATCGTACGGCTCGCGACAGGTTCTTTCCACATTGGAGGGGCGCGACCGTGAAACCCCCAAGCGGACGCCGCGACCTGACCGCCGGGCCGATCGGCCGGACGCTGCTGCTATTTGCCCTGCCGACCCTGGGATCGAGCGTGCTTCAGTCGCTGAACGGGTCGATCAACGCGATCTGGATCGGCCAGTTTCTAGGAGAGCGAGCGCTGGCGGCGACGACCAATGCGAACATCATCATGTTCCTGCTGGTCGCGGCGACCTTCGGCTTCGGCATGGCGGCGACGATCCTGATCGGCCAGGCGATGGGGCGGCGCGATGTCGAAGCGGTGCGTCGCGTGCTGGGCTCGGCGCTCGGGTTGTTCGCGGTGATCTCCAGCCTGACGGTCGTGGTGGGCTGGTGGGCGGCGCCCGCGATCCTGCGCGCGCTGGCCACCCCGGCGGAGGTCTATCCATTGGCGCTCGCTTATCTGCGGGTCATCTTCGTGGCGATGCCGCCCGGTTTCATCGCGGTGCTGCTCACCATGGCGTTGCGCGGTGTGGGCGATTCGATCACGCCCTTGAAGTTCATGGCGCTGGGCTCGGTGCTCGACGTCGTCTTGAACCCGGTCTTCATCCTGGGGCTGGGGCCTTTGCCCGCGCTGGGGATCGAGGGGTCGGCGGTCGCCACGCTGATTGCCAACACCGGATCGCTGCTGGCGCTGGTGATTTATCTTTATGCGAAGGATCTGGTGATTCGCCTGCGCGGGGCCGAGTGGCGCTACCTGATGCCGACCCGCGAACTGTTGAAGACCATCGTGGTCAAGGGGTTTCCGATGGGGCTCCAGATGCTGGTCGTCTCGACCTCGGCGCTGGCGATGATGGGGCTGGTCAACCGGCACGGCACCTCGACCACCGCCGCTTACGGCGCCGCGAACCAGCTTTGGACCTATATCCAAATGCCTGCGATGGCGGTGGGCGCGGCGGTCAGCGCGATGGCGGCGCAGAATATCGGGGCGGGGCAGTGGGACCGGGTCGACCGGATCACCCGTGCCGGGCTTCGCATGAACCTGTTGCTGACCGGCGTGCTGGTGCTGGTCGTGACACTGCTCGACCGTTACGTGCTATGGCTGTTCCTGGGGCGCGAGCCGGAGGCGATCGGGATCGCGACGCGGATTAACCTGATCGGTGGGTGGAGCTTTGCCCTGTTCGGCGTGTCGATGGTGCTGGCCGCGACCGTCCGCGCGAACGGTGCGGTGGTGGGGCCGCTGGTCATCCTGGCGATTTCGATGTTCCCGGTCCGCTTCGGCCTCGCCAATCTGCTGGAGCCGAGCCTGGGCGCGGATGCGATCTGGTGGAGCTTCCCCGCAGGCTCGCTGGCGTCGATGCTGATGACTATCGGCTATTATCGCTATGGCGGCTGGCGCAAGGGACGAATCACGGTCGCGGCGGGCCCGGTGGCGGGCAAGGAGGAATGCGAGGAGCAGGCACTGGCGGAGGGACAGCCGACGAACAAGGCTATGCCGGTAGGGTAGGGGCCCCTTTTCCTCCCCTTACAGGGGAGGAATAACTATTCGGCGGGCGCCATCACCTGGATGATGCCCGGTGCGATGCGTGCGGTCACCGGGGTACGCGCCAGGACTTCGCCGTCGATCGAGATAGGCAGCGGCGGAATGGTGGTGAGCTTGATCTCGCGGCCCCGGAAGTCGCGCACCTTTTCCTTGCGATAGTCGCTGCGAAGGATGCTGGCCGCCCAGTTGACGATCAAGCGGCGCTTCACATGGCCGCATACCGCCTGCACCACGATTTCGCCGGAGTCGACCGCTGCGGCGTCCACCAGCTCGGTGCCGCCATGATAGGGGCCGTTCGAGATGCGGACCTCGACCACGCGCAACCGTTCGCGCTTGCCATCCTGCTCGACGATCAGGGTGAAGGGGCGAAAGCGCAGGAACTGGTACGCCGCCCAGCCCAGATAGCCCAGCCGCCCGGCCACCCGCTTCAACCCGTGCGGCACGGTTTCGGCGATCTTCGGACTGATGCCCATCGCCGCGCAGTTGGCGTAATAGTCGTTGTCGATCATGCCCAGGTCGATGCGGCGCGGGCGACCGGTGCGGATCACTTCGATCGCGCCCTCGATATTGAGCGGAATGCCGAGCGAGCGGGCAAAGCTGTTCGCAGTGCCGAGCGGCAAGACGCCCAGTATCACGTCATGCCCGACCATAAGGTCGACCAGCCCGCTGATCGTGCCGTCGCCGCCGCCCAGGATCAGCAGGTCGGGCTTGGCCGCCAGCAGCTCGCGGACGGTGGGCTCCAGATCCTTGGGATCTTCCACCGCGCGGGCGTCGACCTTATAGGGAAGGCCGGATAGCGCCTCGCAGGCGCGGCGGAACATCGCCTGGCCGCGCCGCGATTTGGCATTCACAACCATCGCTGCCGATCGTATCTCTCGCAAACCGATTTCCTTCCGCCCCCGAAACGCTCGACATGCAACGCTTGGCAAGTGCGGTCCGATCCCGCAAAAGCGCTTTCGATGACCGCATCCTATCCCGCGCTTCGCCTTCGTCGTACCCGCGCTTCCGGCTGGAGCCGCAGGCTTCATGCCGAAACGGTGCTGACCCCAGCCGATCTGATCTGGCCGCTGTTCGTGACCGAGGGGCGGGGGGTTGAGGAGCCGATCGCCAGCCTGCCCGGCGTGTCGCGCTGGTCGCTGGACGGCATCGTCGCGCGGGCCAGGGAAGCGGCGGATCTGGGCATTCCGTGCCTGGCGCTGTTCCCCAACACGCCCTCGCACCTGCGTACCGATGATGGGCGCGAGGCGTTGAACCCCGACAATCTGATGTGCCGGGCGATCGCGGCGATCAAGGATGCGGTGCCCGAGATCGGGGTGCTGACCGATGTCGCGCTCGATCCCTATACGACGCATGGCCATGACGGGCTGGTCGACGCCGCCGGTTACGTCGTCAACGACCGGACGGCGGACGCTTTAGTCCAGCAGGCGCTGACCCAGGCGCGCGCCGGCTCGGACGTGATCGCGCCGTCGGACATGATGGACGGCCGCATCGGCCTGATCCGCGCCGCGCTGGAGACCGAGGGTTTCCACAACGTCCAGATCATGGCCTATGCCGCCAAATATGCGAGCGCCTTTTACGGGCCGTTCCGCGACGCGGTGAACACGCGCGGCCTGTTGAAGGGCGACAAGCGCACCTATCAGATGGACTCCGCCAATGCCGAGGAAGCGCTGCGCGAAGTCGCGCTCGACCTGGCCGAGGGCGCCGACAGCGTGATGGTGAAGCCGGGCCTGCCCTATCTCGACATCATTCGCCGGGTGAAGGACGAGTTCCGCGTGCCCACCTTCGCCTATCAGGTGTCGGGCGAGTATGCGATGATCGAGACGGCGGTGGCGGCCGGGGCGGCCGACCGCGACGCCATGGTGCTGGAGACGCTGATGGCGTTCAAGCGCGCCGGATGCTCGGGCGTGCTGACCTATCATGCCGCCCATGCCGCGCGACTGCTGAACGCCTGAACCTGTCCCTGGTGACCGGCCGCATTCCGAAGCTGGCGGCGCGCGCGCTGTTCGTGGCGACGATCCTGACCGGGTCGTTCCTGCTGTTCCTGGTCCAGCCGCTGGTCGCGCGCATGGCGCTGCCCCGGCTGGGCGGCGCGCCCGCCGTCTGGAACTCGGCGATGTTCGTCTATCAGGCGCTGTTGCTGGGTGGCTATGCCTATGCCCATGCGCTGGGGCGATTTGGACCGCGCGTGCAGGCGGGCGTGCATCTGGCGCTGCTGGGCGTGGCGGCGCTGTGGTTGCCGATCGGGTTGATGGCGGTCGATCTGCCCGCCGATGCCGAGCCTGCCTTGTGGGTGCCCTGGTTGCTCGGCCTGTCGATCGGGCCGCTGTTCTTTGCGGTGTCGGCACAGGCGCCGCTGATCCAGCGCTGGTTCGCGCTCGCGCATCCGGGCCGCAATCCTTACGCCCTCTATGCGGCCTCGAACCTGGGCAGTTTTGCCGGGCTGATCGCCTATCCGCTGCTCGTCGAGCCCGCCATGACCCTGCACGGGCAAAGCCTGTTGTGGAGCCTCGGATACGGTGTGCTGGCGCTGTTGGTGCTGATCTGCGCGACGTGGCTGCCGGGCTCGGCAACGGGGGACGCGACGGTCGCGACCTCATCGCCGCCGGGCTGGCGGCGTATCGCGCTGTGGACCGCGCTGGCGGCGGTGCCGTCGGGGCTGGTGTTGGCGACGTCGACCTACATCACGACCGACATCGTCGCGATGCCGCTGCTCTGGGTCCTGCCGCTGGGGCTGTATCTGGCGAGCTTCATCGTCGCCTTTGCGACGCGCCGGGCGGCGGCGGACACGTTGACCCGGATCGCGCCGGTGACGCTGTTGCTGTTCGGCGGCGTCATCATGGGGGGCTATTCGGAGCAGCCCTATTCCAATGTCGTGGTCGCCTTGCTGCTGCTGTTCATGGTGTCGGTGGCGCTGCACACCGCGCTGTACCGCGCCCGGCCTGCGGTTGACCGACTGACCGGCTTTTATTTGTGGATGGCGGTTGGCGGTGCGCTGGGCGGGGTGTTCACCGGGATCTTGGCGCCGGTGCTGTTCGACTGGACCTATGAATACCCCCTCCTGATCCTGGCGGCGGGGGCGTTGGTCCCGCAGCAATATCTGCTGGCGAGCATCCGCGACCTGTGGTGGCGGCATGGACGCGCGATGCTGGTGGCTTTGGCACTGGCGGTCGGCGGGTTGATCGCGCTTCGCATGTCGGGCCCGACCGCGCTGTTCGGCGAGGAGCGGCAGGGTATCGCGTTTCTCGTGATCGCCATGCTGGGCTTCCTGGCGATCGGTGCGCGGTGGGGCTATGTCCTGTTGCTGGCGGGGGCGCTCGCGCTGTTCGGCGGCTATCGCGCGCTGTCGCTGTCGATGGAGCATGACGCCCGGATGCGCAGCTATTTCGGCGTCTACACGATCCGCGATGGGGTGGGGTATCGCGAGCTCGACCATGGATCGACCGTGCATGGTATTCAGTTGCGCGGATCGGTTGCGCGCGAGCGGACGCCGACGACCTATTATGCGCCGCTATCGGGCGTCGGCCGGGCGATGCGCGCCGCGCCGATGCTCTATGGCCCTACGGCACGGATCGGGGTCGTCGGCCTCGGCACGGGAACGCTCGCCTGTTATGCCCGGCCGGGCCAGCAATGGCGTTTCTACGAGATCGATCCGGCCATCGTGCACATCGCGCGCGACACCGGCCAGTTCAGCTATCTGCGCCTGTGCCAGCCCGATCCGCTGATCCGGGTCGGCGATGCGCGGGTGCGCCTGTCGGCCGAGGCGTCGGCCAGCCTCGACCTGCTGGCGCTGGATGCCTTTTCCTCCGACGCGGTGCCGGCGCATCTGCTGACGCGTGAGGCCTTTGCCATCTATGCACGCGTGGTGTCGCGGCGTGGCTTGCTGCTCGTCCACATCTCCAACCGGTTCGTCGATCTGGAGCCGCTGGTCGCGGCGGCGGCGCGGGAGGGGGGCTGGGCGATCGCCAAGCTGAATTACGTTCCCACCGACCTTGATCGCGAGGAGCAGGCGACCTCGTCGGTCTGGCTGGCGCTGTCGCGTGATCCGGCCGTGCTGAAGGCGCTGGAGGAAAAGGGCGGCGACTGGACGCCGGCGGTCGCGCCGCCCGGCCTTGCGGCGTGGACCGACGATTATTCCAGCGTCCTGCCCTTCATCCGCGAGTTCTGAGCGGATCAGGCGGCGGGCAGGCTCGCCGACAGGGCCTTGATCTGGTCGGACTGGCGGGTGGTCAGCACCGTCGCCCGCTCTCGCAGAGCGACCAGCGACGGGTAGTCGGGCTCCAGCGTCGCGGCGCGTTTGATCGCCAGGTCGTCCACCTCGGTCAGGATGGCCGAGCCCCGCGCGCGGATCTCATCGAGCGTCGCCAGCTCGGTCTGCGCCGCCAGCCAGGCATCGCTGCCGACCGCTTGGCCGCGTGCCTGGGCTGCGCGCGACTTTGCCTGGTCGTGTGCCTTGGCGAACTCGCCCTCGACCGTGTCGAGCTGACGAGTGATCTCGGCGATGCGTGCGTCGAGCGCGGGATCGGGGCGCAGCACGACCGGCTTGGCCGTGGGTTCGGCAAAGCCCTGTTTTTCGACCGGCCGAACCGCCAGCGACGGATAGGGCGTCGTATCGCGGTCGCGCGCGCAACCCGCTAGGCCAAGGCCAGCAAGCAGGATGGGGGCACAAAGGGCGAGCAGGCTGGGGCGATTGGGCTTCATCGCGATCTTCCTAACCGGAACCGGAGCCAGGGACCAAATGCCGTTAAGCCGTCTCCGGGTCCGGTCCCGCCAAAAATTGTGGATAACCCTGGCAAAGGGGTTGCCAAGATTTCGAAGCGCTTCTATCAGCCCACCTCCACAGCGCGCCCGTAGCTCAGCTGGATAGAGCATCAGACTACGAATCTGAGGGTCGGACGTTCGAATCGTTCCGGGCGCGCCAGTGGATCATATATCAGGTCTCGATAGAGACCCCATGCGCGCCCGTAGCTCAGCTGGATAGAGCATCAGACTACGAATCTGAGGGTCGGACGTTCGAATCGTTCCGGGCGCGCCATTTTCCTATATCGACGAATTTGTGCGCTTGGCATTAGCCATGGGCAGACTTTGCTCATTCCTCCCCTGGATGGGGAGGTGGCAGGCCGAAGGCCTGACGGAGGGGTGTCACCCTTCGCGATGCAGGTCTGCTCCCGGCCCTTACGGCTGAACCTCCTTGCCCTCCCAATCGAACAGCTTGCCGCTATCGGGCGCCTTCAGTCCGTCGATGACGTCGAGCAACTGCACCGCCGCGCGATCGGGCGTGAACAGGCCGCCGGGGCGGACATTGCCCTGGAACGGCTTGGACAGCGCGGTGTCGACCGTGCCGGGATGCAGCGCCACGATGATCGAACGGTCGTTGCGCCGCTTATGCTCGACCGACAGGGTGCGGATGAACTGGTTGAGCGCCGCTTTCGACGCACGGTATCCGTACCAGCCGCCCATCCGGTTGTCGGAGATCGATCCGATCCGCGCGGACAGGGCGGCGAACAGCGTCTTGCCGGTCCGGGGCATCAGCGGCAGGATATGTTTGGCCACCAGCGCTGGGCCGATCGCGTTGACCGCGAAGTTGCGCGAGAGCCAGGCGGGGTCGAGCTGCCCCATCGCCTTTTCCGGGCCCTGTTCGCCGTCATGGAGCAGGCCGGTCGCGACGATCACCAGATCGGGGGCCGGACCCTTGGCGATCCGTTCGGCGGCGGCGATGATGCTCGCCTCATCCTCGATATCGATATGCCCGTCGCCGCTCATCGACCGGCCGAAGCGGGACACGGCGATGCCTTCCTCCTCCAGCGCATCGGCCAGACCCTTGCCGATCCCGCCCGAGGCGCCGATGACGACTGCCTGCTTCCACTCGCTCATCGCACGAATCTCCATAGGGTCGGCGTGCTGGCCTGGCCATCGAACGCATAACCATCGCTATCGAAGCCGCGCATCGCATCGGCATCGGTGATCCGATGCTCGACCATCCAGCGGGCCATCGCCCCGCGCGCCTTCTTGGCGTGGAAGCTGACGAAGCGGTCGCCCTCGCGGAAGTCGATCGCGATGACGCGGATCGCGGCGGGCAGGCGGCCATCGACCGCATGCCAATATTCCTGGCTGGCGAGGTTCAGGACGGTGCCCGATCCTTCCGCCTCGATCTCCTGCACCAGCCGCGTGGCGATCCGGTCCGCCCACCATTCGGTCAGCTTGCCGCCGCCCGGCGCCCAGCGCGTCCCCATCTCCAGGCGATAGGGCCGCATCGCATCCAGCGGACGGAGCAGGCCGTAGAGGCCCGACAGCATCCGCAGATGATCCTGTGCGAACAGGATCGCGGGTTCGTCCAGCGTCCTGGCCTCCAGCCCGGTATAGACGTCGCCCGCAAAGGCAAACATCGCGGGCCGCTCCGGCGCGTCGGCGAAATCGCGGAAGCGATCGGCGTTCAGGGTCGCCAGCGCGGGCGAGATGCGCATCAGCGACCCCAGCTTGTCCGCGCCCAGCCCGGCCGCGGCCCTGGCCAGTTCGTCGGCCTCGCGCGCGAAGTGCGGCGTGGTGGGGGCAAGATCGGGCAGGGGGCTCTGATAATCGAGCGTCTTGGCGGGGGAGATGACGGCAATCATGACCGCGCCCGCTAGCGCCCGGAGCGTTCGCGTTCAATCCGCGTTCAGCGGTGGATGGTCATGATACGGCGCATCATCGCATTGCTTGAACGGAACGTCCGCTGTCCCTACAAGCCCGCCATTGACGGTTGTGGACCCGACAGGCTCTATTCTTGGAGAAAATTCGCATGAAGATCATTCCGAAGCTCGCGCTTGCGGCCGTGCTGGCGACGAGTGTGAGTGGGGTCGCCCTGACCGTTCCGGCCGTTGCCCAGAAGAAGAAGGCCGAGGAAGCCGGTGGCCTGAAGCTGAGCCCCGAAGCGCTGAAGGCCGCCCAGGCCGCGCAGCCGGTGATGCAGCAGAAGAACTACGCCGCCGCCGAGCCGCTGGTCGCCGCCGTCGAGGCCGCCGCCAAGACCGAGGACGACAAGTATATCGCCGCCGCGCTGCGCTACGAGCTCGAATCGGGCAAGCTGTTCGCCGCGCAGCAGGCGAACCCGAACACGCCGGTCGACGAGGCCGCGCTCGCCAAGCCGCTCGACGCGCTGATCGCCAGCCCCTCGACCCCGGCCGCCGACAAGCCGCGCTACGTCTATCGTCGCGGCGCGCTGGCCTATAACGGCAAGCAGTATCCGATCGCCCTGCAATATTTCCAGCAGGCCAAGCAGTTGGGCTATCAGGACCCGAACCTGCCCATGCTGATGGTCAAGGCCAAGTATGAGTCGGGCGACATCGCGGGCGGCAATGCCGAGCTGGCGTCGGTCATCGACCAGATGAACGCCTCGGGCCAGAAGGCGCCGGAAGACTATTACAAGTTCGCGATCAGCCGGGCGAACAAGACCAAGAACGTCCCCGAATCGCTGAACTGGATGCGCAAGTGGCTCGTCGCCTATCCGACGGCGCAGAACTGGCGCAACGTTCTGGTCATCTATGGCCTGCAGCAGGGCTCACTGGCGACGCTGGACAAGAACCAGCGCCTCGACCTGTTCCGCCTGATGCGCGCGTCCAAGTCGCTGGGCGACCAGAACGACTATATGGAATATGCCCAGTACGCGACCGACAAGGGCCTGCCTGCCGAGGCCGCGACCGTGCTGAAGGAAGGCATGGCGACCGGCAAGATCCCGGCCGGCAATGCCACCGCCAAGGCGATGCTGACCGCCGCCGAAGCCAAGAGCCGCCAGGAAGGCTCGCTCGCCCCGACCGAGGCGCGTGCCAAGTCGGCGGGCGACGGCAAGCTCGCCGCGCTGACCGCCGAGGCCTATTACGGCCAGGGCAACTACGCCAAGGCGGTCGAGCTGTACCGTGCCGCGCTGCAAAAGGGTGGTGTCGACGCCAATGAGGTGAACACGCGCCTCGGCATCGCGCTGGCCGCGCAGGGCGACAAGGCCGGGGCCAAGGCGGCGTTCGACGCGGTCAAGGGCGCGCCGCGCGCCGACCTCGCTGCGTTCTGGAACACCTATCTCCAGACCCAGGCGTAAGGATAAGGGCCCGCATCGGCGACGGTGCGGGCCTTTTTCCTGGCGAAGCGGCGGGCCACACAAAACCGCCAACAAAAAGGCCGGTCCTCCAAAAGCGGAGAACCGGCCTTTTTTGTCCAACCCGAAACCGGATCAGTCGGCCTCGATCGGGATCCCCGAAACCTGCTTGGCGGTGCGGATGGTCAGCGAGGTCTTGACGCTGGCGACATTGGGTGCGGGCGTCAGGTGGCCGGTCAGGATTTCCTGGAAGCTCTTCAGGTCCGACGCGACGATCTTCAGGATGAAGTCGATCTCACCGTTCAGCATATGGCATTCGCGGACTTCGGGAATACCCGCGACATGCGCTTCGAAGGCGGCGAGGTCATGCTCGGCCTGGCTGCGCAGCGACACCATCGCGAAGACGGTGATCGGAAAGCCCAGCCGCGCAGCATCCAGATCGGCATGATAACCCCGGATCGCGCCCGCTTCCTCCAGGGCGCGCACCCGGCGCAGGCACGGCGGCGCGGTCAGTCCGACGCGCTCGGCCAGCTCGACATTGGTCATTCGGCCATCGGCCTGCAACAGCGCCAGTATCTGTCGATCGATACGGTCCAGCGCCATTACACGATACTCCACATAAACAACCGAATCCCTATGCCCTATGACGGCGTACTATAAGAAAATTACGCAGTATCGCAATTCTCCGACAATGCAACGCCACGCATAAGGATATTTGCAGGTTACCAGTTGGAAGGATAAGGACGTTAAGACAGGATGCTGGCGGCCGAAAGGTCATGGTTGAAGGGAGCTCGGTGCGGTTCGACGACAGTCTGGCGACGATATTATCGGCCGACACTGCGACGCCATTCGGCGCGCAGACCGCCTGGCGGCAACTTGTCGACCTGATCAGTCGGGGACGTGTGCCCGCCGATCCGCCGATGCTCGAACGCCTGTCGGGCTTGCGCGAAACGGTGCCGGTTGCAGTGCGTACGGCCAGCGCCCGGATGCTAAGTGCGGGGCATCCGCCGGTCGAATTGGTGGCCTTCTTTGCCGAGGACGAACCGTCGGTCGCGGCACCCTTGCTTCGCGCGGCGCAACTTGGCGATGCCGACTGGTTGGCCATGTTGCCGCGTCTGTCTCCGCGTACGCGCTCCATCCTGCGGCACCGCCGGGACCTGTCGGACACGGTGTTGCGCGGGTTGGAAAGTTTCGGGGCGGTTGATTTCGTCCTGCCGCATGTCGCGGCGAAGGACCCGGCCGTGCTTGAGCCTGAACCAGTCGTTGCATACGACGCATCGCGGCGGGCCGAAACGCTGGTCGGCACGCCGTCGCCCGAGCCGGTGGCCGCTCCGGTCGAACGGCCCCATATCGTAGCCACCACTCCGCCCGAGCCGATCACGGCTCCGATCGAGGCCATGCCGGTGGGTAAGCCCGTCGCGCCGGAGCCCCCCCTGTCGATCCTGCTCGATCCGGTGCCGATCCAGGCGGCGACGCCGTTCGTCGCGCTGGGCCAGGTCGCGCGCGGCCTGCCCTTCATGGCCGAGGCGTTGCGCCATGCGACGCCTGCCGCCGCGCCGCCGCGTTACGAGATCGCCGATCTGGTCGCGCGTATCGACGCGTTCAACCAGCGTCGCGAGGAAGTACCCGGCACCCCACAGAATGATGCGGGGCCGACCCATTTCGACTTCGATACCGATGCGAGCGGCCTGATCCTGGGCGTGGAGGGCGTGACGCGCGGGCCGCTGGTCGGGGTCAGCATCGCCGATACCGCAATGCAGGGACTGGCCCAATTCGATGGCGTGGCGATGGGGGCCTTTCGACGGCGCTCGCCGTTTCGCGATGCGCGGCTGGAAATTGGCGGCTCGTCGGCGGCGGCGGGGTCGTGGCGCGTATCGGCCATGCCCCGCTTCGACCCGGTATCGGGCCAATATTGCGGCTATCGCGGCAGCGGTCGGCGCCCACGCCGGGACGAGATGGCCAATGTGACCGAGGTGATGCCGGGCGGCGAAATCTCGCCCTCCGATTCGTTGCGCCAACTGGTCCATGAATTGCGCACCCCGGCCAATGCGGTGGCGGGTTTCGCCGAACTGATCGAGAGCGAATTGCTGGGACCGGTCGCGCCCGTCTATCGGGACCGCGCCAGCGCGATCCGGTTGATGGCGGCCGACCTGCTCGCGTCGGTCGAGGACCTGGACACCGCCGCTCGGATCGAGGGCCATGTGCTCGAACTGCGGCCGACCGTCGTGCCGCTGGCCCCGCTGATCCAGAGTGTTCTGGCCGAACTGCGTCCGCTGGCCGAACTGCGCCGTGCCGAGATCCGTTTCGATCCGCCATCGTCCATGATCGCGGCGCTCGCCGACGACCGGGCGAGCGAGCGGCTGCTGACCCGACTGTTCTCGGTGCTGCTGTCCAACTGCGTGGTGGGCGAACGCCTGTCGGCGAGCCTGGGCATCGATCAGGGTATGGCGGCGCTGAAGGTGGATCGCCCGTTAGCCCTGACCGTCGAAACCGAAGCCGCACTGCTCAGCGAGGCGGGGGACGAGGAGCAGCGCGATGGCGCGCCGTTGCTCGGTACCGGCTTTTCGCTGCGACTGATCGACAAGCTGGGGGCCGAGATGGGCGGCGGGCTGACCATCGGTCTGCACCGGGTCGTCTTGGCGCTGCCGGTCGGCGACGATCAGCGCGCGGGGCGGACCTCGTCCGGCTGAGCGTGGCTATCCCGGTCCGTCCCTGGCGTCACGACGCCGCCACGCCTGCCGAACGCATCGATTGGCCCGCCGATTTCGGCCGCCGGTTCCTGGTGTTCGTCGATGTCGAGGAAGAGTTCGACTGGTCGGCGCCGCTCGACCGGCGGCACCGCTCGACCAAGGCGATGCGGGCATTCGCACCGGCGCACCGACGTTTCGCGGCGGCGGGGGTCGGGCTGGCCTGCATGGTCGATTATCCGGTGGCGGTCGATCAGGCGGCGGTGGCGGCGCTGTCCGAATGTATCGAGGACGGACGCTCTGAAATCGGCGCGCAGCTGCACGCCTGGGTGACACCGCCGCATCAGGAGGTGGTCGATGCCTTTACCAGCCATGCGGGCAACCTGCCCTTGGCGCTGGAAACCGCCAAGCTCGATACGCTGACCCAGGCGATCACCGCGTCCTTCGGTCGAGCGCCGCGGATCTTCCGGTCGGGTCGCTATGGCCTGGGCCCGTCATCGCTGGCGCTGCTGGCCGAGCGGGGGTATCGGATCGACAGCTCGATGCGCTCGCTGCACGATTATGGCGCGACCGGCGGCATGGATTTCAGCGCGATCGATGCCCAGGCGTTTCGACGTGACGGCATGATCGAGTTACCGCTGACCAGCGTGTATACCGGCCTGTTGCGCGACGGGGGTACGCCGCTCTATGCCCAGGCCGGGCGGTGGCCGCGCGGACGCGGTGCGCTGGCGCGGCTCGGACTGCTCAATCGTATTCCGCTGACGCCTGAAGGGGTGGGGATCGGCGATGCGCTGGCCGGGATCGACCGCGCACTGGCCGATGGCTGCCGACTGCTGACCTTTTCGTTTCACTCGCCGACGCTGGAGCCCGGACACACACCCTATGTCCGCACCGCCCGCGACCGCGAGCTGTTCGATCGCTGGTGGGATGGCGTCTTCGACCGTCTGGCGTGTCATGGTGTGACCGCGACGACGATCGACGAGGTGTTGGCGACTGCCGATCGGATGACCGGGTAACGGGTCTGGCCGGGCCGCAGGCGATGCAACCCGGCCGCGGCGTTTATTGGCGCTTCATCGCCTCGATCAGCTTCTTGACGTCCTGGCTTCGTCCGCGCGGCAGGATCAGGATGTCGTCGCCGCTGGCCACTACGATCAGGTCCTGCACATCGACGGCCGCAACCCGGACCCGGTCGGTGCGGATCAGGCAGTTCTTGGTATCGATCGCCAGCACTTCGCCGCGATGGGCGTTGCCGAACCCGTCCAGCTCGCTGATCGCATGCAGCGCATCCCAGCTGCCGACATCGTTCCAGCCCATGGCGACCGGGACGACCGCAACCCGCTCTGCGCGTTCCATGACCGCATAGTCGATCGAATCCGACGGGCATACGGCGAATGCGGCCTCGTCGGGGCAGATCCGCTTGCCGTCCCGCTTGGCTTCGCGCACGGCCTTTTGGGCGGCAATCAGCATTTCGGGGGCGTGCTGGCCCAGTTCTTCGAGATAGCGGTCGGCGCGGAACAGGAAGATGCCGCCGTTCCACGCATAATCCCCGCGGGCCAGCATCGCCTCGGCGCGTTCCAGGCGCGGCTTTTCAACGAAGCGGGCAACCTGATGAACCCCGGCGGCGAGTTCGCGCCCGACCTGGATCCAGCCATAACCGGTTTCGGGCTTGTCCGGCGCGATGCCGAAGGTCGCCAGCCATCCTTCCGATACCATCGGCAAGGCGGCGCGGATGGCGGCGTGGAATGCGTCCAGATCGCCGATCACATGGTCGGACGGCATGACCAGCAGGACTTCCTCGGGCTTGGCGATCAGCGCGGCGAGGGCGATGGCAGGCGCGGTGTTGCGGGCCACGGGCTCCAGGATCAGCGCCTGGGGCGGGGTTCCCGCATCGACCAGCTGGCTTTCGACCAGATCGGCATGGCGCTGTCCGGCGACGACGATCGGCGCGGCGAAATCATTGGAATTGGTCCGCTGCGCGGTCAGCTGCAACATGGTTTCGTCCGAGGTCAGCGGTAGCAGCTGCTTCGGCATTTCCGGCTTCGACATCGGCCAGAGACGCGTGCCGGAACCACCGGACAGGATGACCGGCACGATTTGATTATGCATGAATGCCCCTTCGTTATGCCGCACCGATCCGACGATAGCCGGGCGATGCATCGCCTGTAACGCACGAAAACGCATTTCTTCACGCTTCGTTTGTCATTCTTTGCAAAAATTGAGATGGTTTCGGGTTAGGGCCTCGCGAAGGCCTCTGGGGATTTTACGCTGGCTAGATGATCCGCCTGTTCAAACATTATGTCCCCCATGCGGCACTGTTGCTCGGGCTGGTCGATTTCCTGCTGCTGATGCTGGCCGCCGAGCTGGGCTGGCTGATCCGCGCCCGGCAGATCGGATTTCCGGCGGGCTCGATCGCAGAGCGGCTGCCGCAAGTGCTGAGCTTCGCCATCCCGCTTCAGGTCGCGCTGCTTGCGGTCGGGGCCTATTCGGCCGCCTCCTTCCTGTCGCTGCGCTTTGCCGCGGCGCGTTTGATGGTGGCGATCTCGATGGGCGTCATCCTGCTGTCGCTGATCTTCTTCTTTTTTCCCAATCTGTCCTATTGGCGATCGAGCCTCTTCTTCTCGATGATCCTCGCGATCGTCATGCTGTTCGTCGTACGCAGCCTGCTGGGCGGATTGCTTGGCGGTGACCGGTTCAAACGGCGGGTGGTCCTGATGGGGGCGGGCGAGCGTGCGGCGCAGATCGTCGCCTTGGCGTCGCGGCCTGGTTCGAACTTCGTCGTTGCCGGGGCGATCGCGATGAACCCGCAGGAGGTCGAGGTAGCGGACGCGATCCCACGCGACGCGATCCCCAGCCTGCGCGGCTTCGTCATCGACCGTGAGGCGAGTGAAGTGGTGCTGGCCATCCAGGAACGCCGCAACGCGCTGCCCTATCAGGACCTGCTGCGGGTTCGCACGACCGGCGTGCATGTGTCGGAACTGTCTAGCTTTCTGGAGCGGCAGACGGGGCGTATCGACCTGGCGTCGGTCAGCCATAGCTGGCTGATCTTTTCCGAAGGCTTCTCGTCCGGGCGAGTGTGGTCGGCGCTGTTCAAGCGCGCTTTCGACGTTTCGGTCAGCCTGATCCTGCTGGTCGTCGCGGTGCCGGTCATCGCGCTGACCGCGATTGCCATCAAGATTGAATCGCCCGGTCCGGCCTTTTACCGTCAGCGTCGCATCGGCCTGTTCAACGAGCCGTTCGACATCCTGAAACTGCGCTCTATGCGCCAGGATGCCGAAGTGGCGGGCCAGGCCGTCTGGGCCGAAAAGGACGATCCCCGCATCACCCGGATCGGCCGCTTCATCCGCAAGGTCCGTATCGACGAACTGCCCCAGGTCTGGTCGGTCCTGGCGGGCGAGATGAGTTTCGTGGGGCCCCGCCCCGAACGGCCGCAATTCGTCGCGCAGCTTGAGCAGGAAATTCCCTTTTATGCCGAGCGGCACATGGTCAAACCCGGCATCACCGGCTGGGCCCAACTCAACTATCCTTATGGCGCGTCGATCGACGATGCCCGGCACAAGCTGGAATATGACCTCTATTACGCCAAGAATTATTCGCCGTTCCTCGACGCGCTGATCCTGTTGCAGACGCTGCGTGTGATCCTCTGGCCCTCGGGTGCCCGTTGAGCGGCACGTCGGGGCCGGGAACACCCTATCGCGGGCGCGATCGGCGCAAATCACATCCCTATCCGATGTTGCGGCGCAAGCGGCGCGTCTGGCGGCGGAGCACCATCCGGCGGCGTATTCGGATCGTGGCCGTCCTGGTCGTCATCGCACTGGTGATGGGCGGATTTTTCGTCCTGCTACGTAGCGGAAAGCCGCCGGTTGATCCGGCGCTGGCGATGCGGCGCGCCACCACCGCGCTTGAGGTCGGCAATTATCATGCCGCGCATGATCAGGCTCGGCAGGCGGCGGTCGCTGCGCCGAGATCCGGGGCGGTCCAGATGATGCTGGCTCGGACCAGCCTGTTGCTCGGCGATGCGGTCACTGCCGAGGCGGCCCTTGATCGCGCGTTGGCGGATGGCGTGCCGTTGCCCGCGACGCTGGCCGACCGGGTCGAGGCCCGGTTGCTGCTCGACAATCTGGAGGGCGCGCAGGACGCGGTCGACCGGATGCCCGCCCAGCGCGACGCCGCCATGACCCGCGCCACAGCACAATTGGCGGCGGCGGACGGTGGCGGCGGCGCGGCCCTGCGGCAGAGCCTGGAGCAGTTGGTCGCGCGTTTTCCGAACGACGCACGCGCCTGGACCGATTTGGGCCGCAGCCGCTTTGGCGCGGGCGACATGGACGGCGCGTCGCGTGCGGCGGCTCGTGCCGTCGATCTCGCGCCCGCCGATCCCATGGCCCTGACGCTGCAGGGCGAGGTGTTGCGTGCCCGCTATGGCCTGGCGGCGGGCCTTGCCTGGTTCGAGGCGGCGATCGAGCGCGATGCCTATTATCATCCTGCCCTGATCCAATATGCCGCCACGCTGGGCGACCTGGGCCGTGCAAGCGAAGCGCTGGCTGCGGCCCGCATGGCGCTGGTATCCGAACCGGGGAGCCCCGAAGCCTATTACCTGCAGGCCGTCATCGCCGCGCGGGCGGGGCGGTTCGCCCTGGCCCAACAGGTGTTGCAGCTGACCGGCGGTGCCTTGAACACAAGACCTTCGGTGGCGCTGCTGGAGGGGGCGCTGGCCTATGCCCAGCGGCGTCCGCAACGGGCACTGCGGGCATGGGGGCGGCTGGTCACGATGCAGCCGATGAACGTCGCCGCGCGGCAATTGCTGGCTGCAGCCCAGATCGCCACGGGGGATCGCCCGGCGGCGCTGGCGACGCTGCGACCGATATTGTCGCGCGCCGATGCCGATGGTTACGCGCTGCGGCTCGCCGCGCTGGCGGCGGGGCCCGACAATGGCGGGCTGCTCGACCGGATTGCCTCGGGGCGGCGGGGTGATGCCGCGATCTTTCTGACCGATCGTCCTGTCATCGATCTGGCCATTGATGCCGACGATGCGCCGACCGATCCGACCTATGCCCTGGGCCTGATCCGCGGCTTGGCGAGCAGCGGCAACAGGGCAGGGGCGCTTCATCGGGCGCAGGCGCTGATGCGGGCGAGCCCCGGCGCCCCGGCGGCGCAGACGGCCTATGGCGACATGCTGGCGACGACCGGCCGCATGGTCGAAGCGGTCGCCCCCTATGCTCGTGCGGCGGACCTGACCTTCGACGAACCGACGATGTTGCGCCTGACCGACGCCTATCAGCGGACCGGCCGTGCCCGCGATGTCGCCGTCAGCCTGGGCCTGTACCTTTCGCAAAACCCGCAAAGCATCGCCGCGCGTCGCCTGTTGGCGCGGTGGCAACTGGCCGCCGGACAGTGGGACGCAGCGATCGAGACGCTGGAGGGATTGCGCAGCCAACTGGGCCTGCGTGACGTGGCATTGCTGCACGACCTGGCGATCGCCTATGCCCGGTTTGGTGACGGCGTCATCGCGCGGCGGTACGGCGCGGCGGCGTATCGGCTGGCCCCAATGAACGCCGGGGTAGCCGATGCCTATGGCCAGGCGCTGCTCGCCGATGGCCAGAAGGACGGCGCGCGACAGTTGTTCGACAAGGCTCGGGCGCTTCGACCAAACACTCCTCTCGCATCACGCTGAGGCGGCTGCTCGCTTGGCAGGGCGGGTGGCGTCGCCTACCAGCGGGGCCATGACCGATCCCGCCACGCCGCTGCTCGACCGTATCGCCGCCGCCTTGGAGCGTCTGGCCCCGCCGCCGCCGCTCTCGGCCGACCCCCTGGCGCATCCGGCGTATCTGTGGCGAGAAGGGGCCTTGCGGGCGGCGCGGGGGTTCGCGCCGATCCCGCTCGACATGCTGCAAGGGCTGAAGCCGCAGTCCGACGCGTTGCTGACCAACCTGTTCCGTCTTGCCGACGGACATGCGGCGCAGGACGTGCTGCTCTGGGGCGCGCGCGGCACGGGCAAGTCGGCATTGGTCAAGGCGAGCGTCGCCGCCGTGCAGACTGACCGTCCCGGTCGCCTGGCGCTGGTGTCGGTCGACGTGCTCGACAGCCTGCCCGACCTGTTCGCGATGCTGGAGCGGGTCGATCGGGCCTTTGCCGTGTTCATCGACGATCTGGGGTTCGAGGGGGCAGGGGAGGCGCGCAAGCTGCGCTCGCTGCTCGATGGCGGCGCGGAGGCGCGCCCCGCGCATGTCCGCCTGCTGGTCACCGCCAATCGCCGCCACCTGCTGCCGCGCGATCTGAGCGAGCAGGACAGCGCGATCAACCCGCGCGACGTGGTCGACGATCAACTGGCGCTGGCGGACCGGTTCGGCTTGAGCCTGGGTTTCCACACGCTGGACCAGGATGGCTATCTGGCCATCGTCCGTGGCTATGCCGAGCGGTACGACCTGCCGTTCGACGGGGCCGAGGCGGTCAATTGGGCGACGCGCCGGGGCAGCCGATCGGGACGGGTGGCGTGGCAATATATCGTCGATCTGGCCGGTCGGATGGGGCGGGCGCTGCAATAATTTTGCGGGCGGAATAAAAACCGCTTGCGCCCATCCGAACCGCTGGCTATTGGCGCGCCTCCAGCACGGATCGGCCTTCCCGAAAGGCCCTGGAAAACGATCCGTACTCCTAGTCGGGGAGTAGCTCAGCCTGGTAGAGCACTGCCTTCGGGAGGCAGGGGCCGGAGGTTCGAATCCTCTCTCCCCGACCACTTCTTCACATCGATAGCGTGAAATCACCCCTTACCGGGGCACCGCTGGCGGATTTGCCCGCACGTTCGCGCTTGTCCCTGCTCGGTCACTTTTGCCTCCTGCCGCGTTATGCCTCGCGAAAAGGAGACGTTGCCCATGTCCACCAGGGTCCTCATCACCGGCGCAAGCATTGCGGGCAACACGCTGGCCTGGTGGCTGGGGCGTGCGGGGTTCGACGTGACGGTCCTCGAACGCGCGGCTGGCTTTCGCGATGGTGGCCAGAATGTCGACATTCGTGGCGTCGGACGCACGGTGCTGCGCGACATGGCGCTGGAGGACGCAGCGCTGGCGGCGGGAACCGGCGAGGAGGGCACCGCCTGGATCGACGGGCAGGGCCGGATCAAGGCGCAGTTCCTGACCGCCGAGATGGGCCGCGACGGCCCCACGGCGGAGATGGAGATCCTGCGCGGCGATCTCGCGCGGCTGCTCTATGACCGGGCGAAGGCCCATGTGCATTATCGCTTCGGCGATCACGTCACCGCGATCACCGAGACCGGTGGTGCGGTGGAGGTTTCCCTGGCGAGCGGTACGACCGAGACGTTCGATACGGTCCTGATCGCCGAGGGCGTGGGTTCGGCCACGCGGGAGCTGGTTTTCCCGGACGAGAACCGGCCGCGCTGGATGGACATGACGATGGCCTATTTCACCATTCCGCACGTGGCCGACGACGATCGCCTCTGGCGCTGGTATCACACCACCGGCGGGCGGAGCATTTCGTTGCGACCTGACCGGCACGGCACGACCCGAGCGATGCTGTGTATCCAGAAGCCGCCGGAGGGCGAGCAGGCATGGGATCGGGCGCGGCAAAAGGCGTGGCTGCGCGAAACCTTTGCCGATGCCGGGTGGCAGGCGGATCGTGTCCTGGCGGGCATGGAGGACAGCCCCGACTTCTATTTCGACGTCCTGCGGCAGGTGAAGATGCCGCAGTGGGCGCGCGGACGGGTGGCGCTGTGCGGTGATGCCGCCTGGTGCGTGACCCCGCTCGGCGGTGTCGGTGCGACGCTGGCGGTCACGGGCGCGCGGGTGCTGGCGGGGGAGATGATCCGGTCGAACGATCTTGGCCAGGCGTTCATCGCCTATGAACGTGCGATGCAGCCGATGGTCGAGAAGGCGCAGGATATTCCACGCCTGGTCCCCCGGCTGGCCAATCCACACAGCCGATGGGGCATCCGCATCCTGCACGGCGTGCTGGGCCTGGCGAGCACCGGCCCGGTGATGGCGACGGCGGGCAAATTGTTCGGCGGCGGCGATGCGAAGGAGCCCGACCTGTCGCGCTATCGACCACCCGCACCGGCCCGGACAGCGCACCGATGAAGCCCAGGCCGGAACCCCTCGCGCCGGGCCAGGAAAGCGTCTGGAACTATCCGCGCCCCGCCATCGCCGAGTCGACCCGCCGTCATGTCCGGATTGAGCATCGCGGGATCGTCATCGCCGAGACCCGCCGACCGGTCCGCACGCTGGAGACCAGCCATCCGCCCAGCTGGTACATCCCGCCCGACGACGTGACGCAGCGGGTGCTGCGCCGATCCGACCGTCGTTCCTTTTGCGAATGGAAGGGCGAGGCGATCTATTGGCATGTCGATCTGGGGGACACGGTCCTGCGCGACGTGGCGTGGAGCTATCCCAACCCGACACCTGCCTTTGCCGCGCTTCGCGACCATCTGGCCTTTTATGCCGCGCCCTTCGATCGGTGCACGGTCGATGGCGAGGTCGTCCGGCCACAGCCGGGCGGCTTTTACGGCGGCTGGATCACGGCCGATCTGGCGGGCCCGTTCAAGGGCATCCCCGGCAGCATGGGCTGGTGACCAAAAAAAAGGGGCCCCGGCTTTCGCCAGGGCCCGGAGGGGGAACCGTGAAGGTGTGGTTTAGAAGGTGCCGCGCAGACCGACCAGGAACTGACGGCCCGGCTTGTACTGGGTGAAGGTCGCGTTCTCGAACTGGAAGTAGGAGCGCAGCGTCGCATTGGTGAAGTTGGCGACGTTGATGGTCAGCTGCGGCGCGCCCTTGATGCCCAGGAGCTTGTCGAGGTCGAACGCCGACGAGAAGTCGTAGGTGGTATAGTCGGTGCCGTACAGCGCTGCCGCCGGAATGCCGTTCTGCGCCGCGCCGCTGTTCTGCGCACCCTGACGCGAGGTCGTGGCGACGCGCAGCATCACGCCGTTCTTCTCGTAATAGCCGGTGATGTTATAGGTGAAGGGCGCGACGCCAAAGGCGACGGCCGCGCCGTCGCTGCGCTGGTCGACGATGGTGGCGTTGGCGTTGAAGCCGAAGCCGGTGATGCCGATCGCGCGGGTCAGGAAGTCGAGCGGCTGGACCCACTGGAATTCCAGGCCGTTGATGGTCAGCTTGTTGGGCACGTTGACCTGCGAGGTGACCTGCACCTGCGCCTGGTTCGGGCCGCCACGGGCGTTGATCGCGATCTGCTGCGTCGAATTCAGCGAGTCATAGGTGATGCCGTACTGCGCCAGGTTGGTGAAGGGCACCGTGCTGATCGCGGTGGTGGTGAAGCCCTCCAGCGACTTGCGGAACGCGTTGAAGCTGATCACGCCCTCGCGGCCCGTATAATATTCGAAGCCAAGGTCGAGATTGGTCGACAGATAGGGCGCGAGCGCCGGATTGCCGATCGTCGCCTGGTCGGCCGAGGGGGCACCGAAGTTCACGCCGGGCAGCTGCGCCGATGGATCGGGCCGGGTCATCGTCCGCGATCCTGCAACGCGGACCACCGCATGTTCGCCGATGTCATAGGCGAAGGTCGCGGCGGGCAGCCACTCGGAATAGACGTTCCGGGTGGTCGCGATGTTCACGAGGCTGGGATAGCGCGCGCCATCGGGCAGCGACGCGCCGCTCGCGGTGGTGTTGCGCGGATCGGGCAGCGAGACACGGCCCGAGATCGTCTGGATCGTGTTGACGTAGCGCACGCCGACATTGAAGCGCAGCGTGTTGCCGCCCAGTTCCTGCGACCCGTTGACCGTCGCGAAGGCCGACTTCACGACCTCGCGGATGAAGCCCGCGCTGGCGCCGGTGTTCGCGCCGCCGTTTTCGGGGGCGTTGTCGTGGAAGAACTGGTAGTTGCTCGCCTTGGCGAAGGCGGGCCAGTTGACCGTGACGAACCCGGCGGGCCCCGGCATCAGATAGCTGGAGGCCAGGTTGGCGGGGATCAGCGATCCGCCATAGCTGACCGGACCGCTCAGCCCGCTGGTGAAGCCGGTGCCATAGCCCGGATAGGTCGGATACCCGGCCGGGGCGGCGCCCGGCGCGTTCAGGCCCGCGCAGGGCGGCTGGGTGTTGGGCGAGGGGACGGCGACGTTCGGATTGTTGCCGCACACCGCATTCTGCCAATATTGGCTGTTGTCGAAGCCCCGGATCTGGCGCGAGGTGTCGTCATAGGCGCCGCCGACCTTCAGGTTGAGCGCGGTATCGCCCCAGGTCAGGTCGCCGCGCAGCCCCTTGTTGATGTTGAGGCGGCGTTCGTCCTGCAGGTTCACGCGGCTGCCCGCGTTCCAGCCGAAATTGTTCGGGTCGTTCAGGTCCAGCGCGCTGGTGATCGTCGGGATGCCGCCATTGTTCGTGAAGGTGACGGTGTTGCCGACGCCCAGCGGCGTGGTCATGCCGACGGTCGGGCTTTCGCGGTGGAAGGTCGACCGGGCATAATTGCCCTGGAAGTTCAGCTTCAGCTTGTCGTCGATCTGCCACTCGCCGCCGGGATTGACGCTCCAGAGGTGAGTCGTCTCGGTATAGGGGCGGAATTCGTTGAAGAATTGCGCATTGGCGAAGGTGCCGCCGGTCACGGTGCAGCCCGCGCTGCAATCCGCCTTGTCGAAGGTCATGTTGGTCGGGATGATCGCGCCGTTGCGCACGATCCACGCCATGTTCTCGCGCGTCAGCTCGTTCTTCTTGAAGCCGTACAGGCCGTCGACATAGAAATGCAGCGTGTCGGTCGGGCGATATTCGGCGCTGACGATCGCGTTCACGCGGTCGCGCGGACCACGGATGCTGGTGACGCGGCCCAGGCGTGGCAGCAGGCCGTTGTCGATCTGCTGGATGGTGGCGCCGGGATTGTTGGCGAGCAGGAAGTTGCGGTCGATGACCGTGCCCGCGACCAGCCCGCCGCCGGCACCCGTCGGCACCGTCGTCGGGATCGTCCAGTTGCCGCCGCCGGTGCTGTTGCAGCCGCTGGTCGCGCCGCACTGCGCGGCGGTCAGCGCCGGGTTGGTATAGCCGATCGTCTCGAACCCGCGCGTATCGGTGAAGATGCGCTGCGCCGACACGCCCGCCAGGATGCCGAACGTCTCGTTGCGCCAGCTGCCGATCAGCGAGCCGCGTGCACCGATGCGGTCCTCCGGCGTCTGCTTGGTGCCCTGGATGTTGTAGGCGAGAAAGGGGCCGCTACGGTCGAACGGCCGGGCCGAGCGCAGGTCGATGTTACCCGCCGCGCCGCCTTCCAGCAGGTCGGCGGTATAGCTCTTGTTGACGGTCAGCTTGGTGAACAGGTCGGTCGGGAAGAAGCTGAGATCGACCGAACGGTCGGTGCCTTGCGCGTCGGTCGAACCCGACGAGGCGACCGCGATCGGCGCGCCGTTCAGCGTGACGTTGGTGAAGTTCGAACCCAGGCCGCGAATGGCGACGTTGGTGCCCTCGCCGGTCACGTCGCGGGTGATGGTGACACCCGGAATGCGGTTGAAGGATTCCGCGATGTTCGTGTCGGGGAACTTGCCGATATCCTCGGCGAAGATCGAGTCGGTGAAGCCGGTCGAGGCGCGCTTGGCGTTGGTCGACTTGGCGAGGCTCGAGCGATAGCCGGTGACGACGATGTCTTCTGCCGACGTGCCCTGGGTGTCCAGCTGCGGCGCGGCGCGCTCGGCCGGGACGTTGTCCTGGCCGTTGGCGGGCACCTGCTCCTGCGGCGGCGGCACGGCCTGCGCCAGCGCGGCCGAGGCGCTCATCGTACCGATCGCGGTCGCGCACAGCAGGGCGACACGGCGCAGGCGGACGGGGGGCACGGACTTCATTGCAAATCCTCTCTATCGGTCCGCTGCCGTTCGTTGCGACATGCGGGGCATTCTGTTGGAAGGCGGTCGGACGGTCGGGGGTTCAGGCGGTGACTTCATACGGGCGGGCGCCAGACGCAGACATTTGCCCGGCAATAGGCGGAACACCGGACATGGCCGGGCGAATGACCCTGAAAACCAATTTTCATCCCCACGACACCGTCTGGCGCGGCTTGCTGATAGCGCTATCCATATTCCCACTGGTTAGTGAGTCAACAGCAAACTGGTCAGGCAGGACGAGGTGAATCGTTATTCATGATGGTGTGGCATGGCGGCATCATGCGTTGTGCGGGCAAGTGGCTAATTCGACGGTATTTTTTGCCAAGACAGAAAGGCTGGGGTCGCTTCGACGCGCGGCCGGACCAAAAAAGCCACCTGCCGATTGGTCAGCCGTGACCACAGGGTCGATCAATGTTCAAATTCTTCCCCTGTCAGGGGAGGGGGACCATCCGCAGGATGGTGGAGGGGTGTCCGCGCCATGGATAGCGGGACACCCCTCCGTCAGGCCTGACGGCCTGCCACCTCCCCTTGCAGGGGAGGAATGCCATGAATGTTGATCCGACCTGGGTTTCCAGATCGCCCGGTCAGTGCGCCTGACCGGGGGCGAGCGGAAATTGCTTGGCCTTGTACCAGGCCAGGTCGTGCTCGGGCGCGCGCACGCCAGGGGGCAGGGGGCGGTGGTTGACCGACATCCAATAGGCCAGGCTGGCGTCGCGCCACCACCGCGCCTCGCGTTCCTGGATGGCGAGATAGGTCGCGGTCTTCTGCCACCGTTCGGCATCGACCTTGTCGCGCAAGCTATCCCATTGCCGCTGCATGGTCGCGACATAGGCGACGCCGCGATCATAATGCGCGACCAGATCCTCCCACAGGGTGCGGCCATCGCCCATGCGGTGGTCCCAGGGCAGGTGGTGGAACCAGAGCAGCATCGACTCCGGGGTCGTGCCGGGCTTGGCAAAGGCCTTGGCGACCGGTCCGGCATATTGCCCGACAGCGTTGCTGCCCGTCGCCGTCCTGTCGAAGCCGATCCCGGCGGCATCGGCGCGGTGGTAATAGACCGGATTCCATTCCGGCCGGGCCAGTTCCGACACCCACGGCCCCGGGCCATAATGATGCCCCGTCGCCATCAGGTGCGCGAGTCCCAGCGCGCCGGTATAGTCGACCACCGCCTCACGCGATCCCATCATCATCGTGGTGACGGTATCGACCAGCTGGCGATCGGTGCCGAAGGTCTGCTGCGCCCATTCGCGCGCAATCCCTTCCGCCGAGAGATCGGGGTCCCAGGCCAGTCGGCCGAACGCGTACCAGTTGGCCTGGTTGAAGGTCGATCCGCTCCAATCGCGGTCGCGCCCGATATTGGCGACGCCCGCCATGCCCGACAGGGCGTGATGCTCGGCCTTGCCATCGACGACATCGGCGACCGTCTCGCCCGGCTTCTGCCCGGTCCTGGCGTCGAGCACTTCGGTGAAGAGCGGGCCGAGATAGGCCAGGTGCGTCGCAAAGCCCAGATATTCCTTGGTAATCTGGAACTCGATCATCAACGGCGTGTGCGGCATCGCGCCAAACAGCGGATGGAAGGGTTCGCGCGGCTGGAAGTCGATCGCGCCGTTCTTCACCTGCACCAGCACATTGTCGGCGAACTTGCCGTCGAGCGGCTTGAACTCGGTATAGGCCTGTTTCGCGCGGTCCTCCGGGTCGGTCTCGGCATAGACGAAGGCGCGCCACATCACGATCCCGCCATGGGGCTTCACGGCGGCGGCCAGCATGTTCGCGCCATCGGCATGGGATGCGCCATAGTCGCGCGGGCCCGGCTGTCCCTCGCTATTGGCCTTGACCAGGAAGCCGCCGAAATCGGGGATGGTGCGATAGATCTCGTCCGCCTTGGCCTTCCACCAGGCGGCGACCGCCGGGTCGCGCGGGTCGGCGGTCTTCAGCCCGCCCAGCTCGATCGGCGCGGAGAATTTGACCGACAGATAGACCTTGATGCCCCACGGCCGGAAGACGTCCGCCAGCGCCGCCGCCTTGGCGATATAGGGTGCGGTCAGGCTGTCGGCCTTGGCATTCACATTGTTCAGGACCGTGCCGTTGATCCCGATCGAGGCATTGGCGCGGGCATAATCGGTGTAGCGCGGGTCCTTGAAGTCAGGGAGCGTCCACCACTCCCACAGCGACTGGCCCGCATAGCCCCGCTCGATCGAGCCATCCAGATTGTCCCAGTGGTTCAGCACGCGCAGCTTGACCTTGGGCGTGGAGCGCAAGTCGACCGTCTCCGCCCGGCCGCCACCGGCCAGATGGCGGATCAACGCAAAGGCGCCGTACAGCGCGCCGCGGTCGCTATTCCCCGCGACCAGCACGACGCGCTGGCCGTCGAGCGTGACGGTGCGGACTATATAACCCTCTTCACCCAGTGACGCGAACGGCAGCGCCAGGGTGCGCAGCGATGGGGCGGAGGCGGTCGCGACGACGATCTTTGGCGTGCCCGCTGGCAGCGCCCGGCGCAACTCGGATGCCGCCAGCGTCAGGGTCGCGCTATCGCCGAGCGACGTCACCATCGCAGGCTGATTCGCCGGAGCGGCCGAGCGCAGCCAGAGTGCATAGCCGTCCTCGGCTTCGGCCGGACAGACCGCCATGACCAATGAGACAGACAGCGCTCCGATCAATGTGCGGAAGCGGGGCATGACATTCTCTCCTGATGCGTCGCCGATTGACAAGGCGCTGCTTGGCGATCACGTTACCGCTATCAGACCAATTGGCAAGTCGGGTTCTATCGGCTGTCTAACAGGAGGGGCCGTCATGACCCGCAGGCATATCATGTCTCGCCATGCCGTTTCGTGCGGCCTTCCGTCTGTCGTGCCCGTGTTCGCCTGAAGGACCTTCCATGCCCAAGATCGTTGCCGCCCGCCTGATCGTCACGTCGCCGGGACGCAATTTCGTCACGTTGAAGATCGAATGCGACGACGGCACCACCGGCATCGGCGATGCGACGCTGAACGGTCGCGAGATGGCGGTCGCCAGCTATCTGCAGGATCACGTCATCCCCTGCCTGATCGGGCGCGACGCGCACCGGATCGAGGATATTTGGCAGTATCTGTACAAGGGCGCCTATTGGCGGCGCGGGCCGGTGACGATGACCGCGATCGCGGCGGTCGACATGGCCCTGTGGGATATCAAGGGCAAGATCGCCGGGATGCCGGTCTATCAGTTGCTGGGCGGTGCCTCGCGCGAGGCGTGCCTGGTCTATTGCCATGCCAACGGCACGAGCATCGCCGACACGATCGCAACCGCGATCGCGCACCGCGACGAGGGCTATCGCGCGATCCGCCTGCAATGCGGGGTGCCGGGCCTGGCCTCCACCTATGGCGTCGCCAAGGCGGGCCAGCGTTACGAGCCCGCGGACGGCGACCTGCCGACCGAAAGCGTCTGGTCGACCGAAAAATATCTGCGCGTCGTGCCCGAGCTGTTCGCGGCGGCGCGCGAGGCGCTGGGCTGGGACGTGCATCTGCTGCATGACGTGCATCACCGCCTGACCCCGATCGAGGCGGCGCGGCTGGGCAAGGACCTGGAGCCCTATCGCCCCTATTGGATCGAGGATGCGACCCCGGCCGAGGATCAGGAGGCCTTCCGCCTGATCCGCCAGCATACGACGACCCCGCTGGCGGTGGGCGAGATCTTCAACTCGGTCTGGGACACCAAGCACCTGATCGAGAACCGGCTGATCGATTATATCCGCGCCACCGTCGTCCATGCGGGCGGCTTGACCCATTTGCGGCGGATCGCCGGGCTGGCCGATCTATACCAGGTGCGCACCGGCTGTCACGGGGCGACCGACCTGTCGCCGGTGACGATGGCGGCGGCGCTGCATTTCGGCCTGTCGGTCCCCAATTTCGGCATCCAGGAGCATATGCCGCACACCGAGGAGACCGACGCCGTCTTCCCGCATCATTATCGGTTCGACGATGGCATGATGCATCCCGGCGAGGCCCCCGGCCTGGGCGTCGAGATCGACGAGGAGTTGGCCGGGACCTACCCCTATAAGCGCGCCTATCTGCCGGTGAACCGTCTGGAGGACGGCACCCTATGGAGCTGGTGATATGGGCGGAGCTGGCAAGATGAGCGACCTGAGCGAAGCCGCCGCGACCGCACCCGATACCGCCGCGCAAGCGGTCGCGCCGCCGCGCGGGCGGGTGCGCTGGCTGATCTGCGCGCTGCTGTTTGCCGCCGTCGTGCTCAGCTATATCGACCGGCTGGTGCTGGGCGTGCTGAAGCCGCAGCTGTCGGCGCTCTATGGCTGGACCAATAGCGGGTATGGCGACATCACCGGCTATTTCCAGGTCGCCTATGGCCTGGGTTTCCTGTTGTTCGGCTGGTTGATCGACCGGATCGGGCCGCGTGCGGGCTATCTGCTGGCCATGGGGGCGTGGACCGTCGGGCATTTCGCGCAGACGCTCGTCACCTCGACCACCGGTTTCGCGCTGGCCCGCATTCCGCTGGCGCTGGGGGAGGCGGGGACCTTCCCTTCGGCGCTGGCCGCTGCGTCGCAATGGTTTCCCAAGAAGGAACGCGCCATGGCGATCGGCATCTTCAACGCCGGGGCCAATGTCGGCGCGGTCGTCACGCCGCTGCTCGTCGGGTTCCTCATCGCCGATCTGGTGCTCGACTGGCGCTGGGCGTTCATCATCACCGGGCTGTTCAACGTGGTCTGGCTGACCGCCTGGTGGCGGCTTTACCATCCGCCGCAGACCCATCCGCGCATCACGCCGGAGGAACGCGCCTGGATCGAGGTCGAGCCCGCCGAGACCGCGGGGCGCGCCGGGTTCCTGAAGGTGATGCGCCACCGCGAGTCCTGGTCCTACATGACCGGCCGGTTCCTAATCGACCCGGTATGGTGGACCTTCCTGTTCTGGCTGCCCGATTTCTTCCACAGCCGTTATGGCTATGACCTCAAGAGCTTCGGGCCGCCGCTCGTCGCGATCTACATCATGGCCGATGTCGGGGCGATCGTCGGGGGCTGGTATTCGTCGCGCCTGTTGAAGCGGGGCATGGCGACCGGCCGCGCGCGCAAGCGGGCGATGTTTGCCTGTGCGTTGTTCGCGCTGCCGGTGATGTTCGCCGCGCAGGCCAGCAGCATCTGGATCGCGGTCGCGATGATCGGCCTGGCCTGTGCCGCGCATCAGGGCTTCTCGACCAACCTCTTCGCGCTGCCGGGCGACCAGTTTCCGCGTTATGCGCAAGGGACGCTGATCGGGCTGGGCGGCTTTTCGGGCGCGGTGGGCGGCTTCATCGCATCCAAGGCGCTGGGCGTGCTGCTCGACCGGGTGGGGAGCTATCAGCCCTTCTTCATCGCCTGCGGCATGGCCTATCTGGTCGCGCTGCTGGTCTTCCACCTGCTCAACCCGCGCTACCGGGACGTGCGGATTGCGGGCGGAGCCGCGACGGGCGCTTGACCGGGGCGACGCATTCGTCCTGAACGCGCCGCATGAGCTGGCTGGAGATCGTCGCCTTCCTCCTGGGCGTTGCCAATGTCACGCTGGTCGTGCGGCGAAGCCTGTGGAACTACCCCGTCGCCTTGGTGATGGTGTCGCTCTACGGGCTGCTGTTCGCGCGCGAGCGTCTGTACAGCGATGCGGGACTCCAGGTCTTTTTCTTCGCGATCAACCTGTATGGCTGGATCGTCTGGCGCCGCAATCTGGCGCGGGAAGGCGTGGTGCGGGTCGAGACGCTATCCGGTTGGGCCCGGCTGGCCTGGGTGGCGGCGATCGCGGTGGTGGCCCTGCTCTGGGGGGCGGCGATGGCGACGATGACCGATGCCGCCATGCCCTATTGGGATGCCACCAACGCGGCGGCGAGCATCGCGGCGCAGATCCTGCTGGCCCGCCGCAAGATCGAGAACTGGCTGTTGTGGATCGCGGTCGATGTCTCGTCGATCGCGCTTTATGCGATGAAGGGGCTGACGCTGACCGCCATTCTCTACGTCATCTTTTCGGGGCTGTCGCTATGGGGGTATCGCGAGTGGCGGGTGCGGGCGTGACGAGCATCTGCCTGCACGGGCCCGAAAGCACCGGCAAGTCGACCGTGGGCCCGCGCCTGGCGCAGGCGCTGGGCGGGCGCTATCTCGGGGAATATGGCCGCGACTATGCCGAGGCCCATGGCACCGACTTCACCATGGCCGACCTGGTCGCGATCGGGCAGGGGCATGACGCGCGACTGGCCGAGGCTCTAGCCGGTGGGCCATGGCCGGTCGTCACCGACACCGATCCGCTGATGACCGCCGTCTGGGCCGACATGCTGTTCGGGGCGCGTGACCCGTGGTTCGCCGACTGGCACCGGCTGTCCGACGTCTATCTGCTGTTCGCCCCCGACCTGCCCTGGGTGGAGGACGGCACGCGTTTGTTCGGCACCCGGGCCGAGCGGCAACGCTTCTTCGACCTGTCGCGCGACGAGCTGGATCGGCGCGGCGTGCCCTATGCGCTGATCGAGGGGCAGGGCGAAAGCCGCTATGCAAATTGCCTGACCGCGCTAGAGCGCTTTGGCATCCGCGCGCATCTTTGCTAGTGGCGGGTGGAATAGCTTTTCAGGAAACCCGTCCCCCCGTGTCCACGCCGCTCGACAAGATCCGCAACTTCTCCATCATCGCGCATATCGACCATGGCAAGTCGACGCTCGCCGATCGCCTGATCCAGTTCACCGGCGGCCTGACCGACCGCGAGATGAGCGAGCAGGTTCTCGATAACATGGACATCGAGAAGGAACGCGGGATCACCATCAAGGCGCAGACCGTGCGCCTGGCGTACAAGGCGCAGGACGGCGAGACGTATACGCTGAACCTGATGGACACGCCGGGCCATGTGGACTTCGCCTATGAGGTCAGCCGCAGCCTTGCCGCGTGCGAAGGCGCGCTGCTGGTCGTCGACGCCGCACAGGGCGTCGAGGCGCAGACGCTGGCCAATGTCTACCAGTCGATCGAGCACGATCACGAGATCGTGCCCGTCATCAACAAGATCGACCTTCCCGCCGCCGAGCCCGAAAAGGTCCGGGCCGAGATCGAGGATGTGATCGGCATCGACGCCTCGGGCGCGGTGCTGGCCAGCGCCAAGTCGGGCATCGGCATCGGCGACATCCTGGAAGCGATCGTCAAGAACATCCCGGCGCCCAAGGGCGACGCGGTCGCGCCGCTGAAGGCAATGCTGGTCGACAGCTGGTACGACCCGTATCTGGGTGTCGTGATCCTGGTCCGCGTGATGGAAGGCACCCTGAAAAAGGGGCAGCAGATCAAGTTCATGCAGGCGGGCACCACCCACCTGATCGACCGCGTCGGCTGTTTCCGGCCGAAGATCGAGCAGCTGACCGAGCTGGGCGTCGGCGAGATCGGCTTCATCACCGCACAGATCAAGGACGTGGCGCAGGCGCGCGTCGGCGACACGCTGACCGATGCCAAGAAGCCGACCGAGCAGGCGCTGCCGGGCTTCAAGGAAGTCCAGCCGGTGGTGTTCTGCGGCCTGTTCCCGGTCGACGCGAACGACTTCGAAAAGCTGCGCGAGTCGATCAGCAAGCTGCGCCTGAACGATGCGTCGTTCAGCTTCGAGATGGAGACCTCGGCCGCGCTCGGCTTCGGTTTCCGTTGTGGCTTCCTGGGCCTGCTGCATCTGGAGATCATCCAGGAGCGGCTGACCCGCGAGTATGACCTCGACCTGATTACGACCGCGCCGTCGGTGGTCTATCAGATCGAGCTGAGCCATGACGGCGGGCAGCTCGATCTGCACAACCCGGCCGACATGCCCGATCCCAACAAGATCGCGTCGATCGCCGAGCCGTGGATCGAGGCGACCATCTACGTTCCCGACGAGTATCTGGGGTCGATTCTGAAGCTGTGCCAGGATCGCCGCGGCATCCAGAAGAACCTGACCTATGTCGGCGGCCGTGCGCAGGCGACCTATGAACTGCCGCTCAACGAAGTCGTGTTCGACTTTTACGACCGGTTGAAGTCGCTGTCGAAGGGTTATGCCAGCTTCGACTATCACCAGATCGGCTATCGTGAGGGCGACCTGGTCAAGATGTCGATCCTGGTCAACGAAGAGCCGGTCGACGCGCTGTCGATGATCGTCCACCGCGGCACTGCCGAGACGCGCGGGCGCGGCATGTGCGAGCGGCTGAAGGAACTGATCCCACGCCATCTGTTCAAGATCCCGATCCAGGCGGCGATCGGCGGCAAGGTGATCGCTCGCGAGACGATCAGCGCGATGCGCAAGGACGTGACCGCGAAATGCTATGGCGGCGACGCGACGCGCAAGCGCAAGCTGCTGGACAAGCAGAAAAAGGGCAAGGCGAAGATGCGCGAGTACGGCTCGGTCAGCATCCCGCAGGAAGCCTTTATCGCGGCACTCCGCATGGGCGACGAGGCGTAAAGCCATCTGTTCCTCCCCTGCAAGGGGAGGGAGACCATGCGCACCATGGTGGAGGGGTGTCCCGTTCTCGATAGGGTGATACCCCTCCGTCAGGCCTGACGGCCTGCCACCTCCCCTCGCAGGGGAGGAATTTCGGTGGAGATCAACGGGATAAAATCGTTCCTTGCGCGTTACATCCCATTGACGCCATCAAGGCGAAAAGGGTGGACGCCGATGATGGGATTACGATGTGCCGCGCTGATCGGCGCGCTGTTGCTTTCGATGCCCGCAATGGCTCAAAACCGCGCCCCGCTGGTCCTTGCCGCCGCCAGCCTTCAGGAATCGATGACCGCCGCCGCCGATGCCTGGGCGAAGAAAGGCCATCCGCGCCCCGTCATCTCCTTTGCCGCCTCGTCGGCGCTGGCGCGACAGGTGCAGGCGGGCGGCAAGGCGGACCTGTTCGCCTCGGCCGATGAAGAGTGGATGGACGTCCTGCAAAAGGACGGCCTACTCGCGGACCGTACGCGCAGCGCCTTTCTCGGCAACCGCCTGGTCGTGATCGCACCCGCAGGCAAGGGCGGACAGGTCACGACGCGCACGCTGGGCAAGACGCTGTCCGCCGGACCGCTCGCCATGGCCGACACCGACAGCGTGCCCGCGGGCAAATATGGCAAGGCCGCGCTCGAAAAGCTGGGTGCCTGGGCGATGGTCGCCCCCCATGTCGTCCGCGCCGAGAATGTCCGCGCCGCGCTTGCCTTGGTCGAGCGGGGCGCGGCCCCTTATGGGATCGTCTACGCCACCGACGCCAAGGCGTCGTCGCGTGTTCGGGTCGCGGGCCTCTTCCCGGCCGCCAGCCATCCGCCGATCACCTATCCGCTTGCCCGTCTGAAGGCCTCGACCAATCCGGAAGGCGAGGGTTTCCGCCGCTTCCTGCTGTCGGGCGAGGGCAAGGCAATCTTCCGCCGTTACGGTTTCTCGACGCGATGAGGCCGTGATCCTGTCTGCCGAGGAATGGGGAATCGTTCGCCTGTCGCTGCTGGTCGGCGGTACGGCGATGCTCGTGACCTTGCCGATCGCCTTTGTCCTGGCATGGGCGCTGGCGCGGGGGCGTTTTCCGGGGCGGGTGCTGCTCGACGGGATCGTGCATCTGCCACTGGTCGTGCCGCCGGTCGTCACCGGCTGGGTCCTGCTGCTGGCCTTCGGGCCGGAGGGGCCGGTCGGGCGCTGGCTGGCCGACTGGTTCGGGGTGAGCGTGCTGTTCCGCTGGACCGGCGCGGCGATCGCGGCGGCGGTGATGGCGCTGCCGCTGGTCGTTCGCGCCATTCGCCTGTCGATCGAGGCGGTCGATCCCCGGCTGGAACAGGCGGCGCGGACGCTGGGCGCGGGGCGGGCGCGGGTGTTTGCCACCATCACCCTGCCGCTCTGCGCGCCCGGCATTTTGGCGGGGCTGGTGCTGGGTTTCGCGCGCTCGATCGGCGAGTTCGGGGCGACCATCACCTTCGTCTCCAACGTGCCGGGCGAGACCGCGACGCTGCCGCTCGCCATCTATTCCGCGCTTCAGCGGCCGGGTGGCGAGGCTATGGTCTGGCGGTTGGCCAGCGTGTCGGTCGTGTTGTCGCTGATTGCGCTGGTCGCGTCCGAATGGCTGGCCCGCCGGATGGGGCGGGGGCTGCATGTCCTTTGACGTCGATGTCGCGGTCCGGCGCGGTGAAAGCCGGATCGCGGCGCACTTTGCGACCGGCCCCGGTGCGACGATCCTGTTCGGCCCGTCCGGTGTCGGCAAGACCAGCATTCTGCAAATGGTCGCCGGGCTCCTGAAGCCCGAGGCCGGACATGTGCGCGTAGGCGGAGAGACGCTGTTCGACGCAGGCATGGGCACGGATCAGAAGCCCGAGGATCGCCGCATCGGCTATGTCTTTCAGGAGCCGCGCCTCTTTCCGCACATGCGGGTCGCGGCAAACCTGCGTTACGGCATGGCGCGTGGCGGCGGCGACTGGGACGGCGTGGTCGCGATGCTGGGCATCGGCCATCTGCTCGACCGCTGGCCGCGCAGCCTGTCGGGGGGCGAAGCGCGGCGGGTGGCGATCGGCCGGGCATTACTGAGCAACCCGCGCGTGCTGTTGCTCGACGAGCCCTTGTCGTCGCTCGACCGGGCGCGGCGGGGTGAGATCCTCGACGCGCTGGTCGCGGTGCGCGATACGACCGGCATCCCCATCCTGATGGTCACCCACGATCCCGACGAAGCCGATCGGATCGCGACGGATATCGTTCGCCTATGACCGGGGCGGGATGCACCATAGCGCCTTGTTGATCAGACGCGGGCGCGGACAGGGGCGATCGGGCAGGGGGATCGCTTGGCCCGGCTGCCACAGTTTTAGGCGACGCAGGATTTCGGGCATGTCGGAGTCGATCACCGGCAGGCCATTGCCGTCGCCATAGCGCGTCACGCTGCGATAGCGCAGCACAGGCGTATAGCGGCCGCCCAATCCCGGCCGATCGACGGTGATCCAAAAGGCAAAGGGCGCATCCTGTGTCGGTTCGGCCGACACGATCGCGCCGCGCAACGGGCCGGTGCCGATGAAGCGGACATCCTGATTGTTGTTACGACCCGTGACGCGCCGGTAGACGACGACGAAACGCTGGCCCGCGGGATCGTAGCGTAGCGCTGCCCGACCGACGAGCTGGTCGCCATTGCCGCCGTGCAGGCTGGCGGCCTGAACCCATAATAGCGCACGGTCGGGCGCCGCGCGGACGATTCGCATCGCCTCGAGATAATGGATGGTGTCGAAGGCGCTGCTGGTTCCTGCCCGGTGGAGCAGATCGTCCAGCCCGGGGCGGCACGTCTGGCCGCCATCGGACGTGATGCAGAGGTGAAGTTCGCCGGGTGCCTGGTTGCCGCCTGGATCTTCGGTCGAAGGGCCCTGGCGGCTCAGCAACTGCCAGCCGGCCGGCAGCCCGAGGGCGCGGGACAGGTCGACCGGGGCACGTGCCGCCGCGCCGAGCCCGATCAACGCCACCCCGGCGGCGATCACGGATCGAATGAAGAAGGCCACCGGTGTCCCCTTTTCGGATAACGGGTCGTCCAGGATGATGCCGAGCGCCATGTGATCGTCCGGTGAACGCGACATGACGTTTCGCGTCGGCGGCTCAGAACAGGGTGGTCAGCAATACCCCGCTGATGATCGCAATACCCGACAGGATCTGGCGCAGGCCCAGCGTCTCGCGGAACAGCCTGTGCCCGGCCATGGCCGCGATCGGCGCCTCGATGATGCCGAGCGCGCGCACCGGCGCGGCGGGTGACAGGGCCAGGGCGATGAACCACCCCGCCGAAGCACACGCGCCGCACAGCCCCGCGCCCAGCGAAGGTCGCCAGCGCCTCACCACCTCGGCCAGCGTTGCCGGGTCGCGCCAAGCGAGGATCAGGCTTAGCGCGACCGTCTGCATCGCCTGGACGACCGCCACGCAGACCAGCGCAGCAAAGACCGGATGGACGGGATCGAGCGCCAGGGCAGCATGGCGAAAGGCATTGAGCGAAAAACCGAAGAACAACCCCGAGGCCAGTCCCATCGCCGCCCCGATCAGCGAGGCGCGACGCTCTTCCGGCGCTGGCCAGGACAGGGCGACCAGACCGGCGGTGGTGATGGCCACGCCGATCCAGGCCACGCCGCTGATCCGGTCGTGATAGACGATCAGGCCGAGCAGCGCCGCCAGCGGCAGCGAGCTTTGTTGAAGCGCGGTGCCGACCGCGAAGCCCGAGCGGCGCATGGCATCGAGCAATGCGGCCGTCGCCAGCACTTGCGCGGTGGCCCCGACGATCGCCGACAACCAGAACGCCGCGTTCCAGTGGAGAGCGGCCCCCGGCATGACGAAATGGGCCAGCGTGACGAACAGGATCGAGAAAGGCAGGCCGAACAGGAACCGGACCAGCGTCGCGCCCCATGGCCCGGACGAGGACATGACGCCGCGCTGCAGGGCATTGCGCCCGACCTGGAATATCGAGGCGGCGATGGTGGCGGGAATCCACAAGGGGTTCGACATGGGGGCATTCGTCCTGTCGGGTGGATGATGTTAGGGTCAATCGACTTTTACGTTGCCCCGTTTGTCCTCTCTTCTGGACAGAGGCGAGGGTCAGCGCAGCTTGGTTGAGGGAATGAGCGATCCTCTTCAATTCCTCCCCTGCAAGGGGAGGGGGTGTTCGAGCTTTGGTCTGCCCCCGGCAGACCAAGATTGTGCCGGGGGGCACAATCTCGCTCGAACACGAAGCTGGTGGAGGAGTGCCCCCGGTCGCGAAGTTTGACCAACCGCTCCTACCGGGACACCGCTCCGTCAGGCCTTCGGCCTGCCACCTCCCCCTACAGGGGAGGAATGAATATTGATCTGCCCCAGGCCTTCGCTCACGCAAAGGCCAAGTCGCTGCATTCCGCTCCCGCTATGAGGGGATAAGAAAGAAGGGCGTGTCTGGATACCGATCCGGCCCAGATCCAAACGAAAAGAGCGGCCCGTTGCCGGACCGCTCCTTCGTGCTTCGTGGCGAGGCCTCGGACTGCTTTCGCAATCCGAGGCGGCCCGCATCTTAGCGCTTCGAGAACTGGAAGCTACGACGCGCCTTGGCACGGCCATACTTCTTACGCTCGACGGTGCGGCTGTCGCGGGTCAGGAAGCCAGCGGCCTTGACCGGCGCGCGCAGAACCGGCTCGAACTTGGTCAGCGCCTGGCTGATGCCGTGCTTGACCGCACCGGCCTGGCCCGACAGACCACCGCCCTTGACGGTGCAGATCACGTCATACTGACCTTCGCGCTCGGTGATGCCGAACACCTGGTTGATCACGAGGCGCAGCGTCGGACGTGCGAAGTACACTTCCTGGTCACGGCCGTTGATCGTGATCTTGCCCGAACCCGGCTTCAGCCAGACACGAGCCACGGCGTCCTTACGACGGCCGGTGGCATAAGCGCGGCCGAACTTGTCCAGTTCCTGCTGACGCAGCGGGGTGGTGCTGACGCGCTCGACGGGAGCGGCGGCGGCGGGGGCTTCCCCCTCGGCGGTCGGCTGCGCGGTGGCGACGGCGGCCTGCTGGTTCAGCGTGGCGCCCAGATCGGCGAGCGACTGGCGGTTATCGGACATTATGCGCCCACCTTGTTCTTGCGGTTCATCGACGCGATGTCGAGGACTTCGGGGTTCTGCGCGGCGTGCGGATGCTCGGTGCCGGCGAAGATACGCAGGTTGCGCATCTGCTCACGACCCAGCGGACCACGAGGGATCATACGCTCGACGGCCTTTTCCAGGACGCGCTCCGGGAAGCGGCCTTCCAGGACCTTGGCGGCGGTGATGCCCTTGATACCACCAGCGTAGCCGGTGTGCTTGTAGTACACCTTCTGGCCCAGCTTGTTGCCGGTGAAGCGAACCTTGTCCGCGTTGATGACGATGACATTGTCACCGCAATCGACGTGCGGGGTGAACGACGTCTTGTGCTTACCGCGCAGGATGTTCGCGATGATGGTGGCGGCACGGCCGACGACCAGACCATCGGCATCGACGATATGCCACTTCTTTTCCACTTCGTGCGGCTTGGCCGACTTGGTGGTCTTCATGAGCGCCTTCATGGGCGTGAGACCTTTCGGTTTGAAATGCAACACGCCGCCCGTTGAATGGGGCGGCGCGAACAAGGGTCCAATGCTGGAACGACCCCGAATTGTCAAGCAAAGCGCGGGTTTGCTGACGGGTATTATAATACCTTGGCGGTTTGGAAGGGGTTGCCGAGCCGGTGCGCGCAGGCGGTTGCGGCGATCAGGAGCAGCGCGGCATTGGCTTGGTGCGCGACTGCGATGTCGATCTGTACGCCCGAGAGCAGAGTGGCGATGCCCAGGCCGATCTGGACGACGACCAGCACGATCACGAGCCACCCGGCGCGCAAGCCGCCGCCCTTGATCGCGCGCGCGGCCATCCACACCAGCAGCGCGGCGGCGGCAAAGGCGAACCAGCGATGGATGAACTGCACCACGACGGGATTGTCGAAGACATTGGCGATGGCGGGCGACATCATCGGCGTGCCCGCCGGGAACCAGGCGTCGCCCATCAGCGGCCAACTGGAAAAGGCATAGCCCGCATCCAGCCCGGCGGTCAGCGCGCCGAACATCAGCTGGATGAACAGGGTCAGCACGGCCGCACCGCCGAGCCAGGTCAGCCGGGCAGGGGCCGACAGGCGGTTGCGCTCCAGGGCGGCCAGGTCGAGTGCGGTCCAGACGATGCCCGCCAGGATGAACAGCGCGGTCAACAGGTGGACGGTCAGCCGGATATGGCTGACATCGGTCCGCTCGACGAGGCCCGAGGCCACCATCCACCAGCCGATCGCCCCCTGCATCCCGCCCAGCGCCAGCAGCGCGACCAGGCGCGGCTTATAACCGACCGGAATGGCTTTCCGCGCCCAGAACCAGATCAGCGGCAGGGCAAAGGCCATGCCGATCACCCGGCCGAGCACCCGGTGGAGATATTCCCAGAAGAAAATCGCCTTGAACCCGGCCAGCGTCATGTCGCGGTTGAAGGTCCAATATTCTGGGATCTTCTTGTAATTGGCGAACTCGGCCTGCCACTGCGCGTCGGTCAGCGGCGGGACGATGCCGGTGATCGGCTTCCATTCGGTGATCGACAGGCCGCTATTCGTCAGGCGGGTGATCCCGCCGACCACGACCATGACGACGATCAACGCAGCGACCGCGAACAGCCAGCGGGCGACGGCGCGCGGACGGGCGGTGATCATGAAGGCAGGGCTCGGTTGCAACATGCGCGCGAACATAGGATACCGCGCCCGCCCGCGATAGTGGACCGAATGCCCCGCCGGGCGGACCTTGCCGCACGGTGCTCCACCGCCTAGATCATCGGGATGGCGCATGTGCATCACCATCAGGAGCCCCAAGGGGCCGATCTCTCCGTCGCGGCCAAGGCCACCCTTGAGCGCGCGGGCGAGCAATGGACGGCCATGCGGGCCAGCGTGTTCGACGCGCTGGCCGGGTTCGACAAGCCCGCCTCGGCCTATGATATCGCCGATGTCATGTCGAAGGCGCAGGGGCGTCGGGTGGCCGCCAACAGCGTCTATCGCATCCTCGACCTGTTCGTCGGCGCCAACCTGGCCCGGCGGGTCGAGAGCGCCAATGCCTATGTCGCCAACGCGCATCCCGACTGCATGCACGACTGCATCTTCCTGGTGTGCGACAAATGCGGACAGACCACGCATATCGACGACGACCGGCTGACCAACGCGGTCCGCGACGCCGCGCGCGGGGCGGGCTTCAGCCCGGAGCGGCCGGTGATCGAGGTTCGCGGACGCTGCGCGGTGTGCGCCAAGGCGTGATCGAGATTCGGTAGCGCCTTCCTCATTTCTCCCCTTGCAGGGGAGGAATTGCATAAATTTCGGTTGGCCTTGATCGGAGTTTGGTGACGCTCTCTAGGCCTCCACCGCAAGCTGCGGCTGACAAGCTGCGCTAAATTCTTCCCTTTTCCACGGGAAAGGGAAGAAGAAGCGGGGCGCATTCCCGACATGTTGCATTTCGGCGTCACCTCCGGCCGCGTCGATCCCCTGTGTCATTTTCAGACATTGACACCGGTGCTCAAACAAGAAATGAAGCTGGTAACGTTACCAGAAAACAAGATGCAAGGGGATGAGGATCATGATGATGAAGGGTATGCACGCCCGGCGTTCGCGCCGCCGCGTCCTGGGCGCCGTCAGCCTGATGGTATTGGCCGGTGGCATCGCCGCCACGCCAGCCTGGGCACAGGTTCCCCCCAATCAGGCCGTGCAGTCCGACCCGGCCGTTCCGGCGAATGGCCCAGCTGCAACCACCGTTCCCGCGACGCCCGCCGACCGGGTCGATGACGGGGCGGCGCGCGACATCATCGTGACCGGATCGCGCATCACCACCGGCGGCTTCACTGCGCCGACTCCGACGACGGTGATCGGCGAGGAACAGATCGCCGCCAACGCCCAGCCCAACATCTTCACCACCGTCGCCCAGCTACCCTCGCTCCAGGGGTCGACCGGCACCGCGACGAACACCTTCAGCACATCGAGCGGTCAGCAGGGGCTCAGTTCGTTCTCGTTGCGCGGTGTGGGCGCGATCCGCACCCTGACGCTGCTCGACGGCCAGCGCGTCGTCGGCGCGAACGTCACCGGCGTTCCGGACATCAGCCTGTTTCCGCAGTTGCTGATCAAGCGGGTCGATGTGGTCAACGGCGGTGCCTCGGCCTCCTACGGCTCGGACGCGGTCGGCGGCGTGGTCAACTTCATCACCGATACCCGGTTCAAGGGGATCAAGGGCAATGTCCAGGGCGGCCTGACCACCTATGGCGACGACGGCCAAGTGCTGGTCCAGCTGGCGGGCGGTACCAGCCTGCTGAACGATACGCTGCACGTCATCGCCAGCACCGAATATGCGCATGAGGACGGCGTCGGCGGCGGCGACTTCGGCATCGGCCTGGCGGGCGGGCGCGACTGGTTCCGCCAGTCGACGCTGATCAACCGCAACGTCCTGAACGACGGCTCGCCGCAATATCTGTTCCGCGACTTCGCCCAGTCCTATAACTACACCAAATACGGCCTGATCACCGCCGGACCGCTTCAGGGCACCGCCTTCGACCAGTCGGGCAACCCGTTCCAGTTCCAGTACGGCTCGAACGGCGTGCCCGCTCGTGATGCGGCGGGCAATGTCCGGGGCTGTCTGCCCGGCTTCTGCCAGGGCGGCGACCTGTCGGGCAATGTCGATGCCGGACGCTCGCTCCAGTCGAAGATCCAGCGGGTGAACAGCTATGGCCGTATCGGCTATGATTTCGCCCCCAATGGCGAGATCTATGGCACGATCAATATCGGCCAGGTAAAGACCAACAATCAGCCGGTCGGCGGGCAGAACCGCCCCAACCTGACCATCCAGTGCGCCAATCCTTATGTCCCGGCGCTGGTCAAGGCAGCCTGCACGACGGCGGGCATCACCAACTTCCAGTACGGCACCAGCAACGCGGCGCTGGGCAACTCCCAGGTCTATACCGACCGCCGCCAGTTCCGCTTCGTCGCGGGCGCCAAGGGGCGGGAGGCGGTGCTCGGGTCCGACTGGTCGTACGACATGTATTACGAGCACGGGACCAACTATACCGACGTCGATGTCAGCAACATCATGCTGTCGCGCCGCTTCAACCAGGCGATCGACGCGACGACACTGAACGGCGCGATCGTCTGCGCCGATGCCACCGCGCGCGCCAATGGGTGCCAGCCGCTCAACATCTTCGGTGGCAATCCTTCGGCGGCGGCGCTCAGCTATATCATGCCGCAGGCAGGCCCGTACCAGCGGACGCGCCAGACGCAGGACGTCATCAGCCTGAATTTCTCGGGCTCGCCCTTCTCGTCCTGGGCGGGGCCGGTGTCGATCGCGTTCGGCGGCGAGTTCCGCCACGAATTCTACCGCGTGCGCGCCGACCCTTACGGAGCGGGCTTTGCCAACACCCCGGCCAATGCCGCCTATCCGGCCGACCCCACGCTGCTGGCCGACGGCAACAACTGGTATGCGGGCAACTACAAGAACGGATCGGGCGCCTATAGCGTCAAGGAAGCCTTTATCGAGGCCAACCTGCCGATCATCGATTCGGAGGCGGGCGGCCGGGCGAACATCAACGGCGCGGTCCGCGTCACCGACTACAGCACCTCGGGCACCGTCTGGGCGTGGAAGGTCGGCGGTACCTGGGACCTGCCGGTCGACGGCCTGCGTATCCGCGGCGTGACCTCGCGCGATGTGCGTGCCCCCAACCTGTCGGAGTTGTTCGCGGCCCCCGTCACGACGACGTTGCCGGGCTTTTTCGATCCGTTCCGCAACGTCAACGTGCTGGCGCTCCAGAACACCATCGGTAACGTCAACCTGACGCCCGAAATCGCGCGCAACACGACGTTGGGCATCGCCTTCTCCAATTCGCAGGCGATCCCGGGGCTTAGCCTGTCGGTCGACTATTACAAGATCAAGATCACCGATGTGATCTCCAGCCTGGGTGCGCAGGACATCGTCAACCTGTGCTATCTGAACGTCGCGCCGGAGACGTGCGGCGTGTTCGACCTGAACAACCCCAACGGGCCGAACTTCATCAACGTCCAGTCGTTCAACCTGGCGTCGATCCTGACCGACGGCTTCGATATCGAGGCGAGCTATCGCTGGCGCAATCCGATGGGGCTGCCGGGCAGCCTGACGCTGCGTGCGCTGGCGACGAACATCCGCCGCTTCATCACCGATACCGGGCTGCCGAACACGATCCCCAACGATACGGCGGGCGTGAACATCGGCGCGACGCCCAAGTGGAAGTGGCTGGCGGTGCAGACCTATGCCACCGACGACTGGTCGCTGCTGCTTCAAGAGCGCTGGTTCAGCGACGGCAAGCTGGGCAATCAATATATCCAGTGCACGACCGGCTGCCCGGCCTCGACCGCCAACCGGCCGACGATCGACAATAATTTCATCCCCGGCACCTTCTATTTCGACATCGGTGGCACGTATAACCTGAACAAGGCGGCCACCGCCTATTTCAAGGTCGACAATGTGTTCAACCGTGATCCGGCCCGGTCGCCCTATTTCGTGAACCCGGCGCTGTATGACGTGCTGGGCCGGGTGTTCCGGGTCGGCGTCCGGTTCAGCTTTTGAGAGGGGATGACATGAAGAAGTCGCGGATGATGGCACCCCTGTTGCTGGCGGTGCTGATGGGAACGGCGGCGGCGGATAGGCCGCCCGCCACCCCTGGCTCCAACCCGATCATCCGCGACCGATTCACCGCGGACCCGGCGCCCTTGGTCGTCGGCGACCGGCTGTACCTTTATGTCGGGCATGACGAGGCGCAGCGCGACGAGATGTTCAACATGAAGGAATGGCTGGTCTATTCCACCACCGACATGCGCCACTGGACGCCGCATGGGGCCATCATGAACGTGCACGACTTCAAATGGGCCAAGAAGGACGCCTGGGCCAGCCAGGTGATCCGCAAGAACGGCAAATACTGGTTCTATGCCGCGGTCGAGCATGACGATACCCATCCGGGCAAGGCGGTCGCGGTGGCGGTGTCCGATAAGCCGACCGGCCCCTTCGTCGATGCCAAGGGCTCTGCGCTGATCACGAACGAGATGACGCCGAAGGGTACGCATAGCTGGGAGGATATCGACCCGACCGTGCTGACCGATGACGACGGCACCACCTGGATCGCGTGGGGCAATCGGCAATGCTATATCGCGAAGCTGAAGCCCAACATGATCGAGATCGACGGCCCGATCACCGAGATCACGCCGCCGCATTTCGAGGAAGGCCCGTGGCTGCACAAGCGGGGCAAGCTCTATTACCTGACCTATGCCTCGCTCGACCGGACGACGCAGCGCGACGAGCATATCTCCTATGCCACCGCGCCCTCGCTAAAGGGGCCCTGGACCTATCGCGGGCTGCTGACCGGATCGGGCAAGTACAGCTTCACCATCCATCCGGGCATCGCCGACTTCAAGGGCAAGTCGTACCTGTTCCTGCACAATGCGAACCTGGCGATCGGCGACCAGAGCGGCGCGATCGGGCGGCGCGCGGTGACGGTCGAGCGGCTGTATTACAACCCCGACGGGACGATGAAGCCGGTGGTCCAGACCGAAGCCGGTGTGACGGCGGCGCGGTAGGGGAGGTGGGTCTTTCCGTCATTTGCCGTCCCTTCATTCCTCGCCTTGCAGGGGAGGGGGACCATGCGCAGCATGGTGGGAGGGTATCCCGCTGTCGAGAGGGCGACACCCCTCCGTCAGGGCTGCGCCGTGCCACCTCCCCTTGCAGGGGAGGAACAGGTTTACGAGCGCGGCGGGGCGGTGGAATCGCGCTCGATCAGCTGATGCTCCAGCACCGTGATGCGCGGCTCGCCATCGAGCTTGGGACCACCGCCACGAATGTCCTGGATCAGTCTTTGCAACGCCTCGGTCGCCAGCGCGCGGACGGGCTGGTGGATGGTGGTCAGCGGCGGCCAGAGCGTCGTCGCCGCGGTGCTGTCGTCGAAGCCCACCACGGTCAGGTCGCCCGGTACGTCCAGATGCCGCCGATGCGCGACCGAGACGATCGCGGCGGCCATGTCGTCGTTGCTGGCGAAGATGGCGGTCGGCGGACGCTCGCCCTCCAGCAGGGCCTCGCCTGCGGTCAGGCCGGAGGCATAGCTGAAATCGCCCTGCACGATCCGCGTCTCCAGCTCATTCTGCTCGGCGACGGCGCGGCGAAACCCCGCCAGGCGCGCGATGCTGGCCGACTGGTCGGGATTGCCATGGACGAAGCCGATGCGGCGATGGCCCAGGTCGATCAGGTGGCGGGTCATGTCATAGGCGGCACGGTCATTGTCGATCCAGACGCAGATCGCATCGGGGGCGACGCCGCCGACCACCGCGACGGGCAGGCCCGCCTCGCGCACGATCTCGCGCAGGAAGGCGGACTCGCCCAGCGGCGGTGCCAGCAGCAGGCCGGCGATGCGCTGTCCGATCAGGCCCTGGATCGCCTCGCGCGTCGGCGGGCGACCTTGTTCGCCCTTCAGCAGGAACAGCTGCGCCGCGCGGGTCGAGGCTTCCTCGAACACGCCGACCAGCAGCTCGCTCATGAACGCGGCGCTGGGGTTGGAATAGATCACGCCGATGCGGACCTCGCTGGAGGTCACCAGGCTGCGCGCCATCAGATTGGGCGTGTAGTTCAGCCGCTTGATGACCTCGCGGACATGGACGCGGACCTCGTCGCGCACACCGGCATCGCCGTTGATCACGCGCGAGACGGTCATCGGCGAGACACCGGCATCCTTGGCCACGTCGATGATGGTGACGCCGCGTGGGCGCCGTCGGCTGTTCGTCACGATCGTCCTGTCCCGCTATCGGCATGTCGATCATGCCGATGCCCGGGGAATGCCGTGCCTTGCCACGGGGCGTACGGTCAATGGGTGCCGCAATGATGCGTGGAATTGAAGGGCGGGGTGTGAAGCGGTTTCCCTATATTCGCTGGACGATCATCGCGCTGTTCGTCGGCGCGATGGTCATCAACTATCTGACGCGCAGCATCCTGGGCGTCGCCGCGCCCGCGATCATGACCGAACAGCATATCAGTTCGCAGCAATATAGCTGGATCACGGGCGCGTTTCAGTTCGGCATCATGTTCCAGCCGGTAGCGGGCTATCTGCTCGATCTGATCGGGCTGAAGATCGGCTTTTCGCTGTTCGTCGCGGTCTGGTCGCTGATCACGCTGGGCCATGGGTTCGCCAATGGCTGGCTGGGCTTTGCAGGGCTTCGCGGGGCGCTGGGGTTGGTCGAGGGATCGGCGCAGCCTGCGGGCATGAAGGTCGTCGCCGAGTGGTTCCCGGCGCGCGAGCGCGGTGTGGCGGGCGGCATCTATCAGATCGGCGCATCGTTCGGCGCGGTCTTCGCGCCGCCGCTCGTCGCCTGGGCGGTGTTCCATCACAGCTGGCGGGCGGCGTTCTTCGTGGCGGGCGGGCTTGGGCTGCTCTGGGTGCTGGCCTGGCTGTTCTGGTATGCGCCGCCCGCGCGTCACCGGGCGCTGTCGGCGCAGGAGCATGACCTGATCGTCGGAGGGCAGGAGGCCGCGCTCGCCAAGCAGCGTCGCCGCCCGCCGCTGGGCGAGCTGCTGCGGCGTCGCAATCTCTGGGCGATCGCGGCGGCGCGGTTCCTGGCCGATCCGGTATGGGGCATGTTGTCGCTGTGGATGCCGCTCTATCTGGTCCAGGCCCGGCATTTCGATCTGACCCAGATCGCACTGTTTGCCTGGCTGCCCTTCCTGGCCGCTGACCTCGGCTGTCTGTTCGGACCCGCCGTCGTCGCCTTTCTCCAGCGGCGCGGCGTCAACCTGATCGACGCGCGGCGCGGGGCCTTTACGCTGGGCGCGGTGCTGATGACCGGCATGATGTTCGTCGGTAGCGTGAACAGCCCGGTCGCCGCCGTCGCGCTGCTTTGCCTGGGCGGTTTTGCGCACCAGACGCTGTCGGTCACGGTCATTACTTTATGCTCTGACCTGTTTCCGCAGGACCAGGTGGCGACCGCCACTGGGGTGTCCGGAACGGCGGCCAATCTGGGCGTGCTCCTGTTCACCCTGACGCTCGGCTCGCTGGTCGATCAGGTCGGCTATCAACCCTTCTTCATCCTGCTCGGCCTGCTCGATCTGGCCGGAGCGGCTCTCCTCTGGACCTTGGTGCGCAAACCCGCATGACCCCGACCAATCCCATCCTGCGGGGCTTCAACCCCGATCCCTCGATCGTGCGCGTCGGCGAGGATTATTACGTCGCGACCTCGACCTTCGAATGGTATCCCGGCGTCCAGATCCATCACAGCCGCGACCTGGTGGACTGGACGCTGGTCGCGCGGCCGCTCCACCGCGCGGACCAGCTCGACATGCGCGGCAATCCCGATGGCTGCGGTGTCTGGGCACCCGACCTCAGCTACAAGGATGGGCGCTTCCACCTGATCTTCACCGACGTGAAGCGCTACGGCCGCACCACCGTCGACGGTGCCAAGGGGGCGTCGCTGCGCGACTTCCACAATTACTGGGTGTCTTGCGACCGGATCGACGGCGAATGGTCGGACGCGGTCCATCTGAACAGCAGCGGCTTCGACCCCGCGCTGTTCCATGACGAGGACGGCCGCAGCTGGCTGCTCAACATGCTGTGGGACCACCGCCCGGATCGCAAGCGCTTCGCCGGGATCGTGATCCAGGAGATGGACATGACCACCGGCCGCCTGCTGGGCGAGCGGCGGCGCATCTTCGCCGGTACGGCACTCGGCTTTACCGAGGGGCCGCATCTGTACCGGCGCGACGGCTGGTATCACCTGTTGGTCGCCGAGGGCGGGACCGAGCGCGGCCATGCCGTGACGATGGCGCGCTCGCGCGACCTGTTCGGCCCCTATGAGGTGCATCCCGACGGACCGGTGCTGACCGCGCGCGAGACCCCCGATGCGCCGTTGCAGCGGACCGGCCACGGCGATCTGGTCGAGACGCCGGAGGGCGAGACCTGGATGACCTATCTGTGCGGGCGACCGCTCCCCGCCAGCGGTCGCTGCGTGATGGGGCGCGAGACGGCGATCCAGCGCATGGCCTGGGGCGCGGACGGCTGGCTTCGCTGTGCCGAGCCGACGCCGGTCGGGCCGCCGCCCGAGCGGGTCGACGCGCGGGACAGGTTCGACGGACAGACCCTGCCGCCCGCCTTTCAGTGGCTGCGCACGCCCCGGCCCGAACGGCTGTTCAGCCTGACCGAACGGCCGGGCGTCCTGCGCCTGTTCGGGCGCGACACGATCGGCAGCCATTTCGAACAGGCGCTGGTCGCCCGCCGCCAGACCGCCTTCGCCTATGATGCCCGCACGCTCGTGGAATTCGATCCGGTGCATTTCCAGCAGGCCGCCGGGCTGGTCTGTTATTACAACAGCACCAAATATTACTTCCTCCACATCACTGCGGGCGATGCGGGCGAGCGGTTGGTCCAAGTGCTGTCGGTGCTGCCGATTGGCGAGGGGCAGAGCCTGATCTCCACCCCGCTGTCGCTCCCCGCCGGGCCGATCGCGTTGCGCGTCGCAGTCGATCACGAGGTGCTGCACTTCGCCTTTCGTCCGCTGGGGCAGGAGGACTGGACCTGGCTGCCGCACGCATTCGATGCGAGCATTCTGTCCGACGAAGCGACATTGCCTGGACTGCCCAACTTCACTGGCGCATTCGTCGGCATGGCGTGTCAGGATATGAGTGGGAGCGGTCATCCGGCGGATTTCCACCATTTTCGCTACGCCGAGTGATGGCAAAACACGGACCGACCCCGCCACCATGATCGGCCAGGCCAAAGTGGAAAGCATTGACCCGCCTCGTTGGGCTTCTCACGAGGCGGGCGACAATGATCGTCCGCCGGGTGGCCAATCGGGCTTGGCAGCTATGCACTCCGCTCTAGCGGAACATGGCGCTGATCTGTGGCGGGACCATCGCCAATTATATGCCGCACAACCCGCCGAGCGTGCTGGCCCTTTGATTCAGGTCCGCGCTGCACATCTCGGGGTGGCAATACAGCTATGCCATCAGTGCCCTAAACTGACCTATATCATCGTGCAGCCGGTGGGGACGATCGGCGGCGGGACCCTGCGCGGTATGTCGCCCCGGATCTCGAAGGGCTTCCGTCCGCCCCGCCGTCAGAACCTCGACGTCCAGCGTGTATGGACCGCAAGGGCCTGACCTTCGAAACGGGGCAGCGCAAGGAAACGTTCGACGTGTTCTGCGACCATTGTGCCCACAAGAGGGCGGAGCGGCGCTAGGCGGAGTATCGTTCATCCGCGCGCGGGGCCTCGAACAGGTTCTCCGTCGCACCCTGCCGGTGGGCGGCCCAGCGTTCGCGTGCGGCCTCCAGCCGGTCGGACAGGGCCAGATAGGTTGCCGCGGCCTGCTGGTCCTGCGCCGAAAAGCGTCGTTCGGTCGGCAGGCGATCGTGCGCGGCGCGGATTTCGTCATCGTCGCACTTGTCGAGATCGGCGACGATTACGGGCGCCAGCCGTCCGACGATCCGCGCCCATCGCCCGCGTGCCTCCAGCCATTGGGGCAGGGTGGCCGCCACCGCATCCCAGCGTTCGATCCGCTCGGCGGTGGCGGTGATCGCTGTCTCGGCTTTTGCCAAGACGGAGTCCGCGGCCAGCAGCGTGAGTGTCTGTTCGGTCCGCGCCATCCGTTCGGCCTGCGTCTTCAGGCTAAGGTCATGCGCGGCCTGGGCGTGGCCGACCGCGATCAGTTCGTCGCGCCCTGGCCGGGCACGCCCCCGCCGCATGGCATCATAGGCCAACGCCGTCCAGATCACACTGCCCGCCGTTCCAAAAGCCAGGGGCAGGGCGATCACCGGCCCCATCTTGGCCTGCGAGGCGACCAGGCCCTCGACCACGCCTACCGCGACGGCAATCGCGATCGCGACGGAGGTGGTGGACGGATGGACACGCATGACGACAAATCCCGAAGCGCTCGAACCAGACAACCGGCCCACACCCGACGGTGGTGCCGCCCGGTATGGCAGGCGTCATGGATAAGGATCAAGGCATCCGGCTGTCGAGCGATTATCGACCCAAGACAAATGGTTAACCCCGCCCGCTCTGTGCCAGAACGGGAGGCGGATGGGATCGGTTGGGAAGGCGAGTCGATCGCAAAGCGGACGCAATCTCAGCACCTTGGGCCCGAAATTGTCGGTACCGCGTTGACCGCGCATGACTCAGGAAGACGAACACTGGATGCGTATGGCCATCGCGGTCGCCCGGTCGAAGGGATCGGACCCCTCGACCTCGCCGCTCGGCTCGGTAATCGTGCGCAACGGCCGCGTCATTGCCGCCGAGCGCAACCAGACTGAGGAACTGCCCGACGCGACCGCCCATGCCGAAATGATGGCGATCCGGCGCGGTTGCGAAGGGGAGGGCGACCTCGAGTTGCGCGACGCCACGCTCTATTCGACGCTACAACCCTGCGGCATGTGCACGATGGCGGCGATCTGGTCGAAAGTCGGCCGCGTGGTCTATGGGGCGGGCCGCGAGGACGTCCATGCGATGTACTTCGAGGCGCGCCACATCGACACCCTGTCCTTCATCGCCGACGCATATCGCGACGACATCACGATCGAAGGCGGCTGCCTGCGCGAGGAATGCGCCGGCCTCTACTACCCCCCGGATGCCGACCTACCCCGCGAGGAACAGGCCAACCTTTAGTGCATTGGAGATTTAGCGCTTGCACCACGATCCCCCCTTCCCCTAAGGGCAACCCCCTGTCGGGGAGTGGCGCAGTCTGGTAGCGCGCCTGCTTTGGGAGCAGGATGTCGCAGGTTCGAATCCTGTCTCCCCGACCATATCCAAGAAACCGCAGTTTTCCGCCGTTCCTTGATGATCGAGTCGGCGCTCTACGTAGCATATTTACGTAGCAGTTCGCACAGCGAAAACGGCGTTTAGGCACGCGGATAATCCGGCTGTCTGATTCTAGTGAGCTAGTAAACTGGGCGTGGCCCGCAGTAGCTAGCGTATTACGCCCCAGTGTGTTGCGCGCCGGACGTAGGGGTTGTTGATAACTTGACGAGCCATCTCCGTCTCGCCTCGCTAAGACAGCTTGCGCAACAATCAGCAAACGCGCCCAGTTCTACTTAAAAATATTTTATAATTTATAAGAAAATTGTTTGTGCCTTATAGCTTGGCGTCAAGATCCGAATATGGCTGTATGAACATGCTTTTCCTGGCATAATATGAATTGCTGAATACAATTAGATCAAATGGGTCTGGTGTTTACTATTGAGGAGTGGGACATGTCGGGGGAAATGCAGTTTGCGGCAGGCACCATCATCGCGGTACTTTTGGCCGTGCCGACTTTCTTTGCCGCTAAATATGTGCGGACAAAGCGGCAGGACCAGAAGGTAGATCGTGGCAGCAAGGCATATCAGGCTGGTGGCAACATAGAAATAAAGAACGAAAAGTGATGGCTCGCCAAGGTCAAACTGTTGATGGCGGCGAGGCTTATCAGGCAGGCGGCAATTTAACTGTTGTTCGTGGAATAGATGCCGAGCAGATGGCGTCTATTATGATTGCCATGGGAAGGCAGCTAAAGGTATATTTTGATGAGGCGGAGTCTAAATTAGAAGAGAGGCTCGCTAGCTTTCGATCTGCTGTTCTGGAAGAATTTGCTAAGCCGGATAATGCCGATGGAGCAAAAGCTTTTTCTGATCCAGATTTTCAATTTGTGCTTAATGACGCCCAAAAGGTATTCGCGAGAGATGGTTCCTCCGAAATTCGGGACGATCTTGTAAAATTGTTAGTCCAGCGCTCAAAATATGACAGTAAAGAGCGATTGGCAAAAATAATAAATCAAGCAATAGAGTTGGCTGGAAGTTTCAGCAAAGATGAATGTGCTGCCCTGGCTGTTAACTTCTTGTTATTTCATGTAAAATTCCAGACTCAAAATCAGCACACGCTATTAGAGCAACTCAATAGTTTTCTATCTCCATTTTATGCAGATTTATCAGAGATACAGACTGTCTATGAGTATATAGAGTCGCAACGATGTGCTACTATAAATTATTTGACGGACTTGGACGTTGTTGATCATTATCATAAAACATACGTTGCATTGTTTGCGTATGGTTTTGATTTTGATCAGTTGCAAGAAATTCATCCAGGTACAGATGTTGTAGTATATCAAGAATTGATCACGGCAACGAAGGATGCAAAGCGTCCATATAGATTCGTAGATTCCGATCCTTCCGAACTCGCTGGCAAACTAAGGAAATTGGGTATGCCGGAGCAGTACATCAACAATGCGACAAACCTTCACAATATATCCAATCCAAACAAAGAAAAATTTGAAATCATCTTAAGGGAAAATATTGAGGGATTCGATAGAGTTTTGCAGGTATGGAAGGATACGGCCCTTTCAAAGATGGCGTTGACTGCCGTTGGAAAGGCTATTGCCCATTCCATATTGGCGGGTCGAGCGCCATTCCATGCGCAATTGGAGGTATGGGTGAAGTGATGAAGGCCAAATCGGCTTGCCCTTTGTTGGAAAGCATAGTCGTTTTGATTTAACGTTCGAGATTTGCTCGATATCTTTCCCATCCGTTACGCCCACTGGGCAAGGGTCGAAGTATAGCCCTACGCGCCTTTGTGGTCGGTGCGCTTTTAGCGGCACCCTGTGCATGCGCCTCTTGCGTCTCCGCCAACCTATTGGCATCAGATGCCCGCGCTTCGGCAAATTCCGGGGCGTGGGGCTGGTTACCCCTTCATCGCTACGTCCGGTCGAAATCCGTTTTCGGCCGGGTGCCGTCGTGCTGTCCAAGGACTCGTCCCAAAAGCGACGGGCCTTGTCGTAGCGCAGGGTAACCACACCCGGCTTTAGACCGGGTAGCCTCCAAGTTGTTGGGAGGCATTATGATCGCAAAGCGAGTTCCCTCTACATTGGTTGGCATTCGGTGCCGCCGTTTCGGTTTGGGCGGCGTGCACCAAGCCTCTACATGTGATTGTGGAGGGCGTTCCTAATGGACGCCGATTTCACCGCTAAGGGAACCGATCCGGTCGAGTACCGGGCATTATCTGTAAGCGCCAAGGCTTGGCTCCGTGAGACGGGCAAGGGTGAGACGGACAACCCCGATATCGTAAGGCGGGACCGCGCCTCGGCTGCCGTCTTCTTAGAGGCGCTGACACGGAAGGGTTTTAAGTGTGTAGACGCCTCTGGCAAGCCGATCAGCAGGACCGTGTCCGAGCCTACCAGTCAGGCTGGCGCTGTCATCGGTTGTGGTGCCCTGGTCGCGGTTATTGCCGGTGCGGGGCTTTTCTTCTCGGGGACTTTAGGAGGCGGAGGCGATAAACCTGCCCCGGTACATGGCGCTAACCAAGCGGCGTCGTGCGATCTGCCAAAATGCGTAGATGCTCAAAGGGCTGGCATTGTCGCGCATGGTCTGGACGCGTCTGCGCTTATTAGAGCGGTTTCCAATCAGTCTGGGTCATAGCCGCAGGAGCTGAAGTAGTTGGCGCATTCCTGCGGCTGGAATAGGTCGACCAACCTCCCGATGAGAGACCACAGGCCGGAGACGGTACGCTCTC
>Ga0308171_1000363_pt1 | contig 105868 bp, 114 predicted proteins | sample PhyGR1_FD_202135 | JGI IMG/M metagenome (GOLD analysis project Ga0308171, IMG submission 202135) | Phyllosphere microbial communities from UC Gill Tract Community Farm, Albany, California, United States - DLSLSG.R1 | ecosystem: Host-associated > Plants > Phyllosphere > Unclassified | place...
GGCTCTCCTTACGCAGCGCCTTCACCTCGTCACTCGTTGCCGAACGGGAGGTATCGCCTGCAAGGCGCTTCTTGCCAGCTTCGAGGAATTCCTTCGACCAGCTATAATACAGGCTCTCGGCGATCCCGTCGCGTCGGCATATCGCGGCAATGCTGTCTTCACCGCGCAGGCCTTCAAGCACGATGCGGATTTTATCCTCGGCCGAATGATGCTTGCGCGTGGCGCGGCGGATGTCCTTGATCGTCTTCTCGACCGCTGACGTCTGCGGCCCGGTTTTCTGTCTCATCTTCGCTTCCTTTGATAGAGCTACGATGAGCCGAAAATCCTCTCTTCTCAATTAAACCAATTCTGTCTCATGGGCGGTGATGTCGGACAGTCTGTCTGAAGCTCCTCGAATGTTGGAAGACGAAGTCTTTGAGATGCGCCATCGGTCGTTCTCTTTCGTCACCAGCGCGTAGACATAGATGCAAACGGGCGACCGGCTCTTTGCCATGGCCTATCATCGCGAGCATAGTTGTGCGAATTTTCTCGAGGGCGAATTTGACGAGGTCGGCTTCAGGCTGGCGGACAGGTCTATGCCCACCATAGAGCAAACGGCAACAGGAGCACAGGTGCGCTGGTGGTTGCGTCCTGAACAGCGGATAATACGAGTGCGGCAGCGCACTGACCATTGCAACAGTGGAACACCGGCGCTTCATGGACAACGCATGGACCCAAAGCGTTCGGCTTAAAACCGGTACGGTAAACCTCCGAGGAGACCCGAAGCGTAACTGATGTGGGATCGCGCACCAGGTAGACGCCGAGACAATCACCTTATACCCGTGGAAGCATAAGTAATGGCGGATCTGCCTCTTGAAGAAGTGATGCAGCTTCATTCTTCCGCGGCCCTTGCAGGAGGCGGTGAGTCAAAGGCGCATTGCGGCTAAATTCGCGTGGCATGCAAAGGTGTGTTTCGGCGTGTAATATTCCATGCCGATTGCCAGGCGATCGGGCCCGGAGTGCAAGCTCTTATAGCCAATTGGTCGCGCGGTAGCTCACGATACAAGGAGCGGCAAAGGTTTGAAGCATGCCGTGTCAGGGAGCTTTGCCAACGCGTGGCCAGCCAAGCGTAGTCGCTTTAGATCGGCCGTTCTTAGTCGATGATGCGAGAGTACAGCCACCCGCGGCGCTTCAGTGCTCTGTTGGTCACGAGCATTCGCGGCCAGTGGTGTTCATCACGCTGATTCCGCGATCCAATCGCCGCGTTTCAGACGGGGATGCGGGTTCGCGACCTTTCAGGAGCTTTCTCTCTCATCGTGGTGCGACAGACGGATCATGCACGATTATCGTGCCTTGAGAGAGCGGCGAGTTCTCTTCATCGATATATCTGCTTGCCGGATCTCGTTCCCAAGCACAATCGTCAGACGTGCCATCACGACTCTGGTGAAGGCATATTCAAAACTCGAGCGACTCCGACCCACTTTGCCAGGGAGGGTCATCGAAACATCTCCCGGTTTGGTCCGGTAGCCATATCAGTACGGCTACTTCAGCATTCTGCTCACCGAGGTAACTGTTGATCTCTTTCTTCACTAGAACACCCCGCTCCGCTACTGAAGTGGCGGGCGGCAGCGTCTCAACGGAATGGTCTCGCAGCGCGCAAAAAGGCCTGGACAATCTGGTTCGACTCATCTCGCGAGCGAAACGCTATACGATGCATTGACGTAAAATCGAAACTTCCTGGCTTCAATGGGCGCAGGTGGCCGTCCCTTACCCACGGTGCAGCAAAATGGCGGGGTAAGAACCCAATGAAGTGTCCCGACATCAGCATCATCGCCTGAGCTTCCATTTCAATCACCGAAGCACTCGCTCGTGGGTGCCCAACCAAATACAGATCATCGAAGTGCCTGTAACGTCTCACTGAGAAGCGACTATTTTCTATGTCTTTTATATCGATCTCGTTGTCTTTTTTGTTGAAAAGCGGATGCTTAGCCCCGCAATAGAGAGAATGAGGCTCGCTCGCGTAGTCGACATAGGTGACACTGGGAGCTCGCTGCGAGAAAGGACCGATCGCCACATCTAGCTCTCCGTCAGCCACCATCTGCTCCAATTGTGATGGCGTACCCAACGTCAACTCGATGAAAACGTCGCTGCCATCGTCTAGAAACCGGTTGAGTGCTCGCTGCACGCCGAGCTCTTGGCTGGTGTATGTCCCATCAGATGCGCCAAGGCGTAGTCTGCCCGCAAGATTGCCGGTGGCCGAACTCACTCTAAGGGTGAATTCATCGAGGTCGAGAAACAACTTCTGCGCGGCGTCATAGGTCGCCTGTCCCGCATCAGTCAGGCGAAACTGCTGCTTCCCGCGAAAACAGAGCTGAGCCCCAATCCTCTTTTCGAGTTCGGACAAATGCGTGCTTAGCGTTGATTGTGAGAGGTTCAACACAATCTGAGCATCCGCAAATCCTCTGGCATCGGCTAATGCCACAAACACACGTAAAAGACGGATATCGATATTATCAAGGCGACGCATGGACCTTCCTAGATTGATGATAATCGATGCAGGATCGCAAACAATTTGATTTACTTCAATGCGTGACGTGGCACGCTGTCCCCATAAAATGAGCGTATAAAAGGGGATCAAACATGCGGAAAATTCTGGCTTTGACTGCTGCAGTCACAGCGATCATATCTGCATACGCACCTGCCAAGAGTGCAGAACAAATCCGGATTCTTGCACCCACATGGCTTGGATTCGCACCGGTTCATGTGGCGATAAAAAATGGCTGCTTTGAGAAACACGGACTCGACGTCAACATCAGGTTCGAAGATGACTTGGCGAACGTGATGGCTGCGATGGCCCGCGGAGACGTCGAAGTTCAGATGCGATCCGTGGGAGAGTATCAGGGACGCCCAAGAGACAAGAATACGCCCGGCATTATTATCGGCACGATCGATGAGTCTGTTGGTGGTGATGGCGTGATCACAGATCAGAAAATCAAAAGCGTTGCGGATTTAAAGGGTAAGACAGTTGCAGCAGAGTTGAATATCCCCGCGCGCCTGCTTCTGCAAATGGCGCTGAAAGAAGCCGGACTGTCGCTCAGGGATCTTCAAATCAAGGACATCGCCACAGCAGACACCGCCGCTGTTTTCGCCGACGAATCCATTGCTGCTGTTGCGACATATGAGCCCTTCATGTCGCAAGCCATTCAAAATTCCTCACGCGCCGGTGCGAAGGAACTGCTGACGTCAAAGGATTATCGCGGCTTGATAGTCGACGCGATCATTGCGCGAAACGACGATCTGAAGGCGAACCCTCAGAAATATGTGAAATTCCTTTCGTGCATTTATGAGGCGGTCGATTTCATCAAGGCAAGTCCTGGAAAATTCGCCGAAATAGTGGCTCCGGAATTTGGTCTTACGCCGGCGGAAGTCAGCGCGGTCGTCAAGACGAGCCTGTCCTATAACACGCTTGCGGATGCTAAGGCCTATATGGGTGGCGCTGCCGCGACCGGATCGTTGCCTAAAATCTTCGATACGATCATGGATCTCAATATTGAGAATGCGGCTGCTGACACGAAGCTGGTCGCCAAAGACCAGATCGACAACTCGATCATCAGCCAGGTGCCAACGAGGTAGCCTCTTTCTCAACATGAACCGCCACGGGGTGCCGTCTCGGTACCCCGCTTCATCATTCGTCACCTTTCGGCTAAAATATGTTTCGCAATCTTGTTGTCTTCAGGGGCAAGGCACATCCGTACGCCGAGGCATGCGTAAGCATTGCCGCCGCCGTTGCTATTCTTCTCGTTTGGGAGGGTGCCGCAAGGAGCGGCGCGGTCAGTCCGCAGTTCCTTCCTGCGCCGAGTCGAGTGTTTTTGGCATTCTGGACGATGCTCACGCAACAGCATCTTGTCTATCACACGGGGATTTCTGCCGCTCGTGTCTGGGTTGCCTTTCTCGTCGCAGCGATGATGGCGATACCTATCGGCATCTTGATGAGCAGTTACAGAATTATCGGAGCGGCAATGGAACCTGTGGTCGATTTCGTTCGATATCTTCCGGTTCCGGCACTCGTACCCCTTTCAATCATCTGGTTCGGCGTCGGTGAGCCAACAAAAATCTTTCTTCTTTGGTTAGGCACATTCTTTCAACTCGTCCTTTTCGTTGCAGATGATATGCGTCGTGTCCCGAATGAATTCGTTGAAGCCGCGCGGACGCTCGGAGCCAACTCGCGAAACGTCATGACCGATGTTGCGCTTCTATCCATGGCTCCGTCATTGGTCGACAACTTCCGGATCACGCTTGGTTGGTGTTGGACCTATGTCATCATCGCGGAAATCGTAGCTGCAGATTCAGGGATCGGTTACGTCATCTGGACCGCCCGCCGTTTCGTCAAGACCCCGGAGGTAATTGCCGGCGTGATCGTTATAGGCATCGTTGGGCTCGTTACTGATCAGATCCTGCGGGCAGTTCACCGCCGCCTATTCAGATATTTGTGAGGTATTGACGATGGCGCCCTACCTTCGCTTTAAAGGTGTTACGAAAGTCTTCGCTCCTGTCGAAGTCATCTCAAAGACGAACTTATCCATCAAAAAGAATGAATTCATCGTGTTTCTTGGGCCGTCTGGCTGCGGAAAGACTACGCTCATGCGGATGGTTGGAGGCCTCGACACGCCAACCAGCGGTGCTGTGTTTCTTGAAGATGGAGCCGTTTCAGAGCCAGACCGTCGCCGTGGCATGGTCTTTCAATCTTACTCGTCGTTTCCTTGGCTCACCGTCGAACAAAACATTGCCTTTGGGATGCGATACCGGAAGGATCTTTCCAGGTCTGAAAAAGCTGACAGAACCCGCCATTATTTAAGGCTGGTTGGTCTCGAAGATTTCGCGAAGGCTTTTCCTAACAAAGTATCAGGTGGAATGCGGCAGCGGGTCGCGATTGCACGGACACTTGCCGCGGGGTCGGAAGTATTGCTCATGGACGAGCCGTTTGGCGCGCTCGACGCACTGACGCGGGAAAGGCTTCAGGTCGAGCTTCGGCAGATACAGGCCCGCGAGAGCAAAACCGTGATCTTCGTCACACACGATGTCGAGGAAGGCGTTCTCCTCGCTGATCGCATCATACTCTTTTCCAAGCGGCCGGCTCGGGTTGTAGCCGACATCGACGTTGCCGCGAAACTTGGTCCAGACCGGACGTTGGAGACGCGCGAAAGATCGGAGTTTTTCGCGCTTAAGAACCACGTTCTTCACCTCATAAGAAACGAGACGGGAGACGTCATTTGACGAAGCTGTTTGATGGGAAAACGGTGGTAATTACCGGCGCAAGTCGCGGAATCGGACTCGGAATTGCAGAGGGCTTTGCTGGCGAAGGCGCACGACTTCATCTCGTCGCCGACGATGAGGTTGTTTTCGAGACGGCAAAGAGGCTTGGCGCGACGCCGCATCACCTCGACATTACCGACCGGCGCGCGGTAACCGACATGGTTGAAAGCGTTCCTCGAGTGGATGTCCTAATCAACAATGCTGGCTTCGAACGGATGACACCGCTCGTCACGGACAGCGAGCATGTCGAAGACACGTTTCGGCGTGTCGTTGAAGTCAACATTATGGGAACGAGCAACGTGACGCGTCGGTCGATTTCTCGTATGCGGCCCGGCGGCGCAATTATCAACACTGCTTCGATCTGGGGGCGTGTTGCCGAAGCACAGTTCGATGCCTACGTCGCTTCCAAACACGCCATTATCGGCTTGACGAAGACGTGGGCGAAGGAACTGGGCCCACTTGGGATCCGGGTTAATGCTGTTTGCCCGGGCTGGGTCCGGACCGAGGCTTCTATGCGTTCACTCGGTCTCATGGCCGCCGCCCGTGAAACCGACGAGGAGAGTCTTTTAGAGGACATAGTCGCCGGCCAAGCGCTCTCCGGACTGATGGAACCCTCAGACATGAGCGAGACATATCTTTTCCTGGCATCGGACCGAGCCAAAAATATCACGGGCCAGTCGCTGGCCGTCGATCGGGGAGAAGTGCCTTGGTAAAAAGTCTTTTCGATAAAAACGTTATCGTGACAGGTGCGGCACAGGGCATCGGTCGGGCTTGTGTGAACGCACTCGCCGCCGAGGGCGCAAATGTTATCGGCCTTGATCTCAAGCCATCGATTGTCGACGGCAGCGAGATTTTGAGATGTGATCTGAGTTCTGAGAATGAGGTCACTGACGCAGTTGCCAAAGCGGTGGGGCGGCTCGGGTCCATCGATGTCCTCGTTAACAACGCCGGGATTTTACAAGAGAGGCCTCTCCGCGAAATTGACACATCTCATATTGATCAGATGTTCTCCGTCAACGTTCGTGGCGCAATCCTGGTAACGCGAGAGGTATTGCCGCATCTCCGGGATGGCGGACGCATTATCAACATAGTCTCCGAGCTTGCTTTCCTTGGCCGAGGCAATGCGTCGGTCTATTGTGCGACGAAATCCGCCCTGCTTGGCCTGACGCGGTCATGGGCGAGAGAACTCGCACCGCGGATCCTGGTTAACGCGGTGGCGCCAGGCCCGACTGACACGCCGCTTCTCGATTTTGAGAACCTTTCAGAAGCAGCACGATCTGCGGAAACAGCCAATCCCCTCACACGGATTGGGCGTCCTGATGAGGTCGCTGCCAGCATCGTGTTTCTCGCGGGACCCGGCGCAACGTTATTTACCGGACAATGCCTGGGTGCCAACTGCGGCGCAGTCATGCAATAGGAGATTGCAATGAACAATTCCGTTTTTCTGGCTGAGTTAACCTGGCCGGAGGTGAAACAAAAGATCTCCTGCGGAGCAGCAGTCTTTTTGCCCCTTGGAGCGACCGAACAACACGGCCACCACATGGCTTTAAATGTTGATGTGATTATACCGACTGCAATCTGCGAACGGGTGGCACGCGCAACGGGTGGGCTTGTTGCACCCACCATACCATATGGCAATCGATCGCAGCCCCGCTCGGGAGGGGGGCCAGCTTTTGCGGGTACTTTGAACCTGTCCGCACATACCTTCTCGCTTATCGTACGGGATGTGATTGTGGAGCTTTATCGCCAGAAAGTCAGGCGGATCGTCGTTCTCAACGGCCATTACGAGAATATCTGGCCCTCGGTTGAGGGAATTGAGCTGGCTCTCGACGTGATAGGACGCGACGCCGATCTCACAATCCTCCGGATGGACCACTGGGACTTCGTACGGCCAGAGACCATCGATCGGGTCTTCCCAGATGGATATCCCGGCATTGAACTGGAGCATGCAAGCGTGCTGGAAACCTCGATTATGCTCGCTTTGCGTCCTGACCTAGTGGACTTATCCAGAGCGCTTCACGACGGTCCGGCGAAATTCCGTCCATATGATCGGTTCCCCAGACCTCTCCAAGAAGTTCCGCCCTCAGGCGTGCTTTCAATGACGGAAGGCTCAACTTCGGAAAAAGGTGAGTGGCTGCTTGCAGACTGCGTGGGCAGGCTTGTTGAAATCGTAACCGAAGAATTCAAATAGGAACTTGAATATGGGCACACATTTTCATCAACCTGTTGATGCCGCGAAGGTACCGAGATTTGCTGGCCACGCGACGTTCATGCGCTTGCCGGCCGTGTCATCCGCTCAGGGTCTCGATATCGCCCTGGCCGGCATCCCCTGGGACGGGGGCACGACCAATCGCGCAGGGGCACGGCATGGTCCCCGAGAGGTGCGAAACTACTCGAGCTTGATGCGCAGTACGCACCACGTCTTTAAGACCGAGCCGTTCAAGATAGCCAATATTGCCGACGTCGGGGATCTTGAGGTGAACCCGATCGATCTACTGGATGGATTACGACTTATCGAGGAAGGTATCGCTTCAATCCTTGAGACGGGCGCAATCCCACTCTGTGTCGGCGGCGACCATCTCACGACACTTCCTGTGTTACGAGCAATTGCCAAAACTCGACCGGTTGGACTGATACACTTCGATGCTCATTCCGACACGAATGACACCTACTTTGGCAACAATCCGTACACCCACGGTACACCCTTCAGGCGCGCAATTGAAGAAGGTCTTATTGACCCGAGCCGGACAGTCCAAATTGGTATCCGCGGGTCGATGTATGGTCCGGATGAGCACGACTGGGCTACGGCGCAAGGTGTCAGAATCATCTACATGGAGGAGTTTGCCACGCGCGGAGCCGAGGACGTTATGACTGAAGCGCGCGGAATTGTCGGAGATCTCCCGAGCTATGTAACGTTTGATATCGACTCCATTGATCCTTCGATGGCACCGGGCACAGGTACGCCCGAGATTGGTGGCTTTTCAACACGGGAGGCTCAGCAACTCATCAGGTTGCTGGATGGTCTTAACCTTGTCGGTGCCGACGTGGTCGAGGTTGCGCCGCCTTTCGATGTTGGCGGGATGACGTCAATAGCTGGAGCAACGGTCATGTTCGAACTGATGTGCATTTTGGCACGACAGGTTGAACGGACAAGAGACGACGTGCGGGCTTAAGAAGTTTGGAGAACGGAGAGGCAGTGAGGTTGTCAGCGGCTGTCCTTCCTCACGACCTTCAGGTGTTGATATTCGGATCTTGAATATCAACACATCAAGTAACCGGATTTGACTAACATTACAGCTGATTTTATTCCCACCACTCGGGACAATTTAGCCTATTGCCTTCCCAAGGCAGCAGCCGAAAGGCTCGGCGCTAATAAGATCGCAAGTACGTGCGTGAGCCCCGGTTTATCATCTCAGCAGCGTCACGACGACGTTTGCTATCAGCACTAGGATTACATCATGCCGATCACTCGTCGGGATTTGTTCGTGGGTGCCGCCTGCAGCGTCGTTGGAGGCGCTGTTGGCGCTGGCGCTTTGAGCTCTTTATCCATGCAGAACCCCATCAATGTTGCTGACTATCGCAAGCTGGCGCAATCGCGTCTGCCCAAGATGGTTTTCGACTATCTCGAAGGCGGTGCGGGCGACGAGCGGGCGCTTGCTCATAACCGATCGATCTTCGATCGCGTGAACTTCCAGCCGAAACGCTTGACCGATGTGAGCAAAAGAGATCTGTCGATTGAGTTGTTCGGAAAAACCCAGGCGGCGCCGATCATGGTCGCGCCGACCGGCCTCAACGGATGCTTTTGGCCGAATGGCGATATCGCGTTGGCGCGCGCTGCCGAAAGGGCTGGCATTCCCTTCGGACTTTCCAGTGCGTCGACCTCGACCATCGAGGAAGTGGCCGAAGGTGCAGGTGGTGACAAGTGGTTCCAGCTCTATGTCCTGAACCGTGCGTTCTCCGAGGAACTCGTTCAGCGGGCTAAAGATGCGGGCTACACCAAGCTTGTTCTGACGACTGATGTCGGAGTCAACGGATTGCGCGAACGCGATGTGCGCAGCGGCTTTAAGGTGCCGATGAAGATTACGCCGAGCGTTGTCCTCGATGGCATCACGCATCCGCGGTGGTCCTTCGACTTTATGATGAATGGTATGCCACAGCTTGCAAATTTTGTCAGCAAGGACGCAAGCGACGTTACCAAGCAGGCGGCGATCATGAGCCGCGCTATGGACGCCAGCTTCGATTGGGAAGGCTTGAAGTGGCTTCGTACGATCTGGCCGCACGAACTGCTGGTCAAAGGCATTCTGCGCGCCGACGATGCCGTACGATGCATCGACGCGGGTGCCGACGGCGTGATCCTGTCGAACCATGGTGGCCGTCAGCTGAACGATGCGCTCGCCCCGTTTCAGGTCATTGCGGAGACACGTAGCAGAATTACCCAGCCGATACTGGTCGACAGTGGCTATCGTCGCGGATCCGATATCGTGAAGGCGCTTGCGCTGGGTGCCAATACGGTTCTCCTGGGCAAGGCAGTGCTGTACGGCCTGGCCGCACGCGGCGAGCAGGGGGCATCCGAAGTCATCAAGCTTCTGATGGCCGAAATCGACAATACGCTCGCCCAGATCGGGTGCCGCAACGCTCGCGATCTGACGCCGGAATACATTGTCGAGGATAACCGTCGGCTGATGATGCCATCTGCCTAAAACGACATGCTGGGGGCGGTCACGCCGTCCCCAGCATTTCAATCTGATGATCGCGTGGTATGAGGGGTGTCAGACTCGGATATCGCTCGATGCATGACCTCAACCTCGCCAGAATTCTCATCGCAGTCATAGAGACCGGCAGTGTCAGCGCCGCCGCCAAAAGGCTGAGCCTGTCTCAGCCGTCAGTCAGCCATGGTATCGCTCGACTGCGCGACCTGACGGGTGACACGCTTTTTATTCGTAATCGCAACGGTGTCACACCAACAGCGCGTGCGACGCAGATCTATCATGAGTCGCGTCTGCCTTTGCAGGCGCTTGACAATGCCTTTTTTCCGCATCCAGAATTCTCGCCGGCCTCCTCGCAGGTGACTTTTACGATCGCACTGACCGACCTTGGCGAAATGTCGTTCATTCCGCCAATCGTCGCCCATTTGCGGCGGGAGGCGCCCGGTATCAAGCTTGAGATCGTTCCACTCACGGTTCCCAACGCAGACGAGTGGCTTCGCTCCCACAAGGTAGATCTCGTTCTCGGCAACATTTCTCCGTCGGTTCCCGATATACGCTTTCTCACCATCTTCGAGGAGCAATACGCCTGTATCGCGAGCAGTTCCCATCCTAGAATAGGCGACAGCCTGACGATCGATGATTTCCTCCGTGAAGGACACGCGGTGATCGCCAGTGGCAGCGGGCACTGGCAGGCGGGGACGGGAGATCTTCCGGATGATATCATCGGCAGGATAGAACCGCAGATTGTGGTGCGGTCGCGGCACTTCGTCGTGCTGCCGGAGATTGTGGAAGGCAGCGATCTGATCGCCACAATGCCCTCAACTGCAGCCCGCTTTTTTGCCAGGCGTCCCGGGATTGCATTCCATGCGCTGCCATTCGACGGTCCGCGCTTCGACGTCAATCTACTGTGGCGGGATCAGGTGGTGTCAAATCCGGCGCTCACGTGGCTTATCGAGGGGATCAAGGCAACCCTGGTTCGGATTTAATGTCGGGAGATTGTTGAAGATCAGCCGTAGACGTCGACGGCGAGCCGCCATATGTTGGCTATAGCCGAGAGTAAGTTGGACCTGTACGGGCAAAATCGCAGCGCACATATCGGCTAAACCACGATATCGGTTCAGGTCCTTTCAAGAACGACGGAAAACCATGATTCCGCTTCGAAGAAGCCGGCGGAGACGACGCGCCGTCCGCTCTTTCCAGCATGGGCCAAGGCATTGCGCATGAAGTGGAACCTGCAGCGCTGCCAGGTGGCGCAGAGCACCTTCGATACGGCGGCTTTGATGCCTTCATGCGCACTTGAAACGGCGAGCCTGACGCCACGCAGACCCCGTCTGGTCAGCTTTCGAAGAAACTCGGCCCAGATCGCCTCGGCCTCGGACGTGCCGATCTCCATGCCGAGCACTTCGCATCGATCTCCTCGCACAGCCGGGAGACCTGGCTCCTGGGAATGCTCGACATGCCCATGGTGGGCCACTACCAAAGGGATAGACCGCAGCTTTATCGGCTTTTCCCAACCGCGCCGCGCCATCAAACGTTGGGCCCGCAAAGTAAAGCTAGAACTGGACCGCAGTGCTTCCTACCTGCGAAGAACCATTTTTAGATCGTGTGGGGAGGTCATTGCGAAGAGCCAAAGCAAACCAGTCCGCAGCCATCCGCAACCCGTCTTCTAGCGGTATAGTAGGTTCCCATTCAAGAAGCGTCTGCGCGCGGACAATATCGGGTCGGCGGCGTTGCGGATCGTCCATGGGCAAAGGCTTGTAGACGAGCTCGGATCGCGAGCGTGTGAGTTCCAGCACCAGATCGGCAAGTTCATTGATGGTGAACTCACTGGGATTGCCTAGATTGACGGGCAGACCAGGGTTTGGCTGAACCTCCATCAAACTGATCAAACCGGTGACGAGATCCTTCACGTAGCAGAAGGAGCGCGTCTGGTTACCGCTGCCGTAGATGGTCAGCGGTTCGCCCTTCAGCGCCTGAACGAGCAGGTTGGAAATAATCCGTCCATCGTCCGGCCGCATGCGGGGGCCATAGGTGTTGAAGATGCGGGCGACGCGCGTATCCACCTTGCCGGAGCGGAACATGTCGAAGCACAAGGCTTCCGCTGCACGCTTGCCTTCGTCGTAGCAGGCGCGCGGACCCGTGCAGTTGACGTTGCCGCGATAATCCTCCCGTTGAGGATGCTCTTCCGGATCTCCATAAATCTCGCTCGTTGAGGCCTGAACGAAAGACGCATGATGCTGAGCGGCGATCGAAAGCAGGTTCGCCGTCCCCTGAACGCATGTCATCATCGTATGAATGGGATCGGCCTGGTAGTGCGGAGGCGAGGCAGCGCAGGCGAGGTTGAAGATCTGATCCACAGGCTCGTCGATCATCTGGATGTTGCAGATATCCGCCTCGATCATGCGGAAATGCGGGTGGTTTTCGAGCGCGATGATATTCTCAGCCCGGCCAGTCAGGTAACTGTCGACGCAGATGACGCGGTGGCCTTTTGCCAAAAGCGCGTCGCAAAGATGCGAGCCGACAAAGCCCGCGCCACCGGCGACCACAGAGGTTTTTTTGTCTCTGATTGTATGCATCGTCATGAAGATACTCCTCCAACTGAAACTTCAACGGGCGTAGGCATGCGTTCGCGTGAAGCCGCTTTGTGAAATGAGCGGATATATTCGGTGAGCTGGCATGCTCTTGCGCGTCCGGTATGCGCCTTCATCACGATCCTCGACGCAGCTTCGGCCATGCGGGATCTGTCGGCCAGCGAGCGGTTTTCTAGCATTCCAACAACGTCGTCGCTGTCATTGGCGATCAGGATGGAGTTGCTCGGGAACAAATGCTCCAGCCCGCGCCAGCGGTCGGTGATGATCGGCGTCTTGCAGGAGGCCGCTTCAAACAGGCGCACACTCGGCGACCAACCGGCTTCCACCATGTCTGCGCGCGTGACATTCAGCGTAAAGCGTTGCCTGCTGTAAAAGTCGGCATGCTGTGCGGGCGGTAGGTGTTCGATCCGCTCGACATTCTCCGGCCAGACGATGTCGTCAGGATATTGCGGACCGGCGACGACGAAACGCATGTGCGGCAGTCTGCGCGCCGGCTCCAGTAACAGATTCTCCAGCTTCGGCTGACGGTCAGGGCTATAGGTGCCGAGATAGCCGAGATCCCATTCCAGGGGCTTTTCCGTGTTGCGGTAGGCGCTTTCGTCAACCGAGCAATAGAGCGCTTCGGCGCGCTTTGCATTCCAGCTGCGTTCCAGATGAGTGAGGACATCGCCACCGGAGAAGGACAAATACATATCGAAGAGCGGAATCTGTTCGCTCGCGATATATTCCTCATCGCCACGACGAAGTTTTGCCAACGTCACGGGCGTATCGATATCGTAGAAGCAGAGGCAGGACGGCACCATCTGGCGGACGGTTTCGATGACTTGCGTTCCATCCGGTACGTAGGAGCCGATGATGACGGCATCGGCGTTGACGATCGCGTCGTGGAACGTGCTCTTCAGCTGCGATGGATCATCGTAATAGGCAAGTTTGCAGAAATCCGGCGAGGGCAGATCCCGATGCGCCGCGTACCAGGGAACATCGCGTTCCAGAAACAAGCTCTTATGTCCAAGCGCATGGAGCCCGCGGAGCAATGCGCGGAAGGTGGTAGCGTGGCCGTTTCCCCAGGATGAGGACAGGGAAAGGCCGATGAAGACGATATTCAGCTGACTGGTCATTCCGCGGCTTCCATCGATCGTGCAAGGCGCGCCTTGAATAACGCGTCTGCGGTATGAGCCCGCTGTTCGTAGGTATGGTCGGCAAGCGCTCGGGAGAGAGCACGCTTACCGATGGCGGCGGCCTTTTCCGCCGTCAGGTCATGCACCAGGTCGGCGACATCCTGGCCATCTCGGGCCACCAGAATTTCCTCGCCGGGTTTGAAGAAATAATCGATGCCCTCCCAGTGATCGGTGATGAGGCATGCGCCGGCGCCTGTCGCTTCAAAGACGCGGGTAGCGGGCGAGAAGCCGTTCTGCGCCATGCTGTCACGCGATATGTTGAGGACCGCTCGAGCCGAGACATTGAAGGCATTGTGATCCTTCGTCGGGACATGGCCGATATAGGTAAGGTTCGGGCTGAAGGGCTTGTCATCCCATCCAGCACCACCCAGCATGAAACTACGTTCCGGCAGCGCATGTGCCGCCTTTAGAAAGAACTCGTCCACCCGTGCTTCGCGGTCTGGAAGCCGATTGCCGAGGAAGGAAAGATCCGTCTTAAACCGTTCTTCCACCGGCACGGGATGGTGGGTGTGGGGATCAAGAGCGTTGTAGATCGGCACGCACTCCTTCGCGCCAAGGGCTTGATAGGCGTCGATCACCGGTTTGCCGCCGCCATAGGTCAAGACCAGGTCGAGTGTCTTGAGAGCATGCCGAAGCGGATGGTCTGGGCTCGCGCGCAGCTCCGCCAACGTGGCCGGAGCATCCACATCCCAAAAAATCCTGAGCGCTTTAGGATGGCTGTGGGCCACAACCTCGTTCAGCAACAGGTCGTCTTCGAAGCCGACGCCACTTGCCTTGATGACGATATCGGCACTGCCTGCCTCTGCCGCCACCCGCTTCAGGGCTTCGATCGTGCCATCATAGACAACCACCTTGCACCACTCCGGTGGTTCGATGTCGCGCCTTTGCTGTCGGCCATAGACATCCGGCTCGTAAAAGGTGATGTCGTGACCATGTATAGAAAGCGCTCGAAGCAGGCCACGGTAATAGGTCGCAGCGCCGTTCCAGTAGGAAGAAAGAAGGCTTGAGCCGTAAAAGGCAATCTTCATAGGGCCATTTCCTCCATCTCGAGTGCCGTTCTGACACGGGCAGTCCCGCATGATTTTAGAATGTCGAGCAACTCGTTGACCCTGTGCGCACAGGTGTGGCGGTTGCGGATTGTTTCGGCACCAGACTTCACCAGTTCTGCCGAAAGGACCGGATCGTTCAAAACCGCGCGCAGCGCCTGCTTCATCTCCTCGCCGCTCTTCACTGTCAGGTAGTCCTGTCCTGGACGAAAAAGACCTTCCGCATCGCTCCAAGGCGCGCTGATAAGGGGAATGCCGCAGGCCAGCGCCTCGAAGACGCGGATGGTTGGAATGCCGGGAAGGTGTTCGACATAGGGCCGACGGGGAATGTGGACCGTCACCTTATGCCGGGAGAAGGCCAAAGGTGCTTCGGCATTGGCAATCCAGCCACGATAGGTGATGCCTGCCGCCTTCAATGCCTCCAGCGCCTCGACCGGATAGCGCACACCGCAGACATTTGCCTTCAACCCGAGCTCATGCACGGGGTCGATCAGATACTCGGTCAGCTCGGCCGAACGTTCGTCATCGCCCCAATTGCCAACCCAGATCAGATCCCCTTCGACATGATCGACGGGAAGGGGATGAAAAACTGTCGTATCCGCCGCTTCGTGCCAGGTGAAGACATTTTTGCCCCAACCGGCATCGAGATAACGCTGGCGAAGCGTCTCGCCGAAGGCCAGAACAGCATCGTAATCCTGTAGGTGAAGACCGGCTATATCGTGCTCGGAAGAGACGGCCCGGTGGTGGGTATCATGGAAGAGAAGCGTGAAGCTGCCGCCGTCGCGGCGAGCCCGCCCGATCCGCTCAACGACCGAAGGATCGGTCCATTCATGCACGACGACTACATCCGCATCCGCAATGGCTTCTTCGTGATTGAAGCCCGCACCGTATGTCTGCGAGGTTAAATCGGGGAAGCGGTCGTGAAAGCTCTGGATCGCCTTCTCGCCGCCGTCCCTCAAAAGATTTTCCCGGCTCCAGGCATTTTCAGGCTCAAGCGCCACGGCGGTATGCCCGGCCTTCATCAGCTGGCGCATGACGCCACGCAAGAAGTGGGCGTTTCCGTGGTTCCAGTCCGAAACCAGAGAGTGCGTGTAGAATACAAATTTCATGGTCACCCCGCCGCCACTTGCGCGCGGCTCACCGCCCGCTGATAAAGTGCAATCATTTCACTTGCCTGATGCCCCTCGCTGAATTCCAATGATCGCTGATGCGCGCGCTGCGCCAACTCGTCCCGAAGCGCCGGATCGGAGATCAGTCCCTCGATCTTCGCGAGCATGTCTTGCGGATCATGAGGATCGCCAAAGAGTGCGGCGCCTCCCCAAAGTTCGCGGTAGGTCGGAATGTCGGCGAGGAGGAGTGCACAGCCACAACGCGCCGCCTCCAGCGCGGCAAGCCCAAAGGGCTCGTAGCGCGATGGCGAGACGAAGATCGCAGCCCGGTGCATGAGGTTGACGATCTGCTCATAGCCAAGCGGGCCAAGTCGTACACCTTCGGAGAGACCAGTCTGTTCGCCACGCGGACCTTCATCGGCGCCAGCAAACAAAAACGGCCAGCGCAGATTGCCCGCGGCAAGTTCCAGCACGCGCCCGTTCTTCCCTTCATCCCACCAGCGTCCCGCAGAAAGAATGAAGTTCTCCTTCTCGCCAGCATGGTTTTGCAGAGCGCTGGCATTATGGACGACCGATACGGGCGCGATGCCGGGGTAGGTACTTTTCAGAAGCTCGGCATGGCTCTGGCTGGGCGCGACGATGATGTCGGCACGACGCAGACCCGCGTGATTCATGTCTCGATGCCAGGCATATTCCGGGGACATGTCGCCTTCGCGCATCACTGCAAACCACGTGGTGACGCAGGAATGCGACATGACGACCACCGGTACATGCGTTTCCAACGCCGCCGCCTGGGAAGGAAGGTTGAGATGCAGAAGGTCTATGGCTTCGTGCGCAATTAGGTCTTCCAGGAGGGCTGGAATCACGTGGAGTTCGCGCGGACTGCTGGCGGTCCAATCGAGCGGCGCGTCAAGCCAGATGAGCTTGCCGATGGCCTGCGCCTCTTGCTTCTGGCCTTCATTCGGCGCCGGGCCGAACCCGGCAAACGTCACGACCATACCGGCACGTGTCAGGTTTCGCGCAAGATCGAGCGTGAAGCGCCAGACGCCGCCGACGGCATCGAGCGTCAGCAATACGCGCATTCCGGCGATGTCGCGGGTCTCCATCATGCGAGCATTCTCCGTGCCGCTGTCGCAGGAGGCAGCGACATACCGTTGAAACGTTCTGCAAGGAGCCATTCCGCCAGATGCCGCAGGCCATCTCTCCAGTGAACGGCTGGCTGCCAGCCAGCCTGTTGCGCCAGCTTGCGCGCGTCCGTGACGAAATAACGCTGGTCTCCCTCGCGCCAGTCGTGGAAGCCGAGGTCGAGCGGGCATCCGAGCAGCGTTTCTATTTCCTGCAGGCACTGTAAAATGCTGACTGCATTTCCTGGTCCACCGCCCAGATTGAACGCTTTGCCGCTGAAGGCGCCGATATTGGCGAGCACCGCACGATAGGCGGCCACCGCGTCATCGACATGCAGAATGTCTCGAACCTGCTTGCCATCGCCATAGACGGAGATCGTCTCGCCCTGAATGGCGCGGATGAGGAAATGCGCCACCCAGCCCTGATCCTCGGTGCCGAACTGGCGCGGCCCGTAAATGCAGCTCATGCGCAAGACGGCGGAGGGGATGCCAAAGGATTTGGCGTAATCGAGTACATACTGATCGGCGACGCCCTTGGAGCAGCCGTAGGGGGTGCAGAAGTCCAGCGGCTGGCGCTCGGAAATGCCGTTCTGACGGATGCTCTCGTCTGCCGGCGCGTAGTGATCGCCGGCTTCAATGAAGTCGATATCCTCCAGCGACCCATAGACCTTGTTGGTGCTGGCGAAAATGACCGGCGCCTTCTTGCCGGCCTTGCGCACTGCTTCGAGGATATTGATGGTGCCGCGTGCATTCGTCTCGAAATCATCAAGTGGGTGCACGAGGCTGGTGGTGACTGCGGTCTGTGCCGCCAGATGAAACACCGCGCCCGCATCGCGAAAGACCGGCCCGAGACCGTGGAAATCCCGCACATCGCCAAGGACAGGATGAACGCGCCGCCCGTGCCGTTCGGTCAGCCAGGACATGTTCTGGTCGACGCCAGGGCGGCTGAGATTGTCCAGAACGATGACATCCTTCCCGTCACGCAAGAAGGAGTCAGCCAGATTGCAGCCGATGAAGCCGCTGCCGCCGGTAATGACGACCGGTGTCGTGGATGTGGCCACGTGCGGTGAGGTCAGCTTGTCGACCTCAAGAAGCCGATCGATCCCGCCTTCCGTCAGAAGCCGCGCCAAGAGTTTTGGCTGATCGTCATGGGTGACAGCGCCGAGATGGTAGTGACGCGGATCGAACCAAAGGCCTTCCTGCACTGCCACATCCGGTGCCACATCCTGCCAGGAATACCAGTACATCCGGTGAGCATTGACGTTGAGGGCTTTGAGAAAGCGCTTGGCCTGCTCCACTTCATCCTTGCGCCATGTGGAGTAACCGGTTTCCGTGATCCAGATTTCGGCGGACGGATTGTAGCGATCGACGATCTTGCGCATTTCGCCAAGATGCATGTCCCAACCGCCCCAGGTGGCTTCCTCGCTGTCCCATGTTCCAGGAAAGCCGTGAAAGCCGACGGCGTCCACCACGTTGAGCACTCCGCGTTCGCCCATGAGGTTCAGCCAGTAGGGATCAAATGGGCAGGGGCCGCCAAGCACAGCCTTCAGGCCGCGTTGCTGTACCCAATAGGCCGCCGCACCAACCATCTCGCAGAAGAGGTTGAACTCCTTGTCGACCCGCCAATCCCAATCGAGAAGATTATTGGGTTCGTTCCAAAGCTCGATATGGGTAAAATATTCGCCGTAGCGGGTGATGATGTGGTCAATGAAGTCGGCGTATGACTTCAAATCGTGCGGCGCGCCGGACGACTTGCCTGTACGGGACATGGACGGCGGCGTGTAAACAATGCACGGCAGAAGATCGATACGGCTGCCGACGAAGGGAATAAGCCAGTCGAACCATTCCTGTCCGCCCGGAGCAAGATATTCGGCCCAGGACAGATGCGTCCTTAAATAGGATGCACCGCTTTTCTCGATAGCGGCCATCGCGCGCTCGACACGCTCATACTCGCCAGGACGAAACCATTCGACGAAGCCGAAAGACTTTGCATCATCGTCTAGAAAAGGTGGGGCGGAGGAGAGCACTGTCATGAAACAAGGCCTCTCTCAAGCAATTCCTTCTGCATCTGTGGCCCGCGGTCGGGTGCAACCTGGGAGGTGACCCAGTCGACGAAAGGCCCAAGCGAATTCTCCAGACGATGCTGCGGCTCGAAGCCCAGCAGTTCGCGCGCCTTAGTGATATCGGCGAAGCAGTGGCGAATATCGCCGGAGCGGGCCTTGTTGAGGATTTCCGGCTGAAGATGCGGCAGGCCCATGGCGTCCGCGAGAAGGCCTGCGACCTGCGCGATCGTATAGGCGTTGCCGCTGCCGATATTGAAGACGTGCCCCGCAGCGCGAGGTTTCTCCAGAGCCAGACGGAAGGCGCGAGCAACATCTTTCACATGTACGAAATCGCGCTTTTGCTGGCCATCTTCGAAGATGGTCGGGCTCTGACCATTCATCAGGCGCGAGGCGAAATTAGCAAGGACGCCAGTGTAGGGGTTGGACAGCGCCTGTCCGGCACCGAAGACATTGAACAGACGAAGCGCCACAGCATCCACGCCATAGGCATCGCCGTAAAGGAGAACCTGCCGCTCCTGAACGTATTTGGTAAGAGCATAGATGGAGGCGAGTTCGACCGGCTTCTGCTCGTCGGTCGCAAGCGGCGTCAGCCAATCTCCATCCGGCGAAAGCGGCTCCCATTGCCTCGATTTAATTTCCGCAGGCTTGCGACGGATGGTGTCGAAGCGGCGGCCAGCATTATCGGCATAGAGGCCTTCGCCATAGACGCTCATGGAGGACGCGACGACAATCTTCTTGATGTCCTTCCCGAGCATGGCCTCCAGAAGAACGGCGGTGCCGAGATCGTTAGCGCCGACATAGCGGGCAATCTCATACATGGACTGGCCAACGCCTACTTCGGCTGCAAGGTGGATGATCCCATCGACGCCGTCGATGGCGCGCAGAACGGCCGCTTTGTCGCGCACGTCGGCATAGATGACGTCGGAAACGCCCTCCTGTTTTTCAGGTGCATCGCCATGGACCTGCTCCACCAGAGCGTCCATGACGCGAACGGCGTATCCATGTTCGAGAAGTTCAGAGGTCACGTAACGTCCGATAAATCCACTGCCGCCGGTCACGAGAACGGTTTTCATTAAACCCTCAATACAAATGTTTCGCTTTGACTGGCGCCCCGAACAAGAGCAACCTCCGATGGTTCCTTCTTCAGAGACATCTTTTTCATTTATGACTTCATCTACTCCTTCTTCCGGAACCGGTCGGACGGACCACGGTTCGGCGCACATCAGGCAGAGGGCTATTCCGTCGCTGCCAGCGAATGGAGAACAGGATGAACATGATGACGAGTGTGGAAAGCGCAACGATGAAGGCCGCTGTTGTGACTGGCCCCGGCACGGTAGAGGTGCAGGAGCTGCCGCTACCCACACCCTCTGACAAACAAGTTCGCATTCGTCTCGAGGGGTGCGGGGTCTGCGCCTCCAACCTCGGCCCCTGGGCAGGTCCGGAGTGGATGACCTTTCCGACCGAGGCGGGCGGTCTGGGACACGAGGGTTGGGGTATCCTCGATGCGGTGGGCGAAAACGTCACTGCCTTCAAGGTCGGCGACCGCGTTGCATCTTTGACGTCACATGCCTATGCGACACACGATATCGCCGAAGAAAACATGCTCGTGCGATTGCCTCCGGAACTGGAGGGCCTGCCGTTTCCTGGAGAGCCGCTCGGCTGCGCCATGAACATTTTCAATCGATCCGACATCAGAGCGGGACAGACTGTCGCCATCATCGGCGCTGGCTTTCTCGGAAGCCTGCTAACGCAACTTGCCACGCGTATGGGCGCACGCGTCATCGCTATCTCCCGTCGACCCTATGCGCTTGAAGCGGCGAAAAAGGCAGGCGCCGCCGTGACGATCGCCATGGACGATCACTGGAAGATCATCGACGAGGTGAAAGCGCTGACAGATGGGGCCCTCTGCGAACGCGTTATAGAAGCCGTGGGCAAGCAATGGCCGCTCGATTTGGCGGCAGATCTCACCGGCGAACGCGGCCGCCTCATCATTGCCGGCTATCATCAGGATGGCCCGCGGCAGGTCAATATGCAGGCCTGGAACTGGAAGGGCATCGATGTCATCAACGCGCATGAGCGCGATCCCGCCGTCTATATCGAAGGCATACACCAAGCGGTCGCTGCCGTGCAGCGGGGAGATATGAACCCCTTCCAACTGTTTACCCACAGCTATCCGCTTTCTGAACTGGCGAAAGCTTTGAATGAAACACGGGATCGGCCAGACGGCTTCATGAAAGCTCTCATTCGCTTCTAATCAGGTCTCTTGCGGATAGATGTTGCGCCCCTGAGTGTGGCTTCAAGGGATGTTCCTGGCCGCTTTCGGGTCGATCGGCATCATGTTGGTGTTGAGGTGGTACATGATCCACAACGAGCCGGAGACGGCGATCAAAAGCACGACGATGGTGAAGAGCAGCGACAGCATGATCCAGCCACGTTCTGCGCGGGCATCCATGTGCAGGAAATAGACCATATGGACCAGGATCTGCGCAACGGCGAAGAGGATGAGGACGGTTGCCGTCAGCGTCCGGCCTTGCAGGACATCGGCCATGACCAGCCAGAAGGGAATTGCCGTCAGGATAATCGAGAGGATGAAACCCTTGTGGTAGTCACGCCGGCTTCCACGCGGTGCGTGCGAAACCTCGTGTTCGGTACTCATGCTGTCACTCCCAAAAGATAGACGAAGGTGAAGACACCGATCCAGATGATGTCGAGAAAATGCCAGAACAGCGAAAGACAGCTGAGACGGCGCAGATTGGCCTCCTGCATTCCTTTTTGCTTGATCTGTGCGATGAGGACCGCGATCCAGATGATGCCAAAAGACACGTGCAGGCCATGCGTGCCGACAAGTGCGAAGAAGGACGACAGGTAGCCGCTGCGCGTCGGCCCGGCACCTTCGGCGATCAGTTCGGCAAATTCGTAAAGTTCAATGGACAGAAAGCAGGCACCGAGAAGACCCGTGATCGCCAGAAAGCGGATGGCACTTTTGACGTTCTCTTCCTGGGCGGCCAGCATGGCGTAGCCGAAGGTCAGTGAGGAGGTCAGAAGGATCGCGGTATTGACTGCCACCAGCGGTAGACTGAAGAGTTCTGCCGGTGGCTCGCCACCGGCGAAGTTCTGGCTCAGCACCGCATGGGTGGCGAAAAGCACCGCGAATATCAGCGCATCACTCATCAGATAGATCCAGAAACCCAGATAGGTTCCGTTTTCCGGATGGTGCTCTTCTTCCGCGTGATAGAGACGTTCGGGCGGGGCCGTGTTGTGATCGCTCATGAAGGCCTCCGTGTCGACACTCGACGGATCGCGGTTTCCACTGCCGCAACATCTTCGCTCGGGATCCAGTAATCGCGGTCATAATTGAAGGTATGGGCGATCGAAACGCCGAGAATTCCGATGAAGGCGAGGCCCGCAAGCCACCAGATGTACCAGACCATGGCAAAGCCGAAGATGACGCTCAGCACGCTGATATAGATGCCGGTCGCGGTGTTTTTCGGCATGTGGATGGGCCGGAAGCCAGAGGTTGGGAAACTGCCGCCCTCTCGTTTCATGTCATACCAACTGTCGAGTTCATGGACGACTGGGGTAAAAGCGAAATTATAGTGCGGTGGGGGCGAGGCGGTCGCCCATTCCAGAGTTCTACCGTTCCAGGGATCGCCGTTCGTGTCGCGCAATTCCTCGCGGCGAATAAAGCTGACGACGATCTGGATGATGAAGGCCAGAATACCACAGGCGATGATGGCAGCTCCGACGGCCGCGATAACGAACCATATATGGAGCGACGGGTCTTCTATGAACGCAAGGCGCCGCGTTACACCCATCAACCCCAGCACATAGAGCGGCATGAAGGCGACGTAGAAGCCGACGAGCCAGCACCAGAAGGAAATCTTCCCCCAGAAAGGATCGAGCTTGAAGCCGAAGGCCTTGGGGAACCAGTAGACGGTGCCAGCGAGCAAGCCGAACACCACGCCGCCAATGATGACGTTGTGGAAGTGAGCAACCAGGAAGAGCGAGTTGTGCAGCACGAAATCTGCAGGCGGTATGGCGAGCATCACGCCGGTCATGCCGCCGATCACGAAAGTGACCATGAAGCCGACCGTCCACATCATCGGCAGCTCAAAGCGAATGCGGCCCTGATACATGGTGAAGAGCCAGTTGAAGATCTTCGCACCCGTGGGGATCGAGATGATCATGGTCGTGATGCCGAAAAAGGCGTTGACACTCGCACCCGACCCCATGGTGAAGAAGTGGTGCAGCCAGACGAGATAGGACAGGATGGTGATGACCACCGTGGCATAGACCATCGAAGCGTAGCCGAAGAGCCGCTTTCCGGAGAAAGTGGAGACCACTTCCGAGAAGATGCCGAAGGCGGGCAGGATAAGGATGTAGACCTCCGGGTGGCCCCAGATCCAGATGAGGTTGACGTACATCATCGGATTGCCACCGAGGTCGTTCGTGAAGAAATGGGTGCCGACGTAACGGTCAAGTGTCAACAGAGCCAGCGTGGCTGTTAAAACCGGGAAGGTGGCGACGATCAGAATGTTGGTGCAGAGCGAGGTCCAGGTGAAGATCGGCATCTTCATCATCGACATGCCGGGTGCGCGCATCTTGACGATGGTGGTCAAGAGGTTGATGCCGGACAAGGTCGTGCCGACCCCTGCGATCTGCAGCGCCCAGAGATAATAGTCCACGCCGACCCCCGGACTGTAATCGATACCGGAGAGTGGCGGGTATGCAAGCCAGCCGGTGCGTGCAAATTCGCCGACAAAGAGCGAGCACATGATGAGTGCGGCACCTGCCACCGTCATCCAGAAGGACAGGTTGTTGAGGAAAGGAAAGGCGACGTCGCGTGCGCCGATCTGCAGCGGGACGATGAAATTCATCAGTCCGGTGATGAAGGGCATGGCCATGAAGAAGATCATGATCACGCCGTGCGCGGTAAAGACCTGGTCGAAATGGTGGGGCGGGAGATAGCCTTCCGAACCACCGACGGCAATCGCCTGCTGGGTGCGCATCATCACCGCATCGGCAAAGCCACGTAGCAACATGACGAGTGCCAGAACCACATACATGATGCCGATCTTCTTGTGATCGATGCTGGTAAACCAGTCTTTCCAGAGGAAACCCCAAAGCCGGAAATAGCTGATGAGCCCAATGAGCGCCAAGCCACCGACGGCGACGCCGATGAATGTCATCACCAGGATCGGCTCATGAAGCGGGAAAGCGTCGAGGCCAAGTCGCCCGAAAATCATGCGTAACAGGTCGGAGTCCATCGCAATTGCCTTCCGGTCAATGAGTAGAATGCGGGTTTGTGGTAGTAGGCTCGGAGCTCTGCGGCGTTGGCGCGGGATGCTCCGTCGGCTCGATCTCTTGGTGGCTGTGAGCAGGATTGCCGGTCTCCGGGAATGTGGCGCCAGGGCGTCCCGAGGTGGTATGTCGATTGTCGTATTCGAGGCGCGTGCGGTCGATCGGTTCCGCCTGCTTTCCATGCGTCCCGCTATGCATGACCTCATTCATACAAACCTTGCCCGGTGCGACGCAGAGATTGACGATTGCCTGATAAAGCCCCTGGTCGGTTGAGCCGTAATAGCGGATCGGCTCGTCGGTGCTGGGTCGTTCAAGGCTCAGGTAGGTCTCGCGGGAAAGGGATGTGCCTTGCGCTTTTACCTTCTCCACCCATTGGTCGAACGCCGCCTGCTGCATGCCATGAAACTGGAAGCGCATGCGGGAAAATCCGTCGCCACTGTAGTTGGCGGAAAACCCGTCATATTGCCCTTCGCGATTGATCACTGCGTGAAGACGGGTTTCCATGCCAGGCATGGTGTAGATCATCCCCGCAAGTGCCGGCACGTAGAAGGTGTTCATCACCGAGGATGCTGTGAGCTTGAAGCTGATCGGGACATCGACCGGTGCCGCCAACTCGTTGACCGTGGCAATCCCCAGCTCCGGGTAGAAGAACAGCCACTTCCAATCGAGCGCTACGACTTCGACCGTCAAGGTCTTCTGGTTCTCAGGGATGGGGCGTGATGCATCGAGACGGGAGAGCGGCCTGTAGGGATCGAGCTGGTGGGTACTCGCCCAGGTGACAGCCCCAAGCGCAATGATGATCGCGAGCGGCGCAGACCAGATGAGGACTTCCAGGCGCGTGGAGTGATGCCAGTCTGGCCGGTAAGTGGCTTCGGTGTTTGTGTATCGGTATTTCCAGGCGAAGTAGAGCGTCAGGAAGATCACCGGCACGATGATCAGCAGCATCAAGGCCACCGATACGATGATGAGGTCCCGCTGCTGCGTGGCGATGTCGCCCGATGGCCGCATGACGACCATGTTGCAGCCCGTCAGCAGGCAGGTCGCGCCCGCCAGAGCAATGAAGTTTTTAACGTAGGTCATGGCTCCCCGCCTGTTGCCGCCCGCCCATGCCGAGTGGGTAATGCGGAGTGGCAAGAGGCCCACCACACCGCTCTGATCGCCGCCCGAACCTCAAGCTTGGCAATGGGTTCCCGAAGATCGAATGCAGGAACAAGCCGCGTACAAAGAGGTTAGGCACGCGTTTCAAGACGATGCAGGCGAGTTCTCGCCGACATGATCAGGGGCTAATCAATGCAGAATGTGGGCAGTCATCCGTCATCCCAGCCCAACACATCGGGCATGGAAAGCGATGCGCGAAAGATTCACGACGACAAGGCAGTTTCGCCGGACAATATCGCCATCGGCGTCATCATCGGCAGAATGGCGGAGTTCTTCGATTTCTTCGTTTACGGGATCGCATCGATTTTGGTCTTTCCAAGCCTCGTCTTTTCATTCGAACCAGATCCGGTTCGGGCGCAGATGTACTCCTTCCTGGTCTTCGCCGTCGCCTTCCTGGCGCGACCGATAGGCTCCTTCGTTTTCATGGGGGTGGACCGGGTGTATGGGAGAGGGGTCAAACTCACGATCGCCCTCTTTCTGCTTGGAGGATCGACCGTCTCGATGGCATTTCTGCCATCCTACGCGCAGGCGGGCGCCATCTCGCTATGGCTTTTGATTGCCTTTCGCCTGCTTCAAGGGTTCGCCTGGGGCGGCGCATGGGATGGTCTGGCGTCGTTGCTGGCGCTCAATGCACCGGAAGACCGGCGCGGGCGCTACGCCATGGTGCCACAGCTGGGAGCCACACTTGGTTTTGCGCTGGCGAGCGTCCTGTTCGGCTATTTCTACACGATCCTTCCGGAAGAGGATTTCCTCTCCTGGGGCTGGCGCTACCCGTTCTTCGTTGCCTTCGCCATCAACGTCGTCGCTCTCTTCGCCCGCCTTCGCCTAGTCGCAACGCGGGAGTTTGGCGAATTGCTGGAGAAGAACGAGCTTTATGCCCAAGCCATGCCGGAGCTCTTCAAACATCATTTGCGCGATGTATTGATCGGCGCTTTTGTACCGCTGGCAAGCTTCGCTCTCTTCCATCTCGTCACCATCTTCCCGCTTGCCTGGATTAGCCTCGTGCGGCGAGACCAGATCGGCGAGATGCTGGCGATGCAGGTGGTCGGGGCAGCGGTGGGGACGATTGCGATCGTCTTGTCGGGCTATGCGGCCGACCGATGGGGCCGCAGGCAACATCTCCTGTGGAGCGCCGTTCTCGTTGCTTTGTTCAGCTTTTCGGCCACGCTGCTGATCGATGTTGGCCGAACGGGTCAGTATGCCTTTCTGCTGGTCGGGTTTGCGCTGATGGGCTTTTCCTTCGGCCAGGCTTCCGGCTCCATCGCCAATGTCTTCACCACCCGGTTTCGCTATTCCGGGTCCGCGGTCACATCCGATGTCGCCTGGTTGATCGGGGCAGGCTTTGCGCCAGCAGTCGCACTCTTCCTCGCTGCCAAATTTGGCATCGCCTATATCGGCATCTACCTGCTCTCCGGTGCGGTTTGCAGCTTCATCGCTCTCTTTATCGCCGGGAAGGTTCAGCCCATTCCGGACGAGCCTGTTCGCCAAGGGGAGGTCTGAAATGACAACGCACCTCAAGCGTGTCCAAGGCCTTGGCTCCGCCAAGGGCGGCACGGTGAACTATGCCTTGAAGCAGGTCACAGGTTTCGCCGCAGCACTAGTCACACCCTACATGATCTTTCTGGGTATCTGGTTGTTCGGAAAACCGAGACCCGTGGTGCTTGAGGCTTTTACTCAGTGGTGGGTTGCAGCACCGACCCTGATCTTCATCTTTCTTTCAGTCTGGCATATGCGGATCGGCATGCACGCCATCATCGATGACTATGTGCATGGTCATTTTCTCAAACTCGTGTTGGTCTGCTTGAACTGGATGTTTGCCTGGGGGGTTGGATTGCTGTGCGGCCTCGCCGTCATCCGCATGTTCTTGGCGTGATCAGCGGAACATCACATCCCTCCCCCGGTTAGGCAAGCCTCATAGGAGGACGTTTAATGACCACAGACATACGCGACATTTTCGTAACGGGCCTGCGTAACGCTCACGCGATGGAAAATCAGGCCTTATCCATCATAAAGCCGCAAATACAGCGAATTGAAAACTATCCCGAAGTTCGGGAGCGTCTGGAAATGCATCTTCATGAAACAGAACGGCAAATTTCACGGCTCGATGAAATTCTGGCTGGCCTTTCCGAGAACGCGTCGTCGCTGAAAGACACGGCTATGTCGTTCACAGGAGCGATCGCCAGTTTGGGTCATGCTGTTGCTGGCGACGAGATAGTGAAGAACAGCCTCGCGAATTTTGCGTTCGAGCACTACGAAATTGCCGCTTACAAATCGCTTCTAGCGATAGCCGACCACGGCGGCTTCACGGCGGCTCGCTCGCGGCTCGATGACAATCTTGAAGAAGAGATCCAGATGGCAGTCTGGCTCGAATCAAATCTGCAAAAGATAACGCTGGAATTTGTAGCGTTGCGAGAAAGAGGTGGAGCGGCAAAGGTCTGATCCGCTCCTAATGTTCTTGCCAACGGTTGCTTGGATAAGGCGTAATCTCAAATTCGTTCGAAGTTTCTAAGTAGACAATGCAGCCGCGGCTAACCCAACGGAGGCTTTCACTGACCGTCGCTCTGTCCGGTTCGATACGAGATTGATTGGGCCGTTTGGACTCTTGGAGAGCCCCTTTCCTGGCTGTATCCTGATACCAGACTTAGACGGCCCTACTGTTCGATGGGCTATGTCTAGTGCCGATGGATGAGCTTTCAAGAAAGGATGTGAGATGGAGCCGCATCAACTCCTGACCGGCAAGCGCATCCTTGTCGTCGAGGACGATTGCCTAATCGCCCAGCAACTGGCCTCGGCTCTCTCATCGGCTGGAGTCCTCATTGAAGGGCCTGTTTCGGATGTGGAAAGCGCACTTGAGCACATTCCGTCCGCTCCAGATCTTGCCGGAGCAATTCTCGATATCAAACTCGGCAAGGAACTCGTCTTTCCGGTAGCGGATGAACTCGAGCGGATTGCTGTCCCCTTCGTGTTTGCCACAGGGTTCGAACCAGAAATCATACCCGCACGTCATTCAGATAAGATCGTGCTGAGAAAGCCCGTAGAAAAACAGTCTGCAATCTTGGCGCTTTCGCAAGCGCTCTTTACCGAGCCCGTTAAGCACGCATACGCCCGCAACAATCATCTCCTCGCGAGGCTGTCGGATGAAGACCTGGCTACCGTTCTTCCGATGCTTCGTTCGATCAACCTCGCACGAGGAGCCGTGATGGAGTTACAACACCAAAGCGTTACGCGCGTATACTTTCCCATCGATTGTGTCGCATCGATGATTGTGGTCGGTCGCGACGGAAGCCGCATCGAAACGGGTATCATTGGCAGAGAAGGCGTGACCGGCTTGGGGCTTCTCGAAGGTGATGACAAGACACCTTACGAGTTAATTACCCAGATCGAAGGTTCTGCGCTGGCAATGGCAACCGACGATTTCCTGTCCAAGTTAAACGGGGTACCCGACTTGCGCGTGCTCACCGCTCGTTTCTCAAGGTCGCTCGGAGTGCAGGTCAGCCATACGGCTCTCGCAAATGGGCGTTTTGGGCTGCAACAGCGGCTTGCTCGATGGCTGGCGATGGTACATGACAGGGTGCCCGGAGGAACGGTCAGGCTCACCCACGAATATCTCTCCATGATGTTGGGAGTTAGACGGTCGTCGGTAACAGACACGCTTCATATACTTGAAGGTGAACGACTAATAAGATCCAACCGAGGTTGCATCGAGATCCGTGACAAACGGGGGTTGATCGCAGCCGCTGGTGAAGCCTATGGCGCACCCGAAGCCGAGTATCAACGGTTGATGGCATTACCCTTCGTCGCTCATGCAACTCAACCGGTTGGAAACTGAGATTTGTGTATTTCGTTTTACCTTCCCCTGCTCTTGCCTTAGTTGGAGCTGTGCTTGGGAGTTTCTTCTTTTAAATCTTATTCCCGGCTTCGACGATATCGGGCAGGACGATCGGCTTTTGAGCACTGGAATATCGGCGAGTTGATTAGGGATCACATCCAGATCGTAGCTGGTCAAGAAAACGAATGGTATGCCTCGCTCGACTGGGGGTATGGTCCCGGACTTCAATGGTGCACTATTTTCCGTCGAATGGAAGGAGGCACTATGGGCCAGGTTCAACATGGTCGCGCCACAACGACTGAGGCAATCCGTCAAGCGATACAACATAGTCGAGAGAGCCTGAGAGCGCTCTCAAAGCGGGGTGGGATCAACCCGAAGACCGTTTCCAAGTGGAGGAAACGCACATCGGTTGCCGATCTGGCGACCGGGCCGAAGGAACCGCGTTCGACGATCTTGAGCCTCGAGGAGGAGGCCGTGATTGTCGCTTCCGAAGGCACACGCTTCTGCTTTTGGATGATTGCCTCTATGCCAGCCCTTTGAATAGACCCGAGTTTCGTAGACATCCTCGGGTTAGATTTTCTGCTGCCTCTCGAAGTCGACTGGCGACAGCATTCCGTTTCTGACGTGCTTGCGTTTCGGGTTGTAGAACATCTCGATGTAGTCAAACACGTCCTGGCGAGCTTCATCGCGCGAACGGTAGACCCTGCGACGTATCCGCTCCCGTTTCAGAAGATTGAAGAAGCTCTCGGCCACCGCATTGTCATGGCAGTTGCCGCGTCGGCTCATCGAGTGAGCCAGATTGTGGTGCCTGAGAAATGAGGCCCCAGTCCATGCTGGTGAACCGCGAGCCCTGACCCGAACGAACCGGCATCTTGTCCTTCGGCTTTCGCCTCCACACCGCCATGAGCAGAGCCTGCAATAGGACGTCCGTGGTCTGTCGGCTCTGCATCGCCCAGCCGATGACCCGACCGGAATAGAGGTCGATGACGACAGCAAGGTAAGCGAAGCCCTCGCAGGTTCGGATGGAGGTGATGTCCGTGACCCAGGCCTTGTCCGGAGCCGATACGTCAAATTGCCGGTCGAGCGTGTCTCGATAGCGACGGCAGGCCTGCCACCATAAATGCCTGGACGGCGTTGTAGCCAATCTGCGCCTTTATCCCGGCAAGGCGGGTCAGACGCGCAATCCGGTTCGGGCCGCACATCTCACCCTGATCGAGAAGATCGCCGTGCAGCTTTCGATAACCGTAGACCTTGCCGCTTTCTTCCCATGCCTTCAGGAGAAGATCGGTCTGTCGCTTGTCCTCGTTGGCCCGCCCGCTCAATGGGTTCTTCAGCCAAACATAAAGTCCACTGGGATGAACCCGCAGAAGGCGACACATCGTCCGCACCGAAAACTGCAAGCGATGCAGGGCAATGAACGCTCAACTATCACTTTGCATCCCTGCCGAAATACGCGGCCGCTTTTTTAATACACAGAGTTTAGGCCCCCCTGTGTGGTGCGGGTGTACTGACCATGGGTCTCGCCCGCGTCCGCGCCGGGTTCGCCGGTGACTTCAGTCGACTGCTTTCTGCTCGTGCCCAGGTGCTGAACATGGAAGCAGCGCGCGGCTTTGGCAGCAGCCGAAGGTGCCGCGAGCGCTCGCATTGCGTCGCTGGGCTTCAGCAGAAACGCCTCTCGTTTCTCGCTGTTACGTAGCGCCTTTTCGCCTTGCGCCGTTGAAGTAGGTCTCAAGACGCAACCGCCAGCTCGTTTGCTCCACTTTGTCCTGCCGCGTGATCTAATTCAAACTGAGTTGGCCGAACCAGAGGTCGGCCAACTCACCAGCGCTATCCAATTTGTTCATTCTGCGCGCCGCTATCCGGGCGCGCTGGTCCTAACACGGGTTCATCTCCCATCGGCACGTTTTGGAAGATGGTAAATTGCCCCTTCCCATCGACTGATGGGCCTTCGTTCCATCGCGCGGGAGGGGGAACGGAGCCATCTGCTGCCGTGGCGAAGAAGTCGTAATTGTGGGTCTGATCTTCTTTTTCCTGCGGAAAGCTATTTGGGATAGGGAGGGCACCTTCATTTCCACCTAACTCTTCAATGACTGCCAGCCATTGTTGCTGATGCATGGTGTCGCGAGCGATCATGAAATGAAGCATATCCTTCATGCCGTCATCGTGTGCAGCATTGTAAAGACGGGTGGCAAGCACCCGGCCGGTGCTTTCTGCCGCCACGTTACAGTACATATCCGCTGCCAGATTTCCGCTCGCATAGATATGGGACATGTCGAACGGCACGCCCTCCGAATTGCCGGGAAAAGCTGCCATTCCAGTCGAGAGGATATGCCTGTGCAGCATGCCTTCGACCACATGGCGCGGATTTTCACCACCCATAACTGCGCCCACTATTCCGTCGGCGGCGCCTGCCTCAGCAAGGCTGGCCGGGGCCTTGTCGAGATTGAGTGCAACAGCCGTTGCAAGCATCTCGATATGACCGATTTCTTCAGTTGCCGTGTGCAACAGCATATCGCGGTACTTGGTGGTGGGGCCGCGCGCGCCCCACGCTTGGAAAAAGTACTGCATGCAAACACGGATTTCGCCCTCAACGCCTCCGATCGCCTGTTGAAGCATGCGCGCAAAAACCGGATCGGGGGAATTGACCTTTACAGGATACTGTAAACGCTTATCGAAGCTGAACATTGGCCTCTCCATATCTTGACCTTTGGGATAACTCGGTCCGAACATTAAGGTCTTGGCATGGTTCCTGAATAAATGCAGAAGGCGAGATCTGATCGAGGAGCCGATTGTGAGCTTTGAAACTGGATGAGCCCATTACCTGACCGCAGCAATGCTACTCTGAAAGGAGAAACGGAGAAGTTAGCCAGTTTGAGAACAGAAGAAAGCAGACAAGTGGGGGCCTCCCGAAATTCTGCGACGAACACGCGGGGACTTCTTCGCAACATGGCGTTGCAGGGCGGTCGTGATATTCTGGCGTTCTGTGTCGGAACCGGTCTCGTTCTTCCCCACTATCCACGCGAGAGCGTCGGAGCTGGTATCGATATTCCGATCAGATGTTGGGCCAAGGCAAAGTCCAAAATGTCGCGCGGCGATCTTTCTTATTTTCGCGAATTGAGGTGACGGATGCATGCCATGTGCAAATCAAGGATGCTCTGTCGATTTGGCGACGCTTCGATCCTCGTCCCGGATAAGGAGCAGCTTCTATCCGAATGCGCCGGCGTGCTGTGACCGGAAGGACAGAGCGTTATCGTCAGCAAAATCGGCACGGGCCGCTTTTCCGGTTTCGTTGAAGGATGCCGTCGCGCCCATTGTACAGCGCGTCTGTCTCAGCACCGCTTACAGGCTGAATACGTTCGAGGCGTGTATCGGCAAGCAGCACAACGGCTTGAAGGTCGTCGAAAAACGAGGCCCGCCCGCCTTCCGGTTATTCAGCACTTCTGCACCTTAAGCGCTTGCAAATTTAAGTACGATTTACTGGCTCTGATCGATAGCGTGAGGGGGAGACTGTCCGGGTCTTTTATCCTCTCGCAATGTAGAAATCATGATGGCAAGTGCAACCACGGTGACCAGAGCGGCAACGATGATAGCTCTCTTTAGCATTAAATTTCCCCTTGTGCTGCTGTGCCGAACCTGCCTTCCTCGCGTTTGTTCCAGATCGTGTCCTATTGAGTGGTGCTGCTGGTTGGTTAGAGCCAACCTGAGGGACACCACCGATGACCGACGACATGATGAACCTGCGCTCACTCGTTGAGAGGAGCGCCGACGCCGATTTGCTGCGCGAGATGATGGGCTTTGCTGCCGAGAAGCTGATGGCGCTGGAGGTCGGCACGAAGACCGGCGCGGGCTATGGCGAGAAGAATGGCTTCCGACTGGCCCAGCGTAACGACTATCGCGACCGGGATTGGGAGACACGGGCGGGCACCGTCGAGCTGCGCATTCCCAAGCTTCGCACAGGCAGCTATTTCCCGAGCTTCTCGAACCACGCCGGATGGCGGAGAAGGCCCTGACGGCGGTCATCCAAGAGGCGTATATCCAGGGCGTTTCGACCCGATCCGTCGATGACCTCGTCAAGGCCATGGGCGTGTCGGGCATTCCCAGGAGCCAGGTCTCCCGGCTGTGCGAGGAGATCGACGAGAAGGTGGAGGCGTATCTCGACCGGCCCATCGAAGGCGAATGGCCCACCTCTGGAGTGACGCGACCTATTTGAAGGTCCGGCGTGGCTGACGCATCGTCTCTGTTGCAGTCATCATTGCCGTCGGCGTCAACACCGACGGCCGACGCGAAGTGCTCGGCATGGAGATCGGCACGTCCGAGGCCGAGGCGATCTGGACCGAGTTTCTTCGAAAGCTGACCAGACGGGGTCTGCGTGGCGTCAGGCTCGCCGTTTCAAGTGCGCATGAAGGCATCAAAGCCGCCGTATCGAAGGTGCTCTGCGCCACCTGGCAGCGCTGCAGGTTCCACTTCATGCGCAATGCCTTGGCCCATGCTGGAAAGAGCAGATGGCGCGTCGTCTCCGCCTTCATTGCCACGGCCTTCGCTCAGGACACCCCGGACGCGGCAAGCGCTCAGTGGCGCAACGTCGCCGGGCAGATCAGGCCAAACTTCACTCGACCAGCCCCATCGAGCGATTGAACGGCGAGATCAAGCGACGGACAGACGTCGTCGGCATCTTCCCCAACGACGACGCTATCGTACGCCTGGTCGGTGCACTGCTGCTCGAACAGAACGATGAATGGGCCGTCCAGCGATCTCGCTGTATGACCCTTGAGACAATCGCTACGATGAGCTGATGATCCACTCATCAGCCTGCCAGCAGCAAGCTGACGCTCATCCGGCCCTCTGGGATGAGCCGTGGCCGTCTACGCTACACCACTCCCTGGGAAACGATCTTTGTTCATCAGAATATCGTCACTCAACTCGGTCTGTACGCCCGCGTACTGCAACGGAAAGTGTTGGCGTGCATTGGCTCCATATCAACGGAGGAGAATATGGATACTCATGTCGCCAAGACCACAGCTGAAATGGCCGTTACTGAAGCGCAGCTTGAAGAGTTGCGTGCAGGGATTGCGGAACTGAACCCGGCATTGTCGGCATTTGCAAGACGCTTTGTGCGAACGGAAGAAGAAGTCAATGATCTCGTTCAGGAAACCATGCTGAGAGGCCTGCGCGCCATTCACCGCTTCACGCCCGGAACAGCGTTGAAATCATGGCTCTTCACCATAATGCGCAACACCTTCTGTACCAGATATAAAGTCGCTCAGCGCGAACGTGTGGGTTTACCGGTCGGCGTGGAGAAAATGATTTCGACGCCGCCCAGTCAGGAGTGGCGGCTGGAACACCAACAGGTCATGCGTGCCATTGGCGGACTCGATGCCGATCAGAAGAAGGCGCTTCTGTTGATCGCGGATGGAACCAGCTATGCTGATGCCGCCGATCTCTGCGGATGTCGCATCGGCACCATCAAGAGCCGAGTCAGCCGCGCCCGCGAGGCGCTCAGGCGCGATTTGTACTAATCTGCAGCAAACATTTTATCGACTGCGGCGCTTCCTCTGGAAGCGCCGCGGTATTTGTGTTTTCGACTATGTACGAAGAAGAATTTCGTAACTGTTTTCCAGCAGTTCGTCTGTGCGAACGAGCGTCAGTTGCAAAGCGAGACTTTCGCCGGGAGGCGCGAGTGACGCACCATCAGTACCGTACTGCGCGCTGAAAACACCGTGCCGAACCAGAAATAGCCGGTAGAGGGATCGATGGCGCCGAGCACCGTTGCAAGCAAGCAAACGTCTGTTTCACCTCCCGGAGACGACCGGCGTCGCGACGCACTCTTGTCCAAATTCTGATGCAGCCTACCGTGGATTCACGGGGACTATGTGTATTTCAAAAAATGCTGAGCGGTCGGGATTCAGGAAGCCGATTCGGGAATGACTTCGGTAGGCTCGCGGCGAATATGTTCGCCCTTCATCATCCACCACTTTTCGGAGTATCGCTTCTACTGCCCGACAGCCGCGCGCGCGTCTACCGGCGAAACGGAGCGGTGAAAATTCAAACATTCGCCCGACAATGTCGATGATGTCCACATGGCAGGGCGTGGGTCCGGGGAATATGTGCGGCATATCGATGCAAAGATGGCGCCAATCGCCGTCTCTTTCGCCATTGTCCACCGCAAACCCGCTCGTTAAGCGATGTGGTACGATACTAACCGTGAGAAGGAAAAAATGCTGTCGTTAGAACGGGGGAACGTCAGGTCTGTCTTGACGGTCGGAGACGACTTTGAAGTGCAAGGTTGCGATCTGCTGCAGCTTTTGTGGGTCCACAATGCCTCGGTCGTACATTCTGAGCACATAGCGTGCAACTTCAGCGTGACTAGGCCCTAAAGCCTTGCAAACTTGTGCGATGACGCCCGAATAAGCGGTCTGGACAATTCGCAGATCATCATTAAGGAAGACGCCCGGGCTTTGGTGTTGATAATGGAAAGGCATTTTACCTTCCGAGCAATGGAACTCGGCCTATGCTTGAGGAAAGAAGAATGTCTCAAAACTATATGTCGTGTGCGGACAGCGGTAAATGTTCGCAACCGTACCTCCGGCGGAATTATTTTTCTTCTCAAGAGCAATTTAGAGATTTTAACAGGTAATAATTTTTAATCTGCGCAGGTTAGTCCCACCATGGTAAGAGCTTTCCGGAAGGTAAGACCTGCCACGGTTGTAGTGTCTTTACCCGCAGTTTTCCTCCCGCACTCTCACAATAAACAATTCGTGATGTTCCGAAGTCAGCGCCGGGTTGTTCGGGATGAATGAAGAAGTCACAACCCGATGTATTTTAGCTGGCAAAGCCCCGGGATTGGGGGTTATGACCAGTCGTAGAAATTGATCAGAGGCTACCATATTGTGCAAGAGCAGAGCATGCCGGTTAACGACCGCCTCACGATAGCCGTGTTCGGCAAGAAAGACGCGGTAACGACGGAGATCGTCTCGTCATGGTCTGAGATCGCGATCGATCTGGTCGGCCCTTACACCGCGACCGATGATAACGGTCATGACTGGAGCTTCGCGAGCGCTATCATCGACGTGCGTTATGAGCCTGAACTCATGGTGCCGCTGATGAACGAGCTTGAGGCAAAAGCTATTCCCTATATCTTCTTCGTGCCCTCTTGCGCGGCTGGCAGCGAGCAAGGACCGTTCGTGCTGTCCACCGAAAGTGAAGACATATGGCATATCGTGGCGGCTTTGTCGGCACAGGAACGCGGTACGACGCATTGATTTTCGCGATAGCTCTGCACGAAGCGCAGAGGCAATCTACCCTACCTCATCGATAGGCTTCCATAAACCTGTCTTGACATCTCCCTCCCTCCCGCGGCGCGAATACGACCGAGGTGGTCTGCATCACTGCGGCCCGTAGCGGCCTTTAGAAAAGTTCCGAGCCGCAAGGCTGACAATAGCGGTAGGTGGCTAACACGTTAGTGGTAATTTCGCCAGGATTGCCTAGATTGAGGGGCACACTGATGATCGCGCATACCCGTAGTTTATTCGCTCGGCTTCGGCACCTTTCAAGAGCCTGCATCGCAACACCCACAGGCGCAACGCACCAGCAGTCGGACTTGATATCAAGCATTCGCGTCTCGAAAGGGACAGGAACCTGCAGGGTGCGCCAAAGTTGGGTTTTGACCGCACCATTACGGGTTGATGTCGAATATGAACAGACGAGGCACTCGGCTTGACCGAAACATTAATGCGTTGCTCGAACGAAAACGAGAAGATGCAGCAAAAACTTCGCGTCAAGACAAGGCTGCGGCGTCTATCACGCGCTTTGCCGGATCGATGAGCTTCGTCTACATTCACGTGGCACTCTTTGGCGGATGGATCCTGGTAAACGTCGGACTTTTGCCAATCTTTCCGCCTTTTGATCCCTCGCTCGTCATACTGGCTATGTTTGCTTCTGTTGAGGCGATATTTGTCTCGACCTTCGTCATGATCAGCCAGAACCGCATGGCCGCTTCCGATGACAAGCGTGCTGATCTCAATCTTCAGATTTCGCTTCTTGCGGAGCATGAAACCACGCAGCTTTTATTGATCGTGACCGCCATCGCGGGGAAGTTGAAGGTCGAGCTCAATCAGAATGAGGAGATCATTGAACTCCAACAGGACGTTAGGCCTGAGGACGTACTGGACAGCATAGAGGATCTTGCAGACAAACCGCACTTCGAACCTCCTTGATTTAAGGCGACAACCTTCCAGGTTCAGCGCCGAAAATATCTTTAAATAATGCTCTGCATCCCTGTTGGAGACTTAGACGCTTAGATCATCAATGAGCATGGAAACATTCCATGCAAACATGCCCTGACGCTAGCGAAACGATAACACAGCAATATGGAGATTTTTCTGTGTCGCCCTCTCAAGCAGTGCGTTTTCGGCCTCAACCCAAACGGATAGCCTTTCCCCAAAATTTGTGAGATTGCCCCGCCTTCAACTCTACTTCCATCGGGAGGCGTTTTCGAACATTGCCCCAGGTAGGCCGGTTGAAGTGAGGACGATTCTACTGCCCACCCACGGGACCATCACTGTCTGAGCCTTGCTCACGATCACCAGGCTGACCTACTGGCACAGGTGGAGCGCCTTGGTCGTTGTTCGTGATGATGTCCTTATCTTTCGCTCTTGGCCGCCAGGTTGAGCCTCGTATGGAGTTAGGGTCATCAGGCGTACCCATGATGCGCTTGTCTACGTCTCTGCTCATGTTGCTCTCCTTTCGAAGATGCGAACCGCGTGCTCTGTAAGGTGTTCCCGCGCATAGCTGCTTTTCAGGTCGTGCCGGAACCGACCCTTTGCTGGTCCAAAAAAGCGAACATGCTAGATACGAGGACCAACCGCCTCTTCGATTCACGCTCACGTTCCCGAGCTCTATCGTAGCCGGGCTTGAATTGCTTTGGCCCATTGGGCCGGCAAACACCGCGAGACGGCAGATGGAAGCTGCTCCCAGACGCGAAATTGATCGCCTGCATTACCGGATAAGTCCGGGGCACTTGGTTGCCTCTTTAGAGCCGCGCCCGCCTACGATGCGCTTCGGAATAGCGGTCCTGCGTTATTGTTCTAATGAGAGGCGTGTGCGTGCGGATAAAGTGCCGCACCAACTTTTTGCGCGGCGGCCGCTAGGCGCTTATCTCTTGTCCACAAGCTTGATCGCAGGTCGAGCAACGTTGAAGTCAGTAAGTGGGCATCTGTGTAACCAATTCCCATGCTGAATATCGAATGGCGATCAATCATCGTCATTACCTCTGCGTGGGTCGCGATAATTGCCTCGCGTTGAGCTGCTAAGAAAGCTAAAACTGCGCTTCGTTCTCTTAGGCTACCGAGCGCCAGTTCGCCGACAACGAACGGGTGGCAAAGCAACTGGTCATCAGTAATGATTTTTCTTAGTTCTGCGTCGTCGTATCGAAAATGATCTATCCAGATCGAGGTGTCTACCAGGATCACTTGGCCACGTCGCTCCGTCGGCGAGGCGATGCTTCAGCCTCAGGCATAGAGCCGCCAAGCGCGATCAAGCGTTTGCCGGATTCCACACGCACAAGCGTCTCCAGCGCTTGTCGGACGAGAGCTGCTGTTTCCTTGGTGCCCGTGAGGGACTTGGCCCGTTCCATAAGATTGTCGTCAAGATTTATGGTCGATCGCATATTCTAGCTCCCGCAAATGAGTAGCTCGTATAGCACCATTTGGTGCGCAAATCTACGACTTGTTGAATGCAGCTAATATCTTCATGTTTCGTGGGTTATAGGTTCGTATCCGTTCAAGGCGTAGAACTCGGTCCCGTATTGTGACCTATCCTTTCGAACGTTATACTGTTTTTGAAAAACAGTATAACGCCGGAGTCGACTTATGAAATCCATCGACCTCATGTACCAGACCATGCTCGCCGAGCTAGGTCAGCGCTCGCTCGACGCCGCTTGGACGGCCGATTTCCCTCCAGAGGGTCGATTTACGCCCGCGAACATCAAGGGACGCAAGTATTGGTATTTCGACGTCCCTGATGGACACGGTGGTACAAAACGTCGCTATGTTGGTCCTGCTGACGATCCGGATATAGCACAACGCGTAACTGATCATAAGCGAGACAAGGACGACCTACGCGCTCGCAGGCGCTTGGTAAATACCCTGACCCGCGAAGGTGGGATGATTTCCCCCGACCCCATGTCGGGCGACGTTGTCGAAGCTCTTGCCGATGGGGGGCTTTTTCGACTCCGTGGCGTTCTCATCGGCACGGTGGCCTTTCAATGCTATTCAGGGCTGCTGGGAGTGCGCCTTCCCATGGCTGCCATACTAACCGGAGATGCGGACATCGCTCAGGATTATGCCATCAGTCGAGAGGTTGAAGATAGTTTGCCTCCGATCGTGGAGTTGCTGCAGGGCGTCGACGCCAGTTTCCGGCCCGTTCCACATAGATCGGGATCAGGGGCCTCGTCAGCGTTTCAGAATGCCAACGGCTACAGAGTTGAGTTCCTGACATCGAACCGTGGCTCGGACGACCACGTCGATCAGCCGGCAAAGATGCCTGCTCTTGGCGGTGCCAGCGCGGATCCACTACGCTTTCTCGACTTTCTCATCAGGGAACCGGTAAGGACAATCTTGCTCCACCGAAGCGGCATCCCAGTCGTTGTCCCTGATCCGGCTCGGTATGCGGTCCATAAGCTCATAGTCGCCAGCCGTCGGCACACTGACGGGCAAGGGCCAACGAAGCGCGAGAAGGACATTCGCCAGGCCGCACTGCTTTTTGAGGCGCTGCAGCAGACCAGGCGATCCGCCGACTTGGCCCTCGTCTACAACGAAGCATGGCAGCGCGGCCCTGCGTGGCAAAACGCTATCCGAATTGGAGCGGGGATGCTGCCGGCACCAGATGCAGACCGGTTCAACACGGTCCTAATCGACGGCGCAAAGAAAAATCGCGAAGAAATTGAACTTCCGTTTGGCGAATAGACGTACTTGAATTGAATGCCAAGCTGCTGATCTCGTTGGAAGTCGCTCAGACAAATAGGGTGCCGAGAGTCCGATTATACTCAAGAGCCAGGCGAATTACCTGTAGCCGTCGCACGGACGGGGAGTATGATTTTCATGCGTTCAATTATGCGGTGCAAAGCGCTTTCCATGCCTCCTCACGTCACCTTCGTTTGTAACAAGCCTGCTTATTATCCCAGCTGCCGGCATTGCAGAAGTGGCAGCCGGAGACCGGTTATTGCAGACATGGAGCACGCGGTCGGTTTGCGAGAAGAGGAAGTCGTGAGCCATCGTACTGTCCGAGCGAACCGCCACCGCTTCGATGCCGGACCCGTAAGGAAGGAGATCCGCTACGCTCAGGCTTGGGCAGATTGATCTTGAAACCACGACGATGCCCCTTCACTCCCCTGCGCGAAAAGTGGCTATCAATGATTTCAGCTCGACTTCTCTCAAAAGTCTAGCGGCTTCATCTCTTGAAAACCAGGCAACTTTGCGTTGCCCTGTTTCCTTAAACTTCTGTTCCGTTCTCGTGACTTCAATTTGGAAGACATCGACCACACATGGTGCCACACGCCCGGGTACCGAGCCACTTGAGGTAAGTGTATCGGCCAACCGGCTTTTTGTGCACTCGGCCGACCACGCCAGCTTCTTCAAAAGCCTCAATAAGAGCTGCTTCATGCGGCTTCTTCTTGTTCATCGGCCGACCCTTGGGGATGATCCAGCGACCGGTTCCGCGCGACGTGATGAGAAGAATTTCGAGATCACAGTCGTCAGATTTGCGGTAGCACAATGCGCCAAGTTGCACCTCGAAAGCCCCGTTGAACAGTTTGTCAGGCATTCCGGCAAGCTGTTGTAGCAGTGCTTTATCAGAGGGTGCCGCAATGTTTTTTTCTTTGGCAAGGGTCTGCTGAGCTTTCCTTGTTTCTGCAAGTTGGCCTGGATATCCAGGCTAGTGACATCGTTGTAACGGCTCGACCACGCGCGTCACATTCTCATGCTGAGCTCTACGTGTCGCGACATCGAGATTGAGGGCGCGCACGCCGTTTAAATCGAACCAATGCAGCAACAGGAAGTCTAGTTTGCAAACTGCTGCCGTCGTCCTGCAAGTGCGAGATGTGACGACGATCAGCCCAGGCACTGAGGTCGCGGCCAGGAATCATGGAGCTCTTTAAATATCTCATGCAATCAACCGCTTCGCCAACAGGATCGATGGTGTCCTGTCGATTTCCACAAAACCGAATCTTTCATAGAATGCTACGACCTTTTCATTATGCTGGTTCACGCCCAGATGGATGCCTTGTACGCCTGAAGCCTCCAGTGAGTTCAGTTGATGTCGCAGCAGCGCCGAACCATGCCCACCATTTTGAACATCAGGCAGGAGGTTGATGTGGAGATGAGCGGGGTAGAGGCTTGTCACCTGAGAAGGGGTGCGTGACGCGCTTCGAATGTAGGAAAGAACGTCTATATCGTCAGTGGTCTGTGCTTCGAAATCGCGAAACGTTTCCTGCAACGAAGGCCACCATTGCGCCTCAAGCCAATCTTCATAGGCAATCGTGTCGGGCACCGCGACACAGTAGCCCATAACGATGCCGTCCTTCGTCAGTACAAACGCATTGTCTGGGCAGAATCGGATATAGGGCAGCGCCCATACGAGCCCCGGAAGTCTCGGATCGCTATAAAGATGTGATCCATCCTGCCCACGATCTGCAGTGCGAACGCAAATATTCAGGATCGCTGCCTCATCGGACGATTGCGCGTTGCGAATGATAAGAGAGGGTAAAAGCTTGGGCATTGTCATGATCGTGACCTCAGGCAGTGCCAAGCGGGGTGCGCAGCGCGTCGTCGAAGCGCTGCCAGGTTTCGGCAAGCTCTATGGTGCGCCGGGCGAGTCGCGCCTCTTCGATCTTGATTGCCACGAGCCCCGCTTCCAAGGCCGCGACGATGTTGACGGGCAGCGCTGCAGCCCCTGTCAGATGTCTGTAGATATCCGAGGCCATCTGGTCGTCGGCGCCGTAGTGATCGCTCTCGTGTCCATCGTAGCGGCGCTCGACGAGTTTTTCGCCCGTGACTGCGGAGTGGACTTCGAAGCGATTGCGAATGAAATCGCCCTCGGCCATTCCGTTGCTGCCGATCACGCAGAAGCGTCGAAACTGATCGGGCACGTTGAGGTTGGTGTGAAATGACATCGTGGCGCCGCCCTTAAATTCGATGATCGCGGCCTGGTAGTCGATGATGTCGCCATCGCTCTCGAACACGGCGTCGCCGTCCAGCCAGCCGCTTGGCTTCTTATAGAATTCCTGCTGTTGAAACGCGGACAGTTGATTTGGCCTGTTTTCCGCAACAAAGGACTTACGTCCGCCGAAGCTGGCAACGGCCATCGCACGTTTTCCCACGACGCTGCCATAGAGATCGATATCGTGGCAGCATTTTTCCAGCATAAAGGGGCCAGCGTAGCGCGTATACCGTCGCCAATCCCGCATGAAGAAAGCTCCATGGTAGGGCGCGATATGCTCCGACGCCTCGATGGAGGTGATGGTCCCGATCTGGCCTTGAGCCTGTGCTGCGCGCAAATCCCGATACAGGTCGGAATATCGTAGGACGAGCCCAACCATCACGCTTTCATCGCCATACTCGGCAAGCAGACGCGCCATCGTCATCGTCTGCTCTTCATCGATCACCACCGGCTTCTCGGTGAAAACCCGCACGCCTGCCCGCAGCCCCGCGGTGATATGCTCCAGATGGAAAAGATTTGGCGAGCCGACCATAAAAAGATCCGGTTTCGTCTGCGCCAGCATAGCCTCGACGGTCTCGAAAGGTCGCGGCTCCGCCATGCCGGAAGAGCGAATGGCTGGCAGACCTGCAGGCTGCGGGTCCATCACACCGACGAGTTCCAGTTCGGGGCATGCCTTGCGGAACGAGGCGATGACATTGGCAAGCCGAAAGCCGAGACCGGCAACCGCGATTTTCATGTTTTAGTCCTGTCGGCGAGAGTTTTGTAAATTAGGAGGAAGCATCGTCATCGGTTGGCGCGCCTGTGACGCGGTCGAAGCGTTTTTCGAAATCGATGGTCTGGCTGCGTCCGCGCATGAATGAGAGGCGCCTGAAGTCCGGACTGCCATGGGCAATCAGAGGCAGCATGGCCGCGCCGATGGCAGCAGCCTCCGGCCCCAGAGCGCCAGCGCACAGACGGGGAATGTCGCGATGGCTTCGAGCGCTGACGGAGGGCAGGAGGGGATAGGCCCTGTCGATCAGGGAATGGGTGACCACTGGCGGAAAATTCCCGCCGACCACGATGGTCTGCGGGTCCATGATATTTTCAAGCAGCGATACCAGCAACCTGAGACGCTTCGAATTGAGATCCAGCCATCGCATCAGAACGCTGTCGCGTTGAGCGTAAAGTTTCTCCAATACACCAGGCCGCGCAATCTCCCTGCTGTCGCATGCCAGCATCGATGCAAGTTCGTCTATGGAGAATGGGGTCTGGTCGCCCGCACCGGGATTGGCAAGTTCCGCCGGCCACGTCAGCAGGCCAATTTCTCCGGCATTGTTCCAAAATCCCTGGAGCGGCATGCTGTCATTGATGATGCCGGCGCCCAGTCCATGACCGACGAAAATATGAACGTAGTGGCTCAGGCCTGCTGCACTTCCAGCCCTCAATTCGGCAACCGCTGCGGCTGTCGCGTCATTTTCGACGATGGTGGGCAGGCCGCATGCGTCTTCTATGGCTTCCGCCACCGGTACGCGGTTCCATGCATCCCAACCCGGCGGACCGACGGGATGCTCAAATTCCGCCTCCTGCAACGTAGGCATGGCAATACCGATGCCCCATGCAGGGCGATTCGCCGTCAGCAAGCGAAGACGCTTCGTCATGTCGGCGATGGCCCTGATCGTATCGGATGGATCTTCAAGCGATGCGGATGCGGTATCGCGACCCAACTCCTGCCCGGCCAGATCGCAAACGATACCCAAAAGCCCGTCGCGATCCACATGGATGCCAAGGCAGCAACCGGCTTCGGATCTGATCCGCAGCTTCTTTTGGGGTGCGCCTCGCGCCCCTTCCTGTTGAATGGTCTCCATCACCAGCGAGCGGTCGATCAGGTCCTTGCAGATGTTGGACATGGTCTGTGGCTTCAAACTCGTTACATCAACGAGCTCGCGTCGGCTGATGCCATCGCCAGATCGGATGAGGTCGAAAACGAGGCGCCGATTGTATCGGCCTGAATATGTGTGATTGCTGCCCATTAGGCTCATGGGTGCCAATTCCTATTTAATCAATTAAATGGAATTTATCAGCCGATATTATCAGCGTCAAGCAGTGAGGTGTAAGGGCGGCGCGATGTATAAGTCATAATCCTGTAACATATGGCCCGCAATTCCCTGAAAAAGGCGGCTTGATTTTTAATCCATCCAATGGAATTAATAAGTGGCCTTCTTCCAGTGACTTAAAAAAGGGAACATAGTCATGTTGAAATGGACCTTGCGGCGGATCATTGCGGGCGCCTTGGCGTCGGCTTCAATCATCGGTGTAGCGAATGCGGGAGAGCTGGTGGTCTACACCGCTCACGGGGAAGCAACCTCTGCCCCTATTCTCGATGCTTTTGCCAAGGCAAATCCGGATGTGAAGGTGACCGTCGTGCGCGGCGGTACCGGTGAACTCATCGAGCGTCTGCGCGCAGAAGGTGGCAATTCCTCTGCAGATGTCATGTGGGGTGGACCAACCCAGACGTTCGAAGAAAATGCGGCGCTCTTCCAAGCTCACCAGAGCAAGTCGGACGCAGACATGGTGACGACCGATCCCAATCACATCTGGCATCCATTCACGGTGCTGCTGCAGCCGCTGATCGTCAGCACCAAGCGCGTCGACGCTGCCTCCGTACCTAAGACGCAGAAGGATCTCGTTTCGCATGACTTCGCCAAGAATGGTGGCCTGATCATTCCAGACCCGGCAAAATCCGGTACCGGCTATGTCATCCTGTCTGCCCTTGCGGGCAATTTCGGCTGGGACTTCGTGGGTCAGATGGCCAAGGGCGCGCGTATTGCACCCGGCTCCGACGACGCCTTCAACGCGGTACGAGACGGGGAAGCGGCTGTTGGCTGGATCAACGAAGATCTGGGTGCCAAATGGAAGGCCCAAGGCCTGCCGATCGATATCGTTTACCCGACCGATGCCGTCACGGGCCAGATTGATGCGCAGGCCATCGTCAAGGGCGCCCAGCACATCGACGACGCCAAGACCTTCATTGATTTTCTCGGCAGCAAGACGGCACACGAAATCGTTCGTGACGCCACTGTTCGACGTTCGGCCCGCAAGGATGTAACGCCTCCGGCAGCCCTTCCCGACATGTCCACGCTTACAATCGTGTCCGCCGTCGATCCACGGCCCGTCGTCGTCGCCCGCTTCCAGGAGCTTCGCGGGAAATGAAGGCGCTGCGCGACAATTGGCTCATCTTTTCAATCGTCGCGCTCGTGCTATGCGGCTTGACGATTATCGTCCCGCAAGTTCGCCTTATGGCCGCCTCCCTCCTGGAGGAGGGCGGCCGTTTTACGCTCCTGCATAACAAGGATGGCTTGCAATCCGTCCCGGAAATGACCACCCGCTACGCTGTGGCCAAACGCCCTGATGGTCTGTCGATCGCGCTGAATTCGACCGATAGTCTGACGATCGATGTCCAGGATGACAGGACGCTGCGCCTGTCTTCGCAAGAGCCGATTTCGGTCGGCAAGGATGGGGCGGGTCTTCTTCAACTCGATCTTGGCTCTGCTCGGTTCACGCTCTCGCAGCAGGCGCCGCGTGGGCTCTTCGCCACCAACGTGCCGGCACCTTTGGACATCAGGACGCTTTCCCCCGATGCCGTCCTGCTGTCGCATGCAGCAAACGCCTATATCACCTTCGAAAACACGGCGCTGTCGCTCTCTGCGATCCACTACATCGACTTCTTCACACGCTCGGAAACTCTCTCCGCCACGGTAAACAGCCTGGTGATCGCATTGACGTCGACGGGCCTCGCCGCCTTGATCGGTGTGTCACTTGCTTATCTGATCGCCCGCTACAGGGTTGCGGGCAGCACGGCCATCGTCTTTCTGGTGACCATGGCGTCCGTCTCTCCGCCATTTCTAGGTGCCTATGCCTGGCGGCTACTTCTTGGACGCAATGGCGTTGTGACCAACTATCTCGGTCTCGACGTCTCGATTGTCGGGCTGCATGGCGTCATCTGGGTCATCACCTGGCTTGTCTTTCCCATCATCTTCCTGCTCAGCCACAGCTCGTTTCAGAGTCTGGATGCCGGTCATATTGAAGCTGCGGAAAGCCTGGGGGCAAAACCGCCTCGCGTTCGCATGACGGTTGAAATTCCGCTGGCGCTTCCCGGCATCATCACTGGTCTCTATCTGGCAACGATGGCGGCCCTCTCGGATTTCGGAACGCCGCGCATCATCGGCCTCGATGTCAACGCGTTACCGGTTCTGATCTACACGTCCTTCCTCAGCGAGGCGGGACGCAACCCGGCTCTTGCGGCAACAGGATCGATGGTGCTCATCACCATCTCCAGCCTGTTTCTCATGGCCCAGCAGATCTATCTGGCACGTCGTGGTTTCGCCGTGGTGTCATCGCGCGCCTTGGATCGTAAGCCGCTATCGGCTCTTGCCCATGTCATTGTGCTTGCAGCGGTCATCATTGCGCTTCTCATGGCATTTACCCCGCACTTGACGGTGCTGATCTCCAGTTTCATGGAGTGGCGGGTCGGCTTGCCGATAGCGAACTTCACGCTCGCGAACTACGCCACGATGTGGCGTACGGGAATGGGACGCGCCTGGGTGACCTTGTCTCTCGGTATTGCCGGAACGCTGGCGGCAACAGCGATCGGGCTGGGGATTGCCTATGTGATTATACGCAAGCGCTACCGGGTCATTGCTCCTGTTCTCAGCCTCACGGTTATGATGCCGTATGTCATACCCGGTACCGTGCTCGGTATCGGTCTCATCATGATGTTCAATAAGGCGCCGCTGCAACTGACCGGCACCTGGTTCATCCTCGTCCTTGCCTATCTCATTCGCAACCTGCCTTTTACGGTGAAGGCATCAGAGGCGGCGCTGCGGCGCGTTCACCCGGCTCTGGAGGAGGCTGCGATCAGTCTTGGTGCGCGTCCGTTCAGAGTGTTCGTCACGATAACCGCACCTCTGGTGCTTGCAGGCGCAGTAACCGGGGCAACGCTAACCTTCCTTCACATCGTCACGGAGTTGTCATCCACCATCGTTCTTTATCGTCCACCGTGGAAGCCGATGACCGCGGTGATCTTCGAGAACACGCTGGTGGATTCCGATTTCGGGGTCTCCGCAGCGCAGACGATTCTCCTGATGATGATCATCTACATCCCGCTCTATTTCATTGTGCGCTACGGCCAAATTCGAGGACAATCCGGTGGTTGAAACTTCATCGTCCAAACTCTCCACCCAAGGCTGCCAGGTCGTCATCGACGCCGTCTCCAAAACCTTTGGCAACCATGCGGTTCTGAAAGACATCAGCCTGACGATCAAGCCTGGCGAATTTTTCACCCTGCTCGGGCCATCCGGCTGCGGCAAGACCACGCTTTTGCGCGCGATTGCGGGCTTTCATCCGATCGATGGAGGCAAGATCATGTTCAATGGTCAAAACGTGACATCGCTTGCCGCTTGGGACAGGAATATCGGTTTCGTCTTTCAGAACTACGCGCTGTGGCCGAACCAGACCGTTTTCGACAATGTCGCCTATGGACTGAAACTGCGCAAAATTTCCAAGAGCGAAACCGCCGAAAGAGTGAGGGCCGCCCTCGCACAGGTCGAGCTCCACGGCGTCGAACAGCGCTTTCCTTCAGAAATGAGCGGCGGTATGCAGCAACGTATCGCGTTGGCGCGGGCGCTCGTCATCAACCCGCCGCTTCTCCTCATGGATGAGCCGATGTCCAATCTCGACGCGCGTCTTCGAGTGGCTCTTCGCCATGAACTGCGCAGTCTGCAGAAAAGGCTCGGCCTGACAGCCATCTACGTGACGCATGATCAGGAAGAGGCTCTGGAAATGTCGGACCGCATCGCGGTTATGCAGAATGGCATCGTGCAACAGCTTGCAGACCCTGAAACCATATATTCGCGACCGGCCAACCGTTTCGTCGCCGAATTTGTCGGCAGTGCAAATTTTCTCGAGGGCGAATTTGATGAGACCGGCTTTCGGCTGGCGGATGGAACGATCCTGCCTGTCACAGGAAAGGGCCACATCGGCAAAGGCACGCTGGTGGTGCGTCCTGAACAGGTGATGATACGCGAGTGCGGCAGCGCCTTGACCGATGCCACAGTGGAAGATCGCCGCTTTACGGGCAAGGCTTGGACGCAAAGCCTTCGACTTGAGAACGGTGCGGCAATCTCGGTGGAAACCCGAAACGCACTCGATCTCGATTCACGCGTAGGCGTGAATTTCGAGAACGTGACCTTCCTACCTGCAGGAGCATGATTGATGACCGACCTGTCGCTTGATGAACTGATGCAGCTTGCGTCTTCTGCAGCCCTCGCAGGCGGCGCCGAGTTAAGGGCACATTTTGGCGATGCGTCGCGTGATGGCATTCAGAGAAAAGCGTTGGGGGACTACGCATCCAAAGCCGATCTCGCCGCTGAAAAGGCCATTGCCGCAGTGCTGGCAAAGGCAGGGGAGCATTATGGTTTCGTCGGTGAAGAAACCGGCACTCGCAATGCGGATGCGAAACACCGATGGGTGGTTGACCCTCTCGACGGGACAAGCAATTTCATCTGGGGGATTCCCTATTTTGCCGTCAGCATCGCTCTCTGCGACGACGATGGCGAAATGCTGGGTGTTGTTCTGGACCCGTTGCGCGAAGAAATGTTCACCGCCATTCGGGGTGGTGGCGCTTGGCTGAATGGAAAGAAACTTGCTCCATTGACGAACAAACGTCCGGACGAGGCGATCATCTCCTTGTCCATGCCTATCCAGGGGCAGCTGAAGGCAATCGAACGCAGTACTTTCTTTCAGGCCCTGGATTCCATCACCAATGAGACTGCTGGCGTGCGCAGACTGGGTTCTGCTGCACTCGATCTCGCTTATGTCGGTGCGGGAAGGCTGGACGGCTACTTTGAAGACGGCCTTAGCCACTATGATTACGCATCGGGAAAACTCATCGCTCAGGAAGCTGGCGCTCTGGTGACATCATTCACGGGCGGCGTTCCCGTCGATGGCGGATCGTTGCTGGCGGGCACTTCGTCGATGCTTCTTTGGCTCAAGAGCAAGTTTCAGCATCAATGATTGCGTAAGTCAAAACACCCTCCACCTAAACCTCGTGTTGCCGAGGTTCCATGTGGAGCTCATCTCTTTGCCCTCGATGTCCGATTTCAGCTAGAAATTGGAAGTCCTTTCTAGAGGCACGGCTGTTTACGAGCCTTTTGCTGCATGCCCCCCGCCAAAGATCTCGCGTGCGATCATGAAAACCCGCCGCAACACGCCGAGGCATTTTAGCGTGCGTTATCCGCGCTGCTCGGCGCTCACCGCAATTTTTGCGGGGAGAGTTTCGCTCTCGGGTAAATATCCGTTTCTTCCGAATTTGATCTCCCAGTCAAACGGACAATTATATGAGGCTTGGTCAAATCGGCCCGGGCTTGGCGGTTCGATCCCCACCAAGAGCGAAACAGGGTAGAACCTTTTCTCAGAGAGGTTGGTGGCGGCGGCCAAAGCCGTTGAAGCGCGCATTGACAAAGTTTGCCATACTCTTAAATACTAGCAGACCTTGGAGGTCCCTATGGCAACGATGAATGTTTCACTTCCCAATCCCATGAAAGAATGGGTTGAAACTCAGGCTAAAAGCGGGCGCTATTCGAACGCCAGCGACTACGTGCGCGATCTTATTCGTAGGGATCAAATGCGCGCGGATAAGGTAGCTGCTATGCAGCGCCATGTAGACGAAGGCATCACGAGTGGACCTGGCAACCGGACCAGTGATGAGTTATTCAAGGTCGCGACTGCCCGCGCTGAAGTCAGCGACTAAACCTGGTGCGCTATATTCTTTCTGCTGAGGCGGAAGAAGACATCATCGGAATCGCTGAGTATGGGGTGCGCAACTTGGGTACACCTCATGCGAGGCGTTACCACGATGAGCTGTTCGAGACGCTCGATCTAATTGCCCGCCACCCCGGGATGGCGAGAGAGCGCCACGAAATCCAACCGCCCGTGCGTATCCACCCATTCAAGGCACATCTCATTGTCTACATGGTAGGCGAGGACGATGTAGTCTTTGTGATCCGCGTCCGCCACGGCCACGAAGACTGGGCGAGCAGCGACGACTAGCTCGCGATACGGAACCCACGGAGTTTGCTCTATCGCCTTGGGATCAGGCCGCTTCCCGAACCTGGTTTAGTATCTTGGCCGCTAAGGCTGCTTTGTCTTGCGGGGAAGCGGCCATAGTGCTGCTGCACCATCTCTGGCGTATCCTGGATCGCGTAACTCGCCTGTTCGTAGGAGCCTGTCAGCTTGAGGATATGGTGGCCTCAACATGCGTGAGCTAGCAGCTGAAGTCGGTATCAAGGCTGCCAGCATCTGTCACCACTTTCCGAGCAAGGCGGATCTCGCTGCGGCGATTGCTGAGCGCTATTGGCAGGACACGAACGCCTGGCTCAACGAAGTCACGAGGGAGGAGGGCGACCCTAAAGCCAGTCTCCGAAAATACCCGCAGACGTTTCGGACGTCGCTGGAAAATGGCAATCGGCTCTGCTTGGGAAGCTTTCTCGGGGCGGAGTACGACGACCTGCCCGAACAAGTCCGCCAACAGGTTCAGACTTTCGCCGACGTCAATATCGCTTGGCTTGCGGAGCGGCTTGTCGATGCTGGCCTGACGGATGAGGAGGGAAGCGAGGTGCGGGCGAGTTCGACCTTCGCCGCTGTCGCAGGAGAGCAGCTTTCTGCCCGCAGCAGAGGTCTGACATCTCGCTCTTCGACGCAATGATCGACAGCTATAAAGAGGCGGGCTTGCTGCTAGGTTGACGTTTCACTTAATCGGGTGAAGCTACGCTAGGCGCCGCTCGTGAAGGCACCGCATTGCGGGAAATTGCGCTGAGATATCGTCACCCGGTATCAGTTGAGCCAATGACTCCGAGGCGAGAAAATTCAGAGCCTGAGTTTCAAATTAGACGGGTCGATTGTTCGATTCCCTTCAAGGCGAAGATGACCTCACCGGTCTAATGAGACAATGTGTGTGGGGGATCACGCTCTTGACACGTCCCAATAGGTAGAAAGAGTGCGAAGGCCGGGTCGGATTCCGCTTCGGCGGGCAGCAACAGGACCCTGTCGGCACCAACCGCCTCAGCTGCTTTTGCCATTTCCACTGCCATTGCCGTTCCATAGGCAGCGCCGCCAACAATGGGCGTGTTCTTTGAGGTCGCTTTTGCAACCCACGTGACATCGGCCGCTTCCGCCTGGGTGAGCGAAAATAGTTCACCGGTTCCACCTGGAGCGAACAACACGGAGGCGCCGAAGCCGTCAAGCCAAGTGATATGCTCTCGATACGCATCCTCATCGAATGAGAGATCAGCATTGAAGGTCGTTACGGGAAAAGATAGGAGTCCACTGCCAAGCGCGGCCTTGAGTTCGTTCGGGTTCATAATATTGTCCTGATTGAATGTCGGTCTCAGTAGGTGTTGAGCGCCTGCAGAAGGGCTGCCGTGTAGCCGTAGCAAAAGGCGAAGGCGACGCCCTGTGGGGCACGGCCACTTATCATCGGAACATGGTCCGGCATAATCATGTGGGGATAGCCGACCTCTTTATAGACGCGTAGCGAGCGCGCCATGTCCGTGTCGCCCTCATCGGGGAAGGTCTCCATGAAAGAAAGCTTACGCCCGCGGATGTTGCGAAAATGCAGATTGAAGATTTTCTCGCGCTCGCCGAACCAGCGTAGGAGGTCTTCAATTTCTTTGCGTGGATTGTCCAGCATTTCGCCCACTTTGCCTTGGCAGAAATTCAGGCCATGATACGGGCTCTCGCGCATGGTGACGAACTTTTTGAGTCCATCGACAGTACCAAGGACGCGCGTAACACCCTTGTAGCCAGGCGGTGTGTAGGGATCGTGCGGATGGCAGGCCAGGCGAACCTTGTTTGCTTCGGCAACCGGCACGACGCGCTCAAGGAAATAGTCAATGCGCTCCCAGTTTTCGTCTTCTGACACTATTCTCGCCAAACCGGGAGGGGCGTTCTGATCAATCTTGTCCCAGCGAAACGACGCATTCAAAGATTCGCCACGCCCGGCCTCATCGGGAGTACGGCGCCGAACGAGAAAGCCAGCATCCTTGACCAGCTAAATCCGGGCAACCGGGTGGAGGTATTGGCACGAGGGGCCGGTGGTCCCGTGGGCAAGAGGACCTTACCCAGCGCGGAGGCTGGGTTGCGTGCATTTTCTGAGCAATGTTGAACCCGTTCAGTGAGTTTTACTTTCTCGTTGCGGACATCGCTTCATCATCTTATCGATCAATGACCGGTTTCCGCCAAAACGATCGAACACCACAACAGCCCTGGACAGGCTCAGAGCATACTCCTGCTGAAGCTGCTCGACGGTGTACGGCTGGTTTCTCAAATCGTCCATGTGCATTCTCCTTACGGCCCACAAATGGATATGGCGGAAACAGGGTTCCATACATGGCAGGCGCGGTCATCAGGGAGTGAATAGCGGCAATCCAAAAATGAAAAGGCCGGGGCAAACCGCACCGACCTTTCTGCCGCTTGCGGCAGTGAGGCCCTCTCAGAAGAGCCTCACTGCGTTTAGTTACTTACGATAGGCAAGGCCACCCCACACGCGACCTTCGTCGCGGTGACGTCCGCCGTGCACGGCACCGATATAGGCTGCAACTGCTGCCACGAGTGACGAAGCTGCCAACAGGAATGCGGTAAGGATCCCTGTGATGCGAGCCTTCTCCGCGGCGTCTGCCGCTGCTGTCTTGGCGTCCTCGGCCGCCTCCTCAGCCTGCACTCTCAGTTCGTCGATCTTCTTCTGTGCTTCGTCAACCTTTTGCTGCGCCGCCGTCCGCACAGCCTGCACACGCTCGACCGTCTGATTTACGCGCGTCTGAGCGTCCGCCTGCGGGATACCCGTGCGGGCAACGATCTGGTTGGCCAACCACGCCTTATCGCCATCTGAAATTTCGCCCGTGGAAAGCAGATTGCTCAGGATGCCGCCAGCTTGACGCTGAAAATCAGTAGCGTTCGGATCGGTCCCAGGAACAGGCGTGTCCGTCCGCAGCATTGTATCGGTGAAATAGTCGATCGGGTTCGTCTTGAGGCCCTGTGGCAGCGACTGCTCGATGCTTGGCGCGGCAGCCTGACCTGTGCCCTGAGCAACACCACCGAGGGCGTTACCAGCGCCTGACACGACGCCGCCTGCCAACTGACCTGCACCTTGCGCTACGCCGCCCACGGCAGAGCCGGCTGCCTCAACCGCTGTCTGTGCAACACTCCCGACTGCCTTTGCGCCACCCGAAACGACACCGAGCGCTAGGAACGCTGAAACGACTGTGCCTATGCCCCATACAACAAGACCATTTACGCCGTCTCGCGTCGTCCGTTCATCGCGTAACGTAGTATCCGAGACCGGTCGTCGCATGCGGCCCGCAATGTAACCGCCGAGCATGTAAGACGCGACCATCGACACCACCACGAACAGGCCGGTGATGATGAGCCATGTCATGCTGATTTCGCCGCCGTTGTCGGCTGAAATTGCATTTAATCCCAGCCCACCTGCGAATGCGGTAAACACGGCCATGGTACCTGACGCGATAGCGGTTCCAGCAAAGATCGCTGGCCAGTCAACGTAGCTGCGATTTGGGTTCTCAATCAATTCAGATCCTACCATCAACGTAACCCCAACAGAGAGAGAACAAACAGGACAACGACGACTAGTCCCACCAGATAAATGATCGAGTTCATGAGGGTCTCCTCTAAAGAAATCAGTTCTAAGGGTGCAGCTGATCTGAAGCTCGTTATCGCTTCCTGCACGCAAAGAGCGGCGCAGTCTGGACGACTGCGTTTGGCCACACCTAAACACTTTTGCGAGGACATCGTTCCGCCTAAAAAAAACCAAATATTTCCTTTTTTAGGCGACCGTCACAAATACCGAAAGCTCGCGCCGCACAGGATCCCGGTCCTTCGCGCCAGACCGCACCATCACGCATCAGGGCATGAGGATATGTCGCTCTCATCGTCTTCTGCAACGCGCTTGACGCCAAATACGTCGGGACGCAAAGACACTAAGCGACGAGCATTGCCTCACGTCTCTCAAGCTGCACGGTGACAGCCGCAATCTCGGTGGTCTGCGGCCTGCCAGGGCCGTCGTCGTGACCGAAGTACCGCGGGGCCGTGGAAGGTAAGGGCGGTCATCACGCAAGTCGACGGGAGGTAGGGCTTTGAGGCCGTTACCGAGAACTCCATCGACAAATACTGTGACCTTGCCGCGGGCAAGATTGTCAGCCTTGCATTTGATGCGTTCGGATCGAGGTTTTGCGGTTCAATTTTCTGTAAATGTCCAAAGCGTCGATAATCTTTCTGCGCCGCCAAGTAATTTGATGAGTTCACATCCGCAATTTGCTGACGCTTATGCGGTTTTGTAGTCTCGCTGTTTGAAGGTCATATGATAATGGAGCGGCCTGAAGGCCACCACTAAGTCGATTTGTCGACACAGGTTCATGAGAGAGGTGGCATCCAAACCCTTGCAGCAGGATAGCGTATGCGCATCTTTCTTGTCCGTCACGGCGAATCCCTGGGTAATCTGGACGAGCGGGCTTACAGTCAGTTTGGCGATCACAATGTCCCATTGACGCAATGGGGATATCGCCAGGCGCGTGAAGCTGGATCCGTCATCGCAGCTTATCTTTCAGGACTGACCGAACCGGGGTCAAAGCCGCTGCGCATATGGTACTCACCGTTCTTGCGCACACGCCAAAGCAAGGACGCTTTGCTTGACGCCTTGCCTGCCGAGCGCATCGACAAGGTCCGCGAGGATTATCTCCTGCGGGAACAGGATTTTGGGCTCTTCACGGAAATCTATGACCATGCTGAGCGCAAGCAGAAGTTTCCCGACGAATTTGAGAAATGGGCGAGGCTACGCAGCAACAGCGGCAAGTTCTATGCACGTCCGCCCGATGGCGAAAGCCGTGCCGATGTGGCGCAGCGGATGCGGCTGTTTCTGCAGACCATTATGCACGAGGCGCGCCAAGGCCACGACAATGTGGTGATCGTCGGCCACGGTGTTACCAATCGCGCCTTCGAAATGAGTTTCTTTCAGCATCCGGTTGACTGGTTTGAGCGCTCCGTCAATCCCGGTAATGCCGACGTCACGCTGATCGAGGGGACGCGCGAAACCGGATACACCTCCAGCCTGCTCCATCAGGCTGGTGACCGTCAACCTGGTCAGAACGATCTGCGAGAGGTATATGGCGCGCAGGTAACCGTCAGGCCAGGACCGTAGGCATAAAAGAGCTTTGGTGGGCGCTTTAGATCGCAGATCAGTCCGCCTGCCGACATATGTCCGTATCGGGGTGAGCGTGGTCACGTGAGCGAGGTTTCGGCGGTTATATGATCCAGTGACCAAACGTAGCGTTTTACACGTCTGTCCCTGACGCCGGTTTTGCAAAACGGACGCCCACGCCGCCGCCGTTCTCGTCAATGAAGATGAGGCCGGCCTCTTCGAAAGCATTTCGAATCGCGAGGAGGGTTGAGGAGTAGCTTGGTTTTCCAGCCTCTATCCGCGTTACGGTTGCGGCTGTCACGTTCGCCCGGTCCGCAAGATCCCGTACACCCCACTTAAGGGCTGCCCTGGCCATGCGAACTTGATCTGCTGTTAACATTAACACCTTGACATAATCTTGGCGCGAAGTCAGACTCGCGTTGGTATTTGCAACGGCCAAGGAGGTGCTAGGCACACCTTCCTTGACCTGACCACAATCTAGCTAGTTGGAGCTTGGATCATGGCTGATTCTGAGAATAGCAGAACTTTACCTAAAATTTCGTGCGCAAATGCATTTCCCAACGAGACGTTTGTCGACAACCTGCCAAGCGTGATCAACCGGCGCAATCTTCTGCCGCTCGCAGCACGGATCCTGCCGATGCTGCTCAACGATCTTCCCTCGCGGACCATCGCCGGACCGGTGCATGCCAAGGAGCTGTGGCCGGACTGGTATGACATGTATCAGCAGCGCCTTGCTGCCGAGCGCGAATGCCAGGAACTTGAGGCGCGACTGCTGGAGGAGACCGGTGGTCGTCCTTCTGTGGTGATCACCGTCGACGATGGTGGTCCGTCGGTTGGGACCGTATCGTCTTTCGAGGAGATCAGGGAACTGGCGCCGCGGATCGGCTCTGATGCGGCAGAGAGCGCGCGTTTGGAGTTGCTGAGGCTGAGACGGGCATGGAACGCGGCCGACCGTCGTATCGGCTACAGCGCAAGCCTTGCGAAGGCGCAGGACCTTGCCCGGTTCGAGGGTATTGCCGGGCGTGTGCTGATTTCGCTGCAACCCTATTACATCCACGACATTGCCGCCAAGCTTCACTGCATGCTGGTGATGTATGATCCGGAGCTTCGCAAGGAAGAGACCCCGTGGCCGGAACTGCGGCGCATGCTGCGCGAGCTGATCCAGCCGCAGTGGTCTGTGATCGAGCCGCAGTCGCGTATCCGCCTGCTCCGGCCGAAGACGCGTGAGAGGCGGTTTCACGAGGAAAGGGACAGGATCGCCGTGTAAACGGCGCGAAGGGCTGGGCAGGGCGCGGCAGCGGTCTTTGGTGAACAGGATCGTCGCAGGGTCTTCAGCGCCCTGCGACGGCGAGACGGAAGCACGCCCTGCCTACGCGGCAACAGGCCCGTTACCAGATAACTCGACGCCAGACGTCGGGAAACGACAGTGGAAAATATCAGGGCGGCAGCAAGTTCAACGAACCTGCCATCGCGTTCATTGCGCTCCCAGTCGTAAGTCATGACCAACCTCAATTGTTTTTGTGAGGGAAGGGTGGCTTCGGCATGGTTAACGAGACCCCAACATTGCAGGCTGAAAGTTGCCGGCATGATCTGGTGCCTGGGCCTTAGCGGCCGTTTTCGACACGGGACCAGTTGAAAAAGATGCACGAAAGTAATACCATTTCATACGTCGGTATTACAGGAATTTGACATGGCAACAACTGTAACGGCCAAAGGGCAGGTCACCATTCCAAAAGCCGTACGCGAGCTTTTAGGAATTTCACCAGGAAGCTCGGTCGATTTTGTTCGAGCTCCCGATGGAAGGATAGTTCTTGTCAGGGCTGACAAGAAACAGCCACTCTCGCGTTTCGCCAAGCTGCGCGGCCATGCTGGTGAAGGTCTGGGTACCGACGCCATCCTGGCTCTGACCCGTGGTGACGAGTGACGCTTGTCGATACAAATGTCCTGCTTGATCTTGTGACGGACGATCCGGTTTGGGCCGACTGGTCAATTCAGCAACTCGAGCTGGCAAGCGTTTCAGGACCGCTGTGCATCAATGATGTTGTGTACGCGGAACTATCTGTTCGATATGAGCGGATAGAAGCGCTTGATGCTTTTGTTGATCAGGCGGGGTTGAAGTTCACCCCTTTCCCTCGCGCGGCGTTATTCCTGGAAGGTAAGGCCTTTACCAGATATCGCCGCGGTGGCGGCACCCGTAACGATGTTTTGCCTGACTTTTTTATCGGCGCCCACGCAGCGATACAAAACCTTCCCTTGTTAACGCGAGACGTGGCCCGTTACCGATCGTATTTTCCGACTGTCACTCTGATCTCGCCTGAAGCTTAGGAATGCGCCAGTCTCGGCATTTGTAATTCCTCAGCTGGCCGGAACTGCGGCGCATGCTGCGCGAGCTGATCCAGCCGCAGTGGTCTGTGATCGAGCCGCAGCCGCGTATACGCCTGCTGCGGCCGAAGACGCGCCAAGGGCGATTTGAGGAGGAACGCGACAGGATCGCCGTGTAAGCGGCGTGACGCAGGCTCGGTGGGCGCGGTCGCAGTCGCAGTCGGAATGTCTGAGTTGGCTCCCGATCATTCCAACCGAGTTTTTTCTGGCGCCTCGAGACTATCGATCTTCCGAAGCTTTGGAAACCGCGCCGCCCAGATGGCTGCGACCATAAGGGTGCCGATTCCTCCGATGACCACGGAGTGCACCGCGCCGAAAACGGATGCCATGCTGCCCGCGCGGAATTCGCCCAGTTCGTTGGACGCTCCGACGAAGACCATGTTGACGGCGTTGACACGGCCACGCACCTCATCCGGCGTCCAGAGCGCGATCAGCGTTTCACGAACATAGACCGACACCATGTCCGCTGCGCCCATCACCACCAGCGCGGTAATGGACACCCATGGGGTAGCCGAGAGCCCGAAGATTACCGTCGCGGCACCGAAGAGGGCGACGCCTGCAAACATCATCACGCCGGCATGGTGGCGGATCGGATGGAAGGCCAGAAAGATCGCGACGAGGATCGCGCCAATGCCCGGTGCCGCGCGCAAGAGGCCAAGCCCCCACGGACCAAGCGTCAGCACCTCCTTGGCGAAGATCGGCATCAGCGCGACTGCACCCCCTAGAAGAACGGCGAAAAGATCGAGAGAGATCGCCCCCAGCACCACCTTTTCATGAGAGATGAAGCGGAAGCCTGCGAGCATGCTTTCCAGCGTCACCGCGCGCGATGTTGTCCGCTGCTCCGGCTTCTTGATCATGAAGGCAAGGATAGCCGAGAGCGCAAAGAGCGTTAGCGCGACCGAATAGGATGCAACCGGGCTTGCGCCATAGAGCAGGCCACCGGCAACCGGGCCAAGAATGGACGCCAGTTGCCATGACGATGAAATCCAAGCACTTGCGTTCGGGAGATCGCTTTCCGGCACCAGATTCGGCGCAAGCGACTGCACTGCCGGACCCATGAATGCCCGCTCTATGCCGAACAGGATGAGAATGAGAAAGACGAGCGACGGCGTAAAGGCATGCGCCAGGGTCAGTCCCAGCAGCGCTGCCGCGCAGGCACAGGCAACGAGGAGGCAAAGCGACATGATCATGCGGCGATTATGACGGTCTGCGACCGTTCCGGTCACAAGAATGAGAAGCAGCGATGGCAGGAACTGAAAAAGCCCGATGAGGCCCAGATAGAAGGCGTTGCCCGTGACCTCATACGTCTGCCAGCCGACCGATACGCTGACGATCTGCACTGCAAAGGCGGAGAGGAAGCGTGCGGAGAAAAATAGCCGGTAGGCCGGATGGCGAAATGCGCCGAAGCGGTTTTCGCCTGCTAAGAGGGACATTGAACTAATCTCTTACAAAGTGGGTGGCGCTTTGGGTCGTGACCATGATGTCATATACTACGAGATGATAATGCGCTTTAGCGGCTGAATATCCTCACAAGCAAGGTGAAACCCTTTTTCGAGTTTCGGCGACAGACTTCGCTTGATCTCTATTGCCCAAGGCTTTTGGCCGGGAGGGGGTGAGCCGACTTGGCGAGGGTTCACCAGTGCAACGGCAGGACTTTCATCTACTATGTGTAGATGACGCGATAGGTCCCAAAGAGCGCAGAAGTACGGTCTTGTCGGCGCTTGAAGAAGCCGCGATTGTTTCATTGCGAGTGCAGGCTCGGTTGCCACTCGACGACGTCTATATTGCTCTGAAAGATGTGATCCCCACATCTGTCCCGCTCAAGCCTGCATCGCTGCTTGCAGCGCCACGGCATCTCGCGTCTGCCGAAGGTTGATCGTGAAAAGCCCAGGCGGTTCAAATCCTACGAGATCGGCTATTTCCATATCGATATTGCAGAGTTGCGATACGAGGGTGGAAAGGCTTTCCTCTTTGTCGCGGTCGATCGCACCTCGAAAATCGTCGTCGCCAGGATTTATCGCAAGGCGACAAAGCTTGTCGCAGCCGGCTTCCTCAAGGCCTTGGTCAAAACAGTACCCTACAAAATCCACACAGTGCTCACCGACAACGGCGTCCAAGTCGTGCAGCATGACAGACGAACAGAACGTGGGTTTGTCGATCACATCTTCGGCGCAGTATGCGCCGCAAACGATATCGAGCATCGTCAGACCAAGCCTTATCATCCATGGGCCAATGGGCAGGCTGAACGCATGGTCAGAACGATCAAGGATGCGACTGTGAAGTCATTCCACTACGCCTCGCTCACTGACCTGCAGCGTCATCTCCGGGACTGGCTGCTCGCCTACAACGACGCCAAACAGCTCAAAGCGCTACGCTTCAAGACACCCTACGAAGCCATCCGTCAGCTCAGCGAGAAAAAGCCGGAAATCTTCATTCGAAGCCAAAGCCATGAGATCTTTGGACCAAACACCTAGCGAGATTTGCCGCGAACGAGAGGATTGCCGTCGTCTGTCCGAACTGCCAGGCGTCGGTCTGCTCGCGGGCAGAGATACCAAGTCCAGCCCACGGATTTGTAAGCGTTTGAACTATGAGCGGCCGTCCCTTTGTACGCCTTTCGCCAAGCTCCAGTCGCCGCGATTGAAACGGACGCGCATTACCGCTAACGGCCTACTGTCTTCTCCCCGTTGCATTACAACGTAGCTCCTTGGGGAATTTCGGAAGTTGATATTCATCCATTCACCTGGCTCTATATTACCGAGATAAACGACGTGCCGGCAGGTTATCATTGGCGTGTTCTTTTCACCTGCTTGAAACAGCGCCCGATCCGCCAACGCGCTGTAGCTGGGAAAGTATAGAAGTCCGGCAGCATTGAAGTCTGTTGCGGGGCATGGCAGGATCGCTTGCGCTCCTGACATGCCGGCGAGTTTCAGTCCGTGATTGCGGATCTCACGCGCAATGGCGGAAGCCTGCTCCGCCACTCGACGAACCGTGAGCGGAGCCTCAGGGGGCATCGCCAGAACTCGCGGGCTCCGGCGCACGACCGATCGGTTGATGCCTGATTCTGCGTGAGCGACAAAGGTCGAAACCAAAATCATGCGACCTACAGTATCACCATCTGCGTAGATGCGGAGAAGCGACGCAAGACGCCCGTGACCGACGCGGAAGAGTTCTGCAGCCAGTGTCATCTCCCCGCCCAGACGGGGAAGATGAGGTCTTACGAGCTGCAAGCTGGTCGCACAAAAAGCCGCATAAAGTGGTTCGCCCTTTAAGCAAGTGAAAACAGCATCCCGCTGTCCCATGGCGCGCGCGATGAGCCGCCAGTGCAAATCACCGGCGCGTCGCTTGAGCCATTGCTCCGAAATGCCACCGTAGCCCATTTCCGCCATTCCAAGCACGTGGCGTTCAACAAGCTCCGTTCCTTCATGTCTGGCGAGCTGAGAGGTTCTCATGCGGCCAGCCTGTCCTTTTGGAATGCCACAATGTGTTTGGCGAGATACCGGCTGTCCTCCTCGATGCCAAGAAATCGGCCCGAGCCCCAGGTGTTCAACCAGCCAAGGCCAATGAAATACAGACCAGGTGCATCCGTCACGCCGCGACGGAACACGGGCTTGCCTCGCTGATCCAGGCAGTCGACCTTCAACCACGAATAATCCGGACGGAAACCGATCGCCCAGATGATTGACGTTATTCCTGCTTCCGCCAGATCAACTTTGGTGATTTCTTGAGCGGGGCGCCAGACCTTTTCGAAAGGGGGCGCCTCTGGAACATTGATTGCCTGCGCGGCGATCCAGGCATCGATCTGCTTGCGAATACCCAAATAGCTCCGGTCAGCGTCGTCAAGGTTCTTTTCGAGGTCAGGCAGGAACGTCATCATTGTGCCCGAGGCGCCCGCGACAGATCCGTAAAGCCGGACGCCCTCGAGGGCATATTTGCGCAGATCAATCTCCTTGCCGCCGTCGCGCCCGGACATGTAGTGGTTGGTCTGGGTCAAGGCTTTGATGGGATCGGGATGGGTATCGATCGTGACGGCATACGTTCCTGCATCGTAGAGCCAGTCGGTGGCGTCGCGTCCACGATACTTGCGCGGGCTGCGTGGCGCGGGCCCTACTGCCAGGTGCACTGGACGACCTTCCAGATGAAAGTCGTCCATGATCTGCACGCCAGATTGGCCTGTACCCACAATCAAGGTTCCGCCCTCTGGTAGTTGCGATGGACGCCGGTAATCGCGCGAGTGCATCTGTAGGATAGAGGCGTCCAGATCTGCCGCGTAGGACGGCACGATTGGATTGTCATAACCACCTGTCGCAACCACAACCTGGTCTGCAGTCAAGTTGCCAGAGCTGGTCTCGATCCAATATCCACCACCGTCGCGGGGCGAGACATGCGTGACGTCCACCCCTTCGCGGATTGGTGGGCTGAAGCTTTCTGCAAAGCCATCCAGATAGTCTACGATTTCTTGTCTGAGCATAAAACCATCCGGATCCGCTCCCTTGTAGTGCCAGCCGGGCAGCCGGCATTGCCAGTTTGGTGTGACCAGACAGAAACTGTCCCAGCGATTGTTGCGCCAGCTTTCGAACTTTCGGTGGCGCTCAAGAACGATATGCTCGATCCCTTCCTGCATCAGATACCAACTGACAGAAAGACCAGCCTGGCCGCCTCCGATGATGAGAACTGGAACGTGCGGTACAGTATCGTCAGTCATAAGAAACCCTTTCATGACATTGAGAGGCAGGTGACCTTGGCGTCAGCCGGCTGAGCGGAAGCTTTCGCTTCAATCTTCGCCAGTTGGTCGAGTGCGGATGAGCAGGCGAAGCCGAATTTCGCCGTGACGCGGTCCGATGCTTCGTTCAGACCGGTGCGGGCACGCTCGACAAATTCAGTTAGCGGATAGGTGCTTCCGGCTTCGAGATGACGCGTTATGGCGGTCGAAGGTGAGTAGCAGCTCTCCTCCGTCCCATCAGGCCAGCGAATGGTGAAGCGTACTTCAGGCATGGGCTATCTCCTTTGCGAGTGCGATATAGGGGGCTGCCGTGTAATCCCAGAAAGTTGCCCGGGCGCCACCGCTCGTTAGATCGATCCGGGAGCTGTCCGTTGCATGACCGATGGCAGCTGCGCTGATGTCCCGAGCAGCAAATACTGAGCAGACCTCGTTTACCCGTTCCCGCCGAACTGAAAGGAGGAAGCCAAAACTCGGAAATGTGCGCAGCCAGCGGTCCACTGCAACACCTGCCGGAAGCGGGATGTCAGCGAGCTCGATGTCGAACCCGCAGCGAGAGGATTCGGCCAACATAAGCGCGGTGCCGACAATTCCGCCCTGGCTGATGTCTTTTCCTGCATCCACCAGACCGGCTTCCGCAACCTCCGGCAATATTTCGTAATCACCGCGCAGCCGCTCGTGAGGCGCGTCGATTGCGGCGCACCAGTTGTCGAAGCGTGGCCGATAATGCCCACGGTGATCGATTGCGGCGATGAGCACATCTCCAGGGGCGGCTGCAAAGCTGGAAATCAGCCTCTTCGCGCGTCCCGTCACGGATACGGCAAGATTGAGATCTTTGCTGCGGAGGTTGGTATGGCCGCCGACGATCGGCACGCCATAGGCCATCGCTGCATCCCTTAGACCGTTAAGCAGGGGTTCCGCAGACGCCGCGTCCGGTGCCCACACGGCATCGATCAGCGCGGTGGCTCGGCCTCCCATGGCAGCGATATCCGATAGATTGACCATCACGCCGCACCACCCGGCGAACCAAGGATCGTCCTGTACAAATTGCGGCATAAAACCTTCGCCCGCCAGCAAATCCCAGGTGCCGTCCGTGGCTGGAACTGCCGCGGTATCGTCTCCAGGCATTCCCGGTGTGCCGGAGGATAGCGAAAGCGCGCGTGTCGTCGCCGCGATGTCGAGTTTGCTGCGAATAGACGGGTGGGCTGCCAGTGCTGTTGCCAAAGCATATAGGTCCATCATGACCTCCGTGCTCTGGCGGACCAGCCGATGGTCGGGTTGCATATGGAGGGATAGTGCTCGAGTGAAGCGAGCATGTGCATGTGGCGCACGCCATGCAGGTCGATTTCTCCTTGCGGCTCCCAATGCAGTCGGCGAAAAAGAGGTACGTTCTGAAGCTGGACATGGGCGTGAAATTCTAGGCATCCGATGCCGTTGGCGGTGCTTACCGCAAGCCTGATCAACTCCGCACCCAATCTTCCGACTTTGCGATATGCGGGAGCGACCGCAAGACGCGAACCCCACCAGATGCCGGGCGCTGGCTCATGGATCCTGACAGTGCCCACGACGTCCGCAGGCTGTGCCGCCAACGTGGCGATTGCCGCAAGGGGGATGGCGCGAGCGTCGATTTCGTCGTGGTCACTGCCGACGAAGATGCGCTGTTCCTCTACAAATACCTGGTGTCGGAGACGAGATACACCTTGGAGTTCCCAGGTTTCAGTTGCTGCCCGGATGATGAATTCAGGGCAGATGAAGGTGGAGTGATCCATGAGGCTCATGCCGGGATCCTCAGTTTCTCGTAAGTTGAGAGCGCCGAGCACGCACCGCATTTTCCGCAACCGGCCTTGATTTCCGAGGCCTTAAGTCCCCCGTCGATGATGATCTGCGACAGGGGAGCGAGGATCGAGGCCATGAAATCGGATTTCGGTGCGGGGTGACTTTCGAGCGGTGTGCCTGAGATAGGCACGAACGGAACAACAAATGGGTAGACGCCCATTGCAACCAGTCGGGTAGACATATGCAGGATGGCTTCACGCGTATCGCCGAGACCCGCCAGGATGTAGGTCGAGACCTGGCCCCGCCCAAACACTTTGACTGCGGCCTCGAAGCTGGAAAAGTATTTTTCAAGCGGAACGCTCGCCTTGCCCGGCATGATCCGGTCGCGGACTTCAGGTGTCACCGCTTCGAGGTGCATCCCCAATGCGTCTGCACCGGCATCCTTCATTCGCTCATGCCAGATATCGTCTTCAGGAGGCTCGCATTGCACCTGAATCGGCAGGTCGACCACGGCCTTAACCGCGCGCGCACTCTCTACCAAAACGGCAGCACCGCGGTCCTTGCCCGCAGGAGTGCCAGTGGTCATCACCATATGCTTTACGCCGTCGAGTTCGACGGCCGCCTTTGCGACCTCCGCCAGTTGAGCGGGAGTTTTGTGCGCGACAGTCCGGCCAGCGGCAAGGCTTTGGCCAATCGAACAGAACTGACAGGTTTTCTTGCGGCTTTCATAACGAATGCAGGTCTGCAGAATGGTCGTGGCAAGGACGTCGCGTGAATGAAGAACTGCGATCTTGTTGTACGGAACGCCGTCTGCCGTCGTTAGATCGTAAAAGCGCGGTCGATTGGGAAATCGAATTCGGGCGACTTCGGATCCTTCCCTGGTGATGCGCGCGCGGCCCTCGGCATCGGGCGCCTCTACGAGATAGGGACTGTCGAATGCGGGTGCGGTATGTACCGGCACCATTACGGTTGTGTCTCCGAAATTGACCGCCTTATGGTCGGAAGGACCTGCACCACCGCGCCTGCTCTCGTGGCCGGCACGCGGATCGACGAGACGCATTCCTCGTGTCTGGAGGTCGTTGATGAGTTCCGGATCTATCGATGGCAGCTCACGCATCCTGAACCTCCTCAAATAGCTTGTCTTGATCCGCTTCGGAAAAATCGCCTGAAGGACCGACCTGCTCGCGTGCGCGTGCGGGCGTCGTGTCATGGACAAGGTGCAGCAGTTCGGGCCGAGCATAGTGTCCGACTGAATCCATCATCCGCTTGCGCTTGGTAATGAGCCGCATGTCCAGATCGCCGATCAGGATGCCTTCGCCCGAGGTCAGCGGCGGTACGACATGGCGCCCTTCAGGCGTGATGATGCAGGTCATGCAGCCATCGCGCAGCCCCTTCTGCAAGGCGGGGTCCGGATGAATAGATGCGATCTGCTCCTCGCTCAGCCAGCCGGTGGCATTGACCACGAAACAGCCCGATTCCAACGCGTGGTGGCGCATGGTGACTTCGATCTGCTCGCCGAATATTGGGCCGACCAGTGAGCCCGGGAAATGAGAGACGTGAATTTCCTCATGCTGGGCCATCAGCGCGTATCGGGCAAGGGGGTTGTAGTGCTCCCAGCATGCCAAGGCACCCACGCGTCCGACGGCGGTCTCGACCACTTTCAGGCCAGCGCCATCGCCCTGTCCCCAGATCATCCGCTCGTGATAGGTCGGCGTGATCTTGCGGCGCTTGAGTTTTAGGCTGCCATCCACATCGAAGATCAGTTGGGTATTGTAGAGCGACCCGTGGTCGCGCTCGTTGACGCCAAGGACGATGACCGAATTGCGTTTGCGCGCGGCGTCGGCGACGGCCCGTGTCTCTGCTGATGGAACCGTGACAGCTTCCTCATAAAGCCGCAGGTGCTCAGGCCCTTGCTGCATGGGCGGCAGAACGAAGCTGAAATAGGGATACCAGGGCACGAAGGTCTCGGGAAATACGATCAGCTCGGCGCCTCTGTCAGCCGCTTCGGCAATCGCATTCAGGACCCGCTCGACGGTGCCAGCGCGTGACGACAGGTCGGGCGCGATCTGGACTGCGGCTGCGCGTACGGTCTTGGGCATGAGTGTCTCCTTCACAGCACCTTGCGCTAAGCACCCCGCTCGCTGCGAAGCGGGGTGCGAAGATCGAATCAGACGGTCCATGTATCGATGATCAGGGCGTTGGCCTTCTTGTGCAGAAGCACACAGTCCAGAACGTCCTGGGGCAGGATAGGGATGATGCCGGGGATCAGGGCCGGTTCGCCGTGCCCATAGAGGGCTTGCAGAGCGAAACGACACGCGTAGACCTTTCCGCCTTCCTTCATGAAGCGCTCGAGGTTCTTGTTGAAGTTCAGATGACCCGGAAACGCTTCATCCCCGAGCTTGGGGAAACCTCGCTGTATCCCTAGTGTGACGCCCGGCCCGTAAAGAAGGATCGAGGTCTCATAGCCTTTTCGCTGAAGGCGGATGGCATTGAGAATGTTCACAAGCCCGATAGAGCCTTCGAACGCCACGGTGTGGAAGGTAACAAGCGCCTTCTCTCCAGGATCGGCTTTTACGTCCTCAAAAACCTTGGACTCGTAGTCGACAAAGAAGTCACCATCCTTGTGCGGCGGCTGCGTTACTTCAGGCATGTCTGCATCTCCTTAAGCGGGGTTGATGCGGAAACGATACGAAGGAAATTGAATGAATCAATAAGCAGTTCAATATCCATACAATAATTTTTTTTAACTTTACGATTTTGCATTCTCAATATGCGAATTGCCCAATAATATGGCGTAAAATTCGAGTTTTTGCCGAAATACCAGGCGAGTTACTGTCTCGAATTTTTGCTTGAAACCACGATTCAATATCCATACAATAAGAAACAATGTAATCCGGACGCGAAATCGAATGTTGAAATGGATCCCGCAACTCCGCCCTGACGGCAAGCCACGTTATCTTCAAATAGCAGATGCAATCGAACTGGCGATCAAGCGCGGCGATATCGCGGCCGGCGACCGACTGCCACCACAGCGTACGCTCGCCGAGCGTCTGGGGATCGATTTCACGACCGTCAGTCGCGCCTACAACGAGGCGCACTCGCGTCGACTGGTGGAGAGCCACGTCGGGAGGGGTACCTTTGCCCTTGGTCGACCCAAGGAGGAGCATCGGATCGATCCACGTCGGGCCGGCGACGAGGATTTGTCAATGAACATGCCTCCCGAACCTCAGGATCCGGACCTTGTGGCTCGGATGCAGGACGGGTTGCAGACTGTCTCAGCCAACCTGATCTCTCTTCTCCGCTACCAGTCCACAACTGGTGGTGAGCAGGACAAGGCCGCCGCCTCTTCATGGCTTTCGAAAAGAGGAATGGTACCGAGCCTCGAACGGATCGCGATTACACCAGGAGCACATGCGACGATGACGGCGCTTCTGTCAACGATGACGAGACCAGGCGACGTAGTCCTGTGCGAGGCGGTCACCTATCCCGGCCTGCGGGCGATCGCGGCGCGCATGGGGTTGCACTTGGTGGGAATTGCGATGGATGCTTCCGGCGTTCTGCCGGATGCGCTTGACGCGGCTATTCATTTGCACCAACCGAAAGCGCTATATCTCAATCCCACGGTTCAGAACCCCACGACGTTGACAATTCCCCGAGGCCGGCGCATGGAGATCGCCGAAGTGCTGCTGCGCCACAGGCTCCCGCTGATTGAAGATGATGCGTATGGCTTCATTCCCGCTGCGGCACCTGTCCCTTTTGCTACTCTGGCTCCCGATCTTACCTGGCACATCGGCGGCCTGGCAAAATGTCTGGGCGCAGGCCTACGCCTCGCCTATACGGTCTCACCTAACGCCAAGGCTGCGTATTCCCTATCCCAGGCAATGCGGGCTAGCGCTGTGATGCCGTCACCGATCTGCATGGCGCTCGCAACGCGGTGGATTGAAGACGGAACAGCCGACGCCATTCGCCACTTTGTCCGTACGGAAAGCGCTTTCCGCCACAATGTCGCGGTTGACACTCTTTCGGGCCTCGACATCAAGGGTGAGCCTGAAGCTTTCAATATTTGGCTGAAGTTGCCAAAAGGAGCGAGCAGGGCGGAACTGATGGGGCGAATGGCTGGTCGCCACGTCGGCCTGATGCCGTCGGATGCCTTCACGGTTTTGGGCAAGCCCGATGAGCACGTGAGAGTATGTCTTGGGGGTATGATCCAGCGTGAACAATTGCGATCCGGGCTCCATTTCATGGCGCAGTCGCTCTCTGATACTGGCTGGATGGGTTGAGCAAATCTACTCCCGGTCTCGCAGATTCCCCGGATCAAATCTTCGACTGCCTTTGGAGCTCGACCGGCGATAGCACCCATTTCCTGATGTGTTTGCCTTTCCGGCTACCAACTGTCGATCTAGTTGTTTAGTCCCGCAGTGTGATGGCGTATCATTGTCGAGATCACAGAGGGACACTCTATGGGCCAATTTCTTCACTCCAGCGCCAAGACCACGCACGCCATTCGAGCAGAGTTACAGCGATCGAAAGCTCCAGCCGCGGCGCTCGCGCGGCGGTGCGGCATCAACGAAAAAACGGTGAGTGTCGATTTCCACTGAGAGCTGACCCGGGGCTGGAGTGAACCCCTCGGGCTGGACCACGGGACCCGGAAAAACAGATACACTCTGCGGGCCTCAATCGGAGAAGGCTCATAAATTCCCGAGGTTCATATCGACGGCATTCGACGCCGTTCAAGTTGCAACTTTGCCAGGATATCCGAAACGGCGTCATCGAACGGCGTGATGCCCAACGCACTTACGGGGTGTCGGCAAACCTCATTCAATTGTGGCTGACGCAGTTCGATCGCGGTGAACTCAATGATGAGGAAGCTGAAGCCAGCGTCATTGCCGAATATGAGGCACAGATCGCGGCACTGGAACGTAAGGTCGGCCAGCTCACGATGGGGCTGGACCTTATGAAAAAAACACCGCGCCCGCCAATCGCCCGCGACAGCGGGAACTCCTCCATCATAACCGTTCCCCGGCCTGCTCTGTCAGACGGGGGTGCAAAATGATCGATCTCCCCAGAAGCACTTACTATTACCGATCGACGGCAAAAGCTTTCAATCTCGACGATACCGAACGCGTTGCGATCATCGAGGACATCCAGGACGAGATGCCTTGCTACGGATACCGACGGGTCACGCATGAGCGTCGGCGAAGAGGCCACCTCGTCAATCACAAGCGGGTCGCCCGTATCTTGCGTGCCAATGGCCTCGGGATCAAGCCTCGCAAGCGGTATGTTCGCACAACCGACAGCAACCAAAATTCACCGATCTACCCGAACCTCTATCGCAACGTGATCCCGGCGCGACCCGATATGGTCTGGGTGGCAGACTTCACGTACATCCGCATCGCCGTCGACTTCTGCTATCTTGCCGTCATTCTCGATGCTTGCAGCCGGAAAGTCGTCGGCTATGGCCCGTCGAAACGCCTGGACACGCCGCTGGCGCTGGCCGCACTGCATTCGGCCATCGAAAACAGAAAGCCTCCGCCTGGCTGCATTCACCACACGGACCGCGGATGCCAATACGCAAGTGAGACCTATCGACGAGCGCTCGATGCCGCCGGCCTCCAGGGTTCCATGAGCGCCGTCGGTAACCAATACCATAATGCGCAGGCAGAGAGCTTTATGAAGACCCTGAAAGTAGAAGACATCTATCCTGCCGGCCACGAAACCCTCGCGGACGTCTCCGAGCAATTGCCCATGTTCATCGAAGAAGTCTACAATGCCAAGCGGCTGCACTCGGCCCTTTGCTACATGTCGCGAGCAGAATTCGAAACTCAACTCGCCCAGCAGGCGGCTTAGTTTGAAGCGGCTCACTGGTCCAGCCCGAGGGTTCACTTCGCATCCCAGGTCAGCTCACAGTCCAAATCAACACTGAGCAGCTTGAGATGTGGAAATAGCCGCCTTTAGGCGGTTTCAATCCGTGGGAATGCGTAAGCGTCCCGCCCAAGCCGCTTTGAGCGGCTCATAATATAGAGCCCCCGGTTTTGCCGCAGGATATTTAAAGTATTGTTGAATACTGAGTTCATGACGCTGCTGGATGTCAAGGCAAACCGATTTGATATCTTTATATAAAAATGCACATGAAGATGAAATAGTTAGCCATATTTTAATTAAAACCATTGAAAATGCACCATGATAATTCGGGTGAGCGGCCATCATGCTTTTCAAGGAAGACAGGTAACTGCTCTATCGTCCGGCTAATGGCGGATGATAGCTTGAATTGATGAAATTAGCCATAGGATGTAACTGAAATCTATGGCGAATTCCCGACAACAAATAATCTTTAAGGGAATATTTGTCTGCCGATGGCCACAACCTGATCTGACAAGAGAACTACGACAAAGAGGGCAATATGTCATTCTTGAAGAATGCTTCGATCCGGACAAAGATAATTTCCATTGTCGCATCGATCTGCGTTATCGGCATTGCGGGTGTTGTCGTGATGTCAAGCAACTATAAAGATTCGAACGCGAAATATGGAGAGTTCATCACGACCCACAACGTCGCGGCCATTCGAATGTCGAATGCGACGAGTTCGCTGGTCGCAACATCATATAATGCCTATCGATCCATCGCCAATGCGCAGACTGAATCTGTCAGACAGGCGGCGGCGCAGGAGTACAGGATCAATACAAAGGCCTTCAGTGAAAATCTGAGCTTGGCGAAGGCGCTGATACCGGACAGAGCCGGCGAGATTGATGAGTTCGGAAAGAGGGGCGATGCCATCTTCGCCCTGGCGGACAAAGCCATCGACCTTGACGCCGCTGGTCAGCATGCGGACGCGCTTGCAACCCTGGCGAAGACTGACGCCATGGTCGCCAAATGGGGCAAGGACGCGTATGACTGGAATAGCGCCAATATCAAGAAAATTCAGTCTGATGCCCGTGACCTGAGCAACGCGGCGGATCACGCCATTATGCTCACGCTGGTGCTCTTGAGCCTATTGTTTGCTATCAGCGTCGGCGCGGGTCTGTTGGTCTCCTCTCGGGGCATTACGCTGCCGATTGCCCGGCTGCGAGAACGCATGATGTCGCTTGCGGCCGGGGAAAACGATGCGCCGGTCGACGGGCAGGATCGACGGGACGAGGTCGGCGGCATGGCTGCGGCTGTCTCCGTCTTCCGCGATAATGCCATCGAGCGGATCAGGCTCGAGAAGGAAGCTGAGGCGATCAGGGACCGCTCCGCCGAAGAGCGCGAACGAACGGCAGCGGCAGACCGCCTGCGCTCCGCCGAGATGGCAAAGGCCACCCAAGGTCTCGGCGAGGGCCTGCGGCATCTGGCGAACGGTGACCTGACATTCCAGCTGACCGATCCCTTTGCGCAGGATTTCGAGGCCCTGCGTGCCGACTTCAACGCAGCTGTCGGGCAATTGGCTGAGACGCTACATCGTGTAGCGGACGCCGCCAGCGCGATTGACAATGGCAGCCGCGAGGTCAGCGCCAGTGCTGACGATCTTTCGAAGAGGACGGAACAGCAGGCTGCCGCCCTGGAAGAAACGGCTGCCGCGCTCGACCAGATTACCGTCAACGTGACCAATTCGTCCAAGCGCGCAGAAGAGGCCCGCAAGATCGCGGCTGAAGCCAACGAAAGTGCTGCCCAGTCGGGTCGCGTTGTCGCCCATGCGGTCGAGGCGATGCAAAAGATCGAAGCATCGTCCGGTCAGGTTTCAAACATCATCAGTGTGATCGATGAGATTGCATTCCAGACCAATCTACTGGCGTTGAATGCCGGCGTGGAGGCCGCGCGTGCGGGCGAGGCGGGCAAGGGCTTTGCGGTCGTTGCCCAGGAGGTCCGTGAACTGGCACAGCGATCGGCCCAGGCCGCTAAGGAAATCAAGGAGCTGATCCGCAACTCGTCGGTTGAGGTTCAGCATGGCGTTAAGCTCGTCGGCAACACCGGCATGGCATTGAAAACGATCGAGGACTATATTGTTGCCATCAACCAACACATGGAATCCATCGCGACATCGGCCAGGGAGCAGTCCGCTGGGCTCAAGGAAGTCAACACGGCTGTCAACCAGATGGATCAGGTGACGCAGCAGAACGCCGCCATGGTCGAAGAAACCAGTGCGGCGGGCGCCCAACTGGCCTGCGAAAGCGGCAAGTTGCGTACATTGATCTCGCAATTCCAGTTGGCAGTAGCTCCCAGACGAGCCGCGTTAGCCGAGACCGCAGATATGAGGCATCGGCCGACCCCTTCTCCCGCGAAAAAGCTGATCAGCAAGGTTGTAAAGGCCTTCTCCGGCAACGCCGCTGTCAAGGAGAGCTGGGAGGAGTTTTAAGCGGTGGCGTCGCCTTAACCGATTTTGAGGCGCGATAGCTTCTTCAGTCAGAATTTTACGCGTCAATGGAAAATGCAATTTCCCGCCATGTCGAGATGGCTTGAGCGCGAAGTTGGCGATGGTCTGCGGCGGTCAGGTATTTCCGGTAAAGAAGAAAGAGATTGGTAATCTTGCCGTGAGCTGGGACGAAACGCTGACATTGGCGCGCGGATCTGAATCGCATCATACGTCGCTCGCGTCGTCGCACGGAGAGATGCGAATTCTCGGCCCGATTATTGAGGCCTTTGTGCGAGCGGTGCTCAACGCCCGGCATCAACTGAGATTTGGCGGCCGAATAGGAACGCAGCTTGTCCGTTACCATCACCCGCGGTGCGCGGCCCTGGCCCGTGAGCAGCTTGCGCATCAGGCGCAGGGCGGCTGCCTTGTTTCGTCGGCTTTGCAGCAGGGCATCGAGGACGTAACCGTTCGCATCGACGGCACGCCACAGCCAATATTTCTTGCCCTTGATCGTCACCACCATCTCATCGAGTTGCCACTCGTCGGCAAAGTGGCCCCGCGAGCGCCGCCGGATCTGATGGGCGAACTTCAGGCCGAATTTCGCCGCCCATTCCGAGAGGGTCTGGAATGAGACGTTGATGCCGCGCTCGGCGAGCAGATCTTCGACGTCGCGTAAGCTGAGCGGAGACCGGTAGTAGAGCCATGCCGCATGGGCGATGATCTCGACGGGAAACCGGTAGCGTTTGAAGTGGGCTTGTGGGCCTCGGTCATAACAATCCGAATATCAAGCCGATCCCAACCACGCGGTTAAGGCGACGCCACCGTCCAGGTTATTAACTCCACAAGGCGGACAACGGCGCAGCAGATAATCTGTCGCCGAAGGGCACAACATCCTTGCTATCGTAGAGCACGACACCGTATGCGAAGCGGTCCTTGCATGCGTCAGCCAGGGTCCGCAGTCCCGCAAAGTCGCTCGACCTTACCGTAGCGGCTGCCTTGACCTCGATCCCTACGATCATGCCGTCATCGCGCTCCAGGACGATATCAACCTCGTGCATCTGCTGATCTCGAAAATGATAGGGTGTCACACGCAGGTCTGAAGCATCCATGAGCTTTAAGACTTCCGCGAACACAAAGCTTTCCAGAAGCGCGCCAAACGTTCCACGATCCGCCTTTACACGATCGAAGGTCAAGCCGCGCGCCGTAGCGAGAAGGCCGGAATCCAAAAAATGCAGCTTGGGCGTCTTGGCGATTCGCTTCAGTGCGTTCGTGTACCAAGGCTGCAATGTCGAGACGAGGAAGACCTGCTCCAGCAGCGCCACGTAGCGCTGCCCCGTCTTGTGGCTGACATTGATGCTCGAACCGAACTGTGAGTAATTGACCAACTGCCCTGAATGCTCCGCCAGCAGGCGAACGAATTTCGGCAACTCGGTCAGCTTCTCGATCTCTGCGATGTCTCTGAGGTCGCGGGTCAGGATCGACGTCAGATAGGACCGCGCCCAATCCTGCCGTCGCCGTTCGCTCCCACGGCTGATCGCCTCGGGAAAACCTCCGAACAGCGCGAGTTGGATGAGGTCATCGCCAACGATCGCCTCTCCGGTTCCCTGAAGTTTTCCCGCAAACAGACGCTCTAGGAACGTCGGCATCTTGCCGTTTATTTCAGCGCGAGCCAGCGGCAGCATCCGAATGGTCTCCATTCGGCCCGCAAGGCTGTCAGCGACTCGCGGCAAGGTCAGCACATTGGCTGAGCCTGTTAGGATAAAGCGGCCGGGGCGATAGTCCTCGTCGATCGTCTTCTTGATTGCGAGCAGCAGATCAGGCGCGCGCTGGATTTCATCGATAATCGCGAGATCCAGGCCGCGAATGAAACCGGCCGGATCTGAACGTGCGGCTTCAAGCGCCGTCTGATCGTCGAGCGTGATGTAGGTCCGCCCTCTCCCCCATCTTTCTGGCGATGGTGGTCTTGCCGGCCCGACGCGGTCCTACGATCAAGACCACCGGGGTATCTGAAAGGGCTTCTTTCACCCGATGCTCGATGAGACGCTTGTACATGGTAGTTCCTGATCTTGGATGAATGGAACTATCAACTATGATAATTGGAAGTCAACAGCTCGCTGATTGGAAGGCTTCTTGCTCACGTGTGAGATGCTTTTGAGGTTGAGCCATCGCTTTCCTGCATTGAGTTAGCACATTACGCAGATGAAACGGATCGAGGCTGCAGGCATCATAGACTGCGACGTGCAGTTTAGAGGCCATGGTTCTGAATAGGATTCTCGGTGTCCTCGGTTAGCGCGTCCATTACGGCCTGCCGAGCATCGAGCCTGGCTTTCAGGGCGAGCACGTCCTTCAAAAGGGCGCGGCGGTGGTTGCCGACATACCGGAAGGGGAGATCGCCCCGATTTGGTGGGGTAATCCCCCCGGCAAATAGCGGGCTTTAAAAGTAGAATTTTCTCGGGCCTTATGATCGAGGAGATTTTGATGAAGACGAGCAGATTTAGTGAACCGCAAATCCTCGCCATCTTGCGCCAGGCGGAAGGTGGCATCCCCGTGCCAGACTTGTGCCGGGAGCACGGAATGAGCACGGCGTCGTTCTACATCTATGGACTGTTCCCCCGTTGCAAGCTTGATTTTGAAGCGGTTTGACTCTGGTCGATTGCAAACATCTATACGGCGTCATCATTTTCGAAGCGCCCAAATGGGGTATCCGCGCACATACGCCTCAACAATTGGGAGGCCTTGTCAGCCATTATAAAACACAGGTTCCGTATGTGCCGGTCCGACCGTTCATTCCATTTCAACTTTCAGCCTGCAATTCGCATGCCTGCCCTTAAGGATTGGCTCGGTATTCGCCGCCGTGGTGAAGCAAGGCCCAGATCACCCTTGCATTCTTGTTGGCAACGGCAACCGCTGCTCGGTTGTAACCACGCCTCTCCCTAAGCTCGTTGACCCATTCGCTGGCAGGGTCGGATTTTCGTTGCGCTGTACGGACCACAGATCTCCCGCCGTGGACCAGAAATGTTCGCAGATGTTGGCTGCCCCGCTTGCTGATGCCAAGCAGGATACGTCGATCGCCGCTGGAATGCTGCCTCGGCACAAGCCCCATCCAGGCAGCCAGATGCCGGCCATTCTTGAAGTCTTCACCATCACTGACCGCGGCGACAACTGCAGTCGCAGTTTTTGGGCCAACGCCGCGGATCTTGGCAATACGCTGGCAAACTTCGCTCTCGCGGAAGACTGCTTCAATCTGCCTGTCGAAGTATTTGATCTTTTCGTTGAGCTGCAGAAGGAAGGCATGCAGCGTACCAATTATATCACGCGTGAGCTCGGTGATATCGATCCTTGGATTGGTGATAATCTCTGGAATCGTTCGCTGGGCAACCGAAGCTGACTTTGGAATTGCTACTCCGCGCTCCAGAAGCAAACCACGCATCTGAGAGATCAGGGCGGTGCGATGATTAACCAGCCTCTGCCGAGCACGATGGAGGCCTTGGATATCCTGCTGGATAATCGATTTCTTCGGGACGAAGCGCATATGCGGTTGTTGAACGGCAATGCAGATTGCCTGCGCGTCATTCCCATCATTCTTCTGGCCCTTCACGAACGGCTTCACATACTGCGGCGCAATGATCTTGACCGTATGTCCCTGGGACTCAAAATGCCGCTGCCAATGAAAGGCGCCTGTGCAAGCTTCGATCCCAATCAGGCAAGGAGGCATCGCCTCGGTTATTTGTAGTAGTTGATCGCGCATCACGCGCCTTTTCAGTGCAACCTGACCATCGCAGTCGACGCCATGAAGCTGGAACACATTCTTGGCGATATCAATTCCCAGAACCGCAACATTTGCCATGGCAACCTCCTTTGTTGGCGCGATCATTTTGACTGAGGGGTGGGGGAACAGTCCATCCCATTAATTGGAAAGCCAAATATGGCGGCATGGACGCGTCCATGATCAGTCAGATGAAGTCCCTGGAAGACGAGAACCGACGGTTGAAGAAGATGTATGCCGAGATGAGCATGCAGGCCGAGTTGCTAAAAGAGGCTTTGGGAAAAAAGTGAAACGGCCATCTCAGCGCCGGGGGATGGCCGGGAAAGCAGTGGCGTTGCGTGGGGTGAGCATCGCGCTCGCCTGCCGCACCTTCGGTGTCAGCGAGACCTGCTATCGTTATAGCACCAAGCTGAACGACGATAACGAGGAGATCGCCGATCTGCTCATCGGATTAACGCGGGCCAAGAAGAGCTGGGGCTTCGGCCTGTGCTTCCTCTACCTGCGCAATGTCCGTGGGCATCGCTGGAACCACAAGCGGGTCTATCGCATCTATCGCGAGCTGGAATTGAACCTAAGGATCAAGCCACGCAAGCGTCTGAAGCGTGACAAACCCGATGCCTTGACCGTTCCGTAAGCACCAAACATGGTCTGGTCCATGGATTTCATGGGGGATCGCCAGAAGCGGGGAATAGCCTTGAGCCACATCCAGCCAGGCAAACCCCAACAGAACGCCTACGTGGAACGCTATAACCGCACGGTCCGGCACGAATGGCTCGACCAGCACATCATCGAAAGCATTGAGGAGGCACAAGAGTTTGCCACGAAGTGGCTACGGACCTACAACAATGAACGGCGCAACATCGGCATCGGCGGCATTAGACCCGCACAGAAAATGAAAATGGCCGCGTGAATTCTACCGCCGAGCCCCGTTAAAAACGGGGGGATTACCTTACCGTCAGCGTCTTTTACGATCACGCTTTCTGCGTAAAGGGCGATGCTGCCATCGCGATGCAGGTCGCGCGTTCCTCGTCAGCCTTTGCCTCATCCGGAAAAATTATCGCAACGAATTTGCTGCTTTTTACTGTCTCCATGTTGATAGTAAAATTGACGATGGCTCCCCAACACACCCGGCATTTACTTCGCCTTCGGAGGACGTGATGCGACCCCCAACCCTACGAATGCAAAGCCAGAAAGGGTCAGATCGATGGCTGCAAAAACTTCCGGCCCGATACCGTTGGTAACGAACCGATCGACAAGAAAGCATCCAAAGCAGAGCAGTCCGGTCAGTCCTCCCGCCGTGATGGAGGCTGAACCCTTTCCGGGCCCCAGCGTTGCGCCGATCCACAACTTCAACACGCCTCCCGCCATGAACAGCAGGCAAAACACCAAAAGTGTCATCATCGATGTTAGCAGCGGATCCTGTACCAGCAGGATGCCGAGAGCCACGTTCAAGACACCGATCGCAACCCAATCTACGGCAAACCCCGGCCGGCTTAACCGGGTGATGATAATCGCGATGAGCAGCCCCCCAAAAATCGACCCCGTCCCAGGCGAATAGCCCACGAGTTTTTTTTCGAACAGAATGTTTACGAATGTTAGAATCGCCAGATCAATCAGAAGTACTCCCAATGCCACCAGCCGCAGCCAGGCACTGTGTTGGCGAAAGAGTTCCGTGTTTGCCTTGCACCGCGCTGACATCAGTTCTTTAAGATCCGTGGGGACGCGCGGTGGGGCAGGCGCGCGCCCCTTTTTATCTCCGGGCCTACGACGTTCTCTGGACATCACCGATCCTCATCTTTCGAGGACGCAATGAAGATCAGCATGCTTCCCCGGATTTCCGGGACCCGTTTCCGGTTTGTTTGAGAGAGTGGAGGACGCAGGGTCATGCAAACATCCTTGGACCAATGAATGAAGTATATATACAAACCATATGTTTGTAAATATCGGTGTGGTGATGCAAGTGCTGTTTCTGCGCTGTCGGAAAATACCCCGCCGCGTTCGCGCCTGCCGCGCAGGTGATCGCGCGACTTTTCGAATATACGTAATTTACATTCAGTACGTATGTATGATAGATCTTCCTCTTCTGAAACTTGAGTTAACAAAGGAAGCGTTGGTCGAACCGCTCGGTAGCGAGGAAACAGGCGCTTGAAGGGTAAATGCGCATGAAAGTCATACCAAAACCTCAGCGTGCTTTCGCTATCCTGTTCCTGTCCGGTCTCCTTGCCTCCACGGCGGTGGTGGCGCAGGAACGCCCTCCGGCAAGGGTGACTGTCGAAACGGTCAAGTTCGAAGACTTTATGCTAACCGCGCGTCTGCCAGGACGCATCAAGGCATCGACCGTCGCCGAAGTGCGGCCGCAGGTTTCTGGAATTATCCGGGAAAGGCTCTTTGAAGAAGGAGCGCGGGTCACGGCGGGGCAGATCCTCTATAAAATCGAGGACGAAACCTATGTCGCTGCTGTGGCGTCTGCCAAGGCGGCTGTGGCTCAAGCTCAGGCGAGCTACGATTTCGCCGTTGTTGATGCGCGCCGCACTGAAGAACTCTTCGGAAACAACACGACGTCTGCGTCGAACAGGGACAGCAAGGTAGCGGAGCGGAATAAGACCGAGGCGGCGCTGCAAGTCGCCAGGGCGCAATTGACGACAGCGGAAATCGATCTGGAGCGAACCACGATCCGCGCGCCCATTTCGGGAACCATCGGGTTCTCAGACACGACACCGGGAGCGTTGGTTGCCTCGCAGCAGACGACTGCATTGACGACGATCCGGTCGCTCGACTCGATCTACGTCGATGTAACACAGTCAGTCAACGATCTGCTTCAATGGAACGAAAAGGCAAAGCTCGGTTCGCCGGAAACGACCGGCGTGGCAACGATGATCCTGCCGAACGGTGAGCAATACCCGCTAAAGGGCGATTTGAAGGCCGCAGAGCCTCGTGTCGAGCCGACGACCGGCATGGTCACTTTGCGTATCGCTTTTGCCAATCCTGACGACCGGCTTCTCCCGGGCCTCTACGTCGAAGTCGAAATTCCGCAGGCCCTGACGAAGGATGCGATTCTCGTGTCTCAGAATGCAGTGATGCGAAATACCAAAGGCGAAGCGTCCGTCTGGGTCGTTGAAGACGGAAAAGTGGCCGTCAGACCGGTGACGATTGTTACAAGCGCAGGCAACAAGTGGGTGATAAATAACGGCCTGAAGCCAGGTGATGCCGTCATCACTTCCGGCTTTCAGAAGGTTGGGCCGGGCGCTGCGGTGGAGGTTGCCAAAGAACCTGTGGGCGATCAGCCTGCTTCGAACGGGAGCAACTGATCCATGGCGCGTTTCTTCATCGACCGCCCCATCTTCGCGTGGGTCATCGCGATCATTATCATGGGTCTCGGCGTTCTTTCGATCCTGAGGTTGCCAATTTCTCAGTATCCGTCAATTGCCGGCCCTTCCGTTGTCATCGGGGCCACCTACCCAGGGGCATCCGCTGAAACAGTGGCAGACACCGTCGTGCAGGTCATCGAGAAGGAAATGACCGGCCTTGACGGCTTGCGGTACATCGACTCATCGACCACCTCGACTGGTCGCGCAACAATCACACTGACCTTCAATCTTGGCGCTGATCCCGATATCGCTCAGGTCCAGGTGCAAAACAAGCTCAGTCAGGCAGAGGCAAGCCTGCCGGCAGAGGTGACGCGGCAGGGGGTGACCGTTGAGAAATCGGCCACAGGCTTCCTGATGGTCATCGCTCTCATTTCCGACGACGGTGCCCGCAGCGCCATCGACCTCGCTGACTACCTGAACTCTTATATGGTTGAACCGATTTCCCGTATTGCCGGTGTCGGCAAGGTGGAAGTATTCGGATCCGAATACGCCATGCGGATCTGGCTCGATCCCCAGAAGCTGAAATATTACGGCCTTTCGCCAACCACTGTCGTCAACGCCATCAGCGCCCAGAACGCCCAGATTTCCGCGGGCTCTTTTGGCGCAATGCCATCACCTAAAGGCCAGCAACTCAACGCGACGGTTACGGCACAGTCTCTTTTAAGGACTCCGGAAGATTTCGAACGAATTGTCTTGCGTTCGGATACGGATGGCGGACTGGTATTGCTGCGCGATGTCGCCAGAGCCGAGTTGGGCACAGAGAACTACGAGCTTTCCAGTTTCTATAATGGTAAACCTGCGGCGGGCATGGCGATTCAGCTCGCGTCCGGGGCTAATGCTCTCGAAACCGCTGAACTCGCCAAAGCGAGAATGGCGGAACTTGCCCAGTTTCTGCCTGCGGGGGTCAGCTATGTGATACCCTATGACACGACGCCCTTCGTAACGCTTTCAATCGAGGCAGTGGTCCACACGCTCATCGAAGCGATCGTTCTGGTCGTACTTGTTATGATTGTCTTCCTGCACAACGTCCGCGCCACGCTCATCCCGACGTTGGCTGTCCCGGTCGTGCTGTTGGGTACCTTCGGCATCATGGCGGCACTTGGTTTTACCATCAATACCCTGACCATGCTTGCCATGGTGCTGGCGATCGGCCTGCTTGTCGACGACGCAATCGTGGTCGTGGAAAATGTCGAGCGCATCATGCGCGACGAGCATCTCGACCCTGTTGCCGCGACCAAGAAATCAATGGGAGAAATCCAGGGCGCTCTTGTCGGCATCGCGTTGGTGGTCTGCGCCGTCTTTGTGCCCATGGCTTTCTTCGGAGGGGCGACAGGGGAAATGTATAAGCAGTTCTCGGTGACGATCGTCGCTGCGATGGGGCTTTCGGTTCTGGTCGCGCTCATTTTCACGCCAGCGCTTTGTGCAACCTTGCTCAAGCCGCATTCGACCGAGACGAAGAACGGTATCGGCAAGCGGTTCAGCACATGGTTCGAGCGCAACTTTTCTTGGGTGACCGATCGTTACAGCGGTGTTGTCAGGATTGCGACCAAAAGGCCGCTCAGGATGTTCCTCGTTTATCTTGTGCTGGTCGGCGCCATGGTGTTTCTGTATCAGCGCACTCCAACGTCGTTCTTGCCCGATGAAGATCAGGGGACACTGATCACGATCGTTCAGACGCCACCCGGTTCGACGGCCGAAAACACCGAAGCAGTTTTGCGGAAGGTCGAGAACTACTACATGACCGCCGAAGCGAAGAACGTCGATTCCGTGTTCTCGGTCCGCGGCTTTTCGTTCGCGGGCCAGGGCCAGAATATGGGCATGATGTTTGTCAAGCTGAAGGACTGGCAAGAGCGCGAAGGGGTCGAAAACTCTGCGCAATCGATCGCCGCTCGTGCCTTCGGACCGCTTATGGGAGGCATCAGCGAAGCCATCGCTGTGCCCCTGGTTCCGCCTGCGGTAACGGAACTTGGAAACTCGAACGGCTTTACTGCCTTCCTGCAGGCCCGTTCAGGTCAGAGCCACGAGCAACTTCTCGAAGCCCGCAACATGCTGCTTGGCATGGCCGCACAAAGTCCGAAGCTGATGGCCGTGCGTCCGAACGGCGTGGAGGATGCTTCCCAGTTCGAGCTCAACATTGACTGGGGCAAGGCAGGCGCCGTTGGTCTGACTGCGGCAGATGTAGGCTCGTTCCTGACGACGATCTGGTCCAGTTCCTACGTCAATGATTTCCTGTATGAGGGTCGGATGAAACGGGTTTATGTCCAGGGAGAGCCCGTAGCGAGAACCGGGCCGGAGGATCTTTCGTTGTGGCGCGTGCCAAACTCGAATGGCGATTTCGTGGACTTCTCAACCTTCGCGACACAAAACTGGGTGTTCGGTCCACAGCAGGTCAGCCGCTACGACGCCTTACCGGCAATGGAGATCGAGGGATCGCCAGCGGCGGGATTTTCCTCCGGCGAGGCCTTGGCTGAAATGGAGGCTTTGGCCGCAAAACTACCACCGGGTTTCAGCCTGCAATGGACCGGCATGTCGCTTGAGGAAAAGGATGCGGGAGCCGGCGCTCTGCCACTTTATGGGCTCGCATTGGCAACAATGTTCCTTTGCCTCGCGGCATTGTATGAAAGCTGGACGATACCGATCGCAGTTTTGTTTGCCATGCCTGTTGGCGTGCTAGGCGCACTACTCGGCGCATGGATCGGGGGACAATCGAACGGCGTTTACCTGCAAGTTGGACTGCTTACCGTCGTCGCGCTTACAGGTAAGAATGGCATCATGATCGTTGAATTCGCCCGGGAACGCATGACGCATCTTGGTGAAGACGCACTGGTGGCTGTACGTGAAGCGGCCAAGCTTCGCTTCCGGCCGATTCTGATGACTTCGCTTGCTTTCGGTCTCGGTGTGATCCCGCTTGTTGTCTCAAGCGGGGCAGGGGCAGGCGCTCGGCAAGCGATCGGTTATGCGACATTCTTTGGTACGGTAACAGGGACATTACTGGCGATTGTGTTCGTTCCTGTGTTCTTCGTGTTGGTCACCAGGCTATTCAGCCGACAACGAACATAAAATAGAGGTCGGTGCAATCGTTGGTTAGCGGTCCAGGAAAGATCACTGGGCCGCTTGGCTATTTGTCTATAGAGAAATACAAGCGGTCGCTTCGCCCATGTTCAATGATTCCTGAAGCGGAAGTTGGCAGATACGGTTTATTCCGTTGCCAGACGACGGAAGTTAAGAGGATCAGTTTTGTGAGACGAACCAAGGAACAGGCTGCGGAAACTGGCCGTAATGTATTGCAGGCAGCTGAGGAACTCTTCCTCAACAAAGGCTATGAAAATGTGAGGCTTGAGGAAATTGCGACCCAGGCAGGTGTTACCCGCGGGGCGGTACACTGGCATTTCAAGAACAAGCATGGGCTCTTACTTGCCCTGCGGGACTCGGCACAGGAGCCCTTTCGGGTCCTTGCCGAGGAACTTTCGACGAGTGACGGTGCTGCATCGCTGAAGAAACTGGGAGATATCATCTCCGAGACGTTTAGGCGGCTGGAGAATGATCCACGTCAGCAGGGCCTCATACGCGTCATGATTACGCTCGACCTTTCGGAAAAACACGACGCCGGGGGCGCTGCTTTTCCGGAAGACGTGCATGACACCTTCATCAGAATATTCGAGCAGATCGACCGAGATCTCGGCATCACGGCTCCCTGGACCCCGTATAAAGCCGCCTCGATGCTCCATGCTACGATCGGGGGGCTGCTCATGGAGTGGGCGTTAAGAAGAGGCGCCTTTCAGATTTTTCCCGACGGCGCCTTGTTCATCCGGACTCTTCTTGACGGCTTGACCAAGTGACCCATGGCCGAAGACTGACCCTGCCGGTCAGACGGATTATCCGGTCGATCACCGGAAGGCAAGCGTGCTGTCGGGATAGGAAAACGTCACGTCGCGCGCCGCGCTGTCGCTGTACGACGTCACTCTTTTCGAGTTTTAGGTGTTTAGTCCCACAGTAGGCGTATCATTGTCGCGATCACAGAGGGACACTCTATGGGCCAATTTCTTGATGGCAGCGCCAAGACCACGCACGCCATTCGAGCAGAGTTACAGCGATCGAAAGCTCCAGCCGCGGCGCTCGCGCGGCGGTACGGCATCAACGAAAGAACGGTGAGGAAATGGCGATCTCGGCCAGGCGTCGAAGATGACGCGATGGGTCCGAAAGAGCGCAGAAGTACGTTCTTGTCGGCGCTTGAAGAAGCCGCGATTGTTTCATTGCGAGTGCAGGCTCGGTTGCCAGTGACGACGTCTATATTGCTCTGAAAGATGTGATCCCCACATCTGTCCCGCTCAAGCCTGCATCGCTGCTTGCAGCGCCACGGCATCTCGCGTCTGCCGAAGGTTGATCGTGAAAAGCCCAGGCGGTTCAAATCCTACGAGATCGGCTATTTCCATATCGATATTGCAGAGTTGCGATACGAGGGTGGAAAGGCTTTCCTCTTTGTCGCGGTCGATCGCACCTCGAAAATCGTCGTCGCCAGGATTTATCGCAAGGCGACAAAGCTTGTCGCAGCCGGCTTCCTCAAGGCCTTGGTCAAAACAGTACCCTACAAAATCCACACAGTGCTCACCGACAACGGCGTCCAAGTCGTGCAGCATGACAGACGAACAGAACATGGGTTTGTCGATCACATCTTCGGCGCAGTATGCGCCGCAAACGATATCGAGCATCGTCAGATCAAGCCTTATCATCCATGGACCAATGGGCAGGCTGAACGCATGGTCGGAACGATCAAGGATGCGACTGTGAAGTCATTCCATTCAGTGTGAGGCGAGATCCCTGCCTGTTTTCGCAGCCCCAATAAAGGACGCCAAGATCGCGCGCAAATTCCGTTGCCTGTCCTTCAGCCAAAATCCCAATGTCTGATTATTGCGAGAGCCGTGTGACACGGGCTGCGAGTTCCGATCTGTTAGAGCAGCCCATCTTCTCAAGGCAGCGCGTGAGATGTGTTCGTACCGTTGCAAAACCTATGTTAAGAACCCGCGCAATATCCTTGTCGGAGCAACCACGCGAAACCAGCAGGGCAACGTCCCGCTCGCGATCGGTAAGAGCGGTGAGAGTTACGTCGGGCGAGGCCGACAGAGCGCGTTTGAGCAGTGGCGCGAGGACTTTCAACAAGCTGATTTCCCGGTCCGCGAAGTCAGGTTGGCGCCTGGTCCGCCAGATGCGCAAATCCGCCAATGCCCGTCCATTGTCCTTGAGGAAGACGTTAATGCCATGGTCCAGCCCGTCCTTCATCAGAAAGTCGTTGAAGAACTCTGTTTTACTTAAGTCGGGCTTTGAAATTACCTCATCGACGTAAGCCGGCCGCCACAGACTCCGCAATTGCCGGGTCATCGGATCGCGATACTGGTACCAGCTCCTGTATGCCTTGATGCTATCGGGTGACTGGTTGATTACGAACGGATCATCATAGGAGTTTATTTTAGAATTCCATTTGTATGACGCCAGTACGTCGGCCCGCATCAGACGCAAGATGTCCGGGAAAATATCCTCCCTGATCTCCGTCGACCTTGGGCTTGTCAGTCTCCCGACGATATCGGCAAACAAACTAGCCTCGTCAAATGTCAAATCAAATACAGTCCCGCTCATGAGACCCCCGATTACCGCGGAATCTTTTTGTCCGCCTCGTTCCCTTTTTATGAATGGAAGCAAACCACGTGCCAAAGATCAAGGGTTTTCGGTTTGTCTGGCACAAGCCCGACGGCCGGAGAGTGTACCGACGCGCCCAATCGTGCCGGCAAGACCATCGTTCCACCAGCAAAAATGCTGATGGTGGCGCGCCTGTCATCTCCGGTAGCCCTGCACATGTTGAAACTTTGTGCGGAAACCATGATGACACTCACTCCATTCACGTTGACTGAAATCGCCACCGCCATGGCGCGAGGCACGCTTGGTGCTGAGGAGTTCGTTACCGATCTGTTGAGGAGAAAGGAAAACCTCGCCTCGATCCACGCCTTTGTTTCACTCGATGAGGAGCGGGCGCTTCGCGATGCGCGTCAGGCAGACGTAGAACGGGCGGCCGGGCGCTTGCGGGGGCCGTTGCACGGGTTGCCCATTGGCTTCAAGGACAACATCAACATTGCCGGCTATGTCACAACCGGCGGAACGCCAGCACTTTGCGACTTCAAGCCTTTGAGGGATGCACAGGTCGCGGTCAGGCTGTTGAACGCCGGCGCGATTGCCTATGGCAAGAACGGAATGCACGAGCTCGCCTACGGCGCGACCTCTGTCAATGCCGCCTATGGTACACCGCGTAATCCCTTCGATGAGACCCGTACTTCGGGCGGTTCCAGCGGGGGCAGCGGGGCGGCCGTCGGTGCGCGGTTGGTCCCGGCATCCATCGGAACAGATACTGGCGGCTCCGTGCGCATTCCTGCTGCTTTCTGCGGCGCATGGGGTTATCGCCCGACAACCGGCCGTTGGCCGACCGACGGCATCGTGCCGATTTCAACAACGCGGGACACGCCGGGTCCAATTACGCTTTCTGCGACGGACTTGGCGCTGTTGGACAGTGTCGTAACGCTCGCGCCGCTGGTCCTGGCTTCGCCTATAAAAGGTACGAGGCTCGGGGTTCCGCATAAACATTTCTGGGACGTCGTCGATGCAGAGGTTGCCGCGATCTGTATGGAAGCGCTTCAACAGCTCGTTGCTGAAGGCGCGGAGCTTGTTGAGGTCGATTCTCGAGCGCTTCCCGAGCCATATGCCGCCGCCGCGATGCCAATTTCGATTTACGAAGGAAGGCTGGCGCTATCCGCATTCCTCGCCGACCAAAACATAAAGTTGAGCTTTGCCGAGGTTGCCGATCAGGCAGCGAGCCCGGATGTGCGTGAAATTCTTCTTGCCCAACTTGATCCGGTGACGGCCGTCAGTCAATCGGCTTACGAGAGCGCCATAGCCGAGCACCTTCCCGCCTTGCGGTGCGCCTATGCGGATGTTTTCAGGTCCAACCGGATTGACGCGCTCGTGTTCCCCGTCTGCCGTCTGCCCGCGCCACAGCTCGATCAGCCGTCATCGGTCGAGGTTGGCGGCAAAATGTTTCCTGTTTTTCCAGCTCTCATTCACAATACGGATATCGGCAGTGTCGCGAGCTTGCCTGGGGTCTCCGTCCCGGTCGGCCTCACGCGCGCGGGACTGCCTGTGGGTCTGGGACTGGATTTCGCGTTCGGGCAGGATCAGGCGCTTCTCTCATTCTCGCTTGCTATCGAGACGTTTTTTCCCGTGCCGTCACCTCCGATATGAGGCGGTGCGGAACGCACTGGATCGCATGCATATCCGGCGAATGGCGGTCGGCCCCGCGTCCTCAATATTGCTGATGAAGAAACCCCCGATCAGCGCTACTCTAGACCATTCGTGATATTTTGAGAGGACTGCGATGAGACACGACGATCACACGATGCCGCCTTCCACACTCGCGCTAAGGATCAAGGCCATTGAGACGCTCATGGTCGAAAAGGGTAAGATCGACCCCGGGGCGGTGACGGAAATCGTCGATATCTTCCAGAACAAGCTTGGTCCGCGCATCGGCGCGGGTGTCGTGGCGCGAGCTTGGTCCGACCCTGCATTCAAGGCGCGTCTTCTTGATGATGGAACAAAGGCGCTGAAAGAAATGGGTGTCGGGGGGCTGCAGGGCGAGGCGATGATTATCCTTGAGAACACACCTGAGGTTCATAATGTGATCGTCTGTACCCTGTGTTCGTGTTATCCTTGGACAGTGCTTGGTCTGCCGCCGACATGGTACAAATCTGCACCTTATCGCAGCCGCATCGTCAGCGAGCCGCGATCAGTACTTGCGGAATTCGAACTGGATATTTCCAGGGACCGCGAGGTGCGTGTTTTCGATAGCAATGCGGAAATCCGCTACATGGTTCTGCCGGAGCGCCCTGCCGGTACGGAGGGATGGAGCGAGGAAAAACTGGCAGCTCTCGTCACCCGTGACTCCATGATTGGCACAGGTACGCCGCTTTCGGCGTCAGCGATCTGAGGAGGGGCAGATGAGATCGATCGCCGACATGGGTGGTATTCAGGGCTTCGGCCCCGTCAATCGCGCTGACGACGACACCCGATTCAAGAGGGAATGGGAAGCAAAGACATTTGCTGTCAATGTTCTTTCACTCGCAGCCGGATGTTTCAACATCGACGAAAGTCGCTACTCCATGGAGAGGATGCCGCCGGCCGATTACCTGACGACTTCCTATTTCGAACATTGGCTGTATTCGCTGGAAGATTTGCTGATTTCCAAGGGGTTCTTCACCCAGAGGGAATATGAGGCTCAGATCGCCGAGCTTGCCGTGACGGAGGCTGGTCATGCTCCCTAAGGAAATGGTCGCCATCGTAATAGCAACAGGCGCCTCGACGCTGCGCGCCGTCGAGAGCGTGCCGAAGTTCAAGGTGGGCGATGACATCAAGACAACCAACGATCACGTTTCCACCCACACGCGCCTACCTGATTATGCACGCGACAAGCGCGGAACCATCGTTGGTTATGAAGGCCCCCATGTCTTCCCGGATGCACATTCGGCGGGACGTGGAGAATGTCCCGATCATCTTTACCGCGTCCGGTTCGAGAGCGAGACGCTCTGGGGCAAGGGAAGCGACGGGCCTGGGGCCGTGTATCTGAGCCTTTGGGAAAGCTACCTGTTATGTGGAGAAGTGTCGTGATGGCAGATGATTTGGCAATCGATCCGCGATGGCTCGACAATGGCCCGGCCTTTTCCGCGCCATGGCAGGCAGAAGCCTTTGCGTTGACCATGCAATTGTCGCGCGCCGGCCATTTTGCGTGGGCCGAATGGGTTGGGGTATTTTCAAGCGAGATCACGACCTCTCCCCAAGAAGAAGGCGAAGATACCAACACGGCCTATTATCGACAATGGTTGCAGGCTCTGGAAAAGATCATCGGGTATCGCGGCATGACGACAGATGATGAGGTGGCCGATTATCAGGAACATTGGCGGCGTTCCTATTTTCACACCGAACACGGCAAGCCCGTTAACTTCCGCAAGGAGCTAGCGCCCATTCCGCACGGGGCACTGGAAGAGCTCGCTCACGAGCATGATCACCACCACCACGAACATTGCCACGCCGGTGACCACGAAACGCATTCCGGTCCGGTTGCCGTGAGCCCTGCTCGCCGACACGCTTCGTCGTAACTGATCTGCAAAGCCCCAGGACCTGAGTCGATGATCGTGGTGCCGAAAGGTCCCGCATTGGTATTCCTGTTCGATTTCAAAGAAGAAAGTCACTGCGATGCGGGTGTCCGATTATCCACAAAACTGTTGATCCCCGATCTCTGGAGCCGCTCCTACTATGCTGAAGCCGGTCGCCCCAAGTAGCCGTCCTGCGGCGAACTTGCGACCGTGAAACCGCAGTGCGGCAAGAAAAAATCGACAGAGGAAGAACCATGACATTTTCGCACGACAACATGAGGTTGACCCGCCGCAAGTTCCTTCACACCGTGGGAGCTGGTGCTGCCGCGAGTGCGGCGACGTCCCTTTTGCCGGCTCCGGCTATCGCTGCCAGCCCGACGATCAAGATCGGCTATATCAGCTCGAAGACCGGCGCGCTGGCACCGTTTGCAGAAGCGGATCCTTTCATGCTTGCCAAGGTCCGCGAGGTGCTGAAGGATGGGCTTGTCAATAACGGCAAGACCTATAAGGTTGAGATCAGCGATATCGACGACCAGTCGAATTCTGATCGAGCCGCCACCTCGGCAAGCCAGTTGATCAATAATGACGGCATCCATCTCATGCTCGCTCAGGGGGCGCTGACCAACGTTCCGGTTGCCTCGCAATGTGAGACGGCGGGCGTGCCCGGCATCACTACGATGGACCCATGGCAGGGCTGGATGTTCCCGCTGAAGGGGACGCCGGACGTTGGTTTCAACTATGTAAACCACTTCTTCTGGGGCATCGAGGACATCATTTCAACCTTCATCGGCATGTGGGACCTGCAAAGCACCAACAAGAAAGTCGGCACCGTCTGGTCCAACGATCCGCCCGGCAAGGTCTTTGGTAATACCGAAATCGGTTTTCCAGCGTCGCTTGGCAAGGGCGGTTATTCGATTGTCGATGTCGGTGAATTTCAACCGGGTGCGGACGACTTCTCTCGGCAGATCGTCGCTTTCCGCGATGCTGGTTGCGATATCGTGACGGGTCTCTTCTCCCCACCGGAATGGGCGGTGTTCTGGCGTCAGGCGCAGCAGCTCGGCTTCAAACCAAAGATTGCAACGCCGGCCAAGGCGTTGCTCTTCCCCGCCGGCATAGAGGCTCTCGGCAAGACTGGCGACGGGATGTCTACCGAAATTTGGTGGACGCCAGGCTATCCGTTCAAGTCCACATTGACGGGCCAGTCCTGCGGCGAGATCGCGGCGGAGTATTCCAGGTTATCGGGCAAGCGCTGGACACAGCCGATCGGTGTGGTCCACGCCTTGTGGGAACTGGGCATCAACGCGCTGAAGAGCGCGGCTGATCCAACCGACCCGGATGCCATACAGGCGGTCATCAAATCGACCAGGATGACGACGGTGGTCGGCGATATAGACTGGGCCGGAAGTCCGATCAAGAACGTCGCCAAGCTGAAGATTGCCGGCGGCCAGTGGCGTCTCCAGCCCGACGGAACCTACGATTTGAAGGTCACCTACAACAAGAACGCCCCAGAGGTTCCAGTCCAGGCCGACTTTACGATGGACTTGGCGCGGAAGGCCGGATGATGGCGGCATCTGACGTGATCAGGGCGCTGACCGTCGAAAATGTCGTGAAGTCCTATGGCGGACCGACAGTATTGGACGGTGTCAGCATCGCGATCGATCCCGGGAAAATTCTCGGGATCATCGGCCCCAACGGTTCCGGCAAGACCACGCTTTTCAGCGTGATTTCCGGTGCTTTTGCGCCGTCTTCCGGGAAGATTTTCCTTGCCGGCCGCGACGTCACCGCACTTGGAGCTTCCGCGCGTGCCGTTGCCGGCATCGGACGAACCTTCCAGGTTCCGCAAGCCTTCTCGCACATGTCGGTCTACGAGAATGTGCTTGTCGCGGTTGAGTTTGCTGCGGGGATCAAGGGCCGCGAAGGGGAGGAGGCTGCGCTTCAGGCGCTGAAAGTCTGCGGGCTCGAGAGTCGCGGAGATCTGGTCGCCGGGGGGCTGCCGCTGCTTGACCGCAAGCGCCTCGAGCTCGCCCGCGCGCTGGGCACGAAGCCCTCCGTTCTTTTGCTGGACGAAATCGCCGGAGGATTGACTGACGAGGAGGCCGCAGACGTCGCGACCATTGTTAAAGCGCTGGCAGCAAGCGGAATTGCGATTATCTGGATCGAACATCTCGTGCATGTGCTAACCCATGCCGCCGACGAAATCGCAGTTCTTGGTGAAGGGCGCATCATCGCGCAGGGCGAACCGCATGAAACGATGCGGATGCCCAAGGTAAGGCAAATCTATCTCGGAATGGAGCCTGACATCGATGATCTTGATCAATGACCTCAGGGCGGCCTATGGGCCGCTGCCCGTTCTGTTCGGCTTCGACCTCAGCTTGGCACGTGGCGAAACGCTGGCGCTGATAGGCGCAAACGGTGCGGGGAAGACCACAACCTTTGCGGTGATGACGGGCCGTTTGAGGCCCCAGACGGGCAGCGTTTCGATCAACGGCCGAGACATCACCGGACTGACGCCAATGGAAATCGTCAGTCACGGAGTGGCACTCGTTCCCGAGGGTAGACAACTCTTTCCGAGTCTCACCGTGGAGGAAAACCTACTGGTCGGTGCGCATTCGCGGCGGTCGGGAGGATGGAACCGGGAGCGTGTCTACGAGATTTTTCCGACCGTTGCCGAGTTCCGCAAGCGGCCGTCGACGGCGCTTTCGGGCGGTCAACAGCAACTTGTTGCCATCGGTCGTGCACTCATGTCCAACCCTGAGGTTCTGCTCTGCGACGAACTCTCGCTCGGCCTATCTCCGGCAGCCGCCGATATTGTCTACGCTGCGCTTCAGAAGCTGCGAGGGGAGGGGCTCACAACCGTCATCGTCGAGCAGGACATTGCCCGCGCCCTTTCCGTCTCGGATCGCTTTGCGTGCATGCGCCACGGGCAGATCGCGTTATCGGGTCCATCTTCCACCGCGGACAGAGCTGAAATCTCAAACGCCTATTTCGGGATGCGTTGATATGTTGGAAACCTTGATCAATGGCGCGTTGGTCGGCGCACTTTATGGCCTTTACGGCCTGGGGCTGTCGCTCTGTCTCGGCCTCATGCGGCAGATCAACCTTGCGCATGGCGATTTTATTGTCTTCTCCGCCTTCCTCGCACTGCAACTCATGACTCATTTCGGGCTTCACCCTCTTTTTGCGCTGCCAGTGGTCGTGCCCGTCATGTTTGCGGTCGGCTGGGCCTTGCAGCGCTTCATCATCGAGAGGACGCTTGGCCGTGGCGAGATGTCACCTATCCTGGTAACGTTCGGGCTCTCCGTCATTCTCCAGAATGTCATGCTCGAACTTTTCAGCGCCGATACCAGAAGCCTTGATCCCGGCGTGCTTGGAACGGCGGCAGTCAATTTCGGCTCGGTGGCGATCGGCGTTCTGCCACTCCTCACACTTGCGGTGTCGATCGTCATTTTTGCACTTACTGCGGCCGTTTTCGGCGGTACGCGCTTCGGCCGCGCCGTCCGCGCCACCTCGGACAATGAAACTGTTGCGCAGTTAATGGGGATTGGGACGCGGAAAGTCTTTGCCACTGCCATGGGCTTTGCGCTGGCCATCTCCGCCATCGCAGCGATCTTTTATGGTATGCGTGGTACTTTCGACCCGTCGACGGGTCCGGAGCGCATGCTGTTTGCATTTGAAGCGGTGATCCTTGGTGGGCTCGGCTCGATCTGGGGAACGCTTGCCGGCGGCATTATTCTAGGCATTTCCCAGGCGGCGGGCACTTTCATCACCCCGAGCCTCGGCCCGCTTGTCGGCCACATCGTCTTTCTCATCGGCCTCTTGTTGATGCCGGGTGGCCTCTTCGCTAGAAGGATACGTGTATGATGCTCGCTTCGCCTCTTGCCCGGTCTCTCGTGGCTGTAGGTTTTCTTGCCGCGGTGCTGTTCGCCATCCCGTTTACAGGCTCCCGATACGCTGTCTTGCTAACGACCGAAATTGCAGCGGTGTTGGCAATTGCTCTCATGTGGAACCTGCTTGCGGGCTTTGGCGGTATTGTTTTCATGGGCTTTCAGGTCTTCATCGGCATAGGTGGATACACGCTCTTTATTGCCGCCAACGGGTTCGGCATGTTGCCATTTCCTTTCGTGTTGTTGTCTGCGGTCGTCTGCGCAGGCTTCGCATTGCTGATCACACCTGTTCTTTTTCGCCTGTCGGGTGCTCAGCTTGCCATAGGATCCTGGGTCATTTCGGAAGTCGTCAGACTGATCGTCTATCATACTGGGCTTCTCGGTGGCGGCGGTGGAATCGCGTTGACGGCTGTACGTGGTGTTGATCGTTCCGTCAGGCTTTTTGCAACCTACGGCACAGCCGCCGTCATTTTGTTGATCGCGCTCCTGACTTGCGTCCGGCTGATGCGAAGCCGCTTTGGTCTCGCCTTGCGGGCAATGAAGGACAGTCCACTTGCCGCCGAAGCGATGGGCGTCACGATCCGCAAAACGCAAACCTATGTCCTGCTCATCGCAGCCGCGATCGGCGGTGCAGCTGGAGCCTGCTACTATATGGTTGCCCTGCAAGTGAGCCCGACTGCCGGTTTTTCAATGAACTGGATGGCTATCATACTCTTTGCGGTAATCCTCGGCGGAATCGGAACGCTCGAAGGCCCGATCGTTGGCGTTGCCATTTACTTCTTGTTGCGCGAAACGATGGGCAATATCGGATCGCTCTACTTCATAATCCTTGGCGTTCTGGCGATCGGCGTGACATTGTTCGTCCCTGGTGGTGCCTGGGGACTGTTAAAGTCTATGATCAAGATCGATCTGCTCCCCATCCGTCGTCAAATGCGTGAGGTAGGGGGGAGCGTTTGACTTGCCTGTCGTTCTCATCGAACGGTTACTTCAACGATGCAAGCTTGAGAATGATTGGCCGGCGTCACGCATGGTAACCATGGGGCTTCGCCCCTTTCGGGTGTCAGAGTGGAACTCGGGCTCATCTATCCGCCGGTCGGCATGAGCGTCTTCGTCATCAGGAGCGTCGTGCCGAAACTGAGATTCTCTCGAATTTCAAGGGCGTGGAGCCTTTCATCGTCACCAACCTTATCCGCCGTGGGCTGGTGATCGCCTTTCCCATTCTGGCGACATGGATCCCGTCCCATGTCTAAAATACGAAAGTGAGTCCATTCATGACGGACAGAAAGCCTGCTACAATCACCGCCGGAGGCGCTCTATTGGCACGCCTGAAGGCAGTTGGCGTCGATTACATCTTCGCCAATTCAGGCACGGATTTCCCTCCGATCATCGAGGGGCTGGCGGAAGCGTCGGCCAATCAGATTCCCTTGCCCAGGGCAATCGTCATTCCCCACGAAAATGCGGCCATGGGCATGGCCCACGGCTACTATCTGGCGACGGGACGCGCACAGGCGGTGATGGCGCACACCAATGTCGGGCTGGCCAACTGCGCCATCGGCGCTATCAACGCTGCGACCGAACATGTTCCGATGCTGCTTTTTTCCGGGCGGACGCCCGTCGTGGAGAAGGGGCGGCTTGGTGCGCGAACCGTACCGATCGGCTGGGGTCAGGAAATGCGGGACCAGGCGGCGATGATCCGCGAGACCGTTAAATGGGACTATGAACTGAAATTCCCTGAACAGGCTGTGGACATTGTTGACCGTGCCTTTGCTGTTGCGAATTCGACGCCGCGTGGGCCGGTTTATCTCAGCCTGCCGCGTGAGGTGCTGTGCGAGCCATGCCCTGCGGACCAGCTCGAGGCGCCGGCCACGATTGCCGCCGCCAGTGCTGGGCCGCGTCGCATCGACATCGAAACGGCCGCAAAGCTCCTCAGTGACGCGAAAGCTCCATTGATCATCGCGCAACGCGGCGCAGGTTCGGAAGAAGGATTTGCAACATTGTCGCGCCTTGCCGAAGATTGGGGCATCGCGATTTGCCAATATTGGGCGATCCAGCTTGCTGCGCCGACCGACCATCCGATGGCGGTGGGCGGCGACCCGACGGATTGGCTCGCCGAGGCCGATCTCGTGCTGGTGATTGATAGCCTTGCTCCATGGTCTCCGGACATTCACGTGTTGAAGCCGGGCTGCAAGGTCGTCCATATCGGCGAAGATCCGCTCTATGCGCGCTTCCCAGTGCGCAACTTCCCTTGCGATCTGGCACTTGTCGGCGATACGGCCGATGTTGTCATTGAACTCGCTGCGGCTGTTTCCGGTTTTTTGCCGCAGACGGAAAAGGTCCGCGATGCCCGCCGCGCCAAAGTCGCAACCGCATCCTCTACGCGCCGCGCAACCGTAATGGAACGTGCAGCCGCAGGCCGCGGTCTCGTGATGTCCAAGGCTTTTGTCAGCACATGTCTGTCCAAGGCAATTGAAGGAGTGGACGCGGCAGTGCTTTCGGAGCTTGGCGCAACGCTTGAGGAGTTGACATTGCGCTCGTCTAATAGCTGGTTTCAGGAGCCGCACTCCGGCGGTCTTGGTTGGTGCTTTCCCGCAGCGCTCGGCATGAAACTCGCACGGCCGGACAAGCTGATCGTTGCCACGATGGGGGACGGTTCCTACATGTTCTCCAACCCGGTCGCCTGTCATCAGATTGCGGAAGCCGCAGAAATTCCGCTCCTCATTCTTGTTCTCAACAACTCCGAGTGGGGCGCGGTACGCCAGTCGGTGCTCGGTGTTTACCCGGATGGATATGCCTCGAAGGCAAACACCATGCCCCTGGTCTCGCTTGCGCCCACGCCGGACTTCACCAAAGTGGCGGCAGCGAGCCGTGCCTGGACCGCCCGGGTGGATCGGGCAGAAGATCTCGATTCGATTCTAGCAGCCGCGATCGAACAGGTGACGATACACAAAACCCAGGCTCTCATCGAAATCCGGATCGCGCCCTAATGACCCTTCTCAACGTCGAACAATACAGACAGCAGGCACGGCGCCGGTTGCCGAGCTTTGTTTTTGACTATCTTGACGGGGGCTCGGAAGACGAGGTCGCGCTCAAGGAAAACCGCAGGGCTTTCGAGGCGATCAAAATGGCGCCGCGGGTTCTCAACGATGTCTCCGTTCGTGACCAGAGCGTCGATTGGTTCGGGCAGCGACTGCCGATGCCTATCGTCATTGCGCCGACCGGCCTCAACGGACTTTACCGACACGACGGAGATATTCTGCTTGCCAGGGCTGCCTCCAGATCGGGTATCCCCTTCGCGCTGTCGACGGCATCGAGTAACTCCATCGAAGAAGTCGCCAAGGCTTCAAATGGAGATCTTTGGTTCCAGCTCTATGTGATGAATCGCGATTTCGCAGACCAACTTGTGGATCGGGCGCTTGCGGCCGACTTCAGCCATCTGGTTCTGACCGTAGATGTTGCGATGGGTGGCAAGCGAGAGCGTGACGAGCGGAACAATTTCGTGATGCCCTTCCGGTTTCGTCCCAAGACAATCGCCGATGTGCTCTGCCATCCGCGTTGGCTTTGGGACGTCGGCCGGCACGGCGCGCCAAAAATGGCTAATCTCGCCACCGAGACAGCGTCAGATCCTAACACCCAGGCAGCGCTTCTCTCCCGCAAGATGGATGCGAGCTTTAATTGGGATGATTTGAAACGTCTGCGTGACCGCTGGCCTCGTCGTCTGCTGGTAAAGGGGCTCCTACACCCCGACGATGCTAAGCGCGCTGTCGGCCTCGGGGTTGATGCCGTTGTTGTCTCCAACCATGGCGGCCGTCAACTTGATATCGCGCCCGCAACTATCGACGTTCTGCCGCGCTTTTCCGATATCAACGCGCCGATCCTTGTCGACAGCGGCATCCGGCGCGGCAGCGACATCGTGAAGGCAATCTCCCTCGGTGCGAGCGCGGTCATGATCGGCCGCGCGGCCCTGTTTGGTTTAGTTGTTGGCGGTGAACAGGGCATTGTCGACGTGATTGAGCTTCTCAGACGCGAGATTGACAGGACCCAAGCACTTTTGGGAGCCAAGAATGTGATTATGGATGGAATAAGGACCCCGCATTTGGCGTGATTGGCGTGCAAACGGGGGTTTGACGCAATCTCGATGACATCAGGGCGCTCCCACAATACGTGCTGCGAGCAGATCCAGATTTCCACGGCCGTACATCTGCCGCTTGATGAGTTTGAGCTTAGTGATCTGGCCCTCAGTCTGACCGTTCGACCACATCGAAGTTACTTGCTCTGTCGCGGATCACGCCGTTGGCGAATGACGCGGCCAGGCTTCTTGCCGCGCGGTCGATCAAAGCTTCCAGATCATCTTTAGGCTTACTGCGCAGCATTTTGTGGAAGCTCCCGACAAGATCCGGTAGCCTCTCTTCGATGGCGGGGACTGTCATTGTTTGAGCCGTGGTCAGGTTGTTGCGTTCAAGCGTCATCAGGCGGACGACAGTGCGATCCGATCAAGCTATTGGTGGCCGCAGGAGGCGGATCGATTCCGATATCGGCGGGCCCGGCGGCCACGGCGATTGTGGATCGGGACGAGAACCCTTCCCGAATATGATCTCGCCGTGATTGATTGACCGGATTGCCGAAGCAGCATTCGTTCTCATAAGCGAATATGCCGACCCATCAGTCTTGGTCTTGCAACCAGCTTCACACCTTCATCGAGAAGACTCTGCGCCAGAGATTCCGTTCGAGATTTCGTGTCAGAGCGGCGAGTAGAAAGGGATTGCCTGCAGAAGTTGGATCGTCCGCGACATCGAACAGGTCGTTGACAAAAAATCGCATGCCAGAGAGCCAAACCGTTCGAGTTATCGAATGGCGGTTGACGGGCGGGATAAGGCATGAAGGGTTTCGCCATACACGAGATGTCATCGCGCACAGGCCGCTATCCGATCCTCAAATGCTCGACGATACGCGCTCGCGAGCCTGGTTCAACGCGTCCCTGGTCATCAATGCGCCCGGTTTTCAGCACAGCCCAGCGATCGGCAATCGCAAGCGCGAACTCCAGATTCTGTTCTACGATCACGATCGTCATCCCGTTTTCGTCGCGCTCGCGGCGCAGCGCGGAGGCGATACGGTCGATGACAGAGGGCTGCAGCCCCTCGGAAATCTCATCGATGAGGATCAGCTTCGGCCGGAGCATGAGCGCCCGCGCCAGGATCAGCATCTTCTGCTCACCACCCGAAAGCGTGCCTGCCTTCTGGGCAAGCCGATCGAGCAGGAAGGGGAAGTGGCTCGCCACGCGGTCGAGTGCTGCGCGCAGATCGCGGTCGGAGGTGAGCGCGAGGCGGAGATTGTCGCGAATGGTGAGATCCTGGAACAGAGGCTGCTCTTGCGGCGCATAGCCGATGCCGGAGGCGATCAGTTCGGCGGGCGGCTTGCCGACAAGGAAACGCCCGTCCAGCGCCACGGCACCCGAGAAGGGCTTGATGAGACCGAGGATCGACTTCAGCAGCGTGGTCTTGCCCATGCCGTTCTTGCCCATCAGCGCGAATATCTCGCCAGGCGCAATGTCGAGATCCACCCCATGCACCACCGGGATCGCCCCATATCCACTGGTCAGGCCCTGCACGCGCAGTTTCGCAGCATCAGGCATGCGCACCTCCCGAGTAGATGTTGCGGACGGTCTGCGAATTGACGACATCCTCTACCGTGCCGTCGAGAACCAGCTTGCCCTGGTGCAGCACGACGATGCGGCTGGAGATTTCCCGCACGAAATCGAGGTCATGCTCAACCAGGATGGCGGCGAAGCCCATCTCATCCGTCAACTTGCGGAGAATGGTGCCGATGGTGGTCCGCTCAGTCTTGGTTAGGCCGGCCGTCGGCTCGTCGAGCAGGATGAGGCTCGGCTCGAGACAGACGACCATCGCCAGTTCCAGGGCCTGCCGCTGACCGTGAGAAAGAAGCGCGACGGGCCGGTCCAGCATCCCGGTCAAACCGGTCAGGTCGAGAATATCGCGTGCGGCTTGAGGCAGCGCGAGCGACAGCCCTTGCGAGACGAGCGAAGCCGGTTCCTGCCGTAGTCGGGCCATGCGCAGGCATTCGCCAACGCTCAGACTGTCGAAGATGCTGGCGACCTGAAACTTGCGGCCGACGCCAAGGGCGACGATCCGGTTGGGCTCAAGCCCGGCGATGCTCCGGCCGGCGATGGCGATCGCGCCGGTGACAGGCTCCGTGCCATCCGACAGGCAGCGCATCAGCGTGGTCTTGCCGGCGCCGTTCGGGCCGACAAGGCTGACGAGTTCGCCGCGCGAGACCTTGAGGTCGATCCCGGTCAGGACCGCGAGACTGCCATAGGACTTGCCCAGCCTCTCCACTGACAGGATCGGCTCACCGGCATGCTCCTTGCCGATCGGCAGTCTGGTCGCGTCAAGCTGCGGCGAGCGCTTCCGTTTGGGCAGGAACCGGGTGACCAGCGAGGCCAGCCCCTGGGGCAGCAGGATGATCATGACCACGAACAGGCTGCCGATGACGAGCTCCCAGAGGAAGGGCAGGTCGCCCGACAGGCTGGCGCTGAGATAATCGATGGCGATCGTGCCGAGCACCGGCCCCAGCACCGTTCCGCGTCCGCCCAGCGCCGTCCAGATCACCAGCTCCGTGCCGAAGACGAAGCCGGTGTTCTCCGGTGCGACCACGCCGGAGGCATTGGCATAGAGGAAGCCGGCAAGGCCGCAGACCCCGGCAAGACCGGCGGTGAGTGCGATCTTGATCCGGGTCGTGTCGATCCCGAGATAGGCAAGCCGTGTCTCGTTGTCGCGGATGGCCAGAAGCAGCTTGCCGGTTTCCGAGCGCGCAAGAAGCAGGGCCGAGATTGCAATGCCGACCAGGCACAGGCCGGTCAGCCGGAAGAAGCCGCCAAGGTCCAGCGGCAGCGTCTCGTAGCCGACGAGCCCGCTGGAGGAGCCGGTCCAGGCGCCGCCGGAGAAAACCAGTTGCGTGACGACGATCGGGAAGACCAGCGAGATGACGGTCGCATAAAGCGCCGTCGAGCCATGATAGAAGGAAAGCCAGCCGACGAGCAGGCCCGCGATAAAGGGGATGAGGATGGCGAGGCTGAGCGCCAGCGCAAACAGGGCGGGTGTCGCGCCGAGATGGGTGAGCACCATGGCCGTGGCATAGGCCCCGATGCCGAAGAAGGCGGCCTGGCCAAAGGTGAGGATTCCGGCAAATCCCCAGAGCAGATCGACTGTGACGGCAAGGATTGCATAGATCATCGAGCGCGTCAGCACGTTGAGGCTGAAGCGGCCGAGAAGCTCCGGCGCCAGGAGGACGGTGAGCGTCGCGGCCAGCGCGAGGATGGGAAGGATGAGGCGGGAGCCCGATTTCTCAAGCATGAGCGAAGCCTTTCGGGCGGATGCGCAGAGTGACGGCGCAGAGAACCGCGACCGTGATGGCGCCGAGGATCGGGCTGAAGAGCGTGCTGACGATCACCTGCGCGGCGCCGAAGACGAGGCAGGCAGCGGCGAGCGCGCCGAAGGATGAGCCGGCGACCATGACGAGCATGAAGGCGCCGGTGAGCCAGGCGACGCCCATGTTCGGATCGACGCTCGCCAGCGGTGCCAGAAGAGCGCCGGCCAGCGATGCCAACCCGGTGCCGATCATGAAGGTGAGCAGCCGGACCCGTGCCGTGTCGATGCCGAGAGCGCGCGCCAGCGCCTCATTCATGATCACGGCGCGTGCGGAGAGCCCGAGCCGGGTTCCCTCGAGCAAAAGCGTGAAACCGGTGCCGATGGCGAGCGCGGCGGCGACGGCGAACAGGCGATAGAGTGAATAGGATGTGCCGTCGAGATCCAGGGTCCCCGGCAGGAGCGCGGGCGTGAAATGCACATCCCGGCCGAACCAGAGCGTGATGAGCTGGCCGACGACGATCCCAAGACCCCAGGTCGCGAGGATCGCGTCCAGCGGCCGCCTATAAAGCGGCTTGACGATGAGGACCTCGGTCAGCGCGCCCAGCGCGCCGCCCACCACGAAGGCAAGCGGCAGGGCGGCCCACGGGTTCAAGCCCGCCTCATCGGCGACGACGGCGCAATAGGCGCCCACCGTCAGCCATGCGCCATGCGCGAAGTTGATGATCTTGAGCACGCCGAAAATGGCCAGCAAGCCGGAGGCGACAATGAAGAGAATTGCCGCCGTGCTGATGATGTCCAGGAGCAGGGTCATGGGGCCTCCGTGATGGTGGGAGGAAGACGCGGTCTTCCGCCCCCCCGGTCACCGTTCAAAGGTTCGGGCACTGTTCGCCCGGATCGACATCCTTGAAGCTATCGACGACCTTGACGGAACCGTCGGCCTGCACTTGGCCGAGATACATGGTCAGCGGCGCATGGTGCTGCTTGCTCATGGAAATAAGGCCGCGCGGTCCCTGGAAGGAAACCTCCTTCAGCGCCTTTGTGACGGCTTTCGTATCCGTGCTTCCCGCCTTTTCGACCGCTGCCTTGTAGAGATAGATGCCCTCATATTCCGGGACTGAGAGATCGTTCGGCGTGCGTAGCTCCTTGCCGAATTTCTTTTCCATCGCGGCGAGGAAGGCTTTATTTTCCGCGCTGTCGATGCCGGTGACATAGGAGGCAGAGAGGAAGATGCCGGCCGCGTCCGCCCCCATGCTCTTTGCCGTGCCTTCGTCGACGGCCAGATTGCCGTAGGGCAGCTTGACGCCGGCAGCGGCCAGCTGCTTGGTCAGGGTCACGTTCGGCGCGCCGCCGGCCGTCGATGTGATCAGCGCATCGGCGCCGGATGCCTTCAGCTTCGAGATGATCGCCGTCCAGTCGCTGCCGTCCATCGGCAGATATTCCTCGCCGACCACCGTACCCCCGGCCTTGGCGACATAGGCCTTGGTGAAGTCAAGCATGCCGCGGCCAAAAGCGTAATCGGAGCCAATCAGGAAGAATTTTTTGGCTCCCTGCTTCTTCATGAAATTGTCGACGACCGGCGGCACCTGCTGTTCCGGCACCCAGGCAGTGACGAAAAGGTTGGGATTGCAGGATTTGCCTTCGTAGAAGGACGTATAGATATAGGGGGTGCCGCCCTTAGTGATGATGGGCAGGCCGGCATTGCGGGCAGCACTTGTCTCCATTGAGATGATGGCATTCACCTCCTTCTGGAAGACCAGGGAATCGAAGGCCTTCTGGGCGCCGGCCGCGCCCGAGGCATCGTCGGCGATTTCTAGGGAGAGCGGCCGGCCTAGCACGCCGCCCTTGGCGTTGATTTCCTCGACCGCGAGTTCGGCTGCCTGCACAACAGATGGCGCGACGACGCTGTTGGCGCCCGAGAGGCCAACGGGAACGCCGATCTTGATCGGATCGGCCGCAAGGGCGGGAGAGGCGAGGGCGATGCTGGTTGCGAAAATTGAAAGCAATGTGTTTTTCATTTTATTCCCCTTTTTTGTTGAATCTAATAGTGGATCTTAGCCGTAGACGTCGTCGCGACGGTCGCGAAGCACGTGGTTGTAGGCATTGAGGGATCGGCTCCCGGCGACATTTCCGAGATCGACATCCGCAAGCAGGATCTCTTCCTGATCCGAGCTGGCTGGTCCGGCGCAGGGCCACCCTTGGGGGCCGACGATCAGGCTACGACCAATGAAGGCCTGGCCGCGTTCGGTGCCAACGCGGTCGGCGCAGGCGATGTACACGCCGTTGGAGTGGGCGGCGGCCTGATGGAGGATCGTGGCCATCGCCAGATCCCGCTCCGCCGCTCCCGGCATCGGCACCCAGTTCGTCGGCACGCAGATGAGCTCGGCGCCCGCCAGCGCCAGCGCGCGGAATGTTTCCGGAAACCAGCCATCGTAACAGATCGCAATGCCGATCGAGCCGAGAGGCGTCTCGAAGACTGGCAGATCCAGGTCGCCTTTGAGAAAGAAGGTGTTTTCCTCATTCCAGAGATGAAGCTTCCGGTACTTGCCGATGATGCCCGACGGACCGCAAAGGACCGCGGCGTTGTAGAAGATATCGCCCTCCCGCTCCGCCAGCCCGCTAACGATATGGATGCCGAGTTCGGCGGCGAGATCGCAGAGGCGGCTTGCGCTCTCGCCCCCGGGGATCGGCGCGGCCAGCCGTGCAAGCTCTTCAGCACTTTCGAAGACATAGCCGCTGTCGGCCAGCTCTGGCAGGACGACGAGATCGGCCCCGCTGACATGAGCCTGTCGGATCAGCCGCTCCATCACGGCCAGATTGTGGCTCCGGTCGCCGACATTGGGTTCGAACTGCAAAGCGGCGACCCTTATGGGCGCGCGCGGCGAAACATCGTCAGACAAGCTGACCTCCAAACGCAAAAAAGCCCCTGGCACGGACGTCAGTCCGCGAACCAGAGGCTACATAGCCTTTATATGAAACGGCATCCTTGCCGCCCGAGCAAACCTGCTCTTAGTCACAAGCTGTCATGGCGAGAGTTCTCAGTCAAGCCCAATTCATAGGCATGACGTTTTTCTGTGCGCGAACCGATTTAGGGTCCTGACGACGGCCTTGTAACGATTGCAAATCCAAGGCTCTTCATCGTCTCGTGGGTGGTGATGATCGTCTGCGCCATGCGCGCCATGGGGATGCGTTTGGCTGTCGCTTGGTCACGCAGCAGCTTGTAAGCCTTGTCTTCGTCGAGACCGTTCATCTCCCTCAAGGCCAGGATGGCTCGCTCCACGAGCCGTCGCCCCTTGAGCGTCTCTTCCAGCTTCTGCACCTTGCCGGCGAGCCGTCTTTCGTAACCGTGGCGATAGCGGGCAAGAGCGAACTGCGTCAGGATGCCCAGCGGCCGCAGCGGCTTGCTGATGACGCCATGAACATTGAGATCGATGATGGCCTTCAGCACGATCGGGCTCTCATAGGTGACGATGCCGATGATCGCGGGTTGATGGTCCTCGACAATGTGCAAGACGTCCTCGACCTGAACGCCGTCGATCTGAAGGAAGATCGTGTCGACATCCGCCGGCAGATGGGCGGGTAGGGGCCAGGCCGCCCGTACCTCGCAGCCCAGCCTTTTCAGGTGTGCAATCAATGTGTCGCCATCCTCGTCTCGCGGATGAGCCACCAGGACGCGCGCCCGGCGCAGATCCTGGATGATCTTGTTCGCTCCGTTCACGCGCCCGTCTCCATCCAGATGTCTTCGATGCGGGACGAGGTGAGATAGGGGTCCGGGCGCACGGGTCCGGGAGCCTGCCAGACGATGTCGAACAAGCCATCGGCGCGTGCCACGCCGATTCGTGGCGTCAGCCAGAGATGGCGTGTCTCCGAATCGACGCTGATGCGCCCATCCGGCGCGTTCAGTTCTTCGCCCAGGAGGGCCTGCGAGATCCGGTGCGTGTCCAGCGATCCGGTCTTGGCCAGCGCGCGTGCGAAGAGATGCACCTGGGCATAAGCGGGCTGCGACCAGACGCTCGTCGTGGCCTCGGGGCCGAAGCGGCCCTTATAGGCTCGAACGAACTCCCGGTTCTGCTCGCCTTCGATGGTCTGAAAGTAACTGGCCGAGAGAATATGGCCATGACAATGCGTCACGCCGATTTCCCGGATCTCCGTCTCGGCCATCGTCAAACTCGCGATCGGGCATCGCCGAGGATCCATGCCCACCTGCGCGTAGAGGCGGTAGAGGGTCTGCGCCGGGCGGCCGATGAGGGTGGAAAAGACCGCGTCCGGTGCCGCCCTGCTGATATCGGCGACGGCCGCCCTCAGAGCGGGCTCATCCACATCCAGCGGAAAATAGTGCTCGGCGACGATCTGCCCGCCCTTCGATTCGATGATCTCGCGCATCACGCGGTTCGACTCGCGTGGGTAGATGTAATCGGCGCCGATGAGATAGATGCGGGCGCCGTACTGTTTCAGCAGATATTCAGCCAGCGGAAAAATGTTCTGGTTGGGCGTGGTTCCCGTATAGACGACGTTTTCGGAATATTCGAATCCCTCGTACATCGACGGGTAGAAGAGCAGGCCGTTGTGGCGCTCAATGATCGGCAGGACAGCCTTGCGGCTGGCGGACATCGAACAGCCGAAAATCACGTTGACTTCGTCTTCTGCCAGCAGTTTCCGCGCCAGATTGCGATAGGCGGTGTTGTCTCCGGCCGGATCGTGGACGACCGGGATGATCGGCTTGCCGAGAACGCCGCCAGCCTGGTTGATTTCCTCGATGGCCAGCGCTGTGCCAAAGAAATGCTCGCTTTCGGTAATAGTCGTGACACCGCTTCGCGAAAACAAAATCCCGACGCGCCATTCCGCAGATGGCATGCTGTTTCCCCTGAATTCCGACGTATGAACAACAATTGGCATCGTGAAGGCCCTTCAGGCAAGGATTACTTTGTCCTGAAGGCAAATAATGAGGGTCGGGAAGAGTAGATCAAATTCCTTCCATTACACCATCAACGTGTGCAAGGATGCCGGATTCTCTGGCGGCTGTTGCGCCAGAGCACGACGAGTGATTTTAGAAATCTTTTGGTTTTAGTTCCATAAGATACATTATGCGATCTTAGGGTGTAGCGCGGTACATTCTATTTCCAAGTGCGACATGCCAGTAATTTCAATGGCTTCACTTCGGAGATTTCGACATGTCTCGATGCTATACGCAACTCACCCTCGCCGACCGCCGACGCCTTCATCAGCTGATGAC